>JAEEGJ010005504.1_pt1 | contig 39702 bp, 35 predicted proteins | sample 8958761 | NCBI WGS metagenome assembly JAEEGJ01 (sample SAMN16246546, study PRJNA631951) | gut metagenome | biome: gut microbiome; feature: rumen; material: RS-attached | host: Bos | place: Iran: Karaj | collected 2018-10 | reverse complement strand
TCATTTGCATAAAGTGCATTTACGTCAGTATCGTAGAAGATAATACCGTCTGTGTGGTTTTCTACTACTGCATCTGCAAGTCTTCTTCTGATGAAGAGCGGTTTATAGATGAATGTGAAAACATAAAGAAGGAATCCGCTTATGACATAACCTATGAGAGTTTTGTTTATGGAATTGCGTGCAAAAATAAAGAACAGGAATGCCATGCAGGTTAACATGGCGATCATTATGACGATGTATCTCTCGTGATAAGCAGAGGAGATCTTAAGACATTTATCTATAAGAATCGCGATCATTAATACAAAAAGGGATTGGATCAGGCTGAAACCTAAGAGCATGCCCCAATGCGGAATGAACGCATAATAATATGAACCATCACTGAAATAAACCTGCTCCATTCCAAATATATGACCAAAGAATGGGTTAAGTATTATCGAAAGTGTTATGGAACCAAGTACGGTAATCGCTATAAATTGAACCGGCGAATGTCTGAATCTGAATCCACAGTAATCCATAATGAATACCAAGAGGTTATAGCAGACGAAACAGTCGCCTAAAAGCATGAGCATGTATCCTGAACTAGCCAGGTAATCATAACTGGAAGTGACAACAAGAGTGTTTCCGGCCAGGGGAACTATAATAGAGATCAAAACATTGAAAAGACTGGTAGCTGTACGCTCAAAATATTTTTTCCGCTTGAAGACCGCGGCAACAATCAGTGCTACCAGAAATAAGGATATAATAATCAACTCACCAAGGTATTGTATTCTCATATAAACCTCAATAACTTGCTATGAATTCATTCTAACATACATGCAGATTTAATAAGTTAGCACCAAATGAATGAAGTATTATTTTTTTTCACAAAGGATAATATATATTTAAATATATTATATATTTGCGAATTGAGTATTTAGCGACTGAAATATTACAAAACCTCAATATGTAGTGATTGTCCTAAAAAATCTATTTACAGAGTCGCTATGTGGTGATATGATTACTCCATAAGGTTATCGCACATTTGTTCTGTATTCAACAGGCAAATTGATTCATTAGGAGTATTTTTATGATTAAGTTTAATTGTACAGTGAAGGACATTTTCAGAAGACCGAATATGATCGACAAGGCCGTCAGAGAGCTTGCGGATAAGGGCTTTACCGACCATGCGCTTACTTATGCGCGTATAAGAGACAATATCTATAATGCTCTGGCTTATGCTTCAGATAACATGAAGGACTATGAGTATAGCGTTGCTATCAGCTATCTCCAGTCCAGGGACTCAGAGCAGATGGTGGCCAGGGATAATTACTATACCCACAGGACTATAAGACGTTATGTCCGTAAGGCTTGTAAGCTTATAGGCGATTACTATTCCGACATACTCGGCATCAGGCTTTTGCCTTGTGATACCAGGTCTGTACCCTGTGATATAGCTGCCGGTTCTTTCTGGGAGAAGGTGGATTCTCTTATGAATAACAGCATCGAGAATGCCTGCGTAGTCATTCTCTGCTGCTATGAGAGAAGATCAGTTAATTATGTATGCAGCACTTATTTTATGGGCAGCGATAAGGTCAAGAAGATCGTAAGCGCCTTTGATTCTGTTCTTACTGTCTATGACATCCCGTCAGAGGACAGAAGCGCCGTTTAATCCTGCAGGAATCTCCGTTTTCATTAAGACAGGGCATTTGTAATAATCAGAATGCTCTGTCTTAATGATATAATCTGTTATGTGCGTAAGTTCGCCAATCGCTTTATGGAGGATAATAATATGATCATTACATTTGACAAGCTTCCCGCTAATCTTGAAGAACTTAAGGCTATGCCTCAGGCAACACTTTCCGAGCCTGAATATGGCGCAGCTCTTTTTGTTGCGGTAATGATGCACTACTCTGTAAATAAGGATGAGACATTTGAGATGCTCGATTTCCTTAACGGACCTTACGAAGTGACAGAATTCCAGAAGCAGTTTATCGCTGACAGAATGGCAGAAGGTGACCATGTAGTCCGTTCATTTTTCAACGGTACTTCACCTGACAATGACTATACTCCCTCTATGCCTTACACGATCGAGACTGAGAGAGGCTTTGATCAGGAGATCGACGGAAGGATGAGGATCCTTATCGCATCTTCAGGCGCAGATACAAAGAGATTTGTTACTATGAGACATAAGCCTTCCACCAATCAGTGGTTCCTTGAAGACCAGATGCTTCTTTCACAGATCAGAACACCCAAGTCACAGGATCCCTGGGCATAACAGGGGATTATCTGCAAGATGAAGTCAGAACGCCCGTTTCCCAGGTTGAACATAACCCAGAAGGCTGCCAGATCTTTGAAGAACGGCCACCCGTGGGTATATGGAGATGAGATCATAACAAGTCCTTCAGATCTGTCTGACGGATGTATTGTTGACTGCTTTGAAGGTTCCAGCTGGCAGGGCGCGGGATTCTATAATTCCAATTCGAAGATCGCTGTCAGGATCATCTCCAGGAACAGCAATGACATTTTTGATCTCAAATTCTGGTATAGAAGGATCCTTTATGCCGTTCAATACAGAAAGACTGTAATGCAGGGTGATGATTTCAAATGCTGCAGGATCATTCACGGTGAGGCAGACCAGATTCCCGGTTTTACCTGTGACAGATACGGCGATATAGCCGTAACGCAGATCGCATGCCTTGGTGTGGAACTTAATAAAGATACTATCTATAAAGCTCTTATGGATGTTTTCGAGGAGATAGGTGAACCTCTTAAGGGTATTTATGAGCGTAATGACTTATCTCTCAGGACGAAGGAAGGACTTGAACTTTCCAAGGGCTGGTATGACGGTAAAGATTATCCCTGTATAACCGAGATAACAGAGAATGGTATCAGGTATTCCGTTGATATCGAGAATGGCCAGAAGACAGGCTTTTTCCTCGACCAGAAGTATAACAGGCTTGCTGCAGCCAGGATCGCCAAAGATAAGAACGTCCTTGACTGCTTTACCCATACCGGATCTTTTGGTCTTAACTGCGCTTATTATGGCGCCAGACATGTAACAAGTGTTGATATATCGCAGCAGGCTGTTGATATGGCAAAGGCCAATGCGGAGAGGAACGGTCTTTTGGATAAGATCGATTATGTATGTGAAGATGTTTTCGAGCTCCTGACTTCAATGGCAGCGAAGAAGGACCACACATACGATTACATAATCCTCGATCCTCCGGCATTTACCAAGTCAAGAGAGACGGTGGATTCTGCCGGCAGGGGATATAAGGAGATCAATCTCAAGGCCATGAAGCTTCTTCCAAGAGGCGGTTACCTTGCGACATGTTCCTGCTCTCATTTCATGACTGATGAACTGTTCAGGAAGATGCTTGCTTCAGCAGCAAGGGATGCGAGTGTAAGCTTAAGACAGATCGAAGCCAGGACGCAGGCTCCTGATCATCCGATCCTTTGGAATGTCCCTGAGACAGATTACCTTAAGTTCTATATATTCCAGGTGGTCTGACGGCGTTTGCGTACAGGCGCTGCCACATTTTAGCCTGTTTTTTCTCTCAATCTTGTTGGCATTTTGATGCCGAAATGAAGATGATTTGAAAAATCACTGATTTAACCTCTATACATCAAGGGAGGTTACCTTATGTGTGATGAACTTTTTTACGAACCGGAGAAGAAGCAGGTTAATAACAATGTCTGTTATGACAAGAATGCAACTCTGGTCATCAAGCAGGACGCTATCATAAATAATGTCCGTTATATAAAGAAAACGACCGGTGCCAAACTAATCGCGGTCGTAAAGGAGAATGGTTACGGATTAGGTGTGGCCAATCTCTATAACATTATAAAAGACCAGAATATTTTCATGTATGCCGTCACATCTTCCTGTGAAGCTGTCGCTTTAAGAAGAGAAGGCTGTGATACTGATATCCTTATGCTCACACCGGTCTCTGAATTCGGTGAGCTTCTTAAGCTCGTGAACGAGAATGTGGTTATAGCTTTGGGCAATGCCAGGCAGATCCCTGAACTGCGTTATATCTATGGCCTTACAGGCAAGCGGCCAAGAGTGCATATCCAGATCGATTCCGGCATGGGAAGATATGGATTTAATGTGGATGATCTGCCTGATCTTAGGCATGAGGATTATCTTTCCATAGAAGGTTGCTTTACGCATCTTGCAGGAAGCAGCACGAATTATAAGAAGAGCGTTCAAAAACAGCTCCGTATTTTCAGGACTGCCTTGGCAAAGCTCAGGGCATCAGGCATTGATACCGGAATATGTCATGTGGCAAATTCAAAGGCTGCCATGACCTTCGGTTCTTTGGGATTCGATGCGGTAAGAGTAGGAAGTGCGATCTTAGGAAAAGTTTGCGTCAAGTGCGAGCTGGAAGAAGCTGTTTGGCTTGAGTCAAAGGTGTTTTCCGTTTATAACAGGCAGGAAGGTGAACATATCGGTTATCAAGGAGATGTGGCCCTGAAAAGAGACAGTTCACTTGCTGTTGTTAGGATCGGAACAGGATGCGGTATAGGCCTTATCCAAAGAGACGCAGTTAACTATAATCTCGGATATGTCATTAAGAATTTCTTCAGAAAGATCAATGAAGTCCCGGTAATGTGTGTCTGGATCAATGGAAGAAAGAGTCCCGTGATCGGCAGGATAGGAGTGTCACACATGACTGTCGATATTACTGAGATTCCTGCCAAAGAGGGAGACACGGTCAAGGTAAAGGTAAACCCTTTGCTCGTGCATCCTTATGTCAGGAGAATGGTTGTCTGATCGGATTTCCGGAATGATGAATGTTAGTCCTTAGACCTTCTTGTAGAGCTTATAAGCGTCAAGGCATTTCTCACCGGTATAGTCGATATAGGTGCAGGTCTCTTCCTGTACAAGCACATAATTCGACCATTTTAAATCGCAACTGTGTGTAGTAACGACATAGTCGTAATAGCCTTCATTTATAAGTCTGTTCTGTTCTTCAAGGATAGCGGGATAGTTGTTTTCGATGTTGAGGAAGCAGAAGAATCTGTTGCAGGGCAAAAGATCAGAAGCAGTATAGAATCCTGAATCCATAACATCGTATGTAAGTATCTTTGCGTCAGGAGTCTGCTTTATAGTCTCTGCGATACGGAACTGGGCTAATGATTCCTTTGGCTGGAGAATGAGATACATGTTCTTGCCGTTGATGATCACGATGAAATAGATCACGGCAAGGAAAGCTGAAGAAAGAAGAGATATTAATCCAGGATTCCTCTTGTACAGACTTGCAAGCTTACTTAATCCTTTTACTGCGGGAATGAGAAGGAAAGTGAAGCAGTATGCCAGGATATATCCGTAGTAGTAGATGAATGAAGTCTTGGTAAATACCAGCCCGAGAGTGAACAGTAATGTGACAGCGAAAAGGATGAGCATCCTTTTGCGGTATTCCTTGCCTGTAAATACTGTGGAGATAACCGAAAGAAGCAGCACGATGCCAAAGTCCGGATAATGAAGTGACAACGTAACGATGGAAGTCAGCGGGATTATGAAGTGGTTAAGCACAGGGATGCTGGCAAGACCGGTAACTTCAGAAACACTGTGATAGAGGAAGATATTATTATAAAAATATGCTTCCCAAAGATAATTCAAAGACTTTGTCACAGTAAAGTAGATCAGTATAGGAGCTGACAGCATAAGAAAGCCCGCAAGGAATCTCCAGATGAGAGCCCCAAGCTTTTTGAATTCCTTATTTTTCAGTGCAAGGATAATGATGAGGATTACAAATCCGATCATGAATCCTACGAAAGTGTACTTTATCCAGAAAAGGCATGCTGTTATAAGTCCGCAGATCAGTGCTTCAGTATTGGACGGAAGAGTGTTGTTAATGACGATCGATCTGATACCGAAGTAGAGCGCGACAGAAATGAGCGGGAAGCAGAGCTCTTCTGCATTGCCTCCGAAGTTAAACAGCTTCAGTGTATAAGTGATTCCGAGAAGTACAGGAACCAGCGCGATGGTAAACCGTGATGGTCTTGTGAAAAGTTTAACTGTCTTCCAGGAAAAAACAGCGAATACGGATGCGGCGATGCACTCGATTATCCATGCACCGGTAAAGGACTTTTGCGATACAAGAGCTGCCAGTGCATAGATGAAGTAGAGCAGGGGGCCTTTCTGTTCGTAAAGATCCCTGTAAGGTACAAGTCCTTTTGTAATTCCGCGTCCGACAGTGAAAAAGCAGTTGGCATCATCCCAGGGGTTGAAAGGATAAAGAGGCGAACACGTGGAAACGGCCGTTATGGTGACCACGGCCGCTGCGATTAAAAAAATGAGTTCGGATCTTTTAAGCTTGTCTGTGCCTGAGATGATCTGCTTTTGCATATTATGTCAGCCGGACCTTAAGCTTCTGCCTTCCACAGACCGTGGAGATTGCAGTATTCATAAGCTGCGATGACTTTCTCATCGGAACCTATGGTAAATACAGCTTTGGGTTCCTCTCCGGGCTTGAGCTGACGGATGATAGAGCCCTTATCTGTCTCAAGAGCAACAAATGTGATGTAGTGGGCATCCATCATGGGATGAGCTACTTCACCGACAGTAACAGTAACGGTCTGGCCGTCAACAGCGATTACAGGTACATGCTTCTCGCCTGCAGCGTCAGTGGTGTTGGGAATAAGTTCTTCAAGAGGACCTCCTTCGCACTCGGTCTCGAAAAGCTTGGTTACAACTGTTCCGCACTTGCCTTTGAAAAACTTCATATTGATGTCCTCCTGATTATTAAGATGATTTATTATACCATTTTGACAGGCTTTGATTCTTTCTCGTGATGAATTGAAAATCATTCAGGAGCCAATATGGATAAACGAGATTATTTCTTAATGGAAACAACACAGCAATGACAGAAATTGCGTAAAAAGAAAGAGTTTTTGACTTAATGCCTGAGAGGGCATTTTGTATAATCACTGTGGAGAAAGAAAAAGGCTCCGGAAATAAAATAATAGTTGAGGTGGAACGAATATGGCTAACATTTTTGATTTAACGGGTAGAGTTGCTGTTATTACAGGATGCTCCACAGGTCTCGGTGTTCAGATGGCTAAGGCTCTTGCAAATCAGGGCTGCGACATTGTAGCCATTGCCCGCCGTCAGAACCTGCTTGATGAGGTTTGTGCTGATATCGAGAAGACATACGGTGTAAAGACACTTTCTGTTAAGCTCGACATCACAGATACAGAGGCTGTTAATGCCGCAGTAGATGAGATCATTGCCAAGATGGGCAAGATCGACATCCTCGTTAACAACGCAGGTACAGGCGCAGTTGCACCTGCAGAAGATATTACAGATGAGCAGTTCATGAATGAGATCGACATCGACCTTTTCGGTTCATTCAGAATGGCAAGAGCTATTGCTAAGAAGGCTATGATCCCTGCTAAGTTCGGCAGAGTTATCAACATCGCTTCTATGTATGGTCTTGTTGGTAACAAGGTTGCTCCCGCATCTCCTTATCATGCAGCTAAGGGTGGCGTTGTTAACCTTACAAGAGCACTTGCTTCCGAGTGGGGTAAGTATGGCATCACAGTAAACAGCATTTGCCCCGGCTATTTCTACAGCCCTCTTACAAAGGAAACATTGGATTCAGATTTCTTCCAGGCTAATGCAAGAACAATGATTCCTCTCGAAAGATATGGTAATGACGGTGAGCTTGATACAGCTGTATGCTTCCTCGCTTCTCCCGCTACAACATATGTAACAGGTGTTAACCTTCCTGTTGACGGCGGATATACCTGCATGTAATCTGCATATTACAAACTTTTTTCAAGGCTGTCTCATCTTTGGGACAGCCTTTTTGTTTTCTTCCGGATCTTTCGAAAATGACATACGGATTTTTCGGGTTTTGCTGTTGAGAGAACTCGATGTATTTTGTTAGAATATTTTTGGAAGGGGTGAATAATTGGAAGATCCGGCTGACAGACTGAGAATCTCACGTAAAGAATTGAAGCGTGATGCAAAGAGGAACTTCAAGCATCATTATCTGATGTATGTCGTTGCATGTCTTTTCGCGCTCGTAATGCAGTCGGAATTCCTTGCATCAGATAACATGATCGGTGCAAGACGCCAGGTCGTTACCGATGCCACCCAGGCCATTTTCGAGTTGACCGGAGAAGACCAGGTCAGGCAGTTTGAAGAGACATACCTGACGATAGATGATGAGGCTAGCTCCTGGTATTCAGTTGTCGAAGAGACTCTGAATAATAAGACCTTTGAGAATGAAAAAGTCAATGAAGTGTTCGGCAGGACCAAGGGAATACTTAACCAGCTGATCAATTACTATACTGAAGATACTATCATTTCAAATATCGTTTCGGTCGTGTCGCAGTTTGTAGGATCAGAGAGTGTGGCTCAGATCCTTATGGCTTTGATGATCCTGATCATTGCAGGTTTCTTCTGGCTTTTTGTACGTAATGTTTATCTGGCAGCGAGCAGAAGACTGTTCCTTGAAGGAAGGATATATAAGAAAGTTCCATTTTCCAAATACCTGTTTTTCATTAGGGTAAAGAGATGGGTGAGAGCTTCGCTCGTAATGGGCCTTAAAACTGTTTTCGAACTTATCGGAATGTCTACTATCGTATTGTTCCCGGTCGTTCACTGCGGTCTTATCCTGGTGCCTTATATCATTGCCGAGAACCCTGATGTCAGACCTTTTGAGGCATTAAGACTTTCCTGGAGGATGATGAAGGGCCATAAGCGTAAGGTCTTCGCACTGTTCATGAGCTTTATGGGATGGTATATCCTCGGATTTGTTACTTTAGGCATCTCAAATATCCTTTTCTCGAATCCTTATTTTGTCTGCTGCTATACGGAGTTCTATGAAAGAGTAAGGTCTTATTCAAAAGCGAAGAAGATCCCCGGAACGGAGATCCTTGACGATGAGTATCTTTTCATAAGAGCAGACTCCAATACTCTGGAGGAAAAGTACGCTGATGTAATCGATGAACTCTCTAAGCCTGAATACCTTGTGGAGGGACTTGATACTAAGCATGAGAGATTCTTTGCCAGGAACTTCGGTGTTGTTCTCTGGAACAGCAAGGATGAGATCGAATACGAGAACCGTGAGTCCAAGAAGATGAAGATGAGGGCCTATGAGAATGAAGCCAAAGGCCTTGCTTATCCCACAAGGCTTTCTCCGATACCGGACCAGCGTAAGATACCTTCACTTGAGAATATCCACTACCTGAGACATTATTCTGTGCTCTCACTTGTTATGATGTTTTTCATATTCTCGAATTTCGGCTGGATGTGGGAGCTCTTCTATTATTTCCTCATGAAGGGAAAGCTTATCAACAGAGGTGTCCTTCACGGCCCATGGCTCCCGATCTACGGCTTCGGCGGCATGATCGTCCTTATCCTGCTTAACAGGGTGCGTAAAAGGCCATTCATCTTCTTTATCTCGTCTATTGTCCTTTGCGGTACAGTCGAGTATATAACCGGCTGGATCCTTGAGGAAAAGTTCAATGCGAAATGGTGGAATTATGAGGGGTATTTCCTTAATATCGACGGCCGTGTGTGTGCGGAAGGCCTCTTTGTCTTCGGTGTTTGCGCACTGGCGTTTATCTACGTGCTTGCCCCGCTCCTTGATAATATGATCCGTAAAATAAACAGAAGGGTACTGCTGCCTCTAGCCGTAACCCTTCTGTTGTTGATCTCTGCTGATTTCATATATTCGTCTTTCTTTGTTCCGAATACCGGTTACGGTATCACCGGTAATTTTGACAAAGACGAAGATACAGTTGCAGTTGAGACTGTGATCGAAGAAAGCACTTAACTGCCGAATACCGTTTGCACAGCACCCGTAAAGAATGCAACAGCGAAGATGATCAATGCTGCAAGACATACGATTATCGTGTAGCAGAAGTAAGATCTGGCAAAATTCTTCTTGTTAACATTTCTTGAGCCTAAAGCCATTACGATAAGACAAATGAAGCCTACGACTGGAATAGAGAATAAGAGCTCATATCCGAAGTAGCCCCACATGGATATCGGACGGTATTCCTCTGGAATAGAGTTTTGATCCATTTTTACGTTCCTCCCTTATAAAACGTACTAAAAATAGAAGAATCCGGAAGGAATTCTTCAGAGGTAAATATAGCACAAATCCCTTGTTTTTCTTTCAATTAAATGTTAATTTACCTCATACGTTTTTTTAAGAGGAAAATACTATGGAGAAGAAGCCTTTTGTAACCAAGAACCAGATCGATGAGATCGCAAGAAGATTTCCAACACCTTTCTACATCTACGATGAGAAGGGAATCCGCGAGAACTGTGAACGCGTTAAGGCAGCTTTCGCATGGAATAAAGGATTTAAGGAATTCTTTGCTGTTAAGGCTACACCTAACCCTTATATCCTGGATATCATCAACGATTACGGATTCGGATTTGACTGTTCTTCCGAGGCAGAACTCATCCTTGCTGATGCCGTAGGCGGTCCCATCATGTTCTCTTCAAACGATACTCCCGCAAGAGAATATGCTCTTTGTGCCAATCTCGGAGGCATAATTAACCTTGACGATATCACTCACATTCCTTTCCTTGAGCAGATCCTCGGCCCCCAGTTCCCTGAGACAATGAGCTGCAGATATAATCCGGGCGGAGTATTCAAGCTTAGCAACGGCATCATGGATAACCCCGGTGATTCCAAGTACGGAATGACAAAGGAACAGCTTTTCGATGCTTATGCCCAGCTCAAGGCTCATGGCGTAAAGAATTTCGGTATTCATGCTTTCCTTGCCAGCAACACGGTTACAAATGAGTACTATCCGACACTTGCAGGCCAGCTTTTCGAGCTTGTTGCAGAGATCGCTGAAAAGGTTGGAATCAAATTCGCATTCGTTAACCTCTCAGGTGGTGTAGGAATCGGCTACAGACCTGAGGATTCACAGAATGACATCATGGCAATAGGTGAGGGCGTAAGAAAGCAGTTCGAGCGCATTCTCGTACCCGCAGGCATGGGCGATGTTGCGATCTATACCGAGATGGGAAGATTCATGCTCGCTCCTTACGGAATGCTCATCACAAAGGCTATTCACGAGAAGCACATTTATAAAGAATATATCGGCGTTGACGCATGCGCTGCAAATCTCATGAGACCTGCTATGTATGGTGCTTACCACCACATCACTGTTCTTGGTAAGGAGAATGAGCCTTGCGATCACAAGTATGATGTTACAGGAAGCCTTTGCGAGAACAATGATAAGTTCGCTATAGACAGAATGCTCCCTAAGATCGATATGGGTGATATCCTTGCTATTCACGATGCAGGTGCTCACGGATCTGCCATGGGCTATAACTATAACGGAAGGCTCTGGTGTGCAGAGCTTCTCCTTAAGGAAGACGGCTCTGTAAAGGAGATCAGAAGAGCACAGACTCTTAATGATTACTTTGCTACGCTCGATAACACAGAGTATGCGGATAAGATCATAAGCAAATAATGCCTTAAAGCCCTTTATTTATCAGGGATTTGCTATTTGTCAGATTGATTGTTTTGAAGGCCTTGTTGTGTGCAATATGCACAAAAACAAGGCCTTTCTATTATGCAAGTTGTTTAACAAATCCATTGTTTGAAAAAGTGAGAAAGTGTACCATAAAGCTGTCCAAGGGATACGCCTTGGGGATAGTAATAAGGACAATAAAATACTCTAGGAGGTATTACATAATGAAAGCATTTGTATTAGACAACATTGACGTAGCAACACTTATGAAGGCACTTGATGAGTGCAAGGGAAACGTTATTCTTCTTACAGATGAAGGTGACCGTTTCAATCTTAAGAGCAAGCTCAGCCAGATGACTGGTATCATGAAGCTTATCGAAGGCGGTATCGTTTGCAATGCAAAGATCTCCTGCTCTGATCCTGACGATGAGGCAATGCTCTTCAGACTTAACCTTTTCGGAAAGGTTGAGGATCAGGCTTGATCCTTGCCGGAGCCTTTAATCAAGACTTAAGAACAAGAAACAATAAACAGGGCGTCTCAATCAGAGGCGCCCTGTTGCATTTCCGGACACGGTAAACACAAAATGCTTTGGAATGAATGTTAAAAAGTGCATATTGAGAAGACTAAAAAACTTTGAAATATAGTCAGATTAGGCACTTGCGCAATTTGACAACACGATTAGTATCTGAAATTGTTAGTTGATCCGTTGCTTTTACAATAGACCGATTAGACTAATTTTCTATTTTGGAGGCACAATATGAAGAAGAGAATTGCAGTTATGCTGCTGGCATCCGCTTTAATGCTTTCAGCGTGTGGCAATGTAGACAATTCAAAGGATTCCGAGTCGAAAGAAACAACAGAGGAAACAACCACTGAGACTACTGAGACTACAACAGAATCCACCACAGAATCCACCACAGAAGCTACTACTGAATCAACAGAAGATGAAAGAATGCTTAAGATGACCGGAGCTGAAATTGCAGCTGCCATTAAGCCGGCTTATGGATCCGAATTGACAGACTTTAATAATACTTACGAGTCTATTTATAACGGATTGACTGATAATCCGGATCTGGATGTAGATGTAAAAAAGTACCATAAAACATATCTCGAGGAAGAGAATTCCAAAAAGGGCATTAAAAACTTTGTCAGTTTTGGAATAAGTAAGGTTGATCCGGATAACTTTGAAAAAACTTATTTCATCTTTATCTATGTTATTGAGATGGATATGAATTCGGATGATTATAAAGCATTGGCAGTCGGCAGTGACATTAACCCCATGATATTCAGCAGAAATTCAGGCCCTGTTAATGAAAAGCTTAAAGTCAGTGCAATCAATGGTCAGTATGTTATTGCTTGCTGTGAGATGTACCAAGATGGCGGCAAGTCTGTATCAAACCATGCTTCACCGTTTAAGTTCGAAGGAATCGATAATGTTATTAAGGCTTTTGAAGAACTGAAAAACGCGTGAGTTCCTTCAGTCCGAACTGATTAACTATTGAAAGAAATAACGGGGATCGTCATGACTGACATCCCCGTTTTTACTGTAAGGATATAACTTAAAGTCTGATTATTCACGCTCGCCGATAGGGTGATATTCAACTCTTTCCTGAACACTCTTATATGCAGGACGGATGATCTTACCCTTGCCGTTGAGTTCCTCGATCCTGTGAGCTGACCAGCCGGAGATCCTCGCGATCGCGAAGAGGGGAGTATAGAGCTCCATGGGTATTCCAAGCATTGAATATACGAATCCGCTGTAGAAGTCGATGTTTGCCGATACACCCTTATAGATCCTGCGCTCTGCGGCAATGAGTTCAGCTGAGAGCTTTTCGACTCTTTCATAGAACTCGAATTCCTTTGTGCGTCCTTTCTCGGCTGACAGATCCTTAACATAACGCTTGAAGATCTGGGCTCTTGGATCGGAGATGGAGTAGATCGCATGACCCATACCATAGATAACTCCTGAACGGTCGAATGCGTCCTTGTGAAGGATACGCTCCAAGTAAGCAAGGATCTCATCATTATCTTCCCAGTCGGAGATGCTTCTCTCGAGTTCTTTGAACATCTTGACGACCATGATGTTCGCACCGCCGTGCTTGGGGCCCTTAAGTGAGCTCAGCGCAGCTACTACGGAAGCATAAGTATCAGTGCCGGAACTTGTTACTACGTGAGTCGTAAAGGTGGAGTTGTTACCGCCGCCGTGTTCAGCGTGGAGCATGAGCGAGACATCCAGGATCTTCGCTTCAAGAGGCGTATATTTGTTGTCAGGTCTTAACATGTAGAGGAAATTCTCTGCAGTGGAAAGATCAGGTCTCGGTCTGTGAACTACCAGCGAATCACGGTCAAGGTAATAACGCATTGCGTTGTAACTGTGAACCGCAAGACTCGGGAATATTGAGATAAGCTCAAGAGACTGTCTCAATACATTCGGAACAGAAATATCTGCTGCCTGGGTATCGTAAGCATAGAGGTTAAGGACACCTCTTTGAATGTTGTTCATGAGATCGGAAGACGGCTTCTGCATGATAACATCTCTGAAGAAATTCTTGGGCATCTTTGAACGTGATTCAGCAAGAAGAGCTCTGAAATCTCTAAGTTCCTGCTCATTCGGAAGCTTTCCGAAAAGAAGGAGATATGTGGTCTCCTCAAAGCCGCAGTGCATTTCTTCGGGCTGACCTTTGATCATATCTTTTACATTGATACCGCGATAGAAAAGTTCACCCGGTGCGGGCACGGATTTGCCGTCAACGATCTGTGTAGCGTTGACTTCTGAAATCCTTGTAAGTCCTGTAAGAACTCCTTTACCATTAATGTCTCTCAGGCCGCGCTTGACATCATATTTGGTGTAGAGCTCAGGATCTATGGCATTTCCCTGACAGATCTGCGCAAGGCGCTGTATCTCAGGTGTGATCTTTGAATAGTTATTTGTTGCCATAAGTCCACTCCTTTCTGAGGCATAGTTTTTGTGCGTCAAAAAGCGCACAACGCTAATATTCTAAATGATTGGAGGTGTCAATTCAAATCAGATCAGGTATCCGCCGTTTACTCCGATTATCTGTCCCGTGATGAATGAAGCCTTATCTGACGAGAGATAATAAAGTGTCTCAGCAATCTCTGAAGGCTTGCCGAGTCTTCCGAGCGGCGTATCTTCACTGATAACATCTTTTACCTCATCTGAATAGACACTCATCATGTCAGTATCGGTAGCTCCGGGTGATACGGCATTTACTCTTATGCCTGACGGACCTAATTCTTTGGCAAGTGCCTTGATGTATGAATCAACTGCACCCTTGCTCGCAGAATACAGGGCTTCGCATGATGCTCCTGTCTGTCCCCACATGGAAGATACGGCGAGTATGACACCATGCTGCTGTCTTACCATCTGCGGTATGACGGCGTTGGTCAGGTTGAAAAGACCGCCGAAGTTGGTGTCTATGACATCTCTGTAGTCCTGATATGTGAAGTCCTGAGCAATACCTGATATGGATATACCCGCATTTGAGATCAGGACATCAACAGGACCGGATGCTTCTGCAGCAGCCTTTACAATGCTTGCCACCTGTCCGTAATCCTTAACATCGCAGCTGTAGTAATCGACACAGTCTAAAGCGTTCTCAGGCTTTCCCGAGCGGCTGAGAGATGATACCTTATATCCCTGGTTTGCGAAAAGCTCCACGCACGCTTTTCCGATCCCTCTGGTACCTCCTGAGATCAAAAGATGCGGCATTGACTTATCCCCCTTAACATTTAACTGTCTTGAAATATTGTACACGATTCCATGCCTCGTTGCAGAGATTATGGAAATATCAGTTTTACAAGTCAGGCCAATATCTTTATAATATCAGGGTTAATTCGGGGAGGATGGTCATATGTCCAAATCAAAGAACAAGAGCAAAAAGCCTCAGCAGAATGAGATCAGCGAAGAGAAGGAACTCGATGTGAAGGTCAGTGAGGATACTGTAGAGACTGAGGCTCCTGCTGAAGAAAATTTAGATGATAAGGCTGAGGATAATACCGAAGCTGAAGATACTGAAAAGGCTGTAGAGGCAGATAAAGAAACAGATCCGGAAGATAGCGGATCTGAAGAGGAACCTGCCGAAGTAAAGGCTGAAGAAGAGACTGAAGAAAAGTCAGAGGAAAAGCCTAAGAAAAAGAAAGCCAATAAGAAGTCGGAAAACGAGAAGTTCAGAGAGCTTTCTTTTGCCGAGAAGTGCAGGAAAGACCCGATAATTCCGGTAACGCTGATCCTGGCATTTCTTGCTATTATCGTTGCTGCCATTTATTTCTATCTTCCCAATGCGATGACACCTTCAATGGGCATGACTCTTGACCAGTTCAGGGAAAGATATCAGCAGGGAGATGTATCCAAGACAATGCTTGAAGGAAGCGGTTCCGATATTACTTTCAGAACACCTTCATACGTTAATCCGGATACAGAACCGAGCATCCTCGGTAACAATCAGGTGATTACTGCCAACAGGGCATTTGCAGACTTCTTTACCGGTCCTTTTAAGTATTTCCATAAGGGCGGAATTGAAGGAGCTACAAGAAAGAGTGATGGCCAGCTAGCTTATGTAAGAGTCTATGTTGAGTATGATGATTTCAACACTGTATGGCTTTATTCTTCCAATACTCTTGATGCTCTTTATCCTGAACTTTCCCAGTATGAATCCATGGATCTGTCGATGAAGGTAATGAACGAGTTCAACGGCGACAAGAGATTCTATGTCAAAGGAGACTACGGCTTCAGAATGGTTGCAATGAAGAAGGAAGATGCAACTTACATCGTTCTTGATTGTGTGCCCAAAAAGGCGCTTAACGAATCCCAGATCAGAGAAGTCATTGATTCCGCTCCTGCAGCTACAACAGCAGCATCGTCTTCTGCCGCATCTTCAGAGACAACTCCGTCATCTACATAAGCGGTCAGCTGATATCGATTACTATTTACAACCCCCCCGTAAGACTTTATTCTTAAACGAGTTAGGAATGCGTTTTGAATAGTCATACGGGGGTAATTATTTATGGCTGTTGGCGGACATCATGGGGGAGGTTTCCATTCCGGCGGACATCATAGCGGAGGGTTCCATTCAAGCGGTGGTTTTGGCGGTGGTCATTCCAGCGGAGGACATTATTACGGTGGCGGTTCCGGTGATTCTGAAATAAGCCTTTTCATGTGTGTAATTGCCATAGTGATCTATATTTTCTATAAGATTGGCAGCGGTGAAGTTCCCGGAGTTGATTTTGTCGTTCTGGGAATGTTCATAGCCAGTACTGTTTTATTTGTGCTCAGTTTTAAAGAGTATGAAAGAACATCTTTGATCTCTGATATAAAGAAAAACAAAGGTGAGAGGCTCTTCGGACAGCTGTGGAAAGGCTATGCTCCGCCGAAATCCAAGAACGGAAACAACCGTTCTTGGGCGTTTTCAGATGGTTCATACCGTATTGCATTATTTGATCCTGATTATGGTGATGAGAATCTCAAAAAGGTCAGGGAACTGATCCAAAGAACACCGAAGATCGTATGGATGAGTTCATTTGTGTGGCTTATCATCGGCATCGTATGTCTTTTCTCGACATTTTTCTTTTATGAACTGGTCATACCGACTTTTGAGAACATGGTGATGACCGATGAGGCATTTGCACTTGTCGATAATCTTGTTTTCTATACTCCGGGATCAATTGCACTGATTTCATCTATCGCGTGTTTTGTTTTCGTTAAGATCAGGGACAACCTTCTGTATAAGTGCGCTGTCCGCATAGTTGAAGATAACATCGCTATGGGAGAAATGATGAAGACCAAGGAAGGAATCGCGGCGATCTTAAGCAAAAAATGGTACTACAACTACTGTCCTAACTGCGGCGCGCCGGCATCTCCTGCACTCAGAAGCTGTACTTCCTGCGGATCTTCTTTGGAAGTACATGGTTTTTCAGATGGTAATACCAGCTCAGTACATCAGATCAACACGAGCGCAGAAAAAGTGACTGCTGAAGTCAAGGGCGCAAAGGAGGAAACTGATGAAGCTTGAGAAGTTCTTCAGATATTCATTGGCTATAGGTATTACAGGTGCCGTAATCAACCTGATCCTCTTTGCCACGAACATCTACTATAATCTGGTGATCCCCATTTTCGAAAAGTCGATGGATGACGGTCCGGCGTTTACCTTTATTGATGATCTGACGTTCTATACACCGTTAGTCTTTATGGCCTTGTTCCTGGTTTATCTTATTGCCGGACAGATATATATTAAGAGCCATCATGAGAAAAAAGAGGATGAGGTGACTGAAAAACTTATCGATAAGAACGCCGGTATTCAAAGGGCATTGGACGATAAGGCAGAATTCCTTAAGCACAAGTATTACACCAACTGCCCGAAATGCGGCGCGGTCAGGGAAGAGAACACTTCCGTATGTTCTTTCTGCGGAACATCCCTGTTGATCGAAAAGAATAAACGGCAATAATCCCGTTTTGGGGACAAAATGAAAAAGAAAAAGGAGTTCCTGAATCACAAGAACTCCTTTTAAATTGGCAGGGGAGACACGATTTGAACGCGCAACCGGCGGTTTTGGAGACCGCTGCTCTACCGTTGAGCCACTCCCCTAAGTTTGCAACGAACATTTTATTCGTTGGTTTGCACTCTGTCAAGCGTAATGTTAAGATTGTGTCGTCGTATATATTATTTATATAAGGAGCAAACTCTATGAGATTGGCAGTTATCGGTACAGGCAACATGGGAAAGGCCCTTTTGGGCGGATTTGTTAAGGGCGGAGTTATAAGTCCTTCTGATGCCTGGTGCTTTGACGTATATCAGGAAGCATGCAGAAAGTGCGCTGATGATCTTGGTGTAAATGCAGCATCTTCCGCACAGGAAGCGGTTAAGGATGCGGATTATGTCCTTATGGCAGTTAAGCCTATTCACTTTGACGATGCTTTGAAGAGCATTAAGGACAGCTTAAAGCCTGAGGCAATTGTTCTCTCTATTGCAGCCGCAGTCACATGCCAGAGGATCGGCGGTATCCTCGGCGAGGGAAGAAAGTTCGTAAGGATCATGCCTAACACACCTGCACAGGTCGGTCTTGGCGTTGCTGCCGTATGCCCCGTAGGATTAAGCTCTGACGAATCTGACTTCGTACTTAAGCTTCTTAATACATGCGGAGAGACGATCCTCTGCGATGAGAATACATTGGATGCCATCGGCTGCGTTTCAGGTACAGGCCCTGCGTATGTCATGCTCTTCATTGAGGCAATGGCTGATGCGGCTGTAAGTCTCGGAATCAAGAGAGCAGATGCACTTAAGATCGCCGCTGCAACAGTTGCAGGATCAGGCAAGCTTGCTCTTGAGACCGGAACACATCCTGCAGTACTGAAGGATATGGTCTGCTCTCCCGGCGGAACGACTATTGCAGGCGTTATGGCACTCGAGGAGAACGGCTTAAGAAATGCCGTTATCAAGTCCGTTACTGCGGCTTACGATAAAACTCAGGAGATGAAGGGCAACAAGTAAGACCTTTCCCGGAACTATATGGCAGTTATCAATGAGGTCACAATCTATACTGACGGCGCCTGCTCAGGTAATCCCGGCCCCGGCGGCTGGGCTTCTATCCTTATGGCCGGCGGTGCCAGGAAGGAGCTTTCAGGCGGAGAGAATGACACGACCAATAACCGTATGGAGCTTATGGCGGTAATTGAAGGTCTCCGTGCGCTGAAGCGTCCGTGCAAAGTCGATATCTATAGTGACAGTGCTTATGTCGTAAATGCTTTCGAGCAGAACTGGATAGGCAAATGGATGAGGAACGGATGGAAGAACAGTGCCAAGGCTGAAGTTGCCAACAGCGACCTTTGGAAAGAACTTATTGAGCTTACATCCATGCATCAAGTCACTTTTCACAAAGTAAAAGGACATGCAGATAATGAATTTAACAACCGCTGTGACGAACTTGCTGTGGCAGAGTGGAAGAAGATCAGCGAAGGTAAAGGAAAGAACTGATGGGAAAGATCAATTGCAGTGATGATATGCTTTTCGAGAAGACCATATCTTCAAAGACTGTATTCGAAGGCAGAGTCTTCAATGTGGAGATAAAGGACATACTTACACCTGAGGGAAGGAAGAGCACCAGAGAGATCGTAAAGCATCCGGGCGGAGCTTGCATCCTTCCTATTGATGAAGATGGTAACTGCTACCTCGTAAAGCAGTTCAGAAGCCCGTTTGAGAAGGTTATGCTTGAAGCTCCCGCGGGCAAGATCGAAAAGGGTGAGGAACCTTTCGATTGTGTCTCAAGAGAGATCACTGAAGAGACAGGCTTTGTGGCCAGGAATATCGAGTGTGTAGGATCAGTTGCCGCAACACCCGGATATTGCAGTGAAGTGATAACCCTTTATATCGGAACTGAACTTGAGACAGGTGATGCCAATCCCGATCAGAACGAATATATCGCTACTGTAAAGATGCCTCTTAAGAAGGCTCTCGAGATGGCTGATAACGGTGAGATCAAAGACGCCAAGACGATGGTGTTGTTATATAAGGCGGCCAGGAGGTTAGGGATTTGAGCAGAGATACTTCACGCAAAGAAGCAGCAGGAATCGTGCTCTTCTTCGTAGCGATTGCGATCATTCTGATCTTCTATCTTCCTGTCGCGCTGACAGGCATAGTCGGAAGTGCCGTTAAGAGCTTTTTCTTAGGCCTTATCGGTGTAGCAGCATATGCGATCCCGGTATATATCCTTTACGTCGCATTAGATGTCTTTTTCGAGAAGAGACAGGGTGTATCAGGAATAAGAGTCAGGAGTATCATATTGCTCCTTGTATCAGTGTCCGCGCTTTTCGCGCTGATCACGATGGATATGGTCCACTTCGAGGGATTATGCCATAACACCGACGGCAATATCTCCGCTATAAAGGCTCTTTCTCTCTTGTGGGATTCCGGCGTTGACAGCAAACTTATTTCCAATCCTGCAAGCACTTCAGTGGTCCTTCCCGGCGGTCTCATCGGAGGAGCTATCGCTGTCTCTTTGTATCAGGTTACAGGCAATGTGATCGGAATACTTGCTATCGCCGTATTCCTTCTTACACAGATCCTTCTTGTCTTCAGAGTCTCTCTTAAAGCTACGGCCAAGAAGACAGCTCATGCTATCGCTGAAACTTCAGGCAAGGTCTATAACAGCGTGGTAAGCCATAAGAACCAGAAGATGAATGATCCCAATTACCAGATCTATTCAGGAAACGGCTACAGCAGCAGTGACAGAAGACCGGCTCAAAGACCTGCGCAAAGACCTGCGCAAAGACCGGTTCAGTATGCTGACGGAACCACAGTTATCTCCTATGGAGACAGCAGCGTTAACTATAAGCAGAAGCGTAACAGCGGTTCACGCTTCGTGCAGAGCCCGGATGGTTATGAGAAGCAGGGTCCTTTCATGACGAACCTTCCCATCGACGGTGCTACAGGCTTTACTGATGTTGACAAGCTTACAGGCGGACAGATACATGCAGTTGCCCAGGATCCCGGCAAGCTTACATTCAACGAAAAGGAATACGATGTCTCAGATGCATCAGATCCGACAGCTGATTTCGGATACATCACGGATCCCCTTAATGTTCCGGGAGCAGCGAAAAACAAGAAGCCCAGAAAGAATCTTTCTTTCCTGGAGCCTGATAAGAAGGAAGACTTCTACGATCTGACTCCGTCAAAGAAAGAGGAGAGCAACGCTGATACAGATATATACAGCGGCACTGAGGAACCTTATGAAGTAAACGAGAGCAGTGAAGGAAGCGGATATGATTATTCCGGTCCGGAACGCTCAGTAAGAGAACCCTCGATCAATGCTTCTGTTTACGATGAGACTTCTGCTGAAGACGAGATAGAGGAAGTTCCTTATTCTCCTGCAGCGCCCGTACAGCCTGAAGCTAACGGAAAGATCACTATCAATCAGGGCAATGACAATACAGAGGGTTACAGCAGAACTGAAGGAAGGATCATCAAGACTTCCTCGCGTGATACTTCTGCCCGTGTTGAACCCGGCATTGAATTTGCCGAAGAGACTAAGAGACATGAAGCTGAGCTCAAGAATCAGAAGAGAAGACTCAGAAACTACAAACCTGCTCCCACGAGCATCCTGGCTCCTGATATCAAGCAGAAAGCAGATGTGGATCTTGAGAGAAAACTTAAGGAAAAGGCTCATACTCTTGAAGGTGCATTGAAGAGCTTTGGAATAATTGCCGAAGTCGTAAATATTACTCATGGCCCTTCCATTACAAGATTTGAGTTAACGCTCGAGACAGGCACCAAGGTATCCAGAGTTACAGCACTTCAGGATGACATCATGCTCGCCATGGCTGCTGTATCGATCAGAATCGAAGCTCCTATCCCCGGTAAGAGTGCAATTGGTATCGAGATCCCTAATGATGTTCCTACGGCTGTACAGCTCAGAGGACTTGTTGAGACAAAGGAATTCAAAGCTGCCACACCTCTTACGGTAGCACTCGGAAGAGATATCCCCGGAAGGCCTATCTATTGTGATCTTGCCAAGATGCCTCACCTCATGATCGCAGGATCAACAGGTTCCGGTAAGTCCGTTTGTATCAACTCGATCCTTACAAGTATCCTCGTTCATTCTTCTCCTGAAGAAGTAAGAATGATCCTGGTTGACCCTAAGGTCGTTGAGCTCTCCGTATATAACGGAGTTCCTCATCTCATCATGCCGGTCATCACTGATCCTAAGAAGGCAGCTGGTGCACTGAACTGGGCTGTTATCGAGATGCAGAGAAGATATAAGCTTTTCGAAGAGGGCCAGGTAAGAGACATCAAGGGATTCAACGAGAAGTATAAGAATAATCCTGAGGTCGAACATCTGCCTTTGATCCTTTTTGTAATCGATGAGCTTGCAGAACTCATGATGGTCGCATCGAAGGAAGTCGAGACGTATATCTCCAGACTTGCTGCACTTGCAAGAGCTGCAGGCATACATTTGCTCATCGCTACTCAGAGACCTTCGGTAGATGTCATCACAGGCGTTATCAAGGCTAATATCGGTTCCAGAATCGCTTTTGCGGTTACATCAGGCGTTGACTCCAAGACGATCCTTGACCATGTCGGTGCTGAAAAGCTCTTAGGTAAGGGTGACATGCTCTATGCTCCGATGAGTGCTCCGCAGCCTGTCAGAGGACAGGGCGCTTTCCTTAAGGATGAGGAAGTTGAAGCAGTCGTTGACTATCTTAAGAAGCAGTATGGCGCTATGTATGATGAGGCTATCATCAAGGATATCGACAGAGTTACAGCAGGTGAGAATCAGCCTTCAGGTGCTTCATCAGGTGCTGCTTCAGGCGGCGGTTCCGATGCTGATGACATGTTCAATCAGGCTGCGCAGACAGTAATCGAAAACGGCAGTGCCAGTGTATCCGTACTCCAGAGAAGACTTGGAATCGGATATCCGAGAGCAGCAAGACTTATCGATGAACTTGAGAAAGCCAAGGTCATCGGTCCATATGAAGGAAGCAAACCCAGAAAGATTTTGATGACCGAGACTGAATGGCTCGAGATGCAGGCAAGAAAAAATGACTGATATCTTATGTGACATCGATCAAAGAGCCCGTGAACTTATTGAAGCAGCAGGTTCTTCCGGGATTACTTTCGGATTTGCCGAGAGTCTTACAGGAGGCCTGATATCTGCCTCAGTAGTCAGTGTTCCCGGTGCATCGGCTTCTTTTAAAGGCTCTGTAGTGTCATACACAAATGAAGTTAAGGAAAATGTTCTTGGCGTTCCTTCGAAGATCATTGACACCTATACTGAAGTATCAGGTGAATGTGCAAAGGCGATGGCTGAAGGTGCCTTGTCTGTCCTGGGTGTTGATCTTGCAGTCTCTGTGACAGGAATTGCAGGTCCTACAGGCGATATGCCCGGCAAGCCCATTGGAACGGTGTATATGGGTTATTGTTACAGACCCGGAGACATTTCCGGATCTGTAAGATTCAACTTCGAAGGTGACAGGGAAACTGTCCGTGAGAATACAGTCCTCAAAGCGCTGGAGCAGGCTTTGAGACTGGTTAGGGAAGGTAAAGCTTAAGTGGCTGAAAATAGTGGTTCAGATAATAAGGCATCGGCATCTCCGGCAAAAAAGAAGGGGATGAGCTTTGCTTTATCAGCATTGATCGTCGGCATCGGTACGATAATCGTAAAGATGTCAGGTCTTATAAGGGATAACATCGTATCCTTGAGATTCAGTCAGGATATATTCCGTGACGGATACTCACTGGCTTTCAACATCCCGGATCTTTTCTATAATCTGCTTGTCGGAGGTGCCATCTATTCTACTGTCGCACCTTACTTAAGTGCCAAGCTCGCGGTAGGAAAAGAGAAGGAAGGCGTCCGCGTCGTAAGCATATTCATATCAGTAGTTTGCATTGTCATGCTGGTCGTTTGCACTTTGGGAACGGTCTTTTCAGAACCGATATATGCATTGTATGCCATGGGTAATGATGACATCGATCCGGAAGTCCTGAATCTCGCTGCAAAAGCTTCAAAGATGCTATTCCCGCAGATCTTCTTCATCATGCTTGCAGCTCTCTGCAACGGTATTCTTACAGCTTACAGGAAGTTTACCATTACATCCTTCGGTCCAGTCCTTTATAACATCCTGGTTATCCTTGCCATCTATCTTTTCGGCGGCAATACCCAGCATAATCTCGTAATGACGACTGGAGGCATTCTCGCTGCCACAGCCATTTATTTTGTATGTCAGTACTCGCTTGGCTTTAAACAGATGAGGCAGTTCAGGTTCAGTTTCCATCCTGCGAACAAAGAATTCCTGATGCTCTTCAGAAGAGCTATTCCGATCCTTATCTCTGCTTCTATTACACAGATCAACGTAGTAGTGCTTAATCACTTTGCTTTGCTTTTCGATGAGGGAAGTGTATATGGATTCAGAAACGCTTCTACGATCTGGCAGATACCTTATACGGTATTTGTAGTCGCGATCACAACAGTTATGACACCTGAGCTTGCAGGTGATTACGAATCGAAAAAGTATTCAAAGGCGTCAGAACTTATCTCCCACTCCATGAAGAGCGCTTTGTTCATGACGATCCCTTCTGCAGCATTTATTGCCGTTCTTAATGTTGATGTAGTTAAGGCAATTTACCAGTGGCATTCTTACTATACGGACGTACATGCACAGGTTGCAGCTACATTCCTGCTGGGATTCAGCAGTGCTATTGTTACAGCGACCGTTATCCATGTATTCAATCAGGCTTTCTATGCCATAGGTCAGACCAAGCTTCCTCTTGTTGCAGGTATTTTAGGACTTATAATCAATCCGGTTGCCTGCCACATAATGGTTAGAACAGGCGTCGGACCTTTATCACTTTCTCTGGCTTATTCATTTACCAATATCTGTCAGATGATAATGCTCGCAATTGCATACTGCAGGCGTAAGGAACTGGCACCTCACGGCATTTTGAAATTCCTCTTGAAGGCGGGCGCCTGTGTGCTTATTATGGCAGGTGTAGTATATATTCTCGACAAGTTTGTTCCTGCACAGGGAGGAAAGATCTCACAGCTTATCATCATCTCAATAAAGGGCGTAGTCGCAATATTAGTATATTTCGCTATGGCTGCCGTTTTCAGAATGGAAGAAGCTACTGAATGGATCAATAAGTTTAAGAGAAAGTTGTTCAAGAAGAGTGCTGCTAAGAGGGCCTGAATATGAAAAGACATACTATAAAAATGCTTGCGGTATCAGCATTGATGAGCGTTCTTTTGGGCGTTTGTTCATGTGGGATGATTCTAAACGGCCCTGCTCCTACGAACGGCAGGAATGATCCCAAGCAGACAAATGCCGTTGCAAGGGGTACTACTGAGGAGACGACCAGAGCAACAACGAGAGCAACTACCGTTGAGACGTCTTCTGAGAACACTGAGCCTACAGCAAAGGTAAAGAACCTTTCTCCTGAATGGGTAAGAGAACTTCCGCAGGCTCAGGACCTGGGAACAACGCAGTTGATAGTGGTTTCAGCTGCAGGGATGAATAAGTCGACTGCAAAGGTATCCATGCATGAGCGTGATGTTAACGGCAACTGGATACAGCTCTTTACTGTTAATGCCTATATCGGAAAGAACGGCCTTATAGCTGACGACGACAGAACAGAAGGCTGCGGCAAGACACCTATGGGTGTTTATCAGTTTAACAAGGCATTTGGAATTGCTTCAGATCCCGGCTGTGCCATCTCTTACACCAAAGTTACCGGAGATATGTACTGGTCAGGAGACAGCTCAGACGGCATGCCATATAACGAACTAGTAAGTGTTAATGAGTATCCTGACCTTGATATAAAATCAAGCGAACACCTGATCGAACATACAAAGGCTTACCAGTACTGCTTAAGCCTGAATTTTAATGAGGAAGGCACGCCAGGAAGAGGTTATGCCATTTTCTTCCACTGCTATAGCGAATATAAATATACTGAAGGATGCGTGGCACTCCCTAAGGATACCATGTTAAAGATAATGAAGAGGGTAGATCCCAGCTGCATAATCGTAATTGATACTGCAAAGAACCTGAACGCCCAGTGATTATCGGTCTGCTTTACCGGTTCTTTTGATAATGCCGTATAGTTATAAAACCTGTGGCAATATTAAAGATGTTTATTTTGCTTAATAAGAACCAATAGATTTATTTATTTAAATAGTGATATTATGTCTATGCTCAATTGATAAAGAATTTTGATTTTGTGAGGATAGATGTTTAGAAATTGCATTTTAAAGGTAGCAAGTGCTTTTTTGAGCGCCGCATTAATTGCCGGTGTTTTCGGCATTGGTGCTCCTGTATATGCTGATGAGACAGAGACTAATGTTACTTCATCAACGGAAGACGAGGAGATCGATCCTTCCCATTTAAAGTTTGTTGCAAGGCTTTACAGCATCGTTACCCGTCAGGACAGATGTGATCCGGAAGAGAAGGCTAACCTTGCCGAGAACCTGAAGGATGGTATTGATGCTGCATACAGCATTATGTACCGCTTCTATTTTTCGGATACATACAGGGCTCTTGATATCAGCGATGAACAGTTTATAGAAGATCTTTATGCCGGTTGTTACGGAAGATATGCAAATGATAACGACAAGAAGACCGTTGCATCTTATCTGAACATGCTCTCATCCGGAATGAGCAGATATCTTGTGTTCAGGGAATTTATCTCATCCAATGAATTTGTCAGCCTCTGCAAAAGATATGATATAAAGGTCAGAGAGGAACTTGTTGAAGACATCTCCGACCACAAATATGGCATGACGAGCATCGGCGATGACTATTATGATTTCGATAAGGGCGGCAATCTTTCCACATGCTATAAGGGTGCCGGAAGACATTTGAGGAATCTTAATGAGCAGCTTTTCAGGAGCTCTACAAAGTACTATATCCTTGCTGATATGGATTACTGCTATCTCATGATCTTCAAGGGAAGCGTCGGAAACTGGAAGCTTCATAAGATCTATCCGATGACATGCGGCAGGAAGGGTATTCATACACCTGTTGGTACATATAAGGTTACCAAGAAGAGCAGCAGCGTAATATCAAATACCACGCTTAATTATTATTCCACACAGTACGGTTCTTACAGCATCCAGAGCATTCCCTACAACAAGGACACAAGAAAGGTTACAGACGGAAGGATCGGAAAGCGTGTAAACGGCCGCAGTATCAGGGTCACAAAAGACCACGCCAAGTGGATCTATAAGAATATCCCGAAAGGAACATCCATAAAGATAGTCTGATCTCATATGAAGATAGTTGTAATCAATAAACTTCTTAAAGATACACATAAAGAACTTATCAGAAAGACTGCTGCTGATATAGGCGGCAGCCTTCTTTTTGTTGATTCGGAAGATGAGATAACTCCGGAATTCGAAGACTGTGAAGTCATATACGGATTTGGAATGAAAAATGCTTCTAAGAACAAAAACCTTAAATGGCTTTCTGTCCCTTCCGCAGGTGTTGATTATCTGTTTAAACCGGGTGTATTTGCCAATGAGGAATGCCTGATAACCAATTCATCAGGAGCTTACGGTGTAACAATAGCAGAGCATATCATCTGCGTATCACTTATGATGATGCGAAAGATAGATCATGCTTATCAGGAATCTGTGAACGGTAACTGGAGCGCTCCGGTAAAGCAGCATTCTCTTAAGGATTGCAGGATACTTGTTCTCGGAACAGGAGACATAGGATGCTGTTTTGCGAAAAGGGCAAGGGCATTCGAACCAGCTTGCATTACCGGTGTATCAAGAACCGGCAAATGCTCGGACACTTCTTTTGATGTCATGAAAAAGGTCGATGAATTGGATTCGTTACTCCCTGATACCGATCTGCTGGTCATGAGCCTTCCGGATACTCCTGATACAAGGGATATCTTGTCTGCTGCAAGAATCGCAATGCTTCCTGAAGGAGCATATGTCGTTAATGTAGGAAGAGGTTCGGCAATAGATGAGAAAACATTGGCTGAAAGTCTTAATGAAGGAAGACTTGGAGGCGCCGCTCTCGACGTGTTTAAGACAGAACCGCTTCCGGAAGACAGTTTCCTCTGGAAGACCAGAAACCTTATAATCACACCTCATATTGCCGGCAATCTTACTCTTGACCATACCCTGAACAAGAATGTCAGGATGTTCTGTGAAAACCTCGAAAACTATGGAAGAGGACTCCCGCTTAATAATCTTATAGATAAGAACAAGCAGTATTGATGCAGTCTATCATGCTTCCTTGACAATGTGGACTTAAATTTTGATAATGTATCAAAATGATACATAATAAAAGCGCCTTGTTATTTGGTGTTTTTAAGGAGATGACATATGCCCAAAGACAGAAAGATAGATGTGGTAATACTAGGCCTTTTATCGCATGAGGATCTTACCGGATACGACATAAAGAAGCGCATAGATGGTGCGATCAGCTTCTTCTGGAAAGGAAGCTTTGGAAGCATATATCCGTCCTTAACGGCAATGGAAAGTTCAGGACTGGTAAAAAAGTATAAAGCTGATAACAGCGGGAACAGGGAGAAGATACTTTACCATATTACGGATAAGGGATTTGATGCTCTTAAGGCCTGGCTAAGGGATGATATGGCAAGTAATGAACTCAAATATGAGACAGTTCTTAAGCTGTATTTCGGAGGCGCAGAAGAAAGGCCGGTAACCATACATAACATAGAATTGTTCGAAGAAAAGATCAGGAGTGATCTGGAACTATTGAAGATTTATAAAAGCAATCTTGAGAAGGTTCAGGATAATGAAGACCATCTGTATTTTCTTTTGACTGTTATGTTCGGAATTGATACATACGAAGCCTATCTTAAGTGGTGTACAAAAGCCAAAAAGATGCTGAAGCAGTGACCTTCTGAACTGCCTTTCTTTGTCTTATTTTGTCGTATCTTGTCGGTTTCTGTTCTGAAGGAAGCTGTTTTCCTGATAACTCCGGACCTCTAAATGTGCTGTTTTCAGGCCTTTGTGAGATGTGATGTCCGATTAAATGGACTTGTCGGTATTTGTTCGAATTTGTAAGGTTAATTTTGTTGACAAAAGTGTATCATAACAATAGAATTAACTCATAAATGAGAACAAATGTTCAATTCTTTTCAGGAGGACAATATGGCAAAGAGTAAGAATGCAGCAAAGGGTTCCGTAGCTCAGGTTCAGGATAAGGACGAGAGAAGGAAAGCCCTTGACGCCGCTATGGCGCAGATAGAGAAGCAGTTCGGCCAGGGTGCCGTTATGCGTTTGGGAGACAAGTCCCAGGTTGAGATCGATACGATTCCTACTGGAGCTCTGACACTTGATATCGCACTTGGTATCGGCGGACTTCCCAGAGGAAGGATCATTGAAATCTATGGACCTGAATCTTCAGGTAAGACCACAGTTGCACTTCACTGTGTAGCTGAAGCTCAGAAGATGGGCGGCACATGTGCATTTATCGATGCTGAGCATGCGCTGGATCCTGTATATGCTGGTAATATCGGTGTTGATGTTGACAATCTTCTTTTGTCACAGCCTGATACCGGTGAGCAGGCACTTGAGATCTGCGAGACACTTGTCAGAAGCGGATGCATTGATGTAGTAGTTATCGACTCAGTTGCTGCTCTTGTACCGAGGGCAGAGATCGAGGGTGAGATGGGCGACTCCCATGTAGGTCTTCAGGCAAGACTCATGAGCCAGGCATTAAGAAAGCTCGCTCCTGTTGTATCAAAGTCCAATACTATTTGCATCTTTATCAACCAGCTCCGTGAGAAGGTCGGAGTTATGTTTGGTAACCCTGAGACTACTCCGGGCGGCCGTGCTCTTAAGTTCTATGCATCAGTAAGACTTGATGTACGTAAGGTTGAGACACTCCGTAACGGTACAGATGTAGTCGGAAGCCATACAAGAGTTAAGGTAGTCAAGAATAAGGTTGCTCCGCCGTTCAAGGAAGCCGAGTTCGACATCATGTATGGTAAGGGTGTATCTTCAGAAGGATGCATCATTGACCTTGGTGTTGAGAATAACATCATTGACAAGAGCGGTTCATGGTTCGCATATAATGGTGCGAAGATCGCACAGGGAAGAGATGCTGCTAAGCAGTATCTTATCGATCATCCTGATGTCAGAGAAGAGATCGAAGAGAAGATCAGAGATTCATATATGCCTGCAGATGATGATGACTTTGAGGAATCCGGCAAGGCTGTTGAAGCTGCTCCCGAAGAAGAATCTGATGACGATGATATCTTAGGTATCGATGTCTGATAATAATAGGACCAAGGAAGCCGTAACCTGCGCGATCAGGCATATCGGAACTGCAGTATATTCCTCAGGTAAGATCAGACTATATCTGATGCAGAGAGGATATCCTGAAGATGTAGCAATATCAGCTGTGAGTCTTTTGATAGAATCCGGTTACATCGATGATATGCGTGCTTCGCGTAAGGTGTTGGCGGCACGTTCCGGCAAGAAGCAGGAAAGTAAGAATTTCATCTTCCAGCGTCTCCTCGAGGCGGGTATAGATGAAACAGTTGCAGATGTCATCGTTTCTGATCTGGAAAGTGATGTTGATACATGCAAACTCCTGTATGAAGCATCCTTTGGGAGTCCTGATGAGAATTCTTTTGACAGACAGGATGAGTTCTTAAAGCTCGCACAGCTTAGGGGATACGGTCTTGAGACTGCAAGGAAAGCTTTTAGGCTCTATTTGGGAGAATAATCGGCAAAAGGCTCAGGATTGAGCCTTTTTCTTTTCTATATTTTTTGTTATATTTTTTCCTATGAATAAAGAGATCATCAACAGCAACATTAAGATAACTCTTCTGGCTCTTGGTTGTTCCAAGAACCTTATAGACTGTGAGAATATGTCCACCCAGCTTAAGCTTGCCGGGTACGACGTAATAAATGATGTGCCCGAATCAGACATCGTTGTAATCAACACATGCGGATTCATTGAATCTGCTAAGAAGGAAGCTATCGATGCTATCCTTGAAGTTGCTGATTTCAAAGTTCCGAACGGTAAGGTTAAGAAGATAATCGTATCAGGCTGCCTTTCGCAGAGATATCCTGAAGATATCTTAAAAGAGCTCCCTGAAGTTGATGCCGTTCTCGGTACCGCTCATTATGGCGATATTGTTGATGTTGTAGCAAAGCTTGTAAAAGAACTCGATACCGAATCGGAGAAGATTAATCTTACATCCGGTGTAGGCGGCTACAAGCATCTTATTAAGGAAAGAGAGCTCTCGACTGAAGCTTATGCTTGGATCAAGATCGGTGAGGGATGCCTTAACAGATGTACTTTCTGTGCCATTCCTCTTATCAGGGGCAACTTTGTGTCCAGGCCTATTGAGGATATTGTGGAAGAGGCCAAGCTCATTGCTTCCAGAGGCGTAAAGGAGATCGTACTCGCAGCCCAGGATACGACTAACTATGGAATCGAACTTTATAAAGAGAGAAGTCTTACCAGGCTTTTAAAGGCTCTTTCTGCGATAGACGGAATCGAGCTTATCCGCGTCATGTATGGTTATATGGATGGCATTACGCCTGATCTTATTGAAGAGATGGCAAACAATCCCAAGGTAGCCCACTACCTTGATATCCCGATCCAGCATGGCAGTGACAGGATCTTAAAGGCGATGCACAGGAGAGACACGGCAGAATTGATCACTTCGAGACTTGAGATGATCAGAAAAGCTATGCCGGACTGCATCATCAGAACAACCGTCATGGTCGGTTTCCCAGGTGAGACTGAAGAGGACTTTAATGAACTTAAGGAGAACCTTAAGAAGTGGAAGTTCGACAGACTCGGCTGCTTTATCTTCTCACCTGAAGAAGGAACAAAGGCATATGATATGCCGGATCAGATCGATGAAGAGACTAAGCAGAGAAGATATGACGAGATATATGAACTTCAGAAGCAGATATCTTCCGAGCAGTCTCAGAAGCGCCTCGGCACGGTTACCAAAGTAAATATCTGTTCTGTATCTGATGACGGCATATTCTATATCGGCAGAAGCTATGGCGAATCTCCTGAGGTCGATCCGGTCATATATATCGCTTCACAGGAAGAGGAACTTAAGATCGGAGACTTCGTTGATGCGAAGATCGTTGACTGCTCTGACGATTATGACATGACCGCCGTTACGATTTGACGGAAAAAGAAATCTGTGTATTATTAGTGTGTTGTCTTTAGGGGATAACAGTATTTATTACAGAAACGAAGGAATATATAGACCATGAATCTTCCCAACAAGCTGTCGATTTTAAGGATCGTTCTTGTGCCTGTTACACTTCTGTTCATGCTGCCGGTTAATGTTTTCGGATGGCAGCCTGAAGGATGGAATAGCTTTATCAATTCATACGGCATGATCGTGGCAGCTGCAGTATTTATTATCGCTTCATTTACGGATATGTTTGACGGCAAGATCGCCAGAAAATATAACCTCATTACAGACCTCGGAAAATTCCTCGACTCACTGGCTGACAAGATCCTTGTCATCAGCATAATGCTTGCATTTATCGGCCTTGGAAGGATCTCTGCATGGGCAGTAATGATCATTATCTTAAGAGAGTTTGCAGTATCCGGTCTCCGCATGATCGCTGCTGCCAAGGGCGAGGTAATCGCTGCTAAGATGATCGGCAAGGTTAAGACCGTTATTCAGATGATCGCTCTTATCTATCTTATGTTTGAGCCTTTGCTCCTTAAGATCTTCGGTCTGGGCTTTAACGGCTATCCTGTTGAGATCAATGCGGTAACCATTATTGGAGATGTACTTTTCGGAATATGTGTTATTATGACTATTGTTTCAGGTGTTGATTATCTTATTAAGGGAAAACAATACCTGAAGGGTTAAATGTCAAAGAACTTCGATAGTCAAAATAACCTATTGACAAAAGTCGTGTCTTACATTAAAAACATCTTGTGGATTTACTAAGAATCGTACGGAGGTACAAATTATGACAAATGAAGAACTTTTTAACTCTATTAAGCAGATGATCGTTGATCAGCTCGGTGTAGATGAGGATACAATCACAGAGGATTCCTCTTTCGTAGATGATCTTAACGCTGACTCTCTTGATATGGTTGAGCTCGTTATGGCTATGGAGCAGGAATTCGATATCGAGATCCCTGACGATGTAGCTGAGAAGGTTGTTACCGTTAAGGATGCAGTCGAGTATATTCAGAGCCTCACAGAGGGCTAATATGCCGGAGATAATTAATCTCTGAATCAATCTATGGATTTTAACGGCTGGATGCACATATTGGCATTCAGCCGTTTATTGTAAATAAGCTTATGACTGATTATTCGATTTTAGAAAAAGATTTGGGTTATACCTTCAAAGATAAATCCCTTCTTGAGACAGCCTTTACCCACACAACATATGTTTTCGAGTCGGGAAGAGGACACTGGGAATCCAACCAGAGACTTGAGTTTATCGGTGATGCCGTACTTGATGTAGTTGTCGGTCAGATGATCTATGAACTGAAGCCTCAGGCTGATGAAGGTTACCTTTCCAAGATGAGAAGTGTCTCTGTCTGTGAGAAGTCTTTTGCCGAAGTAGCAAGAAAGCTCCATTTGGGCGACTATATGCTCTTAGGCAAGGGCGAGGCCCAGAGCGGAGGCAACGATAAGGACTCTACGCTGGCTGACTGTTATGAGTCAGTTATTGCTGCTGTCTATTTTGACGGCGGATTCGAAGAGGCCAGGAAATGTATCCTTAAAAGCCTTACCGAGACGGTGCATAAGGCTGTTAACGGAGAGATATTCCTCGATTATAAGAGCAGACTCTTGGAGCTTGCCCAGACAAGAGGATTCCAGCACAAGATCAGATTTGAAGTGACCGGAGAGCGCGGCCCTGCACACATGAAGGAATTCGATGTAAGCGTATATTCCGACGATGAGCTTCTTGCAAGTGCCACCGGCCACAGCAAGAAGGATGCCGAGCAGAAATGTGCCGAAAAGGGCATCAAGGAGTATATGCGCCTCTATCCCGAAGGCTGCTGATACAGATTGTCCTCCAAAAAGGTCCTGATTTTGTTATAATGCTAGGGTTAATATTTTGGATTAAGACGGAACTGACTACAGGATGTACCTTAAAAAGTTAGAGCTTCAGGGGTTCAAATCGTTCCCCGACTATACATGTATCGACTTTAACCGCGGTCTTACGGCCGTGGTTGGTCCTAACGGAAGCGGTAAATCCAATATCAGTGATGCTGTCCGCTGGGTTTTGGGCGAACAGAGCGTAAAGCAGCTCCGTGGCGGCAAGATGGAAGATGTCATCTTCAACGGTACATCTGCCAGACGTTCAATGAACTATGCCGAAGTATCCATCACTTTCGATAATTCAGATGGCTATATTGATTATGGTTTCCCTGAGATCTGCATCACCAGAAGACTTTACAGATCAGGCGAGTCTGAATACCAGATCAACAAGGTAAACTGCCGTTTGAAGGATATTACAGTCCTTTTCCTCGATACAGGTCTTGGCCGTGACGGTTATTCCCTTGTCGGACAGGGAAGAGTCGACGACATCCTCTCCACGAAGTCTGAGGACAGACGTAGGGTAATCGAGGAAGCGTCCGGTATCGTTAAGTACCGTGTCCGTAAGGATGAGGCTCAGAGAAAGCTCACGAACACTGAACAGAACCTCGTTCGTATTAATGACATCTTAGGAGAACTTGAAGAGCGTAAGGGGCCCCTTGAAGAGCAGGCCGGAAAAGCCCGTAAGTTCAATGAGAATTATGAGGAACTCAAGAAGCTTGAGACTTCTTTGCTTGTCCACAAGATCACTGAAGCCAACCAGGAGATGGGCGATTCTGCCGGTCTTAAGGAACAGCTTGAGAAGGAGATCCGCGAGCGTGAGGACGAATACCTGAAGCTTAGAAAGAGCCATCAGGAGATAATAGAGAAGAACGAAGCACTCGAGAATGAGATCGAGGACAGACGTCAGGAGCTCTCAGACCTCACCGAGTATGAGCATGAGACCCAGACAGATAAGAAGGTCTCGATAGAAAGACTTAACCAGACCAATCAGAGGATCGAAGAACTCAAGACTGATATGGAATCAACAGATGAGACTGTTGAAAGACTTAACAGAGAGTTATTAGAGAGGAATACGAAGGCTGATGCTCTCCTTAAAGAAGCTAACGATGCCAAGGTATTAAGCGAGACTCTTGATAAAGAACGCCAGTCCAAGTTTGAAGAATACGAGTCATCTAGAAAAGAAGCAGGCAAAGCCGATTCCAAGGTAAAGGCCAAGACGGAAGAACTTTTCGAGACAAGAAAGAAGATAACAGAGTGCCAGGCAGGCATCTCTGCATTGGACGATAAGATCAGGGATATGCAGGAAGCAAGATCTGCTTCAGAGAGCGGTAAGGCTGAACTTAACGATAAGCTTGCTGAAGAAGAGAAGGCTTTGAATGAGATCCGTAAGATCAAGGGCGACGTTACAGGTGATATCGAAGCCCGTAACAAGAAGCATGAAGAGTTAAGAGCGCGTCAGGTCGAACTTAACCAGTTCTTTGAAGTCAATAACAGAAAGCTCTCTGCCGAAGAATCCAAGCTCAAGACATTGAAGGATGTCGATAAGGCAAAGGAAGGTTATCAGGAGTCAGTTAAGCGTCTCGTGGAGTTTGCCGAGACGGACAGATCTGTTAAGAGCCTGATGGTAGGTATTCTTGGTGACCTGATCGAGACAGCGCCTAAGTATGAGGTCGCTATCGAGACTGCATTGGGTAACGCACTTAACAATGTCGTTACCAAGAGTGAATCCGATGCGGCTGAGCTGATCGGCGTATTGAAGGAGAAGAGGCTCGGAAGAGTTACGTTCCTTCCTATCGAGAATATCAGAGCAAGATATATCGATGATGATGATCTCAGAAAAGCAAAAGGCGTAAGCGGCTATATCGGTGTTGCTTCCGACCTCGTAAAGAGCAGCCGCGACCTTGAAGATATCGTGTCGAATCTTTTGGGCAGGATCCTTGTTGCAGACGATCTTGATGCAGCCAGAAACATCGCTTCCAGAACGGGCCGTGCTTATAAGGTAATGACCCTTGAGGGCGATTCTGTTAACCCCGGCGGATCTCTCACCGGCGGTTCTTTGAGAAGGTCAGGTGCAGGAACAGGAATCATCGGAAGAAAGGCAGAGATCGAATCGCTTACCAAGAGTGTTGCTGACCTTGAAGCCAAACTTGCGGATTCTGAAGACCAGCGCCAGGAAGTAGACGATAACATCGGCACAATTAAGCGTGAACTCGCTCAGCTCGGTGAACAGCTCAAGTTCTATCAGCTGGAGGAAGTCAAGGCTGAAGGCGAATACAACAATACCAAGACAAGACTTGAAGAGATCGAAGAGACTCTTACGAACTTTGAGTCTAATATGCAGACCGTATCCAAGTCCAAGTTAAGACTTGAAGAGGATATGGAGGAACTGACCAGGATCGAAGGCGATATCAGCGGTGAACTTGCTGATTACCAGGAAGAGATCGAAGAGCAGCAGAGGCTTTCTGAAGAGCAGGCTGTTAAGCTCGAAGAGGTTGCTGCAAAGGTAAGGGAAGCTGCTTCCCTTGCTGAGCGTAAGCTTGCAGAAAGAAGCGGTGTCCTTGATCTTGCAGGTCATATAAAGAAGCAGATCGAGGAAGCAAAGCAGGGAAGAGACAAGTTCGATTCCGCGATCAAGGAAGCAAAGGATACTGTCAACAGTATCACCAAGGAGATCAATGCTCTTGATGCCAAACTTGACGAGAACGGCAAGCAGCAGAAGGTATTGGAAGAGAAGATCGCAGCGCTTTTCGAGCAGCGTAATAACGTTTCAGACGACATCAAGTCTTTCGGTGAGAGACTTGCGGCAAGCGGCAATGAGGTAAGTGAACTTCAGGCTAAGCTTAATGCTCATGTCTCCAAGTACGACAAGATCATTTTCGAGATCGACCAGAACAAGAACAAACTCTGGGAAGATTATGAGACAACATATGACAATATCAAGGATTCTGTCGAGCCTGTAACCAAGATCGGTGAACAGACGAAGAGGATCCAGACTCTTAAGAATTCCATCAAGGCTTTGGGTCCTGTTAACCTTGGTGCTTTGCAGGAGTTCAGTGAGCTCTCTGAGCGTTTGGACTTCATGACCAAGCAGAGGGATGATATCGAAGCTGCAAAGAAGGATCTTGAGAAGGTAATTGATGACCTCCTTACAAAGATGAGATCCGAATTTACCGAGCATTTCGATACGATCAACAAGAACTTCAGCCAGGTCTTCACGGATCTGTTCGGAGGCGGTACAGCAGAGATCGTTCTTGGCAACGATTCCGAGGACGTGCTTGAGTGTGCCATCGATATCAAGGCACAGCCGCCGGGAAAGAAACTCCAGAACCTCTCACTCCTTTCAGGTGGTGAGCGCTGTCTTACAGCTATCGGTCTGTTGTTTGCTATCCAGGAGTTGAAGCCTTCACCGTTCGTCATCCTTGACGAGGTCGAGGCGGCATTAGACGACGTTAATATCACGAGATTTACGGACTTCGTAAGAAGACATTCCACAAGATCTCAGTTCATTCTTGTTACACACCGTAAGGGTACTATGGAAGCGTGCGACCAGATGTACGGCGTTACCATGGCGGAGCGTGGTGTATCCAAGATTCTTTCAATGGAGCTTAAATAATGGGATTAGCTGATCTGTTTAAAAGAGGACTCGAAAAGACAAGAAACTTCTTCGCGGGAAGCTTCATAAAGCTTGCTGCATCCAGTGGCCGTTTCGACGAGGATATGCTGGATGAACTCGAAGAACTTCTTATAAGAGCTGACTGCGGAGTCCCTGCAAGTGATGACATCATGGACAGGGTAAAGCAGAATATCAGAAAGACCGGTGACGACAGCAAGGAAGCAGTTCTTGCTTCAGTTAAGGAGAGAATGCTCGAGATCTTAGGTGAGCCTCAGACTGTTGAGATCGTTCCAGGAAAGCTCAACATAATCCTCATGATCGGTGTTAACGGTACAGGCAAGACGACCACTTCAGGAAAGCTTGCTGCAAGATATAAGAAGGAAGGCAAGAAGGTCCTTATGGCTGCCTGCGATACTTTCCGTGCAGCTGCCGTAGGCCAGCTAAAGACATGGGGTGAGCGTACCGGTACTGCAGTCATCGCACAGGAGCAGGAGGGAGCAGATCCCGCATCTGTCGTTTTCGATGCGATCCACGCTGCACAGGCACGTGGTACGGATGTCCTTCTCGTTGATACTGCCGGACGTCTTCACAACAAGAAGAACCTTATGGAAGAGCTTGCCAAGATAAGACGTGTCATTGAGCGTGAAGCTCCTGATGCAGCTATTAAGTCGCTTCTCATAATCGATGCTACGACAGGCCAGAATGCCGTCATCCAGGCAGAAGGTTTTGGTGAGGTAACAGGCCTTGATTATGTGGGCATTACAAAGCTCGATGGAAGTGCCAAGGGCGGAGTTGCAATTGCAGTTGCTTACCAGTCAGGAAAGCCTATCGTTCTTGCAGGGTTGGGGGAGAGTGTTGATGACCTCGCAGACTTCGATCCTGAGCTTTTCGTAGACTCTCTGGTTAACGAATAAAGACCCCGGATAATCCTCCTGAAGGGACTATCGAGACAGCGGTTCCCAAATTGTAAAAAATCGCCATTTTCTATGGAAAAATCAGTATTGTTTTGATTGCCAAAGAAACTGATTATATGTATAATCTGTTGGGTTTAATCAGAGCATGGGTTTATTATGCCCAAATGCTTCACAAAATCTATATCAAAATTCTTAAAAGAGAGGGGCCCGGTATATGTCTTTATTAACATCTTCCTGGTTAATCGTACTCGGCGTAGTAGTCCTTGCACTTATCTACGTTGCGTTCAACTACTTCCGTATTAAGAAGATGCCCGAAGGAACAGCTGACATGATCGAATTGTCAGGAATCATCCGTTCCGGCGCGCAGACATTCCTTAAGACGGAATACAAGAGCATCACCATCGTTGTTGGTGCGGTAGCAATTATCTTCACACTCTTTGTTGAGAAGACAAGTGGTATCACATTCCTCATTGGTGCTTTGATGAGCTCTATCGTTTGCGTTCTCGGTATGCAGAGCGCTACATATGCTAACGTTCGTACATCGAACAAGGCAAGAGAGAGCCTTTCTATCGGCGAGACCGTTAAGGTTGCTCTCTGCGGCGGTTCCATCAGCGGCCTTGCAGTTCAGGGCTTCGGTATGTTGGGTTTCCTCGCAGTTCTCCTTTGCTTCGGCGGCGTTCAGCATGACGCAGAAAGCCAGGGCTTGATCCAGATCGGACTTATCTGCAATCCTTACATCATGAGAATTTCCACATATTCTCTCGGCTGCTCCATCGTTGCTATGTTCAACCGTGTAGCAGGTGGTAACTACACAAAGGCAGCGGATATTTCTTCTGATATCCTTGGTAAGCTCAGACATGACCTTCCTGAGGATGACTCTAGAATCCCTAACACAATCGCTGACTTTATCGGTGATAACGTAAACGATATCGCCGGCAACTGCTCTGACCTTTTGGAGTCATTCGTTGCTACAATGTCAGCTTCCATCATGATCTCTGTTACACTCTTCAAGACAGCTCTTGCAGAAGGTGAGACACAGATCACAGACGCTACTTTCAACGCTACGATCCTTTTCCCTGTCATCCTCGCAGGCTGCGGCCTTGTAGGATGCCTTATCGGTCTTGGACTCGCTAACATCAAGAAGATGGGTGACAATCCGTCAAGAGAGCTCGACCTCTCCACATGGATCTCTTCAGGCTG
>JAEEGJ010005501.1_pt1 | contig 39713 bp, 33 predicted proteins | sample 8958761 | NCBI WGS metagenome assembly JAEEGJ01 (sample SAMN16246546, study PRJNA631951) | gut metagenome | biome: gut microbiome; feature: rumen; material: RS-attached | host: Bos | place: Iran: Karaj | collected 2018-10 | reverse complement strand
GCTTCAATCAATGCAGTAAAGAAATCATAATAGAACTTAGCCTGATAATACCAGCGGCTTTCACCTGAATGAGTACATCCTACATCAAGCTCTGTGATATGAACCTCGTCAACGATCTCACTGTAAGCATTAAGAGCCTTGATGTAATCGTTGATATTGTTGTTATCACTTAAGTGACCCTGCATACCGATACCATCGATAAGACCGTCACCCTTCATAGTACCGTCACCGTCGGGATTGATAACGTCGGATTTGATCATCTGCTGGTTAGCATTCCAAGGTCTGTTAGTTACGAAATCTTTAATGATATCAACACGTCTTGCAAACCACTCATTATAATCATTGTAGAAAAGCTTGGGCTGGATGGAAGAAAGATCATCGTTAGGATCCAGACCGTAAAGTTCAGCATATTCCTTAGAATACTTGACCTCAGCCTCTCTTGCAAAGAGAAAAGCGTAATAGAGAAACTCGGGTCCGATGATCCTGTACCAGTAGCTGCGTCTTAAACCGTCATCCTTGCTCTCATCAACTGCTTCGTTAACAACGTCCATAGCGTAAACTGTTTCAGCATATCCGTGAGAGTAAAGGTATTCCATAGCTCCATATATATAAGTACGAAGTCTGTCAATCAATGTATCACGGTCAACCAGGCATTCTTCATCAAGTTCTACAGAATCGGAAGAAGTAGCCTTACCGTCGGATGTAGCCTTAAAATCCTTTGCAAAGAAATTAGGATGAACCTGTGAGTGCCATACAAGTACGTGGAAACGCATATTAGTACCGTTGTCCTTAGCCCACTGGAGCATCTCTTCACCGGCATGATCAACCTTGAACAGAGTTTCGGACTGGGAATTAAAGTTGTAAGCAGGCTTTAATTCGTTACCACAGGTGATACTGTTAAAAAGATTAGCAATAACATATTCTTTCTTAGGGTTACCGATTTCCTTACGTGAATCGCCCCAATGGTCGATAGCTTCGCAGGCAGCACCCACCTTGAAATATTCCTTGTAAATCTCAGCCAGGCTTTCATATCCGGATGTATCGACATAATCCGTAGCCTTAACAGAGAGACTTCCCGCAAGAGAAGTAAAGACGATAGTGACAGTCAGTAGAAAAGCTAAAGCTTTCCCAAGATGTTTCTTCATTGTAAACCTCCGATATAATACTTTGACAGCTTTTTATAAAGCCGCCTCGACAAATATATCAGAATTAAGAAACAAAATAAAGGGAAATATTGTTATTAATTTGTGAATAATTGCTAAAATTCACCCATTTCCTGTATGGTTTGATTGTACAAATTTTCTGAATATTTACTTGACGATAAGAGAAATTTTAGATATAATACTATATTGAGGATGATGAAAATCACCTTTGGAAAGTGCCGGAAGGCACCATTTACCTGGTGTGAATCGTTTTTTATAATTCATGCTGAAAAATGTTATAATATTGCAAAATCTACCATGATTTAGGAGGATATTATGAGCGGCAAAGTAATATTTGCAAATTTCATTGGATTTGTACTTAAAGCATTGTTATGTGTTTACTTATGTATGTGCGAGGCCTTAGAGGGACAGACCTTCCCCAAGGTAATAGCTATTGTCGTATGTGTATTATTGCTTGTAAAGGATGTTTATATCAGCGCACTCGTTGGTTCGGAGAGCATCAAGTCAAATTCAAAGTATAAATGGCATGACAGAAAGAGAATAGCATTCTTTGGTCTGCCTTGGACATTTACCAGATATTATCTTACCGGTGAAAAGCTTGTCATGGTAAAGGGACTCTTCAATACCAGAGAAGACGAAGTAAAGCTTTACAGAGTAACAGACTTTGCACTTACCAGAAAGTTCTGGCAGAAACTTTTCGGACTTGGTACACTTGAAGTAAAGTCATCCGATAAAACATGTCCTTCACTTAACCTGGTAAACATCAAGAAATCAGGCGCAGTAAAAGAGCTAATCTCTAAACTGGTAGAGGAAGAGCGTGATCGTAAGAGAGTTACCGGACGTGAGATCATCAATAACCATGATCATGATTGTCCTGATGATTATGATGATAACGATGATACATTTGAGTCAACCGGTGATATGTATTAATTTATGTAATATATGATTTTACCTAACATGCGGATTTGAGGATTATTAGGAGAGCAATATGCAGGTACATTTAAACGAAGAAGAGCGCCAAAAAGAGATGGAGCTCGAAGCATATGATAAAATAAAGCAGGAAGAGCTTGAAGAGAAGAGATTAAATGACAAAGCAAACCGTAAGAAGGCAGACAAACGTTTCCAGATAATCGTTTTCGGAATCATCGGACTGATTATGGTCTATGTCATAATACAGTGGCTGTTTATGCCACCGACGGTATAACTTTATTTCATATTAATATCTTAATAATTTATGAGGGAGATTATTCTTCCTCATTTTTTTGATAATTTTGTTTATTGATTCTTTGGTTGGTTAGGTATTATTTAGTTTTTCAAGATCTTTATATAGTATATTAAGCAGGTCAAGGGATAGCGGTAGGGATAAAACCTTGTAGCGAGCAGAAGATATGATATTGATCTCAGACACATAGGAATGAGGCAAAAATCGATTATCCAAATCGATTTTTGAGCGATACATTAGGGCGACCGGTATCAAGCGGTCGCACGATTGTGAGCGTCCGAAATGGATATGTCGATGAGACAATAATCATATCCTGCGAGCGATTATGGGTTTTAGACCTATCGCTATCCCCTGACCTGCGTGGATTATACAAAACAAAAAACGCAAAAAATGTGTAATATATAGCAAAATAAAAGATGTTTTAAAAAACGATTTAGTATATAATTATTCCATAGGGGTTTCGCCTTTATATAGGCAGAATAAAACAAAACGGAGGTATTGAAAATGCTTAGAACAGCAAAAACAGAAAACGGTATAGTACGCGGTCTTCCTGCAGCAGATCCTAGGATCACATCATTCAAGGGCATCCCTTTTGCAGCACCGCCTGTAGGAGAAAACAGATGGAGAGCACCTCAGCCTGCAGCAAACTGGGACGGAGTTAGAGACTGCTTTGAATTTGCACCGATATCAGTACAGGATCAGCCCGGAGTAGGCACAGACATTTACTGCAGAGAGTGGCACGTAGATCCTGATATCGCCATGGGTGAGGACTGCTTATATCTGAATATATGGACACCCGCAAAGAAGACAGATGAAAAGCTCCCTGTATTTATATGGTACTTTGGTGGCGGCTTCCAGTGGGGATATACCGCAGAGATGGAGTTCGACGGTGAGAGAATGGCAAGACGTGGCATCATCGTAGTATCCGTAAACTATAGACTTGGAGCATTAGGCTTCCTTGTACATCCCGAGATCACAAAGAATCAGCCTGAAAATCCCGGAAACTTCGGACATCTTGATCAGCAGGCAGGACTTCGCTGGGTACATAGAAACATCGCAGCATTCGGTGGAGATCCAGATAATATCACCATCGCAGGTCAGTCAGCAGGCGGCGGAAGTACACTTGCACAGATCACCTGTGACCAGAACAAGGGCCTTATCAAGAATGCCGTTATCATGAGCGGTATGATAAAGAATCCTTATATGGATAATCCTTTCTTTAGACAGCTTACACTTGAAGAGGCAGGAAAGTTCGGTACTGAGTTCTTTGAGGAGTTCCTGGGAGTAAAGACACTTGAAGAGGCCAGAAAACTTGATGCATTCTTCATCCGTGACAAATATGCTGAGTTCAGAAATAAGAAGGGCTTTATGTTTACTACATGCCTTGATGGTGTATTCTGCAACGGCGATACATATACAAAGCTTTCCAGCGGCAAGGGCAACGATGTAAACATCATCGCAGGCAATACTGTGGACGAGTTCCCTTCAGCTATATTTGCTGATTCTGAAGAAGATTTTGAGAATAAAGCTAAGGCTGTATTTGGTGACGAAGCAGAAAAATTCCTTGCTATCCCCGGTGCAAGGGATAAGAAGGGCGATAAGATGTATGGTACAGTACAGGGCATAGAGTGTGCTGTAAAGAATACATTTACCAAGCTCACTAAGTTAGGTACCGGCAGGAACTATTACTACTACAGATTCAATCCTGATATCCCCGGATGGGATAAGCCCGGCTCATTCCACTCAGTAGATCTCTGGTTCTGGTTTGAGACACTGGCTAAGTGCTGGAGACCTTTCGTAGGCAGACATTATGACCTTGCCCGTCAGATGTGTAACTATATAACAAACTTTATCAAGACAGGTGATCCTAATGGCGAGGATGCTGACGGAAAGGATATGCCTGAGTGGAAGACATACTCAGAGGACAATAAGGCTGAGATGAACTTCATAAGAGAAGGCAGTATACCTACAACAGGAAATACTCCTTTAGTAGATTTTATAACCGATTATATTGGAAGGAATTAAGGTGCGTTAAATGAGACCGATTTTAGGAGTTGATTGCCCCGATAATGATGTAATAAGAGTGGACGATACCTTTTATATGCTCAGTACATCCATGTATTTCTTTCCCGGATGCGAGATCCTTAAGTCTAAGGACTTGGTAAACTGGGAGCATGCTTCATTTGTATTTGATGAGCTGGACGGCACGGATGACCAGAAACTGCTCGGAGATGGCAACATCTACGGTAAAGGTATGTGGGCTGCATCTTTCAGATATCACAAAGGTGTTTATTATATCGCTTTTGTATGTAATGATACCCATAAGACATATCTGTTTACATCGGAAAAAATTGAGGGACCTTGGAAAAAGTCGTATATTGAAGGATTTTTCCATGACTGTTCATTACTCTTTGATGATGACGATAAGGTGTATATAGCCTATGGAAACAGAGATATCTATATTACAGAGTTAAAGGACGATCTCACCGGACCTAAGGAGGGCGGCCTGCACAGACTGGCTGTTTCAGATTCTAAAAAGACTCCTTTGGGATACGAGGGCACTCATCTCTATAAGATTAACGGCAAGTATTTCATGATATTTATTCACTCACTTGAGGACAGATGGTTCAGGGCTCAGGCAGCATTTGTGGCAGATTCCATCGACGGAGAGTTCAAGGGATGTGATGTATTTACAGATGACTGCGGCTGGTTCGGCTCAGGTATAGCTCAGGGCGCAATGTTTGATACCAAAGATGGAAAGTGGTACGCTATGCTTTTCCAGGACAGAGGTGCATCGGGCAGAATACCTTACATATTACCGGTATCATGGGATAAAGGATTCCCTGTATTCGGTAACAACGGAAAAATGCCTGAGAGCTTTGACCTGCCGGCAAATGAGACAGACAAGTTCTTTGATCCCCTGGTAGGCAGTGATGATTTCATGACTGTATACAAAGAGGATTCCTGCTTTGGCTTTAAGAAGACCTGGCAGTTCAATCATCAGCCGAATATGAGTCTTATCACCAGAAATACAGAGTCCGGTATTTACTCTGTAAAGACAGATAAGGTTTGTACTACACTGACTCAGGCAAAGAATACTCTTACACAGAGGATGCATGAGATGCAGTGTGAGGCCGAGATCACCGTACTTGGCGGAGAGTTAAAGGACGGAGATATCGCAGGCCTTGCAGCATTACAGTTCCTTTATGGATTTATCGGCCTGACACTCAACGGTGAAAACTATGAGATAGTTTATATCGAGCGTGATGAGGAAAGTAAGAGAGATGTTATAAAGGATGTAGTAAAGAAGATAGACATTACTCCTTCTCCCGTTGTAAGGTTTAAGGTTGCGGTTGATTTTACCGACAGAAAAGATGAGGCTTCATTCTTCTATGATTGCGGTCTTGGCTGGAAAAAGATACCCAATACCAAAAAGCTTAGATTCAGACTTGAGCATTTCACCGGTTACAGATTCGGACTTGTAATGTTCTCGACAAAACAAAAAGGAGGCACAGCCTCCTTCGGGAATTTTGTTTACAGATATCAGAACGGTTAATCGTTCTTCCTGCACATCGAGCGATACTCGCGCGGTGTGCAATTTTTTTTGCGCTTAAAGGTACGGTTAAAAGTAGAAATACTGGAGAAACCGGTCCTCAAAGCTACTTCTGTAATGGACAGGTCAGCATCTGCCAATAATTGCTCAGCTGCCTGTATCCTTTTAAGTATCAGATAATCATAAAATGTTGTGTTGGTATATTTCTTAAACAATCTTGAAAAATGGAATTTTGAAAAACCGCTGTGCTCGGCAACCATTTCCAAAGTGAGATCCTCTGAATAATATTCGTTGATATAGCTGAGAACACTGTTGAAACGGTTCAGATACTCCTTACGGGTTACCTGGTTAAGACCAGCAAATGCACCGTTTTTCTTTAAATAGTCCATACCGAGCAGAGAAAAAACCTTGTATACATCTGAGTAAATGTTAAGCTCGTAAAATTCTGATGAAGAGAAGTAAGTATTTCTCATGTCTGCAAAAAGTTCATGTAATTCGTCATATACCTGAGGGTAGGACTCTGAGGTTATATATATCGGCTTGGAGAGTAAAGGCTTAAGTCCGATAAATGCATGGGTATCCGAGATGTTTCCCAAATCTATGAGATAGATAAAACGGCTGCCTTCACGGGGAGCCTCAATCCTGTGCATCTCAAAAGGAGGTATTATGAGGATATCACCCTTTTCTATATGATAGCACTCTGTCTGTGTATGTATATCATACCAGCCTTCAACCGGTACTATGATCTCTAATGCCTGGTGACGATGGAACCCGAAAGGAATGGGCAGATTGTTGTACCAGATCCTGACTGTAGAGTCCTTCTGGAAATTGATTAGCTCAACATTTTCCCTGACCTCCCTGTATCCGGGGAAATCACTGTTTTTTCTATAAAAGGCCGCAACATCTTCAGGTGTTGTAACCAGCTGATATATTAAAGATTTGTTTTCTGAAGTAGGAAATGTACTCATAAAATGCGGCTCCTTTCTATAAAATTATCCTCGTATGAGAGCAATATCTGAGTATTTTTATAATTATCAATATAATAACATAATTTGGAAAAAAGTAAAGTGTTTTATTCATAACATTTTTTTCATATTTCAAACACAATTGCTTCACAAATTAGCATTATATTATCGTTTAGAAAATAAATTATGCATGATTATTTACTTGTCGCAAGGTACTCGGAGCCTTGTAATGTTATCAAAAGGGAGGTATCTGTCATGGATGAAGAAATTAAAGATTTGAATGGTGAAGAACCTGTAACAGAATCTGCTAACAGTACTGCAAATAAGGATGTTTCAGTTAAAAAAGAGAGATGGGGATTAAGATGGCTTGCAGTTATAGTTTCAGGCCTTGTTATCGGAGCTGTGATAGCAGTTGTATTTATAGCTGTTACAACCGGTAAGAAAAAGAAGAAAAATGTGATGAATTCCGACGTTGTAAGCGAACTTGATGAGACTACATCAGGCAAACGGGATGACGATAAAGTTGGTACTACTGAAAACGTTTCCAGCACTATGAAAGTATCAAGTTCTGACTTCTCAGATATTGCATCGAATATACTTCCTTCAGTAGTTGCTATAGAGTGTACTGTAAATTATACAAGTTCATATGATGATCTGTTCGGATTTGATTTCGGTTTTGGCAGTCCGAGCTACAGTACAGAGGCTATTGCATCAGGTACAGGTTTTATAATCGGTCAGAACGGTGACGAGCTGCTGATCGCTACCAATAATCATGTAGTAGACGGTGCTAAAAAGGTTTCGGTTGAGTTTATAGACGGTACCAAGGCAGAAGCTACTGTAAAGGGTAACGATGCATTTTATGATGTGGCAGTTCTTTCACTTGATATGGATCAGCTTGAGGACACCACATTAAATCAGATCAGAATAGCAACCATAGGCAGCTCTGATGAAGTTAAGGTCGGAGATATGTCAATTGCTATCGGTAATTCATTAGGTTATGGTCAGTCGATAACAGTTGGTTATATCAGTGCTCTTGACAGGGATGTTAAGACCGAAGATGGCACAACGATGCAGTTGATGCAGACAGATACTGTTATCAATCATGGTAACAGCGGTGGGCCTTTACTTAACATTTACGGTGAGGTTATCGGTATCACTTCTGCAAAGTACGGTTCATATTCCAGCGGTAAGGTTGAGGGTATGGGTTTTGCAATCCCGATATCAAAGGTTATCCCGATAATTAATGAGTTGATGAACAGAGTTGAGATTTCTTCTTCAGATGTCGGTTATCTCGGTATCGAGGGTAAAGAGGTCAGCGAATCTTATGCCAAGGCGTTCGGAATGCCTAAGGGACTGTATGTATATGCTGTAGATAAGGATTCTGCAGCTGACAAGGCAGGCATTAAGGCCGGAGATATCATTACTTCCATAAACGGCAGATCGATCAATACCATGGATGATCTCAAGAATATCCTTTCTTACAAGAAATACGACACAGAGATAGAGGTTACATATTCTACACTGGGCAGATCGGGATATACTGAAAATACTATAACGGTTAAGCTTGGCAAGAAGTCGATGTTTAATAAGGGTGGTTCTAACTGAACCACCTTTTTTTATTTTTGACGAATATGAGCGTAATTATCATAGCATAAAACCCGCAATCGCTTTGCAGGGATATGCTAACGATACTATATGCATCTTCATTTCGGACGCTTGCAACCGGATGCACGCTTGATACCGTGCATCCTTGTGCTGTGCTCAAAAACCGATTTGGATAATCGGTTTTTGCCTCATTTCGATACATATATTATCGTTGCATATCCATCTGCACGCTTTAGGGTTTTATGCCATAATAATTACGCTCATATTCTGTGAATTATAAATATAAAATAATATATTAAAAAAATGTATTTTCATTTAATGGAAAGTGTGGTATATTAATGATGAATGTATATAGAAAAGAGGTTAGGTTCGGTTCGGACCGTAAAGGAAAATGGTAGATAAGAAGAAAATCGAGAAAGCCGTAAAGTTATTACTGGAAGGTATGGGTGAGGATCCTACCAGAGAGGGTTTGGTTGATACACCAAGACGTGTTGCCGGTATGTATGAAGAGGTGCTGGCAGGCATGGATGCTGATGCTAAGGAGCATCTTTCCAGACAGTTTAACGTAGAAGGCAGCGATATTGTTATAGAAAAGGATATTACATTTTATTCGTTATGCGAGCATCATCTGATGCCTTTCTTTGGAAAAGTGCATATAGCTTATATTCCTGAGGGTAAAGTAGTCGGTCTTAGCAAGCTTGCACGTACTGTTGAGGTTTTTGCCAGACGTTTACAGCTCCAGGAGCAGTTGACCCGCCAGATAGCCGATGCCATAGAGGAGAATCTTTCTCCAAAGGGTGTTATGGTCGTTGTTGAGGCTGAACATACCTGCATGACTATGCGTGGTGTAAAAAAGCCGGGTTCACAGACCGTTACCACAGTGACCAGGGGGGAATTTAAGAAGAATGCCGAGCTGCAGACTATAGTTCTTAACTCAATCCACAGATAATCAATCAGAGGTAAGGTTATCTGATTGATTATCAAATACTGAAAAAGGGTTTTGATGAGGAGACTTGCGATATGATAATTGGCAAAAAAACATTTAATCCCGGTCATACTCACATTATGGCCATTCTAAACGTAACTCCGGATTCTTTTTCTGATGGCGGAAAATACAATGATGTAGATAAAGCCATGATGCGTATAGAGGAAATGATCTCTGAAGGCGCTGATATCATAGATATAGGCGGCGAATCGACACGTCCGGGGTATCTCAGGATATCGGATCAGGAAGAAATAGAGCGTATCGCTCCGGTAATTGAAAAGGCTCTTAAGTCATATGACATCCCTTTGAGTGTTGATACATATAAGCCCGGTGTTGCCAGGGAGGCCTTAAAACTTGGCGCAGATCTCATAAATGACATATGGGGGCTTAAGGGAGACGATGGTCAGCAAATGGCTTCGGTTATTTCAGAATTTAAAGTGCCCTGCTGCCTGATGCACAACAGGCTTATGACTGAGAAAAATCTGAAAAACAGGATGACCGAGAGCAGGACTAATGTTCATGTCGCAGATCCTAATGATGGTGAATGCGGAAAGCCTGATACCAAGATTGCGGAACAGGTTATAGAGGAATTGACAGGATCGGTTGAGATAGCTTACAAAGCAGGTATTGCTAAGGATAAAATAATGCTGGACCCGGGAGTTGGTTTTGGAAAAACTTATGAGGAAAATCTTGGAGTTATAACATATGTAAAAAGAATAGCCGATGCATTTGAATATCCTATGCTGCTGGCTACCTCCAGAAAATCGGTTATAGGCTTGACACTCGGACTTGAAAAGGATGAAAGGCTTGAGGGAACACTTGCAACTACCGCAAAAGCCGTAGACGCAGGCTGCCTGTTTGTCAGAGTACATGACATAAAGGAAAATGCACGTTTTATAAAGATGTATGAAGCATTGAGATAATAAGATTTGCAGAAAGAAAGAGGTGCGGGGAATGGATATAATCCATATCAGAAGGCTTGAAATATTCGCAAATCACGGTGTTATCCCTGAGGAAAACACTCTGGGACAGAAGTTTATCATTTCGGCAGACCTGTATAAGGACCTTCGCAGGGCCGGTAAGACAGATGATGTAAATGAAACAGTGCATTACGGACAGGCTGCTGTACTTATAAAGCAGATATCGGAGAAATCGGTTTTTAAGCTGATAGAAAAGCTCGCAGAAGAGATAGCGGATGCATTGCTTAAAAAATTCCCGGTTGAAAAGGTCAAGGTCACTATAGAAAAGCCCTGGGCACCTGTAAGATTACCTCTGGAGACCGTAGCTGTGGAGATTGAGAGACAGTGGCATACTGCTTATCTTTCCATAGGCTCAAATATGGGAGATAAGGAGCAGTACTTAAAGAATGCAATAGAAAAACTTGGAAGCACAGATGACTGTAAGGTTACAGCGATTTCAAAGTTTATAGAGACGGAGCCTTACGGCGGAGTCGAGCAAGATACATTTTTAAACGGATGCCTGGAAATCAGGACACTCATGACTCCGGAAGAGCTTTTAAAGCGTGTGAATACAATAGAAGCCGAAGAGGGCAGAGTACGTACCATACACTGGGGACCCAGGACTCTTGATATTGATATTCTCATGTATGATAATGAGACAATCTATACTGATGACCTCAAGATCCCTCATATCGATATGCATAACAGGATGTTTGTGCTTGAACCACTTTGCGAGATAGCCCCTTATGCCATCCATCCGGTATTGGGTAAGTCAGTTATGAGGCTAAAGGAAAAACTTGGCGAGAAAGAATCTTAAATATTGATAAAAATATGTGATAAATCGTTAAATATCACTTGACCAAAAGCCAAAAAGATATTAAAATATAGTATACGTTTCGGCATAAATTTTCATATATTTTGTATCGTAATTAATTATGATACAAATCATTCCGAAAAACAATAATTTTATGATGAAAGGGGTTTACAAAATGGTTATCAAAAGTGTTTTAGACAAGGACTTTAAGAAGTATGGCCAGGTAGTAACCGGTATCGACTGCAAGGAGCTGTTAGATGTACTTGCAACCAAGCCCATGCCTGCAGATTCTGTTGTTTATGTAGCAGGTGATGCAGATCTTGAGGCTACAAAGACCGCTAAGGAGTTTCAGGAGAGCTTTTACGGCGGACTTCCTATCCAGGTAGGATATTGCAACGGCAATAATCATTTACTTAATGCTGTAGAGTATCACAGATGCTCAGAGGTTAACATTGCTCTTTATGACATGATCCTTCTTATCGGCGATCAGAGAGATATCGAGGATGATTATACATATGACACATCAAAGATCGAAGCTTTCAAGGTACCTGCAGGTGTTGCAGTAGAGATGTACGGTACAACTCTTCATTATGCACCTTGCACAGCAGAAGGCAACCAGGGCTTCCGTGGCATCGTTATCCTTCCTAAGGGTACCAATGCTGATATCACAGATTATCCCAACAGGATTCCTGAGGACAAGCTTCTTATGGCTGAAAACAAGTGGCTCATCGCTCACAAGGACGGCGGTTGCGGAGACAGAGCATTCGTAGGACTTAAGGGTGTTAATGTTTCAGTTTAAAATAATAAATTCTAGGAGAAAATCAAATGTTATACATAGGCGTTGATTTAGGAACATCTGCCGTTAAACTCCTCCTCATGGAAGGTAACGGCGCTATCAAGAAAATCGTATCAAAGGAATATCCTCTGTACTTCCCGAATCCCGGTTGGTCAGAGCAGAAGCCTGAGGACTGGTGGACACAGGTAATCGCAGGTATCAAAGAGCTTACCGCTGAGTGTGATAAGTCACAGGTAGCCGGTATTTCCTTCGGCGGACAGATGCACGGACTTGTTATCCTTGATGAGAATGACAACGTTATCCGCCCCGCTATTCTTTGGAATGACGGACGTACCCAGAAAGAGACCGATTACCTCAATAACGAGATCGGTACAAAGAAACTGGCTCAGTACACTGCAAATATCGCATTTGCAGGATTTACTGCTCCCAAGATCCTTTGGGTTAAGGCTAATGAGCCCGATAACTTCGCTAAGATCAAGAAGATCATGCTTCCTAAGGACTATATCGCATACAAGTTAAGCGGCAGCTTCTGTACAGATGTTTCAGATGCATCCGGTATGCTCCTGCTTGATGTTAAGAACCGTAAGTGGTCCAAGGAAATGCTTGATATCTGTGGTATCACAGAGGCACAGCTTCCTAAGCTTTACGAGAGCTACGAAGTAGTTGGAACTCTTAAGGCTGATGTTGCTGCTGATCTTGGATTTGAGACATCAGTTAAGATTGTTGCAGGTGCCGGCGATAACGCTGCTGCAGCTGTTGGTACAGGTACTGTTGGTGATGGTATGTGTAACATATCACTTGGTACTTCAGGTACAGTATTTATTTCAAGCAAGAATTTCTCAGAGAACGACAATAACGCCATCCACTTCTTTGATCATGCAGACGGTACATATCATCTGATGGGATGTATGCTTTCTGCAGCATCATGCAACAAGTGGTTTATGGATGAAATTATCAAAACCAAGGATTACGCTGGTGAGCAGAAGGGCATAACCGAGGATATGTTAGGAAATAACAAGGTTTACTTCCTGCCTTACCTCATGGGTGAGCGTTCACCTCACAACAATCCCGATGCACGTGGTACATTCATCGGTATGTCCATGGATACCACCAGAGAGGATATGACTCTTGCAGTGCTTGAGGGTGTTGCATTCGGGCTTCGTGATTCTGTAGAAGTAGCAAGAAAGCTTGGCATCAAGCTCGAGAGAACAAAGATCTGCGGTGGCGGAGCTAAGAGTCCTCTTTGGAAGAAGATCATCGCTAACGTTATGAACATGAAGGTTGACGTTATCGAGAGCGAAGAAGGTCCCGCACTCGGCGGTGCAATGCTTGCAGCAGTAGCAAACGGCGAGTATGCATCAGTAGAGGATGCAGCAGCTAAGCTTGTAAAGATCGTTGATACAGTTGAGCCCGATCCTGCAATCGCAGCAAGATACGAAGCTCAGTATCAGAAGTTTGTAAAGATATATCCTGCATTAAAGGATATCTATACACTTATCAAGTAAGTATATTTAGTACCCATGAGGTACTGCATATAAAATCAATCATAATAAGGAGAAGTAAAATGAACAATTTACCCAAGGTTAAAATTGGTATCGTAGCAGTTAGCCGTGACTGTTTCCCCGAGAGTCTTTCAGTTAACAGAAGACAAGCCCTTATTAAGGCTTACACAGACAAGTATGATGCAACAGACATTTATGAGTGCCCTATTTGTATCGTAGAGAGCGAAATCCATATGGTTCAGGCTCTTGAGGATATCAAGAAGGCTGGATGTAATGCACTTTGTGTATATCTTGGAAACTTCGGTCCCGAGATCTCTGAGACACTTCTTGCTAAGCACTTTGAAGGACCTAAGATGTTCTGTGCAGCAGCTGAGGAGACACAGAATGACCTTTGCGGCGGCAGAGGCGATGCTTACTGTGGTATGCTTAATGCAAGCTACAACTTAAAGCTTCGTAACGTAGGCGCTTACATTCCTGAGTATCCTGTAGGTGATGCAGAGGATTGCGCTAAGATGATCAACGAATTCGTTCCCATTGCAAGAGCACTCGTTGGACTTAGCAAATTAAAGATTATATCATTTGGTCCCAGACCTCTTAATTTCCTTGCATGTAACGCTCCTATCAAGCAGCTTTACAACTTAGGCGTAGAGATTGAAGAAAACTCAGAGCTTGACCTTTTCGAAGCATTCAACAAGCACGCTGGTGATGCTCGTATTCCTGAGGTTGTTAAGGATATGGAAGCAGAGCTTGGTGCAGGCAACAAGAAGCCTGAGGTTCTTGCTAAGCTTGCTCAGTATGAGTTAACACTCCTTGACTGGATCGAGGCTCATAAGGGTTACAGAGAGTATGTTGCAATCGCCGGTAAGTGCTGGCCGGCATTCCAGACACAGTTCGGATTCGTTCCCTGCTATGTTAACTCTCGTTTAACCGGACGCGGTATCCCCGTATCTTGTGAAGTAGATATCTACGGATGTTTATCAGAGTTCATCGGTACAGCTGTATCAGATGATATCGTTACACTTCTTGATATCAACAACTCAGTTCCTAAGGATATGTACAAGGAGTCTATCGAAGGCAAGTTTGATTATAAGCATACCGATACATTCATGGGCTTCCATTGTGGAAATACCTGCTCAAAGAAGCTTGCATTCCATGAGATGAAGTATCAGATGATCATGGCTAGAGCTCTTCCTATCGAAGTTACCAACGGTACTCTTGAAGGCGACATTATGCCCGGTGATATCACATTCTTCAGACTTCAGTCAACAGCTGATGCTAAGATCAGAGCATACGTTGCAGAAGGTGAAGTACTTCCTGTAGCTACCAAGTCATTTGGTGGTATTGGTGTATTCGCTATCAAGGAAATGGGACGTTTCTATCGTCACGTTCTTATTGAGAAGAACTATCCTCATCATGGTGCTGTTACATTTGGTCATCATGGAAAGGCACTCTACGAAGTATTCAAGTACATCGGAGTTCCGATCGAGGATATCAACTACAACCAGCCTGCATCACTTCCTTATCCTACAGAGAATCCTTTTAATAAGTAATATCTGCAAATCTTAAATAATCTAAAAGACCTCAGAGATAGTAGTTATCTCTGAGGCCTTTTTTGCTTAGCAATGATTTTGTAGTTCTGAGTGTTAGCGTTAGTTATTTAAGTATTAATCCAGTTCTTTCATAACACTCATATATGCCGGTCTGATGATCTTATCGGCACATACAAGCTCTTCAATACGATGTGCACTCCATCCGACGATACGGGCGATGGCAAATATAGCTGTATAGAGCTCCAACGGGATGTCGAGCATCTGATATATGAAACCGCTGTAGAAATCGACATTAGGGCTTACACCTTTGTATATCTTACGTTTCTGAGCTATCAGGATAGGAGCTAATTCTTCTATATTATTATAGAGCATCAGATCCTTCTCACGGCCCTTTTCATGAGCCAGCTGCTCAACAAACTTCTTGAAGACTCTTTCTCTGGGATCGGATACAGAATAGATAGCATGTCCCATACCGTAAACAAGTCCCTTTTTATCAAAAGCTTCCTTGTCAATGATCTTCTTTAAGTAAGCAGAGATAGCATCTTTGTCGGCATAATCCTTTACATGCTTTCTGATATCGGTCATCATTTCCATGACCTTTATATTTGCACCGCCGTGCTTAGGTCCCTTAAGAGAAGACATAGCGGCTGCGATGGTTGAATATGTGTCCGAACCGGATGAAGTAACGACTCTGGTTGTAAAGGTTGAGTTATTTCCGCCGCCGTGCTCCATATGGAGTATAAGGGCAGTATCAAGCACCTTTGCTTCGGTCTTTGTAAACTTCTTATCCGGCCTTAAGAGCATGAGCAGGTTTTCTGCAGTTGACAGATTGGGATCCGGATGGTGAATAAACATACTTTCATTTTTCTCGTAATGAACATAGGCATTATAAGCATATACTGCAAGCATCGGAAATTCACTGATCAGCTGGATACATTGTCTCAGCGAATTGCTGACAGAAGTATCAAGTGCCTTATCATCATATGATGCGAGAGTAAGAATGGCTCTCGTCATAGTGTTCATTATATCATGAGAGGGCGCTTTCATGATGACATCTCGTGTAAAGTTGGTGGGAAGTATCCTGCAGCCACCGAGTAATTCCTTAAAATCCTTTTCCTGTTCTTTGTTGGGCATTTCTCCCATGAGCAGAAGATAAGCAATCTTTTCAAATCCGAGTTCGTCGTCCCCTAAACCGTTTATAAGGTTCTCAATATGATAACCTCTGTACCAAAGTTCTCCGTCAATCTGTACTTTTTCTCCGTTAACCATCTTGGAAGAGATGATCTCTGAGATGTTTGTGAGTCCTGTCAGTACTCCGTTGCCGTTAATGTCTCGTAGTCCCCTGTTTACGCCATACTTTGCGTATAATTCCTTCGGGATGGAATCGTTTTTTACGCAGGTATCTTGAATCTGTTCGGCATAACTACGTACCTGTTTTAAAATGTTCATGCGGTTCCTCCTTGTATTTTCAATATTTGTGCATTTAATGGTAAATGAACTTTACCCATTTAGAAATCTGCACAATAAACAAAGGTTATTATATCAGAAAATTATTCATAAGTCTACAAATTTTTTGTAAATTTATAAAAATTTTCGAAAATAAAATTCACTTTATATGCTGATTTAATACAAAAATCAACAAAATAGTTTATTGAATGTGCATGTCTAATATGTTATGATACTAATGATAAATGTGGTTATATGGTTTTTCATTATAGTATCTATAAAAGATAAGGTTAGAATATATGCGAAAAAACAAAAGCAGATACCTGGCTCTTTATGAAAGAGTGCGTGATGATATAATCGCAGGGGTCTATCCACATTCAAAGAAGCTTCCTTCTAAGAGGACTATGGCATCGGACTATGGAGTAAGTGTTATAACCGTAGAACATGCCTATGAGCTTTTGGAGGAAGAAGGTTATATCGTTTCTTCTGAGAAAAAAGGATATTTTGTTATATATGATCCCAATAATCAGTTCCCGGTATCAGGGAATGAACAGAAAAACAATGAAATAATCCCAAGAAATGTGGAGTACAAGAGTCCTGACAAGGACGGGCTGTCATTTTCACAATATGCCCGCACTGTGCGAAAGGTAATATCGGCATATGGCGAAAGGATCATGGAACGTTCGGAAAGCTTTGGATGCGAGCATATAAGAAAAGCCATTGCTTCCTATATATTTAGGAGCCGTAAGCTGCAGGTGGATCCAAGGAGGATCATTATAGGATCCGGAGCCGAGTATTTATACGGACTGATAATCAAGGTGCTCGGGAACAGGGTAGTATATGGTATAGAGAGTCCTTCGTATAAAAAGATTTCCTATATATATGAATCCGAACACGCTAAGACAAAGGCTCTGAGTCTCACACATGACGGTATAGAGAGTACCGAGCTTTGGAAAGCAGAGATACAGGCACTGCACATTACTCCTTACAGGAGTTATCCTAGCGGTGTTACTGCGTCGGCATCAAAAAAACATGAATATCTCAAGTGGTGTAATGAAAAGAATGCCATTATTATAGAAGATGATGTGGAATCCGAGTTTTCTCCTTCAAGGAAGCCTGAGGAAACGGTTTTCTATTTAAATAAAGGAAAGAATGTTATATATGTAAATACCTTTACGAGGACTATCGGACCTTTCCTGAGAGTGGCATACATGGTAGTACCGGAGGATATGGTCGATAATTTCAAGAAGACCGTAGGATTCTTATCGTGTACGGTACCGACTCCCGAGCAGTATGTTATAGCTGAGCTGCTTGAAAACGGAGAGTTTGAGCGTCATATCAACCGTATAAGACGCAGAAAACGTGATGAACTCTCTCAAAAATAGCATATGCTAACCGATAATAAAAAAATATTTGCTTTAATTCACAAGGTATAGTATAATAATATTTCGAGTGTAATATAATTTGTGCTTGACAATATTTAAAGTTTATGCATAATAATTAAAGGTTTATAGAAAGGGTGTGAGTTTATGGACGCAGGATATGATACAGGTCTGGGTGAGGTTATGATCTCAACAGATGTTATTGAGAAATGCGCAGGCGCTTCTGCTTGTGAGTGTTTTGGTGTAGTAGGCATGGCATCCAGAAATGTAAGGGACGGTCTGGCAAAGCTGCTTAAGAAGGAGAACTTAAGCAATGGTGTGTCCGCCAAAATAGAAGAAAACAGAATTACGATAGATTTACACATTATTGTTTCTTATGGTGTAAATATCCCTTCTGTTTGTGACAATCTTCTTGAAAATGTGAAGTATAGGGTTGAGGAGTTTACAGGTCTTAAGGTTCAGAAAATCAACATTTTTGTTGAAGGTGTCAGAGTTATCGATTAATTGGAGGACAGAAAAGTGTCAGTAAAAAAGGTAGACGCCGCACTGATGAAGAAAATGTTTATCGGAGCTGCGGCCAGTCTTGAATCCCAAAAAGAGGTTATCAACGAATTAAATGTTTTCCCTGTACCGGACGGTGATACAGGAACAAATATGACGATGACTATAATGTCAGCGGTCAGCGAAGTAGAAGCTTTAGAGAATCCTTCAATGGCTGAGCTTGCAAAGGCTATTTCCAGTGGATCACTCCGTGGTGCCAGAGGAAACTCAGGTGTTATCCTTTCTCAGTTACTTAGAGGATTTACCAAGGTTATCAGAGATGTTGACGAAATTACCATCGAGACCGCTGCCAATGCTTTCCAGAAAGCAGTTGAGACCGCTTACAAGGCAGTTATGAAGCCTAAGGAGGGTACCATCCTTACAGTTGCTAAGGGTGGCGCTGACAAGGCTATGGAGCTTGTGGGGACAACAGATGACTTTGTTGTTTTCTGTGAAAAGGTTATTAAGTACATGGCTGAGGTGCTTGAATATACACCCGAGCTGCTACCTGTATTAAAGGAAGCAGGCGTTGTAGATTCCGGCGGACAGGGCTTATTGGAGGTTATGAGAGGCGGCTTTGCCGTTATGTGCGGTAAGAAGCTTGAGATCAAGCCTGCTGAGCCTGTAAAGAAGGCAGAGACTGTGAAGGTTGTAAATACAGAAGATATTTCTACTTCAGATATTAAGTTTGGATATTGTACTGAGTTCATCATCCTTTTGGACAATCAGTTTACAGAGCTTGATGAGACTGAGTTTAAGGCTTACCTGGAGTCCATCGGTGATTCCATCGTATGTGTGGCTGACGATGATGTGGTTAAGGTTCATGTTCATACCAATGATCCCGGTCTTGCCATCCAGAAGGCGCTTACTTTTGGTCAGCTTACCAAGATGAAGATAGACAATATGCGTGAAGAGCATAATGAGAAGCTTGGTCTGGAAGCTGAAAAGGCTGAGGCTGTTAAGGCTCAGTCTGTTAAGAAGCCCAACTTGCCTCCCAAGGAGAACGGATTTATTTCTGTTTCTGTTGGCGATGGAATCAATGAGATCTTCAAGGGCTTAGGTGTTGATTACCTTATCGAGGGCGGTCAGACGATGAATCCTTCTACAGAGGATATGTTGAATGCTATCGAGCAGGTTAATGCTAAGAATATTTTCATCCTGCCTAATAACAAGAATATTATTCTTGCTGCTGATCAGGCTAAGGCTATGACTAAGGATAAGAACATTGTTGTTATTCCTTCTAAGACTATTCCTCAGGGTATCGCAGCTATCATCAATTTCGTTTCCGGTAAATCTATCGAGGAAAACGAAGCTGAAATGAGAGAGGCTATGGAGCATGTTAAGACAGGTTCCGTTACCTACGCTGTTAGAGATACAAAGATTGATGGTCTTGAGATCAAGAACGGTGATTTCATGGGCCTCGATGACAAGTCTATCAAGAGTACCGGTTCTGATATCAAGCAGGTTACTTTGGATCTGGTTGAGACCATGGTGGAGGATGACAGCGAGCTCATTAGTATCTATTATGGTGAGGATTCCAATGAGGAGTCTGCTCAGGAGATCGCAGATGCTCTCATGGATAAGTTCGATTTCCTTGATGTTGAGGTTCATCCCGGTAATCAGCCTGTATATTACTACGTTATTTCTGTTGAATAATAATTCTTTAGAGTCATGACTATGAGTCGTGACTCTTTTTTTGTGGGGAACATGCTCAGCGCCATCATGGTCTAAAACCCGAATCGCTTAGCAGGGATATGCTAACAATATAATATGTATATAACTGCGGACACTTGCAATCGGATGCCCGCTTGATACCGGGCATCCTTGTGCTTCGTTCAAAAATCGATTTGGTCAATCGATTTTTGCCTTGTTATATACATATTCTATCGTTGCATATCCTTACTGCACGCTTTAAGGTTTTATCCCATAATGGCGCTGAGCATGTTCTGCAAAAGTGAGGAGGTAAAAGAATATTGGTAGACTTAAATATAATCATATTTTGTAAATTACATAAAAAATTTAAAAATAATTAGCACTCACCTCTTGACAGTGCTAACAATTAGTGATATAACTATATACGGTGAGTGATAGAAATGTCATTCTGAGTTAAGAAAAAAATCTTATAAGTTATGAAAGAAGGTGATTTCATGAATATTAACAAGTTTACACAGAAGTCTGTAGAGGCTTTACAGCTTTGTGAGAAGCTGGCAAATGATTACGGGAATTCGGAGATTGATCAGGAGCATTTAGCATATGCGCTTGTTTCTATTGATGAAAGCCTGATTGCCGGTTTGATTGAGAGGATGGGTATTGATCTAAAGTCCTACAAGGCCGGTTTGGAGTCTTTACTTAACAAAAAGGTTAAGGTTACCGGTAATGTGCAGGTTGGCGTTACTAAGGTTTTAAACAAGGTGTTGACCGATGCAGAGGATGAAGCCAAGGCTATGGGTGATTCCTATGTTTCAGTTGAGCATCTGTTTTTAAGACTGATCAAGGAGGCCACCGGTGAGTTAAAGGCTCTGTTTAAGCAGTTTGGTATTAACAGAGAGAGTTTTCTTCAGGTTTTGTCTCAGGTTAGAGGTAATCAGACCGTACAGACTGATAATCCTGAGGCTACTTATGATACGCTTAAGAAATACGGTACAGATCTTGTTGAACGTGCCAAGGAAGGTAAGCTTGATCCTGTTATAGGCAGGGATTCTGAGATTAGAAACGTTATCCGTATCCTTTCGCGTAAGACTAAAAACAATCCTGTGCTGATCGGTGAACCCGGTGTTGGTAAGACTGCAGTTGTTGAAGGTCTTGCTCAGCGTATCGTGGCTAAGGATGTACCTGAGGCGTTAAAGGATAAGACTATTTTCGCTCTTGATATGGGTGCTCTGGTTGCAGGTGCAAAGTACAGGGGCGAGTTTGAGGAGAGGTTAAAGGCTGTCCTGGATGAGGTTAAGAAGTCGGATGGTAGGATTATCCTCTTTATAGATGAGATTCATACTATAGTGGGTGCTGGTGCTTCTGAGGGTTCTATGGATGCCGGCAATATGCTTAAGCCTATGCTGGCTCGTGGTGAGCTGCATTGTATCGGTGCGACTACTCTTGATGAGCATAGAAAGTATATTGAAAAGGATGCTGCTCTTGAGCGTCGTTTCCAGCCTGTTATGGTTGATCAGCCTACTGTTGAGGATACTATTTCTATCCTGCGTGGTATCAAGGACAGATATGAGCTGTTCCATGGTGTAAAGATTTCTGATTCTGCTCTTGTGGCAGCGGCTGTCCTTTCTGACAGGTATATTTCTGACAGATTCCTGCCTGATAAGGCTATAGACCTCGTGGATGAAGCCTGTGCTATGATCAAGACTGAGCTTGATTCGATGCCTGCAGAGCTCGATGAGCAGAGACGTAAGATCATGCAGCTTGAGATTGAAGAGGCTGCATTAAAGAAGGAAGAGGATTCTTTAAGCAAGGAAAGACTTGAAAATCTGCGTGAAGAGCTCCAGAAACAGCGTGAAGAGTTTATGCAGCTTAAGACCAAGTGGGAAAACGAAAAGAGCGAAGTTGATAGAGTTACTAAGCTTAAGGAAGAGATAGATACCGTTAATAAGGATATTGCGGCTGCTGAGAGAGAATATAATCTTGAAAAGGCTGCAGAGCTTAAATACGGTAAGCTGCCTGAGTTACAGAAGCAGTTAAAGGAATATGAGGCTGCAAAGGGTGATAAGGAAAATGAACTGGTACATGAGTCTGTAAATGATGATGAGATAGCAAAGATCATCTCAAGATGGACCGGTATACCTGTTTCAAAGCTTTCAGAGACTGAAAGACAGAAGACCTTGAAGCTTGACGAACAGCTCCATAAGCGTGTTGTCGGGCAGGATGATGCTGTACAGAAGGTTACTGAGGCTATCATCCGTTCAAAGGCCGGTATTAAGGATCCTTCAAAGCCCATCGGTTCGTTCCTGTTCCTTGGACCTACCGGTGTTGGTAAGACTGAGCTGGCTAAGGCACTTGCTGAGAGTCTGTTTGATGATGAGAGCAACATCGTGCGTATCGATATGAGTGAGTATATGGAGAAATTCTCCGTATCACGACTCATCGGAGCGCCTCCCGGATATGTAGGATATGATGAAGGCGGTCAGCTGACTGAGGCTGTTAGACGTAAACCATATAGTGTAGTTCTGTTCGATGAGATTGAAAAAGCTCATCCTGATGTATTTAACATCCTGTTACAGTGCCTGGATGACGGTCGTATAACTGATTCATTTGGTAAGACGGTTGATTTCAAGAATACAATCATTATCCTGACATCTAATATCGGTTCACAATATCTGCTGGACGGTATTAATGAAAACGGTGAAATAAGTCCTGAGGCTGAGGCCAGTGTTATGGATGAGCTGAGAGCATCATTCAGACCTGAGTTCCTTAACCGTCTGGATGAGATCATCTGCTTCAAGCCTTTGACCAAGAATAATATCTCTTCAATCATCAGGCTTTTGGTTAAAGATATCAACAGAAGACTTGAGACAAAAGAGCTTGCTGTTGAGTTGACCGACGAGGCATGCGCATACATTGCCGATAACGGTTTTGATCCTGTATACGGTGCAAGACCTCTTAAGAGATTTATCCAGAAGAATGTTGAGACCCTTGCTGCACGACTTATCCTTGAAGGAAATGCCGGCAGAGGCGATACTATCCTTATTGATATGAAGGATGGATCACTTGTAGCCAGTAGGAAGTAATCAAGTAAATGTAACAAACTATAACGTTATAATTATTTAGCACTTGAGGGGGCCTTCTGATTAGAAGGTTCCTTTTCTTTATAAATTAAGTCATTATATAAGGTGCCTTTTTTAAGTCAGAGATTAAGTACAAAATTCAGTTTACATTTAGCATATTTCAAGGTATAATATATTTATCTTGCAGCTAACCGGGTTTACTTCTTTTGGCCAGGCAGGAACGGGAATACCGCCTGCCTTTATAATTCGGTGATATTCGCAAGGATAGCCACAGCTATTAATGCTTACTTCTTTGGGTGGATAGTGTTATAATATCGTGGCTTGTTGGCCGGCTGTAGTGCCGGCCATTTTTGTTCATATAAATTGCACTTATGTTTTATAAATATTGTTCAGAAAAAATATGCAAATCATGCATAATAAATATGAGGACATAATATGGAGAAGATATTTAAGGATTTTTTGTTTTCAAAGCATATACTAGTTGCAGAGAGATATGGGGATTCAAATACATTTGAAATACTTTACAGTATCGCAAATCTTTTCAATATTAGGATAAAAGAGGGACAAGAGCTGGTAGAAAGGGGAATGATAGAATACATTTCCAACATGATAGGAAAAAATGTCCCTGAGCCTTTTTATAAAGGTTTTCCTGAGAGTGTCAGAAAACTCACAAGCGACAAGCTGTTATTTGACCAGATGGTACATTATTCCATAACATATGGATTTGGCAAATTTGATGAAGCCGGACACTCTGTATTAGAGGAATATATGGATAGAACAGTCTTTAGTGAAAAAACAGAAACTAAGGACTTTATCGTATTGCCTGAACTGGAGTCATTAAAGAGGATACAGGCTGCAGTAGATGATATGGCTTCAAGTACCAGACCTCTCAGTCAGCAGCAGTATGATGTGGTTCGTGCATTTGCAGATAAAATTCATTATTATCCCCAGAAGATTGCTTCTAAAAATCTGGCTATAAGACTGCTTAATGATGTCCGTGATCAGTATTTTATAAATTTCTTAAAACTGTCTGATGTCCTGAAGCTTGTTGAAGAGATAAATTATCGTGGTTATGGTAATACTAATATACACAAATTAAATCTAAAAAATCAGGATCGAAGATTTATTGAATATGTAATTGATTATCTTCTTAAACAACCGACTTATGATATTATAAATTGTTATGAAAGAAAAGCAGAATGGTGCGGACTTCTACATCATATTCATTATAAGATCAAGGACAACTATGGCAGAGATTTCGTGTATAAGATGCGTGGATATGAAAACCATTCGGTATATTCATCATTTGAAGATGCCATAAACAGAGGAAAGATAGAAGATGCTGTAAGGATCCTGAAAAAAGGAAAGGGATCCGGAGCAATTCTTCGTAATCTGGATTATCTGATAAGCCGTTGTGAAAATGAAGATGATATAAAAGCAGTAATGGAAAATATTTCATCAACAAATGTTATGATCCTTATACAGCTGTTGATAAAGTATTCATCAAAAAATAAAATCCAAGCAAATAGAACTTTCACTTTTACAAAGTTTGAAAAGATGAAGGTGCATTCTGAGACTAATGAAGAAGCAAAGCGCAGAAAAACTTTCTTGCCGGAAGAACAGACCGAAGTTTTGAGAACGTTTATTAAGAATGAGCTTGAATGTGTATTAAAAAACAGACTGGGTAAGGTTTATGTGGATAAGGATATGGTAAACCATGCTTTACCTATACAGGAGACTGCTTCTTCAGGTGGATACGGTGTGCTTGCAAAGGGCACAAGACTCCATATAGAAGATTTCAAGAAAATCAGGGCATTTACCTATTGGGAAAAAGTGGATGACATTGATCTGTCGTGTTTTGGTATAACAGAGGACGGTAAGAAAATTGAATTTTCATGGCGTACCATGGCAGGAAAGCAATCGGCAGCCATTGTTTATTCAGGTGATCAGACCAGTGGGTATAAGGGTGGTTCTGAATATTTTGATATCAATCTGGATTATTTTAAAGAAGAGTATCCCAATGTAAAGTACATCATATTCTGTGATAATGTTTTCTCACCTCTCAGATTTTGTGACTGTTTCTGCAAAGCAGGATATATGCTGCGCGATACCAATGATTCCGGAAAGGTATTTGAGCCGAAGAGTGTGGAGTCATCATTTATCATAAACGCAGACAGTACATTTGCATATCTTTTTGGACTTGACCTGGAGAAAAATGATTTTATTTGGCTCAATGTAAACAGAAACAGTTATGCAGCTGTAGCAGGAGATTCACCTCTTGCATTTCTGGTTGATTATTTCTTTTCAACCGATGTTTTAAATGTTAAAAGCTTCTTTGAAATGATGGCAACGGAAACGGTTGAGGATCCTAAAATGGCAGATATTGTTGTATCGGATAAACTCAATGAATCAGAGATAAAAGAAAGCGCTAAACTGATTCATAGCTATGATTTCGAAAAGATGACCGCACTTATGGGTTGATATATTTAATTGTAGGAGTGAAAAGGTTATGGATTTTGAAAAATTGGTAACTGGACACAAAAGCAGAAGCTTATAAAAATCATCCGAATGAGAAATACAGGTAATCTAAACGGAGCAGAAATGATTTAGTAGATTTAATAAACTTTATATATTTCTTGTAAAATACTTAATTGTATGATATGATGATTTTATGTGGTATTAGTAAATGTAGTGGGGTAAAATAAGTAAAGGAGAAGGCGTATGAAGAAATTATCTAAGTTATTGTTGGTTTTTTCAGTACTGGTATTTTCATTGTCATTGATTGTTCCGCTTAATACTTATGGAGTAAAAGCTGCGGACAAGATTATGGAAAAATATTTCCCTAAGGGGATAGAAAAGGTTAAACCCAATAAACCTACAATTGATACGAGCGATACGTATTGTATCGGAGTTATCATTAAGCAGAACGACGATATCCTGAAGCTTGTCAGGGATTATGAAGCATGTGAAGAATACGTTGATTATCAAAACGATTATTACAATGATAATATTTTAAAATTCTGTGCAGATTATGGGATAAATGCTTTTGGAACAAGCATTCAGTTTGATATCTCAGTCGACGGGGGAGACTGGCAGTACAAAAAGATCTGGGATAAAAAGGAACATCTCAATTACTCCGACGGTTTCTGTTTTTATGAGAGTTTTGGAGGTGCTTCCGATGACAATACTGCATATTTTTCACTAATGGATGCAGGAGCTGTAGCTGACGGAAAGTTACTGAAGAAGACAGTTAAAAATGATCAATTTGATCTTAAAAACCATACCTTCAAGGTAAGATACCGTTACTGCGTCGAGTACGGATTGCTTGATGATTATGAAGCCGGAATGCAGTATTATTTCTCAGACTGGTCAGATGCAACAACCTTTGGAAAGACTACAGATCAGAATCTTGATATCCCGGATGAGTTGCCGGCACCTGATATTTCTAATCCTAAGAGAGAACTGAACAATGAAGGAAAATGGGGCGGTTATACTTCCGTTATGACGCATTTCTCTCAGGATGTTACAGATGCAGCAACTGCTATCTACATTAGTACCGGAGAACGTGAACCTTTCGTTGTCATCGTTGAAGCGGCTGTGGATGATCTGACCGAGAAGAAGTTTGAAGAAGGTTCTATGGCGAATGCTGTCTGGTTAAGCGACGGGCAGAGAGGCACAAGTTTTGATAGCGAAGGAACGTTTACCGAGAAATCAAGGATTCTTATCAGGTCAAAGGTACATTGCGATACTTTAGACAAGGATTCCAAGTATGATTATGCAGTAGATAAGGTTAAGGGTCTCAAAGTTAAGAAGGCTAAGACTACATCCCTTACACTTACATGGAATAAGGTTGCAGATGCTGAGTTCTATGAGATTTACGATAAGGACAATAAGTTGGTAGCAACATCTAAGACTAACAGCGTAACCATAAAGAAGTTAAAGGCTGCTACTGGATATGATTACAAGGTACGTGCAGTAGTTGATAAGGTGTTTGTAGGCCTGTTCAGTGATACATTACAGTGCGCTACACAGCCTAAAAAGACAAAGATATCCAAGGCTGCTTTATCCGGAGAAAGCTTCTCAGCAACATATAAGAAGGTAGCCGGTACAGGATATCAGATACAGGTATCAACAGACAAGAAGTTTGGTAAGAATGCTGTAGATGCAACTATTCCCGATATCAAGACTATTAAAGTAGTTACAGACGTTCCGGGAGCTGAAGCATTAAAGGGCTCGACAATACATGTTCGTGTGAGAGCATACTTTACATATGGTGATGTTACCACTTACGGTTCATGGAGTAAGGTAAAGAGTATTAAAGTTAAATAATCAATATATGAAAAAAACAGCTTTGTGTCAAATGACATAAGGCTGTTTTATTTGTTTTACAAGATTCGTCCATATTCTTGTACTTATTTAAACACCCACACGTTCTTACCAGTTGAACCACATCCGTATATTATTTTAACAGAAAACGGATGACAGGACTTGAACCCGCATCTTGTGGATATGTATAAAATAACATAACCTATATGTATAGTCAAGACTTGATGATTATAATTATTAATATTACTAAAAATTACAAAAAAATGCATGCAAGATAATACTGTAATCTTATATTGATAATACATAAAACTTATTGTATTATCTTATCTAAAGACACTAAAAATTTATTAAGCTTGTTGGAGTTACATGTATAAAATGAAAAAGAAATCAATAATTTTTTTAGTATGTATTTTGACATTGTTATTTACAGGATGCACTGTTGAAAAAGTTAAATTACCGGCGCAGAAAGAAATAACTTCCAAAAATTTGAAGGATGTTTTTTTAGAACATGGAATGAAAGTCGGTACATGCGTATCCGCTAACGTTAAGAATGATGAAAAAATGTCTGCTCTTATCCTTGAACAGTTTAACAGCGTTACGATGGAAAATGCTATGAAGCCTGATTATATCCTTAATCAGGAGCGAAGTAAAACCGAAGGGAAGCTTGTCGTAGAATTTAACCAGGAAGCGCTTTCAGTACTTGGTTGGGCAAAGAATAACGGTCTTTCCATGAGAGGACATACACTTATCTGGTACAGCCAGACACCGGAGTGGATATTTCATGAAGGATTTGATACCAATGGCGCATATGTAGGTCGCGAAACGATGCTTGCCCGTATGGAATCAATGATAAGCGGTGTATTCGAAGAACTTGACAGATTAGGTTATATTAATCTTTTCTATGCTTACGATGTTATAAACGAAGCATGGATGGAGGATGGCACTATCAGAAAAAACCATTGGACCGAGACCATAGGTGATGATTATCTCTGGTATGCGTTTTATTATGCAGATAAATATGCACCTGATTATATAGATTTATATTATAACGATTATAATGAGCAATATAAGGCAGATACTTTATCAGCTTTTGTTAATACACTAAAGGATGATGACGGAAGATACTTAATTGACGGTATCGGGTTGCAGGCTCATTTGTTTACTGCTGATGATTTTGTCGGATATCTCGCTGCAGTAGATACTCTGGCGGAAACAGGACTTAAACTACAGGTTACAGAACTTGATATAGGACTGGGGAAATATCAAAGTCCTCTCACTGCAACTGATGCTAATCTCAGGACACAGGGAAAATTCTATTACGAACTGATAAACGGGTTATTTACAAGAGCTGACGCAGGTAAGATCAAGATGGATTCTATCACCTTCTGGGGCTTTTCAGATGGTATCTCCTGGCGTAAAGAATACAGTCCACAGCTTTATGACAGCGATTTGGATCCGAAATATTCTCTGTATGGCGCATTACAAGTCAAAGAATATGCCGGCTATTAATGTAAAAACAGATCCCAACTTATACCGAAGGGATCTGTTTTTTGTATTCCCTAAACATAGAAACAAGAAATATCAAGCCTCTGAAACATAACTCAAGGCACATAACAACCCAAACACCAACAAGACCGAATTTACCGGCGGCAAATAAAGATGCAGGGAGTCTTACACACCACATACTTATCAGGTTAAGCAATGTAGGTATCCTGGTTTTTCCCATACCCCTGAATACACCTTCAGCCACGATGGAAGCACCAAACATAGGCTCTGCAAATGCCTCGATCCTTAATATCTGTGTGCCAAGTGTACGCACTTCTTCCTCTGATGACATAATACCAATCATCTGTGGTGCAAATATATATAGCAGGACTGCAGATAAAGCCATAAACACCATGCCGATTATGACGGTCATATATGCAAAGTTCTTTTCCTGCTTTTTATTGCCTGCACCTTTCATTTGACCAACCAGAGTTACAGCGGCATGTGAAATACCATATCCGGGCATATAACAGAGACTTTCTGCAGTTATAGAAAATGAATTTGCCGTTATAGCAATATTTCCTAACGGAGCCACTATCTTAGTTGAAAGTACATAAGCAAATCCCATTATCAGAGAACTGATCATAACAGGCAGTGAAATCTTTATAGCACTGATAACTTTTTCCCGACTCAGTAATCCATGCTCATTTTTCCTTATATGAAGTTTCTTTGAAAATACAAGTATGGCAAGTAAAATACTAACAGTTCCAACTGCATTTGCGCATAAAGTACCCAGTGCTGCTCCTTTTACACCCATTCCGGCTTCATAAATAAAGAAAGAATTAAATAAAACATCAAGGAAACAGAGACCTACATTAAGGATCGCAGGTAGCTTCATATTTCCACTGCATTCAAGCATTCCGGCTCCTGTATGATTTATCTGCATAAGGGGCAGGGATAGAGCAAATATCATAAAGTAATCTGCAGCATCATCCAGGATCTTTTCATCAGCACCCATCCATGCAGGCAACTGTCTGTGTATAAGCAGGGACAGTCCCATAAGCATAGCTGAGAATAATATAACAACAATAAAACCGGACTTTATATACTTTCTGGCTTCTGCTTCTTCACCGGCACCTATCCTGTGTGCAAGTCCAACGGTAAATCCTGTACCGATACTCGAGCATAGTCCCGAGATTAGCCAGGTTGTAGTTGACACAACTCCTATGGCGGCTGAACAGTCCGACCCAAGGCTGCCGACCATGGAGGCATCTATATATTCCATGATAATTGTCGATATCATGGACATTATTGCAGGGAAACTAAGCATCAGAACCAGTGATATCTGTTTCTTCCTGCTCAATTCTCCGCCGTTTCTCAAATATTCTAATTTATCCATTTTTTCGCTTAATTAATTATTTTATGTTTATTTGGAGAATGATTATATATTAATGAGGAGTATATCAAAAATAAATGTATATGTCAAAATCAAAATGTATTTTAAGGTTTATGGTGTGGCAGAATGTAGGTGGTATCTTGTATCGGTTTTTTATAAAATACAGGCTACCACCTATATTTTACATATTGGCATTGATAAATGCAGAAAGGAATTGCTATGAAGAAACAGCAACGCTACACGGCACTTTATGAAAGGCTCAGTCACGATGACGAGCTTCAGGGGGAATCCAACAGTATATCCAACCAGAAACAGCTGCTTATGGATTACGCTAATTCTCACGGACTGCCATCGCCCAGGCACTTTGCAGATGATGGTATCTCAGGGACAAGGTTTGACAGACCTGCTTTCCTTGAAATGATGAAGGAGATAGAGGAAGGCAACATTGGAACGGTCCTTGTAAAGGATATGAGCCGTCTTGGAAGGGATTATCTGATAGTAGGTCAGATAGTGGAGATGTTCAGACAGAAGGATGTCCGTCTTATTGCGGTTAACGACGGCACTGATACACTGCTTGGTGATGATGACTTCCTTCCGTTCCGTAACATTATGAATGAATGGTATGCTAAGGATACGAGCAAGAAAATACGCTCATCCTTTAAGGCAAAGGGAGATGCGGGCAAGCACGTTGCAAGCTCACCGCCATACGGATATATCAAGGATCCGGCAGATAAGAACCATTGGATTGTAGATGAGGAAGCTGCCGAAGTTGTCCGTAAGATATTTAAGCTTACGCTTGAAGGTTATGGTCCTTTTCAGATATGCAAGAAGCTTGAAGCTGAAAACATTGAGATACCCGCCGTACATCAGAAGAAGCAGGGACTTGGGTTATATCAGTCAAGGGAAATAAAATACCCGTACCGCTGGGGAAGTTCTACGGTAGCGAGCATACTTACCAAAAAGGAGTATCTCGGGCATACGGTCAATTTCAAGACAAGAAAGCACTTTAAGGACAAGAAAAGCCACTATGTAGCACAGAAATACTGGCAGATATTCGAGAACACCCAAGAGCCGATAATAGACGAGGAAACTTTTTATAACGCCCAGAAGTGCAGGCAGGGCATAAAGCGTTATCCTAACGGGTGGGGAGAACCTCATCCGCTTGACGGCAAGCTGATATGTCCCGATTGCGCGGGCAAGCTTTACTGCCATAGGAATAATAACGGAAAGCGTATAGCTATGTTTACCTGCGGAAATTATGGAAAAGTCCCGGTAGGTACACTGTGTTCATCACCCCATAGGATAAAGGCAGAAGCCCTGATTGAGATTGTAAGGGAAACGCTCAGATTTCTTAAAAGCACTATCGAAGCAGATTCAAAGGAATTTATCGAGCAGATAACACAGACGGAAGAAGATAACCGCAGTGAAGAAGTGAAAAAAAAGCAGACCCGCCTTAATGTGTGCAGAAAGCGTGTTGATGAACTTGAAAGGCTTATCTGCAAGATTTATGAGGATAATGCTTTGGGCAAGCTGCCCGAGAGCAGGTATGAAACCCTTATAAGACAGTATTCAAAGGAGCAGGAGAGCCTTAACAATGAAATAGACGATATTGAGGAGCTTCTTTCAAAGGCTGAGGAAGAACGCAGGAGCGGAAAGAAGTTTGTTGACCTTATGTCAAGATATGATAACTTTGATGAGATCACGCCTTTTATAGTCAATGAGTTTATTGATAGGATAGAAGTACACGAAAGGGCGAGAAAAGGCTCGGCACAGACTACTCAGAAGGTAGATATATATTTCAACTTCATCGGAAACTACTCGCTTCCGGAAAAGGAGCTTACCGAGGAAGAAAAGGCGGAGCTTGCACGCATAGAGGAGAAAAAGGACAGGATTCATAGAAATTATATACGCAGAAAAGAGAATGGAAAGCAGAAGGAATACGAGAAGAAATATGAGCTTAGACGCAGGGCAAGGTACGCAGAAAAGAAAGCACAGAACCCTAATCCTTATGAGATTCCTGCCGAGGTTTACGATCAGGAGCATTTTTCAAGGGTGAGCGTGGTGCTTGCGGATTCTGTGAAGCCTGATTTTTGAAAATTTCATAACTGATAACGGAAAAGTGTTGATGGAGATGTTCATTGACACTTTTTTGATTGCCGTAACCGGAATACACTCTCTGGCTTTGTATTTTGACCATATAGGGCGGTTTATAGGCTGAGATGGGAAAATGTACCACTTTGAAAGCCGGTATTCAGTTTTTACGATAGTTATCGTGAAAAATCGACCATAAATCCGGAAATTGCCGGACTGTCTTAAAAGAGAGAGGAAAGAGAAAGGGGGAAAGAGCGAAAGAAACGAAAGAAAGGAACGAAAGAACGAAAAGAAAGAACCAAAGAAAAGATAGAAAGAAAGTAAAGCAAAGCGAAGAAAGTGAGAAAGGCGGGAAAGATGAAAGCAGAGAGAAAAATGATTCTTATCAATCAATCTATCCATCCATCATCAATCTCTCTTTGGTCCTTTCTCTCTTGCTGCATAAAGGAGGCTGAAACGGATATGGATATAAATCATACGATTGATATGATAGCCGGATATTATAACGGACAAAGGGAATACACGCTTAATAAGGGATACAGCGACCAATACAGCACTGTATATACCACAGAGGGCAGTAATGCGTTGCTGGTCATTGACCGAAAAGGGGATGCTTGCTTTTCGGCACACCTTACTGACGAGGAGGGAATTATCATAGCGAGGGATAATTATACACTTGATAACGGGAAGATAAGCTTAAAGAGTGCCGAGAGGATGATGAACGATGGCAATACACTGATACAGTTTACCCCGGAGGAGCTGTCAGTCCTTCAATCCTTCGGGGAAGAAAAAGGTAAGGATACAACAGACCATCTGAGGATCATAGCACCTCTGATAAAGGATGAGCCTTCAAGAAATCTTGCACTCAGGACAGCCGATAAGATAGACCTTCTGCCGGAGCATTCCTACAAGGAACTGTTCTCAACTACCCAAAGACGCTATGAAATGCAGAATAATCTATCCATCCGCACGAGGATAGACAGGGCAAGAGAGCGGGCAAAATCCTTGAACAAGGGGCAGAGAGTACAGAAGAAAGGTGATATAGCCTTATGAAGCTTACCAGAGAGGAGCAGGAAACAATCATCACTTTCAACGCGAAGAATAAGAACGCCACCATCTATACCCGTGATCCGACCGTTATGAGAGAAGTCGACTCGTTAGTTATCGGATATCCGGATGTTTTCAAGTGCGTAGGCGAATCAGATATCGACAAGACCTATGAAATGCCAAAAACTGCCGTTAGTTATCGTAAGCCAAGGCGGTTATCAAAGAAGCAGAAAGAGGGTGCTAGAGAACGTATGAGAAAAATCAATAGCAAACAAGCTTTTTTATGAAAAATGTAAAATATGTTTGAGCGGTGCAGGTTATAAATATTTAATGAAATATTAGTTGAATAATCTGAAAATTTATGGTACATTATAAATGGGATAAAAGGATTGAAAGGAAACTGATAAATGACAGAACAAGAGATTTTAGAGCAGATTGAAGCTTTGAATAAACAGTTGGAAGAAATCAGGATGCAAGGCGCAGATGCTGGCTTGCTTATAGATGAAGCTGAGAGGGAACTGCAGCACCAGGAAGACCTTCAGAGAATACGCGGATTCAGAATGATAGATGATGATTTTATGAATGTCGTATTTGATGATAATGTTGAAGGAACAGAACTCCTTTTAAGAATAATACTTGATAATCCGACCATAAATGTGAACAGCGTTAAAACCCAGAGGGTTATGAAGAACCTTTTAGGGCGGGATGTATGGCTTGATATAGATGCTAATGATGATACTGGAAAAGAATACAATATTGAAATTCAAAGAGCGGACAAGGGTGCTGAGAGAAAAAGAGCAAGGTATCATTCTAGTATTAAGGATGCCCATCTATTAAAAGCGGGAGACGATTTTAGTAAGTTACCTGAATCATATGTGATATTTATTACAGAAAACGACGTGATGAAAGGTGGACTACCTATCTATTTTATTGAAAGAGTTATAACAAATACGGGTGAGCCGTTTAATGACGGAGAGCATATAGTTTATGTAAACGGCGCGAGCGAAAACGGAACAACAGAACTGGGAAAACTGATGCATGATTTCTTGTGCGAAGATCCCAATGATATGTATTATATACCTCTGGCTAAGAAAGTCAGGTATTTTAAAGAGGACGAGAAAGGAGTGGCTACGATGTGCAAGGCGTTGGAAGATATGAGAAATGAAGTGGCGAGAGAAACTGCAAGAGAAACAGCAGAAAAGACAAAGGTTGAAAATGCTCTTAATCTTTTGAAACTTGGAAAACTTTCATTTGAAGAGATCGCAAATGCCATTGGGCTCTCTGTTGAAAGAATAACTGAGCTTGCTAAGATGCAGCCGGCAAGACCTTAATTCAAGTGATTTGGTGGAGAATCTCTCCACCGTTTTTTGTTGAAATACTTATGACGTAAGAGGCTATAAAGTGATGCTGGGTTTTGATATAATTATTGGGTTTTATTAGTATAGAAAATGATCAGCATTCAGATCTGATATGTATTTTTGTGTAAGATGTAGTGATTACTTAATAAGGTGAGTGATATGGTCAACACTTCAGACAGAATAGAATATGTACGGTTTGAGAAATCTTATGAAGATGAGGTATTAAATGTCTTCGTTGATTCTTTTGTAAAATATCCGTTGTTCTGGGGAGTTTTCGAAGACAGGTTCAACTCTGAGATAAAGCTGCGTAGTTTTTATGAGCATCTGATGAAGGGAATCTTCAGAGCTACAATCCGCAAGGATGACTGCTATATAGGTATTATTGACGGAAAAGTTACAAGTATCGTGATTGTTGAGAAACCGTCAGATAAGCCGGTTGGCTTTTGGGATTATGCTGTAAGTGGAATGGCAGGTATTATAGCGAGAATCGGGATTAAAGACACGCTTGAATTTATGGAAATGTCAGATAAAACGGAAATTGTTGTAAAAAGCATCCCGGAACCTCGTTGGCATTTATATTTTTTGGCAGTTGATCCGGATAATCAGAAGCGAGGCATCGGATCGGGTGCTATACAGGATTTCCTTATTCCTTTGGTAAAATCCAATGGTGGAAATCTGATTACCGTAACTACCAATTCTGAGAAAAATGTGGCGTTTTACATCAATAACGGGTTCACGCTTGTAAAAGAAGAAACGCTTGAATGCAATGCAAAAATCATTGGAAATTGGACGTTCAGAATGGATTTATGAAGATTAAATTGATGTATTAAATTTACCTAAGAAATTGCATTAATGTAAGTTATTTTGAAAGAACAGAAGGCAAGAAGATGTTATGGCGTTTATTGAATGAGTATGAGCTATAAGATAAAAACAATATTAATATGCTTTGTATCTGTGTTGCTTGTGATTACCGGATGCGGATCGTCCGACAGATTTCACGGCGACCGGCCTTACGATTCGTATTTTGATACGGCTAAGGAGTTTGCCGAGTATTGGTGCGGCCCGTGCGAAGAAGTCGACGAATATACCGTGGAGACTTCTTATGGTGATGTCATCGTTCATAAGATGCAGGATACGGAATTCGGATTTGTCTACTCCGTGGAAGAACGGGTGGAGGAGTACACGACCGGTGTTTACAGTAGTTATTCCACCTACGACTTCTCATATTATTATCTTCAGACTTATCTTGAGTGTGCGGATCTCGAGGATATCATCGATGAGTACTCATTGACCGTGGATATTGGTGAGATCAGCGAAAGTGCGACCGAAGGACTGACGGGCTTCTACCTGCCCGGTGTCGATATATACACGGACCGGCTTTTGTCTGACTCGGAGTGTGATCTGATCCTCGATTCGTTTGTCGATGAGTTCGAAGCATTCGATGTTCGTGGCAATTTCACACGTGAATATGACAATGCGGTAGTCTTCTTCAATTTATATTCCGCCCCGACCGCCCAAGAGCAACAGAACGGTTACTATCATCATAGTGAAGATAGAACTTACGGGTATCAGCAGTAGAAAATCGGAGTGTGTATTGTATTTCAGGTTCGACGAAAGCAAAATAAGAAATAGTGATAGCAAAGGAGTGACGTGTCAAATATGTTAAATGCAATAAACATTATATCCGATATAGCATTCATAATAATTTACTTAATTATATTCTATATTTCATTGAAGAAATGTTTTTTGCAGGAAGGCAAAAGCAGGATACTGCTCTTAGTTTTATCTCTTGTGACCAATCCGATGACATTATTTCCGGTATCATTTGGACTATCTTTTATAGTGGAGTGGCTTATCTGTGGGCGAAATGCTGAAAGCGTGGAAATTGATTCATTAACGATATATGTGCTTGGCGGAGTTCTTTTTATAGCAATGATAATAATTTTATCAGGACTGGTTGGGCGATGGCTGAAGGCATATAACATATCCCTGGTAATGTTTCTATATCTGATGTTCGGGGTTATCTACGCATTGTCAGGAGAGAGCGCTTCAGAAGAAAATATCAATTATGTGATCTCATCCGATGCCCAGGAAATCCTGCAAAACATAGTATATATTGCAGCGGTATTACTGTTATACAGATTTGTTGTAAGGAATCTTTCGGAACTTACTGATAAAAAGAGACAGATCAGCTGGAAACTGTTTTTGCTTCCACCGGTACTTTTTCTGCCTGTCTACTATGTCTTTGATTACTTAACATACAGATATGATGATGGTTTTTCTAATACTGTAGTGCGTATATATTCGATGTTAGTGCTTGCGTTGTTCATATGGGCATTTTCAGTTATTATCAGGAATATAAATGTATCGAATGCTGTTATCGAAGCACAGTATGAAGCTGAGCATGACAAGCTTACCGGTTTGTACAATAAAGGTAAATACATGATGCTGAAGGAAAAGCATTTCAATGATCCCGGATCTATAGCTCTATTCAATTTTGATGTAAATAATTTAAAGTATATTAATGATAATTTCGGTCATGAGTACGGAGACGAACTGATCGTCAAGGCGGCACAGAGTATACATGCAGTGACCTCGGACCGTGTATTCGGTTTCAGAATGGGTGGAGATGAATATGCAATGGTAGCCGTGAATGTCACCAGGAAAGAAACTGATGAAATATATAATGGCTGGAAACGCTCACTTGAAGAATTAAACACACAGGGCAATGTTTACTGTGTAATGGCCTGTGGTCTTAAGTACTGCGAGGGTGAGTTCGATGTGGAAGAACTGTTTAAACAGGCAGATGAGCTGATGTACCTCGACAAAAAAGCCCGTAAAGAAAAGGGGGAAACTTCGCATCTTCGAAGCGAAAGCTGAATTTTAATGCTTGAACCATAAAATCCCCGGGGATGGTCCGTATATTATATATACGGATCATATTTTTCAAAAGGAGGATTTGTGATCATGAAAAAATCTGTATTAGCAATATTAGTTTGCACTTTGGGGGTGGTGCTTGCAGGATGCGGAACTGAAAAAAACGGCGTAGCTGTTTCATCAGACATAAACGAATCGAAACAGATTGTTGAAACAAAAATATCCGATGAACAGGATTTTGAAACGAACATAACCGATGAACAGGATGTTTCGGAAATACAGGAACCTTCGCCGGAAGTATTGGAGCTGAGTGATTATGATATGCCCGGGGATGAAGAGATAAAGGTAATATGGAGTGGCGTTTATGGCTGGGAGATGGGGGGCGACTATGTTTATATAGATGCATACGGAAGAATCTATGAGGAGCGAGAGTGTGAGGAACCTATGTTTGAGCCGGTGGGTGCATGTGCTGAAACTTATACAGGTAAGCAGTTTACTGAAGATGAACTTAATGAGTTTTTCAGTTTAAAAAAAGATGATGATGACGGACATAAAGAGCTGCTCAGCAGAAAGGGCATTAAATTTGGCCGGAAGAATTGATATGGAATACTTTACAAAATAGAACAAATGTTCTGTAGTTACATATACACATGAAAGAAGTTGTATGTGTATGATAACGGATGATAATTATGAACCAATAGCAAAACCAGTCGATGTAATTATAAAGGGCTTTAATGATCTGTCACATCATGGAGCAAGGACCATGCCTGATGGGGTATCTGTGACGAATAATACGCTGATTTATGACTGCAGGATACATGTACTGAACCGGGAAAGACGGGTTACGCTTTATTATGAGCCGTATAAGATGGAGTGGAAGATATCGACGGGATAGAAGTTATGTGCTGCAGATATTATATATGGTCAGAAACTTATGAATATTTTGATGATCTGCCGGTTGTAGGTGAATCAGTAAGGCTTTCCGGGGATATACATCCTTCAGAGAATGCCTTTATTATCCGGAATAAGGCAGATAAACTGTGTGGGCAGATATGTTCCTGGGGATATCCGTCAAACGGAAATAAGGGCTTAGTTATAAATGCAAGAGCAGAGACACTGCATGAAAAGCCTATGTTTTCGGAAGATATAATGAACAGACGATGCCTTGTTCCGGCAAACGGATTTTATGAATGGGACAGGTTAAAGCAGAAGGCGAATGTTACTGTTCCTGATGAGCCGTTTATCTACTTTGCCGGTATATACGGTATCAGGGCAGGAATGGAAAGATTTGTGATAATTACAAGACCTTCTGCCGGAGAGATGAGCCGTATTCATGACAGGATGCCGCTCATTGTTCCTAAGGATAAGATTGGGGAGTGGTTTTCAGAAGATTATAGGAATGTGCTTTCTTCCGAACCGGTTTCTGTTAAGGTTTCGGTTGAGAATGAGCAGATGACATTCTTGTAGAAGGCTGTACATGTGGAATAAATTACTTAATCTGATAAATAAGTATGAAATTTTAAGAGATTTAAAAGTTTCGGAACAAAATTGAACACCTGTTTTGCTGAAGGGTTAAGCAATATGACAAAGATTCGCTGCGTAGTAGAAAGAATAACATATCAGAACCCGGAAAACGGCTACTCTGTCATCAAATGCCGTGTGAAGGATTATAGTGACCTGGTTACTGTCTTAGGTAATCTGCTGGATGTTAATGTGGGTTCGGTTCTTCTTGTGGATGGAAACTGGAAGGTGGATCCTAAATACGGCCGTCAGTTTGTTGCGGAAAACTGGGAGGAAACCCTGCCGGCTACTGTATATGGCATGAAGAGATATCTCGGATCCGGGCTCATAAAGGGGGTGGGATCGGAGTATCCTATAGTGGTCATGCCTGTGACCATGAGCCATTATATAATGCTCCAGC
>JAEEGJ010005500.1_pt1 | contig 39715 bp, 37 predicted proteins | sample 8958761 | NCBI WGS metagenome assembly JAEEGJ01 (sample SAMN16246546, study PRJNA631951) | gut metagenome | biome: gut microbiome; feature: rumen; material: RS-attached | host: Bos | place: Iran: Karaj | collected 2018-10 | reverse complement strand
TTTCATGCAGAACATGCGCAAGAAGAAAGAAGCTGAAGCAGCCGCAGCTCCGGCAGCACCTCCGGCACCGAGCGCCGAAGAAAAGCTCCTCACCGAAATTCGCGACCTCTTGAAGAACAAATAATTAAAAAGGGGGACAAAAAAGCCCCGGTGCAAAAAAAACGCGCAATCCCTTGCGCGTTTTTTTATTGTCACCCCGGGCACCGTGCCGGGGTCGCCATCTCAACTAAATTTTCAATTCAATCATTGAGTCCGCTTTAAACGGCAGATCTTCAGCCTGCGGCGTCGCAATCACGACCTGGCATTCCTTTTCGCGAATGAGCGAAGCAACTGCATCACGGCGGTTCACATCGAGCTCGGCGAAAATATCGTCCAAAAGCAAAATCGGCTTTGTCAAGTAACGCGACGCCACATCGACCGCCGCAAAACGCATCGCAACCGCCGCCGAACGGCATTGCCCCTGCGACCCGACAGAACGCATCTCGTAACCAGACGCACACAGAGCCAAGTCGTCACGGTGCGGCCCCGCCATTGTCATTCCCTGCAAGCGTTCTACAAATTCCAAATCCGCTAGTTTTCGCGCAAACGCATTCCGCAGCATTTCCTCGCTCACGACATCCGAGCCGTCCGCCGCGCTCCCGGCGACATTCCCAGAACCGTCCGCAAAACATTCCGCGCACTCCCCGCTAGCACTCATCGCACCCGCCGGAAATTCGTCCATCATCTCATCGGATAGCGGGTCCGCCGCATCGAGCGCATCCAGCGTCTTGAGAATCGAGCTTTTGTAAGCGCAAGTGATTTCATCCACCCCGCCCGAAAGCTTGCGATAGTACCGCGTGATAATTTCCGAGACTTCTTTCGAGAGCGCCATTCGCGCCGCCCAAAGTTTGGCACCAAGATCTATCAGCTGTTGCGTCAGCACACGGAACAAGTCTTCGCCACCAACCGCAGAACCCTTCTGCTTAAATTCCTTAAGCCACTTGTTACGCTGTTGCAGCACGCGCTTGTAATTGCGCAACACCAAAGAATTTGCAGAAGAACGGAAACAGAGAATTTCATCGAGCCAATGCCTGCGCACATCAGGTCCACCTCGCAAAAGCTCAATGTCCGAAGGCTGCATAATCACCGCCGGGCACGTCCCGAAAAACGCTGTCGGTGACTTAAGCGTTTCACCGTTTTCACGAACCTCGCTCCCGCGAGAAAACACGCGAAGCGCTCGCATCCGCTCGCGCCCTTCGTCCTCAAATTCACCGCGCAGAATCAGTTCGTTCTGCTTCCATGTAATCAGTTCACGCAAATCACGCGACCGAAACGAAAATCCCTGCGCAAGCAAATAAATCGACTCCAAAATCGTCGTCTTGCCGCAGCCATTCGGTCCGCAAATCACATTGATGTGAGCATCGAAGTTGCAGTCCATCGATTCTAGACTGCGCACCTTCGAAATGAACACTTTCGAAATCAAGGAATGTATCCCCGCAAGCCAAGGCTGAACGGAGACCAAATTCCCGCACTCGTTTCGTAAAGGAACGCATAGTTCACTTCAATCGGGAACCTTCTCCTACCCACGCGAATTTCAAACTTGTAACCAGCACCGAGCATCCAGTTCAAATCGTCCATACCCACGCGGAACGTTGCATTAGGGATAGCCTCGCATTCAAAGCCGACGCGACCAGTCCAAACATGAAGCTGCGGGTCAAAAGCCAAAAGCGTATCAGCAACCTGGTAGTCAATCGCTTCCATCCAAGCATAAACAGGCTTGCCCATAATCTTAGAACGGTAGCCAAGACCAATCTGCAACACCTTCGGGCGCACGCCTTCCGTCGAGCTCAATGTATTATCACGGCTCGGGTTTTTCGTCCATTTTGCAGACAAGTTTTTGCTAAAGCTCAAGTTGCGAATAACAACAGACGAAGACCACTTTTCGTTCCACTGGCGGAACCAAGCCAAGTTAATCGTCACCGGGCTGCGGAAGGAATCTTCCATCTCGATGCCTTCGAAATATTGAGCCACATCCAAATTATCATAGCTCATCGAAAGCGAAAGACCGAAAGCATCCTGTCGCGTGGCACGATAGGCAAAGCCTAAGTAGAACATAGAGAAGAACGGTTTCGCCGTACCCATCGTTTCGTCGTCATCGTCAATCACTTTAAAATCGCGGTCACCGCGGTAAAGCATGGCAAAACCGACACCCATGCGCTTACCGACCTTGCCTTCAACGCCAAAGGCGCCACCCAGACGATCCAAGTCACGCTTTTCAACGTTCAGCGTATATCCAATATCCTCGCGGAAACCAAGCAAAGCAGGGTTCCAGAAAGCGCCCGGCATAGAAGCCGTATCCGCAGAACCCGTATTGCCACGGCCCAGTTCACGGACACCGCCGCCCATACGTTCGACAAAACCATCAAAACCGCCAAGCTCAGACTTTTTCGTAAAGCCAAGCGCCATCGCCGAAGAGGCAAACGCACCCACAGCCAAAGCTGTAACTACAAGATTCTTAAACTTAATCATCTGAAGTTACCTCCGAGCGTCATAGCCTTGCCCCAGCCAATGTGACCGTGATTATCCTTTACCCTGATGTAGTAAACACCCATCGTGCAATCCTTGCCATGGTCATCTCGACCATCCCAAACGTCTTCTTTCGGATTCGTGCTGCGCGAAGCATCAGCATTGCGCACCGCATCCTTCACAATCGTACGCACCTTGCGCATATCGTAGCTGAACACTTCAATCGTAATTTTCGATTCACGACCCACTTTATACGAAACAAGCGCTTCGCTGCCCGGCGTAATCACAGAAGGCACCATACGGATGCTTCCGAGATTATTGTTCAGCTTTGCACGGTTCAGCACCACACTCCATGTTGCACCGGAGTCCGCCGACACAGACACACCGTTTCCGCGAGTCGCAATGGCAAGCCCCATACGATCCTTCGTAAGCGGGAAAGTACACATCGACATGATAATCGCCTTGCGGTCCGTAGCTCCCGTTTCATAGCCATAAAGCCACTGGAGCTTTCCATCGTCGTCTTGTTCCCAGGCATGCGCACCAAGCGAATCCAGCTTGAGGTAACCGCTAATCGAACCGCCCACAGCACGCACCAGCACAAAAGCATTCTTACCCAAGAAAGCGACATCGCCAACCGTATAATCGGCTTCGTCATAGATATCCTTCTTTTGTACCTTGCCTGCCGTATCGAGGAAATTTAACTTGGAAAAGTCCGTAGCCTTTTCACCATACATGCGCCAAAGTCCGCCCACCACATTATCGTCTTTTTTGTAGGCAGTTTCTGCAATAATCTGAAGCGGTTCACCGCCCATCCAAAGCCCCGTCACACGGGAATCCTTGAGGTTCTTCGAAACATTCTTGAGTCCGTCCGAAGACTTGACCCAAATGCCCTTAGCCGTTGCAAGCCAAAGGTCACCAGTTTCCGGGTGCACACGCACATCGAAAATTTCAGGATAATTCGTCAAATCCAGTTCGGCATTATCCTTGAGCTTTTCAAGCTTGTTCGTCTTCAAGTTCAGAACAAACGTCGTATCCTTGGCGCCAGTCTTGCCAGACACATCGTACACCATCAAGCCCAAAGCGCCACGGGCAGCCCAAAGGCGCTTTGCCGAAGCTTCATAAGCAAAACCGCTGATGGCATACTGCATCGGCTTATCCAAGTCATCTGCCGCAGACGGGACATCAACCGGAGTTTCAACAATGTTCTTCAAGTCACGAACAGAATAAAAGCCCGCCGGAATCAAGTAGCGGTTATTCTTGTCCATTCCAAACATCGGGAGCACAAGCCCAAGCTTTGAATCCGCATAAACAGCGGGTAAGCGCCTACGTTCAGCAAGGTCGTCTTCAAGGATGGCATCCGACACAGCCGTTAGCGTATCCGATTCGACTTGAGCCTTATCCGTAGATTCGGTCATCACAGTCCCATTGCTCGTCACCTTAAACTTCAGCAACGTCAAGCCGCTATAAGAATAGTCCCACGAAAAAGCCCACAAAGCTCCAGTTTCACCCGAAGGCGCCACCGCGTGCACATAGTTGCTAAACAGCGTTTCGCCCGCAAGAGCGTTTGTACACAACGCACCTCCCATAAGGAGGCCCGCCATAAATTTTTTCATCAAGCCCTTTTTCACAAGCTACCTCATATCGATTTCGTCAACGCCCACAACAGGCTTGTACTTGAAATCATCGTTAGAAACATTCTTGACCACTTTCATGTCGATAATGCCGTACCAAGTTGAATTCCCTGCGGGGTCTTCCGTAAAGAGGCGCACCGGGGAATAATCACTCTTGGAAAGCCAAACTTCCATCTTGGTAAACTGCCCCGCATATTTCGACGGGTCGAGCTTCAAAATCCAAAGCTTTTTACCAGCAAATTCGCCCTCGCCCATTTCGAGCGCCTTACAGTTCAAGTACTTGAACAAAAGTTCCGATGGATGGAGTGAACTCGACAAGTCTTCCACCGCCTTGATGAGCACCTGCTTCTGGTCCACATTCCACTGCCAAAGGCTCTCGCCATCACTATAAAACTTTATTCCCGAAAGATCCAACTTGAACTTGTCGCCCTCGGCAACAACGAGACTACCCGACTGGGTTCTGATATCCGGAGAATCCGCCTGATAAAGTTGAGCCCTAAAACTGAGGCTCCAGGCACGCCCCGACTTGAACCAAGCCTTGGACTTGTCCAAAACCTGATCCGCCGTCAACGCAAAAACACCTTGCACCAAGGCAAGCGATAAAAAAACAAAAAAACGGGAGGAGAATTTCATATCCACCTATATTAAAGACTCTATCAAATTTACAAAACTCAATCCATCAAGGCGTAACAAATTCGTATTTTTAAGGGAAGATGGAGCCAAACATTGGTCTTGCGATAAAGATATTTCTATCTTTTGCACGTAAAAACCAAATTTTCTTTTTTGGAAGGATTGTATGCGTAAACTCATTTTGCCGATTGCCCTTGCCGCTACCGGTTTTGCCATGGCCGCAGACGTCGAAATTCACGGAAACGTCGATTTTGACTTCGGTAGCTACTTCGACAGAGATTTTGACCCGACAAACGCCGCAAACCAGGACATCGACTTGTCCGTAACGGCAAACCTCGACGAAAACGTTTCTGTAACCGTTTTCACGAACACAAAGAGCAACATCACGAACTCCGACCAGGCTTCTGAAATCCGCCATGGTCTTCCGCGTTCGACCTCCATTACTAGCGACAAAGACCGCTACACCGCCTTCAACTTTGACGGCGTGGAACTCCGCTGGAAGCCGTTCCAGGACGTAAGCTTCGTATTCGGTGACTTGACCTACAACGCAGGTACATTTAACTATTACTTCTGGCGCGATCCGAGCCGCTATGCCGTGATTTCTCGCGACCAGAGCGTTCGTGGTTTCGGTGTCGAAGTTGGCAACAACAAGTTTGGCGACGGTAAGTTCTACATCGGCGCAACCGACGACAGCAAGGCAGCAATCGCCGTGTTCGGTACTTACGCCCTCAAGCTCTTGAACCGCCCAGACGAACACCTGACCATTACCCCGAGCGTGGACTGGGTCTTCGGTTCTGAAGTCGGTCGTGGTTACACCTACTTCTTCGGTACTGAACTCGACTACTCCAAGAGTCTCGACATCCTCAACTACAGCATCTATGCCGTCTACGGTCTCCACCCGTACAAGGGCGACGCCGTCCACTCCTTCCTCGTTGAACCGAGCTTGAACTACAACATCTTCAACTTGGGCTTCAGCTACTTCTATGCAATCGTCAACAAGGATGACGGCTACAAGGCAGCAGACCAGATCTTCACGGATGACCAGATGCTCTTCGCTATTGAACCGAGCTTCAACATCACAAAGAAGTTCGCTCTCGGCGTTAGCTTCGAATACCATGATCCGGATGCCGAAGTCAGCAAGGACGAATTCAAGTTCCTCGGCATGAACTTCAACCTCTACCCGACGCTCAACACGAATATCACGTTCTGGTTCGGCTACAACTTCAGCAAGGACAAGAACCCGGTCGTCGGCGAAGCTACCAAGTTTTCCCTCGGCATGAGCGCCCACGCAGATTTCTAATCAGTGGTTAGTCAATAGTCATAGGTTATTGGTCAATAGCTATTAGACGATTGTAATTAGTACCCCGGCAATGCGGCCGGGGATTTTTTATTGTATGGATCCCCTCCCTTCGGTCGAGGATGAAAGAAAGACATAACAGCTTTTTGCAACTGTCATGCCGGCCGGAGCCTGCCCCGGACATGTTCCGGGGTGCCGGCATCACCATCTCGTCGTAAAAAAGGTGACAACAAAAAAAAGACCCGCCGCGCATCCGCGGCGAGCCTTGAAACAGTCTTTAAATTCCGTTACGAATTAGTGACCAAGGTACTTACGACCAATGCCGTACTGGTCCTTGTATTCGATGTAGTCCGGAACAAAGCCATTCGGGTAAGAGAAGCTTACGTTCACAGAGCACTGGAATTCGTTCATCAACTTGCCCTTGCCCTTGAACTTCTTCTGCTTCTTTTCAATCTTTTCGTCACCCTTCTTGCCTACGAGAACTTCGGCTTCGCACCAACCCGTGTTACCCTTGGCATAGACTTCCTTGCCTTCGGTAGAAACAAGCTTGATCTGAGACGGGTCGAGTTCAGTGTTGTTACCCGTAGAAGCCCAGAACTGGAGTTCGCAGGAGAAACCATTCTTGGACTGCTTCATAGTCGGGAGAGCCATCACGTAGCCCCACTTGTCCACGCGCTGCTTGCCGCTCAAGTCCGGAACGTTTTCGCCGAAGATGAGGAAGTAACCGCGAGTGACCTTGCGGCTCTTGTTCAAAGCATTCTGGATTTCCTGATTTGTCGGAGCCATTTCAGCCATGCGGAGGAGCAAGTATTCCTTCACGACCGGATCGTCTTCGCCCAAAGCTTCCTGCAAGTTGCGAGCAACATAGAGCTTTTCGGTTTCTTCGCGGATGCTCTTGATAGCAGATTCTGCAACGTGGCGGGTCTTTGCGACAGATTCAGCAGAGTCAATCTTTGCAAAAGCGTTGATGATCGTAGCGTAGTCAACACCTTCCTGTGCAGCCTGGCGCTTACCGATTTCACCGAGCGTCTTGACATATTCTTCAACGGTTGCGTCTTCCTTGACCTTACCGATGTTGGATGCAGCCTTTTCAAAGTAGTTGCTGATAAGATCGCTGCTCAAGTCCTTCTTGGATTCCATATCGCCCGCACGCACGAGAGCGAGGGTGAAGTTGTCAAAGAATTCATCGGACATTTTGCCCTTCTTCTTTGCCTCAAGATAAGAGTTGATAGCATTGCGGAAACGGCCTTCCTTAAGGTGTTCGTCGCCGCGCTTTTCGTTAGTACCCTTACAGCCAGTCATCGTCAAGGCGACGGCAGTAGCCAAAGCAGCAATGAAAATCTTCTTCATTTTGTATCCTTCAGATGAAGTTTTAATAAAAAATATTGAAAAGGACTATTTATCAGGTTAAAAAGTAAAATACACCCTTTCAGTTGAAATTTAAATAAATAAATTTATACATACTTACTTTTGTAGGTAAATTTTTATTTGGAGTGTATAAAAACCAATGAATATACTCGTCGTAACTCCAGAAGCGGGGAACTGGAAGGTACCGAGCCCCCTCGCAACCGCGGTCAACTGCATGACGCAGGCATTTGCCAACGCCGGTTCTCAGGTTATTACTTGTTCGCCATTCTATAAAGACCATATTATCGATCCCGACAAGTATCATTGCGTTTATCAAGGCGTCGAAGCATTGCAGAACAAACCGTTCGAAGTCTGGCGTTCCGATGACGACCCCCTCCACACTTATATATATAATGAGGAATATTTCGGCAGGCCCTACGTTTACGGACCGCCGCACGCTCTCCCTTACAGCGACAACCACCTGAGATTCGCCATGTTCGCCTCGGCAGTGCTTTCTTACAGCGCGCAAAGCGGCATCCAGTTCCAAGCGATCCTCGGTCATGAATGGGGTGGTGCCCTCGTCGGTGCACTCTGCCACACCGTCTACCAAGAAGCATTCCACAACATCCCGTTTTTCTTCAACGTCCATAACATCACTTACGACTTCCATGTGCAGCCGAGTGAAATCGAAAAGATTGGTCTCCCGCGCAAGGACTTCAACATGGACGGCTACGAGTTCTGGGGCAAGGTCAGTCTCCTCAAGGCGGGCATTTTGTACGCCAACAAGGTGCTGTTCCCGTCGTCGGGCTACCGCGACGCCATGCTCAACACGAACCTCCCCGGTGGTCTCAGCGGATTCTTGAACCGCAACAGCAGCAAGCTTCTCGGCATCCAGTTCGGCGTGAACTACAAGTTCTGGGACTTCAACGACGAAGCAAAGCGCCCCATCAAAGAAGCGAAGCGTATTGCCAAGGCGAGCCTCGGTCGCCAGTTCGACATGGATCTTTCGAACAAGCTCATCATTTACAGTCACATGGACATGGAATCGGGCAACGCTTCCGAAACGCTTGCGACAATCCTTTCGGACATTGCCAAGGAGAACGTCCTTATCATCGTGGGCATTTCGCCAGAACACCCCGAATGGAACTACTACCAGGAAGTTTCTCACCAGTACGGCAACTTCATCCGCATCCTCCAGTTCGATTCCGAAGAAGCGAACAACAGAGAAAAATTACGCAACACGCTTGCCGCCTCGGACCTTCTATTTGCGGCAAACCTGCAAGAGCCGTCCGCCTCGATTATCCTCAAGGCAATGGCTGCAGGCACGCTCCCGCTCACGGGTCGCAACGTCGGCATCGCAAGCATGCTCACCGACTACACCCTCGAGACCGCAGGCGAAGCCAACGCATTCCTCGTCGATGACGCAAACGCTCCGCACCAGATGCTTCGTCGCATCAAGGACGCCATCAGTGTGTACAACACGGAAGTCGCCGATTGGGACAAATGCGTCGTAAATGCTTACAGCGGATTCCACTACGAGTGGGCAAAGACAATTTCAAAATATTTACTAACTTTGGGTGAACTGGGGCTTTAGCTCAATCGGTTAGAGCAGCGGACTCATAACCCGTTGGTTCCCGGTTCAAGTCCGGGAGGCCCCACGAAAAGCATTACCTAACAAGGTAGTGCTTTTTTTTCTTTTCCAATCCTTTTCATCGGTAAATAACTTATTTTTATAAAAACAAGTCCAAGGGAGCAATATGGAGAAAAAAGGGTTTTCCCTTATCGAATTAATGGTCACGATCGTCATCATGGGCGTCCTGGCCGCCGTAGCCGTTCCTAAGCTGTTCGGCTTTATTGACAAATCCAAAGCTTCCGAAATTAGCGTCGCCGCAGGCACCTACATGAAATTGCAAGAAACATACGCGTTCGAACATGGAAAAGGCGGCAGTTGGCACGAGATCGGATACAGGTCCCCAGCAGGTAACAGTCTCGGAATTGCAAGCTCCACAAACTTTAGCTATGACGCCACGGAAGCCTATTACAACTGGTTAGCCGAATCTACCATAAGCCTAAATGATTGTTCGAAAGGAAGCAAATGGTTTCTCAATTATTCCCTTAGCGAAGGTGCGCACAACGTCAAGTTCTGGACCTCCAGCGACAACATTATCAGCTGCATAGACAAATTGACTCCAAGCTTCAAACGATTGAGCAACACAACTACCCCAATTACAACGCCCACAAAGTCCGGCGGAAAAGAATAAAATTGTTTCCAGACGTACACAGTAAAAAGTGGGCTTGTGTTTTCACGCCCGCTTTTTTGAATGTAGATTTACCTTACAGAAGAAGGTATAAATATGGCATTTCCTAAAATTGGCATTTTAGCATTCGCGACACTCACCGCCATCACCACTACACAGGCTGGAATCAGCGGTTCCATCGTTGACGAATCCAGCGCTCCCATCCACAACGCGGCTGTCACCGTTAGAACTCTTCCAAAGCTCATCGCCAACGCGCGAACGCTCTCGAACGACAAGGGCGCATTCAGCCTGGGCAATGCCAAGAAAGGCCAAAGCATCGTCGTGCGCAAAACGGGATTTTTACCCGAAACACTCAGCGTTGTTCCCGGCAAAAAGAACTACGGCAACATCACGCTAAAGCGCGACCCGATTGAAAACCGCATCGACAGCATCATGGCAAAAATGACGCTCGACGACATGATTGCCCAAATGACACAAGCCAAAGCACCGGCCGTAAAATGCGGCAACAGCATCTGCGGTTCTGCACTCGAAGGCGGCGGCGCTTACACGGCAGACTTTTACGCGAACGCCTGGAAACAGAAAATACCTGTCATCTACGGCAAGGACAACGTCCACGGCGTCGCCGACGTAAACAACGCGACAATTTTTCCGCACAACATCGGGCTCGGCGCCACGCGAGATTCCGCACTCGTCCGTAAAATCGGACGGGCCGTCGCCGAAGAAATGTGGGCAGCTCACATCGACTTGAACTTCGCCCCCGCCATTACCGTTCCGCAAGATGAACGCTGGGGCCGCGTGTACGAAGGCTTTGGCGAAACAACGGAACTCGCTGTTGACCTTGGCGCTGCATTTGTACGCGGCCAGCAGGGCAACAACAACGACGCCGAATGGCGCGTCATCACCACACTCAAGCACTTCATTGGCGACGGTGCTACAGACAACGGTTTCGACCGCGGGAACGCCACCATGACAGACAAAGTCCTCCGCCAAAAGTATTTGCCACCTTACGAAGCTGGCGTTGAACAAGGCGCCCTCAGCGTTATGGCTAGTTTCAACCAGGTGAACGGCATCCACCAGCACGTAGACTCTGCAAAAATCACGGGCATTCTCAAGACCGAACTTGCATTCGACGGCTACGTCATCGCCGACTGGGAAGGCATCGAAAGCTCTACAACGCCAGGCGCCGCAGGCGACTACTCGCCCGGACTCGTCACCGGAATTTCTTCGAAAGACGCTATCAAGAACGCCATCAACGCAGGCCTCGACATGGCAATGGTTCCGCAATCCGCCGAAAGCTTTGTCAAGAGCATGAAGGAGCTCGTTGCATCGGGTGCGATTAGCGAAGAACGCGTCAAGGACGCTTGCCGCAGAATCTTGCGCGCAAAAATCCGCGCGGGCAGGATTGACAATCCGAGCGGCCCAGCCGCTTACGTTGGCGTCACAAAGAACATCGGCAGCGCAGAGCACCGCCAACTCGCCCGCGAAGCCGTGCAAAAGAGCCTCGTCATTCTCAAGAATAAAAAGGTTCTCCCGCTCAAGACTACAGACAAGATTTTCGTCACCGGAACCCACGCCAACAACACCGGCTTACAGTGCGGCGCATGGACACAAGGTTGGCAAGGCACCATGGAAAACGTCCCCAGCGCAACATCTATTCAGGCTGGCTTTGACGAAGTTGCAAATGGCGCACGCGTCGCCACCGCCGAAGAAGCAAAGACAATCGTCTATGTTATCGGCGAAGTTCCGTATGCCGAATGGTTCGGCGACTACCGCGGCGATGACTTCAACAACAAAATCATCACCAAGAAAGCTAGAACCGATATGTCATTTAACAGCACCGACAGCGACATCGCACAAATTAAGGAGTGGCAAAAAGCAGGCCACAAAGTGGCCGTCGTGCTCATTACCGGTCGCCCGCTCCCCGTCACCTCGCTCATCAACGCCGCCGATGCATTTGTAGTCGCATGGCTCCCCGGTAGCGAAGGTGCAGGTGTTGCAGACGTGCTCTTTGGCAAAGTCAAGCCCACAGGCAAACTCCCGCACACCTGGCCCAAGGACGCCAAGCAAATCCCGATTAACGTTGGCGACGGGAAAAAAGGACTCTACCCATACGGATTCGGGTTGACTTACTAAGCGTCAAAACCCGCCTCCAGCATGCACTTCTGCGCAAAGCAGTTGGCTTCGTCCTCTTTTTCGGGATAGTTGTGCGTGATTTCGATGTTCTGCAAACAAATCCCCTTCTTGCCATGATAAAGCACATGTGCAAGCTCATGGAAGAAAGTGAACCACATTGTTTCACGCTTTTTAAAGCGGTCATGCAACTGGATTAGCGGAACATCCTTGTACCAGCGGTACATGCCGTGAATCGGCGAGCTCTTGAAATTCTGCACAAAAAGCACACGAATACCAATTTTGCGGCATAACTCTTGCAAGCCCGTCATGCAGTCGTCAACCACTTCCGCCTCAGGCGTCCAGTAGGTGATACGCTTTTCGCGCTTCGGCAACTTCTTGTTTGCAGCCGCAAACGCAATAATTTCAGGAAGCGCCGCCTTAAGATTTTTGCGAACCGCAGGCTGCCCCAGCTTTTCCATCGGATCCTGATCCGACAAAATCTCGCCACGACGAATCCACGCCGAAGTCGCATATGGGTCCTTCACTTCCGCAAGTGAAATACGGAACGCCACCTTCAGCTGCGCCTTTTTGTAATAGCCATCCCACGCCTGCGGGGACGCCACTGCAAAGAATTTCAGCAGAGGCATCAAAGATTTGCTTTCATCCTTTTTTTGCCTAACCCATTCGCGGACATCAAGTTCCACGGGGAAAGACTTTTTCCAAAGGGACTGATCCATAAGCGAAGCCTTAATTTTCTCACGCGACAAAAATTCGTCGTAAGCCATCTGACTACGCAGCCAAAACCCAGCAGGTATTTCCGTAACCATTTCAAGAGAAATGGCCGATTCGGGCGTGATTCGGCAATTTCCCTGCAAAATGTCATTCACAGCCTTGGGCGTGTAGCCCATGCGTGCGGCCAAATCGTTGGCATCAAGGCCCATTTCTTCGATTTTTTCAGCAAGATGCCGCCCAGGTGGCGTCACTACAGCTAATTCATCACATCTATAAACCTGCATTTAGTCCTCATAATTTTAATACACCTATAATATAATTCAAAATTTTAATACAAGCAAGTGGTGTAGTATTTTCATCAGAGCACCAGTAAAAGTTCGACCCCTTGACAGCAAAATTGCGAGGAGTATAAATTTAAGAGCGTTAAAATTTTCGAAAAATTAAAGGAGTAAAAATGGAAAGAACATCCAAAATCATTCCATTAAACATCGTTTTCACATACCCCGTTCATTGGGATTCATTTCAAATTCTGCGAGATTATATCCAAAATTTTTACGATTCAGTTCCCGTTGACCAATGGGCAAAGCGTTTTCAGTACGAATTTAGCGACGGGACATTAACCATGCGAGTCGAAGACTCCTCATTCAGCTACGAATGGCTATTGCATATCGGAGCGTCAACAAAAACTAATTCAGAAGAAAAACACGCCGGTTATTTCGGTGAAGGCTTCAAAATAGCCTCTCTCTGCGCACTCCGTGATAAGCATTGGGAAATCAAAATGTCATCTGGAAACTGGAGCATCAATGTCATTTGCACAGACCAAACGATAGATGGACAAAATGTTAAAATGCTCGCATACAATTTGACAGAATCAGAAACAAGCATTCCTAAAAGCGAGCTAATCCTGCAAGGCGTTTCAATTGCAGATTTCAACATATTCAAAACCGCTTTGAAAAGTTTTTATCACCCCGAAAACGAACTGCTAGGAGAAAAAATTTGGGAAAATTGTGACGGAGCAGTTTACACACGCAGTAAAGAACAATATGATAACAAACTTCCATATAATTACAACTACGGCAGAAAAGGAATTGTTTTCTGCGGCTATCAACTTCGAGGTTCGAATCCGTTCGATCTTGTAGTATGCCTACATGACTTTGAGCAAAACGATCGTGAACGAGATTCACTCCTAGACATGGAAGTTGTAACCGTATTCAAAAGAATGAGCGCATTATTGCCAGCACAAGCATCCTTTAAAATCGTTGAAAAAATGAGACGTGTCTGGATATCCAACAGCACAGACCGTTTCGATTTCGAAAGTTGGACACCTGTACTCCGAAGGTTACTATATAACATTTTATATTCTTCAGAATACTGCAAAAAATTTAAAGACAAATATCCGAATCTTCTGTACCTCTACCCGACCCTAAGCAAAATCCAAATGAATTGGAGGCAAGAAGCCCGTAGTTGGTACAAAAAAGTTCATGACAAATACATTCTTGTCGGTGAACCATTTTCATTATTGGGTTATTCATCGCTTGAAGACGAATGTAGACGCAACGGAGGACTTGTAAAAGATGACGAGATTCACACAGAAATAGAAAAGAACTGCTTCTCAATCCTTGAAGATACATGCAAAAAATTATTCGCCGACTTTTTTATTGCAGATCCATGGCCATCCCACAAAATCATAACAAATCCCAAAGCAACCTATCACGGAATGGCTACAGTCTGTAAAAACAAGCGAAAACAATTTAATAAGATGCACTTATGTATTAAGAATAAAATTGACTGTGTGTACCTAAAGCGTTCCATTATCGAAGCCGATAAATTCTACGACGGCTTATCCACTTACGTTCATGAAATGAGCCACATGTTCGGCGGAGATGCTTCCGAAAACTTCAGCCTCGGTCTCACGCTCGCAATGGAAATACTTCTACAAAACACAGCAATCATAGAGTCAGCACATCAAAAATGGCGTCAACAATTCAGTAACAACTCCCAAATATGAGAAGAAAACGAAAACATAAAACAGATATCTTCAGAAGCTATGAAGAAGCCCATTCTTACGGACGCGCAATGGGCCGTTTAACATGCGTATACGAAATGGCTGTAAAAATGCGAGATTCGAAAGATTTTGACTTAAATTCGATTGCAAAATACACAAAACTTCCTATAAAAACCATATTGGTATTGTAATAACCCTCAAAGAAATTGCACAACACTCCCAAAGAAATTATATATTACGCTTTGTAAACAATTAGGGATGTGTAGAGCAATGAAAATTCCTTTTAACCAGCCTCCCTTCGTGGGGCCTGAAATTGATTATGTACGGAAGGCCGTTGAAAGCGGCCGTATCTGCGGTGATGGGCAATTCAACCAGAAATGCCACGCCTGGCTGGAACAAAAAACGGGTGTCGCCCGCGCATTGCTCACCACAAGCTGCACCCACGCTCTTGAAATGTCCGCACTTTTGTGCAACATCCAGCCCGACGATGAAGTCATCATGCCGTCGTTCACGTTCGTTTCAACCGCCGATGCTTTTGCCATGCGCGGTGCAAAATGCGTGTTTGTGGATATCCGCCCAGACACAATGAACATTGACGAAAAGCTAATTGAAGAAGCTATCACAGAAAAGACGAAGGCAATCGTTCCGGTGCATTATGCAGGCGTCGGCTGCGAAATGGATACAATCAACGCCATCGCTAAAAAGCACAATTTATTCGTCATCGAAGACGCCGCGCAAGGCATGATGGCCACCTACAAAGGTCGTTCGCTTGGGGCGCTCGGAGATTTCGGTTGCTATAGTTTTCACGAGACAAAGAACTACAGCATGGGCGAAGGCGGAGCCATTCTCATCGCCGACAAAAAGTATTCCGACCACGCCGAAATCATCCGCGAAAAAGGCACAAACCGCGTGCAATTCCACCGCGGTGAAGTCGATAAGTACACATGGGTTGAACTCGGCTCCAGCTACTTGCCGAGTGAACTCAACGCAGCTTACCTCTACGCCGAACTTGAAAACGCTCAGAAAATTTTCGACAATCGCATGGCAAGCTGGAACGCTTACCGAGAACGTTTACAGCCGCTCGCCGATGCAGGCGATTTGCAGCTCCCGTACATTCCGGCAGAATGTTGCCACAACGCTCACATGTTCTACCTGAAGGTCGCCGATCTCAAAACACGAACAGCACTCATTGCACACCTCGTCAAAAACGGGATTCTCGCCGTATTCCACTACGTGCCGCTCCACAACGCCCCCGCCGGTAAACGTTTCGGACGTTTCAATGGCGAAGACCGTTACACCACCCACGAAAGCGACCGTCTGTTGCGACTTCCCATGTTCTACGGATTAAGGCAAGACGATCAGGAATTCGTGTGTGATAAAGTAAAGGAATTTTTCGGGAAGTAAAAGTCAAAAGACCCATACGTCATTGCGAGTGAAATGAAATGGAGCGAAGCAATCCTCAAAAAAAACTCTTGCTATTAGGCGGCAGCCATGCTGAAATTCCGCTCATTCAAGCGGCACATGAACTCGGCTGGTACGTGATTACTACGGGTAACAATCGCGATGGGCTCGGACACCCTTACGCCGACAAAACCGTTTTTGCAGACTTCAGCGACAAATACGCTATGCTAGAACTCGCCAAGAGCGAGGATGTGCAAGCCGTTTGTTCCGGATGCAACGATTTCGCATTGCTTTCAACAGTTTACGTTTGCGAAAAAATGGGATTGCCAGGGCATGATTCCTATGCGACAAGCCTTGAGTTACATCATAAGGACAAGTACCGCGCACTAGCCACCAAACTCAGCATTCCGACACCGCGGGCAATTACAATTAAAGTTGCCAGCACGGATTTCGCGGGGGAAACCGAAGCGGATTTTGATACAGCGATTGCGCAGCTCACCTTCCCTATCATCGTCAAACCCGTTGATTTGACCGGAGGCAAAGGCATCCACCGCGCAGCCAACATAGAAGAAGCATGCGCAGCCTACAAAGATGCCTGCAGCCGTACCCGCCAAGACCACATTGTCGTCGAAGAATTCGTACAAGGCACGAACCACGGCTTCTCCGCCATGCTCGTGAATGGCAAAGTCGCATTCGCCTTTGCCGACAACGAACAGTATTACCTCAACAAGTACATGGTCTCGGGTGCAAACACGCCTAGCACCACAAGCGCAACGGGACTCGACAAGCTCCGTGATTACAGCGAACGCATCGCCCGCGAATTACACCTCGTCGATGGCATTCTGCATATCCAGTACATCGAGCGTGCTGACGGCACGCCAGTCATCATTGAGATATGTCGCCGCCCACCAGGAGATTTGTACATAAAATTCGTCAAATACGCCACCGGAATCGACTACCCAAAATTCATTGTGATGGCAGAAACTGGAATGGACATTTCAGGCATCGCCGATGTTTCCACGCAAGGATTCTGGCTCAGACATTGCATTATGGCGGATCGAGAAGGAATTGTCCGCGACGTCACCTTTGCTCCAGAAATTCAAAAGAACATTGTCGAAAAATTTCTGTGGTACAAGCCAGGCGAATCTATTTCAGACAAGCTCTTATACAAAGCAGGCATCGTATTTTTCAAGTTCGACACGCTAGCCGAAATGCAAGACAAAACAGCAAGAATGGTTGACCTCGTGAAAATAATCACCGAGTAATTTAAGATGTACCCTTCGGCAAGCTCAGGGAGCATTCTCTCGTCTTTCGTCTCTCGTCTTTCGTCTAATCCTTTACTATATTCAAAAACGATGAAAAAAGAACCTTACCAAATTGCGTTTATCGGAGGCGGAATCAATTCAGCCATTGGCGAAGTCCACAAAGCAGCAAGCCAGATGGACGGCCATTTTGAACTCGTGGCCGGTGCATTCAGCACGCACGCAGAAACAAACCGCGAAACCGCCCGTACCTGGGGCGTCGCCGAAGAACGTACGTACGCGAAATATCAAGATTTATTGCAAGCCGAAAAAGGCAAACTCGATGCAGTCGTAGTACTCGCACCGACAGACTACCACAAAGACATCGTCATCGACGCACTCAGAGCAGGTTACCCCGTCATTTGCGAAAAGTCGCTCGCCACAAGCGTTGCCGAAGGCGAAGCCATAGCAAAAGTTGTTGCCGAGACAAAAGGATTTTTCTGCACCACATACAACTACACCGGTTACCCGATGATCCGCGAGCTCAAGCAGTTCATCGCCGATGGCAAGCTCGGAAAAATCCAGCAAGTGCAAGTCGAAATGCCGCAAGAAGGCTTTATGCGCCTCGGTGCCGGCGGCGAGCCACCCAAGCCGCAAAGTTGGCGACTCAAGGACACCGTGATTCCGAAGATTTCGCTTGACCTCGGCAGCCACCTGCACAACATGATTTACTTTTTGACCGGCGAACGCCCGGAACACATCGTCGCCGACCAGACAACCTTCGGACTCTTCCCGCAAATCGTCGATAACGTGGGCGCACTCGTGCAATACACGAACAACGTCCGCGCACAAATCTGGTTCAGCAAGACTGCACTCGGCAACCGCAATGGGCTGCGCATCCGTGTTTACGGCAGCGAAGGCAGCGCCGAATGGTTCCAGCTAGAACCCGAAACGCTCAAGACATGCGACCTGCGCGGCAACGTGAGCCTCCGCGACCGCACCGGCGACGTCAAAATTGCCAACCAGCAGCGATACAATCGCTTCAAGGCTGGCCACCCCGCCGGATTCATCGAAGCATTCGCGAACTACTATAAAGACATCGCCGATTGCCTCAGCCAGTATTTTGCCACCGGCAGCTTCAAAAGCCAGTATGTATGCGGCATCCGCACATCGCTCGAAGGCCTCGCCATGATGCAAGCCGCAGCCAAGTCCGCCCAAAGCAACAAGTGGGAATCCGTTCAGCAAAGGTTCTAGATGAAACTCTCTTTTGTAATTCCCTGTTACCGTAGCGAAAATACAATCTCGGCAGTCGTCCAAGAAATCCGCGAAACAATCGCCACCCGCCCGAGCACCGAATACGAAATCGTACTCGTCAACGACTGCAGCCCAGACAACGTATGGCAAGTCATCAAGAAACTCGCCGCCGAAGACACGCATATCAAGGGAATCTGCCTCGCCAAAAATTTCGGTCAGCACAGCGCACTGATGGCTGGTTACGGACAAGCTACTGGCGATTACATCATTAGCCTCGATGACGACGGACAAACGCCCGCCAGCGAAAGTTTCAAGCTCGTCGACAAAATCGAAGAAGGCTACGACGTCGTTTACGGCTATTACAGACACTCCGCGCAGCACCTGTTCCGCCGCTTTGGCAGCTGGGTCAACAAGAAAATGGCAGAAGCCATCATTGGGCAACCCAAGACGCTCCACACCACGAGTTTCTTTATCATGCGCAAGTTCATCGCCGATGAAATCGTGCGCTACCCCCACCCCTTCGCCTACATCAGTGGCCTCGTTTTCCGCGCCACCAAGAGCCTCGGCAACGTAGAAGTCGAGCACCGCCACCGCATAGAAGGCGAATCCGGCTACACCCTCACAGGCCTCATTCGACTCTGGATTAACGGCTTTACCGCATTCTCCGTGAAGCCCCTCCGCGCCGCCACCTTCATCGGCATTCTCTGCGCCCTCGTAGGCTTCGGAGCCGGCCTCTTTGTCATTTACAAAAAACTCATGTTCCCCGAAGTCCCCGTTGGCTACACCAGCATGCTCGCCACCATACTCTTTACCGGTGGCATGATCATGCTTTTGCTAGGGCTCATCGGCGAATACATCGGCCGCATCTACATCAGCATCAATCAGTCACCGCAATACGTTGTGCGCGAACGGACGTTTTAGGTAAAGCAGATGGCAACGACACAATCTAGCGAATGGACTACAGTCATCAAGCCAAAGGCAAGCCTTCTCGAAGTAGACTTCAAGGAACTTTGGCAGTATCGTGACCTTTACCGCATGTTCGTGAAACGCGATATCGTCACCTGGTACAAACAGACCATTCTCGGACCGCTGTGGTTCTTTATCCAGCCCATCATGACCACAATCATGTTCATGGTCGTGTTCGGCGGCATCGCCAAAATCAGCACAGACGGATTACCGCAGCCGCTGTTCTACCTCGCGGGAATCTGCCTGTGGACCTATTTTTCGGAATGCCTGAACCAGACGAGCAAAACGTTCATCGAAAACGCGAACATGTTCGGCAAGGTGTATTTTCCGCGACTCGTCGTGCCACTCGCTACTGTCACAAGCAACCTCGTACGCCTCAGCATTCAAATGGGGCTATTCCTGATTGTCTTTGCATATTACCTTATCTTCACAAACGCTCCCGTACATCCGAACATTTACCTGTTGCTTACGCCTGTACTCATCCTCCTTATTGCAGCCCTTGCGCTCGGCTTCGGCGTACTGTTCAGCAGCCTCACCACCAAATACCGCGACCTCACATTTTTGCTCACATTTATCGTGCAGCTTTGGATGTATGCAACCCCGGTGATTTACCCGCTCAGCACCATCGAAGACCCGCGCCTAAAAATGCTTATGCAAGCAAACCCGCTCACCAGCATCATGGAAACATTTAAGTTCGGCATGCTCGGCGTCGGAGAATTCAGCTGGGCCGCACTCGGATACACAGCCGGCTTCGCGGTATTTATCCTAGCGCTCGGAATTGTCATTTTCAACAAGATACAACGAACGTTCATGGACACGGTGTAAAAAGGTCAAATTAGACCATATCACCCACAAAAATTCGCCATTAGATTTCTTTTAATCTATATTATTGAAAGAGGTCTCTATGTCAAATAAAGAAGCACTACATCAACTCTACACTCAATGTCAAAAAATCAATTTTGACGAATCCTTTGACATTATCTCATCGGCTAAAAACCAAGAAGAAGCTGATTTTTCCGCATGGTAACAGATCTTATCCTGAAGCAAAAGCAGAAAAAAGTTATCGAAGAGAACCTGTTCTAGATGAAACGCTATATTTTATTCGCTGGATGCAACGGGACCGGGAAACAACGTGTAGCCCGTTTTGAATCTGGGAAATGCATTTTTAAAGCAGAACACTATCCTAATTGGGTTCCTTAGCATATCATGACCGCGATTGAATTTGAGAATATCAGCAAGCAATATCGACTGGGGCTAGTGAGCACAGGGACGCTCAGCCACGATTTGAACAGATTCTGGCAGACAAAAGTGTTGCGCCGCGAAGACCCCTATCTCAAAGTAGGCGAAGTCAATGACCGCGCCCACAAAGGCGAAAGCGAATACGTCTGGGCTCTCAAGGATATCAATTTTAAAGTGGAACAGGGCGACGTCGTAGGCATCATCGGAAGGAACGGAGCCGGCAAAAGTACGCTCCTCAAACTTCTCAGCCGAGTGACCGCCCCCACCACCGGCACCATCCGCGCACGAGGCCGCATCGCCAGCCTCCTCGAAGTCGGCACCGGATTCCATCCCGAAATGACCGGCCGCGAAAACATCTACATGAACGGCGCCATCATGGGCATGAGCCGTGCAGAAATCACCCGCAAGCTCGATGAGATCGTGGACTTCAGCGGTTGCGAACGCTACCTTGACACCCCTGTGAAACGTTACAGTAGCGGCATGACCGTACGCCTCGGATTCGCCATCGCGGCACACCTGGAACCCGAAATTCTCGTGGTTGACGAAGTGCTCGCCGTCGGCGACGCCGAATTCCAGAAGAAAGCCATCGGCAAGATGCAGGACGTGAGCCGCGGCGAAGGCAGGACCGTGCTGTTCGTAAGTCATAATATGGGTGCTGTGAAAAATTTGTGCAAACGTGGAATTGTGCTGAATCAAGGGCAAGTCGCGTTTGATGGAGGGGCGGAAGACGCAATCTCATTCTATACCTCTTCCAACAATATAAAAGCAAATAATTATGTAAAAATTACCGATAAATTTCGAAGAAACGGCTTATCCCGAGAATTAGAATATATTGATGCCAAAATTCTCAACGATGTAGAAAATATGTCTACAGAAGAGCCTCTTGAGTTAGAAGTATCATTCAAACGAAACAATCCAGCTTTAAAAAAATGTCAATTTGGAGTTATCGCCAAAAACGCTGCAGAAAATGCAGTTTGGGCATGCTACACTCCACTAGAGCAATTACCAGAAACAGGAAATAGATTCAAAGCGCATATTACAATAAACAACCACAACACATCCAAAGGCGTATACTCACTAATACTAAACATATCCCTAAATAACTACACATCAAAAATTTGCGATTATGACATAGTTTATAATGTTTTATCCTTCGAAGTAAACCACATTGATAAACAACACTCGCACCCATTCGCCATATGGCCATTAAATTGCAACTGTACAATACTAACATCAAAAGCTAATATAATTTCTGTAAATGTTACCTAAATTTTTTGAAAAGATCCCTTTTTATGTCAAATTGCGAGACTGTCTATTTACACATTATATAGACTTTTTAAAGCGCTACATTCCCTCAATATACGCCAATTATTTATATCAACAAACATTCGGATATAAAATCAATTGGGAAAAGCCTCAAGATCTCAATGAAGTCATTAATTATCTCTCATTCAAAACAGACACTACCATTTGGACTAAACTAGCAGACAAATATAAGGTCAGAGACTATCTAAAAGAAAAAGGACTTGAAAACATTCTAATTCCCTTACTTGGACATTGGAAATCTGTAGACGATATCGATTTTGACTCTTTGCCTAATTCTTTCGTAATAAAATGCAATAACGGAAGCGGCGATGCAATTATCATACAAGACAAGAAACAAATCAATTTCAAAGACATTAAAAACTCATTAAAACAATCTCTAAATAGGAAGTTTGGGTTAGAAAACGCTGAACCTCATTATTTAAAAATTCCACCATGCATTATTGCTGAACAAAATATAGTCACAACCAAAGAACCTCTGATTGATTACAAAATCTGGTGTTTTAATGGAAAACCGTTCTGCATATTCACCGTTTCAAACAGGAACATCAAAACCCATACTGCAGACTACAATCTTTATAGTTTAGAATGGGATGATTTAAGCCAAAGTTATTTGGCAGAACCATACAAAAATAACATTTATGTAAAAAGACCTCCCCATTTAGCAGAAATGCTTCATTACGCTCAAATTCTATCTAAAGGATTTCCTCAAGTCCGTGTAGATTTTTACGACATAAGCAAAAAAGTCTATTTTGGCGAAATGACATTCACGTCGCAATGTGGACGAATGGATTACTTCACACCAGAATTTTTAAAAATAATGGGAACGCAAATTTCAATGGGTTCATCACGTACAAAACATTAGTCTTCTAAGTAAAAAAAATGCATAAAGAGGTATCTACACATATTTCCGTCATTATTCCTGTTTATAAAACAGAGAAAAAAAATTTCAAGCAATGTTTAGAATCCCTGCACTGTCAAACAACGCGTGAAACGGAATTTATTATTGTTTTTGACGGAAAAAATGCAGAGTTACAGTCTTTTAGTGAAGAATTCAAAAAAATAGATAACCGATTTAAAGTATACATACAACCACATGAAGGAGTTTCTTCAACTCGAAATTTCGGAATCACACATGCAAACGGAATGTACATTGCATTCGTTGATGCTGACGATTCCTTATATTCAAAAGATGCTCTTGCGTCAGCCATAAAACTTATAGAAAAAGAATATAGCGACATTTATTTATTCAATTGGAATCAATGCAACTTAATTGAAAAAAAATTATGGGATCAAAACAAAAAAATATTATCTAATGACGAACGTGAATTTTGTTTAAAACAACTCATCTGCATTCAACATAAAGCCTTCTCTGGAGCCCCTTGGGCAAAACTTTTCAAAAAGAAATTTCTTCTAGAAAATAAAATTTTCTTTAATAAAAAATGTATAATAGGCCAAGATAGGGTTTTTAATTATAAAGCCTTTTCAAACACACAAAAAATATCCTATTACAATCTACATTTTTACAACTATGTAGTAAATGAAAGCTCAGCAACACAACGATTTCGTTTGGGATATCTACCAACCATACTTAATTATATTGAGGAACTTTCTATACTTTCAAACGGGAAATATTCATCTTTAATCGGCAGAGAAGTTTTAACACACTTTTATATTTCCTGGGAAAAAGACTATATGAGTATTCAAAACAAAAAAAAATTCTTTTTCCGCATGAAAGAACTTGCCAGTGTAGTCAAATCAGATAGATTTCAAGTACTAATAAAAAACATAGACACAAATAATTGTTCACGTATTGTAAAAATTGAAGCCAAGCTTTTGCAGCACAAAGCAACATTTTGGATATACATTCATGGTTTAAAAAAACTTCTTTTCTCATAATAATACAACATTTTTTCATCATGCCTAAAAGCCTTATTTCCATAATTATTCCCATCTACAAAGTTGAGCCGTACTTACGACAGTGTATAGACAGCATTATCCACCAAACTTATACTAATTTAGAGATTATACTAGTAGATGACGGATCTCCGGATAGTTGTCCGAAAATTTGTGATGAATATGCCAAAAAAGACAACCGAATTATAGTTGTCCATAAAAAAAATGGCGGTCTATCCGATGCTCGGAATGCAGGGTTAGATATATGTAGCGGAGCTTACATATACTTTTTAGACGGAGATGATTTCATCGAAAACAATACAATAAGTGTTTTATGTCAATATCTTGAAATGAAAAAAAATTTCGGCATCGCAATTGGATACTTTACAACATTTTGTGACGGAGTGAATACACCTTATAAAAAGGACTGGTTATTTAGTCAACCTCGACTTATTGGGAGCACTGAGTTTGCTGAAAGAATGTTAATGGAGAAGTCTAACTTTGCATCAACCGCCAAATTATACAAAAGAGAACTTTTTGAAAATTTAAGATTTCAAAAAGACAAAAAAAATGAAGACACTCTTTTTATTGCCGATTTAGCTCAAATAATTGAGAGAAAAAAATTTGACAGCATTGATGTTCCAATTTATTCATATTATTATAGAATACACGCACAAAGCATATCTCATGACGAAAAAGATCCCCTAGAAAAGCATGTCATAAGCAATTACGACTCTGTTATAGAGAAATTTAAAAGCAAAACTAATCTTGTCAAATTTCTAAGAAATAAACAATTTGATTTAACCATCGATTTGCAAACGAAATATTTAAAAACAGGTGAATCAGCGGCTTATATAGACAATATTAAAAACGTAAAAAAAATCCCTTTATTCCATATATTAAAAAAAATGGATTTCAAATATTTATTGTATTTTATTATTTTGAAATACATGCCCCAAATATTCTTAAAATTTAAATCAAAATAAAACTTACTGCATATGGTAAATTTCTTAAAAAAAATTGTATACTCTTTTTTGGGAAAAATCAACGATTTTCTTTCGTTTGAGTCTATATACAGAATGGAGAACAATCTCAAGAAATTCAAACACGTTGGATTAAATTGTTGTTTTAGCAGAGATTGCAACATTCTAGGGCCGCAATTTATTTCCATTGGAAATGAATTTTACTCAGGGATTCACTCTAGAATTGAGGCTATAAGTACGTATAATTTGCAATCATTTAAACCTTCTATAGAAATTGGAGATGACGTATCTATTGAAGACTATTGCCATATTGCTTGTATAAAAAAGGTAAACATAGGCTCAGGGACCATGATAGCAAGTCGAGTATACATAAGCGATCATAGTCACGGAAACATAACTCCTAAGGATTTAGAATATTCTCCCAAAAAAAGGCCCTTATTCGGCAAGCCAGTCAACATAGGTAAAAATGTTTGGCTTGGGGAGGGCTGTTGCATTTTACCGGGAGTTTCATTAGGAAACAATGTTATCGTCGGAGCCAACGCTGTTGTTACACATTCTTTTCCTGATAACAGTGTAATTGCGGGCGTTCCTGCTAAAGTTATAAAAGTATTGTAACAAAATGTCGGTACCCGTTTCCATCATAGTTCCCAACTACAATCACGCACCTTATTTGAGGCAGCGTTTAGAATCCATATTTAATCAAACATACCAGGATTTTGAAGTCATCATTCTTGACGACTGTAGTACAGACAACAGCAAAGAAATCATTGAAGAATACCGAAATCGATCGCAAGTAAGTCATATTGTATATAACGACGCAAATAGCGGTTCTCCATTCAAACAATGGGCGAAAGGATTTGATTTAGCAAAAGGCGAATATATTTGGATTGCAGAGAGCGATGATTGGGCTGAAAATAATTTTTTAGCAGAACTTGTTCCTATTTTAAACAATAATTCTTCTATAACATTAACCTTTTGCGAATTATTTTGGGAATTTCCTGAAAAAAAAATTCTCGGCAGAATGTTTTCAAAAGATAAAATATTCAACGGAATTAAATTCATCCAAACTCGTCAAATATTCAGCAATAACATTGTAAATGCTAGTGCCGTCCTATTACGAAAAAAATCACTACTCAACATATCATCCGAATATCAAAATTTTCAAGGTTCTGGAGATTACATGTTATGGAGTGAATTATGCGAAGTCGGCAATCTATACTATTCCGCAAAATTACTGAATCATTTTAGAAGACCCATTTCGGCAACAACAAATAAATGTATTTCAACCGGTTTGACATTCTTTGAGAATCATCGTATTTATAATTATTTCAAAAACAAAGGCTATATATCACATTTTGCCAACTACCGCGTCATTGAAAACAACTTAGAACAGATCAAGTTCAATAAGGATAATCTTATAAAAAACGGCACCTATCATCAATGCAAATCATTGTGGGAAAATGAGAAAAAAAATCAAAAACTATCATCACCCATATTAGCCTACTGTGCGCGACAGATTAACAAATACGATTACCTCCCCTTATATGCCAAAATTTGGAAATTTTTACATTTACCAGATATAAATATTCGCAGCCTATTGTACAGAGAATAGAAAATGCCCTCCCCCCTTATTTCCGTCATCATTCCAATCTACAATGTTGAACAATATCTGCGACGGTGCTTAGACAGTATCGTCAATCAAACCTATACGAACTTGGAAATTATCTTGGTTGATGACGGATCACCAGACAAATGTCCTCAGATATGCGACGAGTACGCAAGCAGGGACAACCGTATTATTGTTATTCATAAAGAGAATGGCGGACTATCGGACGCAAGAAATGCAGGATTAGATATTTGCAAAGGGGAATTCATATCATTTGTGGACAGTGATGATTGGGTATCACTAGAGTATATAAATGAGCTTTATTCTACCATAAAAGAAACTCTCGCAGACATAGCAATCATCAATCACAAACATGTAACAACACCCTCTTCAAAAGAGATTCAAAAAAAACAACACATCAAATTTTTTTCTAAACAGCAAGCCCTATTTGAACTTATTGCAAAACAACATCAGCCATTTGTTGTTTCATGGGGAAAACTATATCGGAAAAATCTTTTCAATAACATTCGATTTCCAGTTGGCAAATACCATGAAGATGAATTCACGTCTCATCTCCTAATAAGCAAAGCATCAAAAATTACTTATTCCAGCAAAATTCTGTATTTTTATTATCAACGTCCCAACAGCATAACAAAACAAAAACATCTTACAGACGCCATTGCAGCATTCAAAAACAGGCTTGATTTCACAATCAACAACAAACTCAATAATTTAATACCTTTTGCAGCATCAAATCTTTGTTGGATGTATCTTAATCTTTGTTTTCAAAAATATATAAAAAAAGAAAACTACGAAAAAATCTTAAGCATTGCTAAAAAATATCAAAAATTAATGGCATTCCGCAAATTTACCGACATTTTCTTATTTATATTTTTAAGGAATCCTAAGTTCTACTTTTTGATTAAAAAGCACACATGTTAATCACCATTTTCACCCCCACCTACAATCGTAAGGTTTTGATAGAAAGGCTCTACCAATCCCTTTTACAGCAGACTCAAAAAAATTTTGAGTGGGTGGTGGTTGATGACGGCAGCACGGACAATACTGAAAAATATTTTTCCGATTTACTTATCAAACAGCAACCGTTCCCTATTCGCTACATAAAGCAAGAAAACGGAGGCAAACATAGAGCAATAAATAACGGCGTAAGAAAAGCTTCAGGCGAATTATTTTTCATTGTAGATTCTGATGATTGCTTAACCGAATACGCCATTTACAAAATCAATCAATGGGTTGCAACGCTAGACGATTCCCACAAATGGGCCGGCATTTCAGGATTGAAGGGCTATTCAAAAGAATCTGTTGTTGGACAACATAGTGAAGCCACTTACGTTGACGCAAAAAATTGTGAGCGACGCAAATACAATTTATCAGGTGACAAAGCCGAAGTTTATTTCACTGAAATTCTAAAGCAGTACCCATTTCCAGAGATCCCTGGTGAAAATTTCATCTCCGAAGAAATTGTTTGGAACTCAATTGCTCGCGATGGTTATTACATTCGTTGGTTTAACGAAATCATCTATATCTGTGATTATCTTGAAGGCGGACTCACCAAAGACAACGTCAAGGACAAAAAAAATCCTCTAGGAAGACTACTCTGGGCTAAAGGACAACTAGAAACATTCCCTAATTCATGGCGAGATCGATTCCTTGCAATCGGCATATACCACCACGCAGTCGCCGAGACAAAATCCATAAACCAAACAGCCAAAGAGCTCGGTGTTTCTAGAATTTCCGTATTTTTCGCATCTCTGCTTTTATCACTATACAACCATCTTTTTTCTAATTAAACATTAAAATGATTCCTAAAGTCATACATTACTGCTGGTTCGGCCATAACGAGTTACCTCCTCTTGCAAAAAAATGCATTGCTTCTTGGCGCAAATTTTTGCCCGATTACGAAATCAAGGAATGGAACGAAAGCAACTTTGATGTCAACTCAATTCCCTACACAGCACAGGCATACAAGCATAAGAAATACGCATTCGTCAGCGATTACGCAAGATTCAAAATTCTCTATGAACATGGCGGAATTTATTTTGATACAGACGTTGAAATCATAAAATCCATGGACGACATTATAGAGACCGGAGCGTTTATGGGCCTTGAAATAGATATTCAAAACGCTAGTGACGAAGATATGCTTGATTGCGTTAATCCAGGACTTGGTTTTGCCGTTCCAAAGCACCAACCATTCATAAAAGAAATGTTGGATTTATATGAGAAACAAAATTCATTCAATCAAAAAGTTTCAATAACAAGATACACCTCTGAAATATTGTTAAAAAAAGGATTTCTCCCCAAAGAAGGATTAACGACAAACATTGCCGGCATAAATATTTATCCTAGAACATTTTTCAACCCTTTTTCTAGAAAAACAAATTCTGTAGAAATAACGGAAAATACAAGATCAATCCATCATTATGCATCTTCTTGGATATCCCAAAGGCAACGCTGGATTAATAGTCATCGTTATCTTTCGCTATTCTTTTGGCTTATAAAACGTCCACTCAAAGCCAACATCAAAGGATTGAAAAGAGTTCTCAAAGAAAAAAGCATTTGGGGAAAATAAAATATGATTCCTAAAGTCATACATTATTGTTGGTTCAGCGAAGATCCTTTTCCGCCAAAAATTGCAGAATGCATTGCCAGCTGGAAAAAACACATGCCTGACTACCAGATTAAAAGATGGTCCGCGAAAAATTTTGATATAAATGCCGTAAAATTAGTTCGTGAGGCGTATAACGCAAAGAAATGGGCTTTTGCAACTGATTACATACGTTTATATACACTATACAATGAAGGCGGAATTTATTTAGACTCCGACATTCTGTTACATCAAAACATAGAATCCTATTTGCAATCTGACTATGTATCAGCGATTGAATTTCACCCCATTGACCAAAAGGCATACAAGCAAAGTGTATCTTCAGATTACAAGCGAAAAGAATCCGTAAGTTATATTGAAGGAGTTGGTCTACAAGCAGCATTTATGGCTAGCATACCACACCATCCGTTTGTTGAAAAAAGCCTTGCCCAGTACGAAAATATTTCACTTGATCAAATCTTAGAAAGGAACCTTTTGGCACCAATAATGCAAGCTCTTGCTGCAGAGCCATTTGGGTTTTCGTACATAGATAAAGAGCAACATTTAAGTAACTCGATAACATTATACCCCACATCTGTAATTGGTCAAAATGCATATGAAACAAAAGGTCGAATTGCAACGCATCTTTGCGCAGGAAGCTGGGAAAATAGTCTTTTAAAGCATAAGATTATTGATTTATTGAATAATCGCTGGCATATTTTGCCATACTTCAACAAACTATTGCAACTATACAAAAAACTACACTGAACAGATTTATTTCAAATAAATCTGTTCCAGCATTTCATAGCACGTTCTAATATCAAATCGTTCGCTTTTTATCTGCGGATTCCTGCGGTCAACAGCCACGTTCAGTGAGCATAACATTTCACACCAAGGCCTTGCATCATCAATTGGCAATGGGAATACATAGTCCGTTATCGCAGTTTCCTTTGGCACAGCAGAACTCACTATGCAAGGCAATCCATTATATTGAGCCTCCACCAGAGTCATCGGGAAGGCTTCACGCGTCGAAGGCAAAAGCAACACATCCATTGCACTATAGAATCTAACTACATCTTTTTGTAATCCTGCAAAAACAACTTTATCTTCAAGAGTTTTTTGTTTTACTAGGTTCTGAATTTCAGTTTGCAGAGGTCCATTTCCTACCAGTAGTAATTTACAACTACTGTGATTCTGCGAATATCCCGAAAACAGTTCAATAATAAACTTGTGATTTTTTTCAGGAAAAAATCGCCCCACATGCCCGATTACAAAATCATCGTCCTTTATTCCATACTGAGCGCGAACTTCCCGACGAGCAGATTCACTAAACTTAAATCGTTCCGGATCAATTGCATTCGGCAAAATAGTCACCTTACCCTTCAGAACCGCACTTTTTCCCCAGCCATTAATAGCCGCAGCTTTGCCACAAGCAAGCCAGTGTGTGGCAAATAGTTTGCAAGGGATTCGCATTATAGAGCAAATGAGATTCCGGGGCAGGGTCCGGAATGACGCCTCTATGGTATAAGCCTGATGGTGATGAGCAAGCCGTTTCTTGACACCGACAAGCATCGCCAAGAAGCATACATAGCTGTTCATATACCAATCCAAATGGCAATGGACCACATCGTAATTACCATTACGAAACACCTTAAACATCGTCCACAAATGTTTCAGTGGATGATGCACCTTGTCCGGAATTTGGATGCAGTTGATTCCAGTTTCACGGAACCGTTCCAAAATTTGCGGGTTCGGTTCGTACTGATACAGCAAATCAAAATGAATATTTCGCATGCGCGAACAGTAGTTCAAAACGACTTGTTCTGAACCGCCACCAACAATTCCATGCAACACCTGACAAACGCGAATCATATCAAAAAAATATATATTTTTCACATGCCTTTTAAACGAGCCCTCACAATCTCTTTAGTTATTAACCTTTTCTTTTTAGCACTATGTCTCATCTTCGGGGATCTCAAATTTGGTGCCGTTGATGACTACTTTATGGCAGCACGTCTCACAGGCGCACTTGGCTCGGATTATAATCCGCACCTGATTTTTGTCAACGCCATTTACGGATATGCACTTTTACCTCTTTACCATCTATTCCCGAAAATCGGATGGTATTATATAGGCGAAATGTTCTCGGTTTTTCTATCGTTCACAGTGATTGGATATGTATTATTACAGCGATGCGGAGAACGTTGGGGCGCAATTTTAGCAGCTTTATTTACAGCTTTTTTTGCAAGCGACTTTTATTTGGTGGTTCAATTTACGCAATGCGCATCGATTTTGAGCGCTGCAGGAATGTTGTTATTTGTATATGGCATTATTTCACTGGATTGCCACGCCCCTAACGGGGCTCGCAATGACGTTTGGAGCAGCCTTCAAACGATAGCTCCATTTATTTTAGGCATAATACTAATGCTTTGGGGTTCCGTAATGCGGTGGCAAGCATTCTTGATGGGCATGCCATTCTTTTGTCTTGGGTTGTTATTCATTCTACGCGAATGTTGGTCAGTCAAGTGGCACGTCATTGCCGGCCTAACAATTCTTTTTGCCGGCGCTTTCGGCATGCACGCATTCGACCAAAAGATTTACCAGTCGCCCACGTACGAAGATTTCAATAAATTTCAAGGACCACGAGTTGCCTTGGGAGACAATAGTAATTACAATCAAAACGCCGTTTTAGAGGACATCGAAGAATTTGGGCTTTCAAGTAAAGACTACAACTTGCTAACCGAATGGGTTCATTACGATACAGAAGTTTTCTCAGCAGATAGCCTCAAGCGCTACACAGACATAATCCCGCCTTATCGAGATGAAAATCCGATTGAAGACATTCCACGCAATTTACTCAACGCACTCGAAAAATCTTTACACTCACCGCTTTTTTGGACATGGTTTATTTTTTGCTTAATCGTTTATTTTACGAACACAAAAAAAACTCTGTACGCATGGACATCGCTGATTCTGACACTTGCTTTAATGGCACACTTACTCGCCATTGGCCGTCTTGTTTACCGAGTAGAAAGCGGATTTTGGTTATACGCAGCAGTGCTAGCAATCCCGTTATTCAATAAAATCAAATTTTCAATTTCACAAAAACTAGTTTACACTGTTCTTGGCGTAATCGCAACAGCAAACGCCATTTCATATGCTAATTCAGGAACCATGGTTCGCAATCCTGTCAATGGGCAAATGAGAACTATCGTCGTTCAAGATTCCACAGATTACACACAAGTTTTTGACTATATAGACAATCAACCCGACAAAATGTTTTTACTTTCAATGAACGCATTCATGCGATTCAGCCACCATCGCAATCCACCCTATTTAGCAACACCGGCAGAATCATTCAAGCGCACGGTATCTTTCGGATATTGGACACCCTATTTACCCGAAGTAACCGATGCACTCAATGAATTCGGCATCACAAATCCTATAAAAGACGTCATTAAAGATAACGTCATTGTTCTAAATGAGCCTGGTCTTGTAGATTTTTTGCAACGACACTATTACGATAGCGTAGCTATTGATACACTCAAGTCTATTGGAGATATGACTTTCTTTAAATACAGACTTGTCAATTCAGGCGTTCCGCAAGCGGAGGGTAAATAATGAAAAAATTACTCTACCCACTGGTAGCAAGCGCACTCATCACAATAGTTCCTTTCCTACTCACATTTGAGAAAGGGCAAGATATAGTCCGCGGTTTATTTGGCTTCGAATATTTTGCAATACTGCTGTTTATTGTATTTTTCAAAAAAAAGCGATTGTTCCTAATACCATTAGTCGTTCTTCTTTTCATAATCGCTTGGTTCGATTTGCAGAACCTCCTTGCCATAAAAAATTGGAGCACCGGTTGCTACGGATTAATTCCATTCGCCACTTGCGGGATTGCCATCGCGATGGTTTGGCAAATCAAGCCTTTCAAATTCAATACAATCTGTTTCATTCTCTTCGTAGCGCTTATTCTGCATCTAGAAGCATACTATCAATACGCGGCACAACCGCTCGCACAATTTCCGACAATTGACTATTTAGAGAGATCTGCGCCCAGGCCAGTCCAACGCAGCGAAATCGCCAACGATTTTCAAAATAAATTCAAAGTTATAGATTCTGTAACCATTACCCGGGATTACATAGACACAACCCGCAACAACGTCATCATTCTTGTTGAAAGCTGGGGCGTTCCACTAGACATTCAGCGATTCGAAGAGCAACTAAAAACATTCAACACTCCAACTGTTGTCGGCATACACAATCGCATGTATAGTCGTACCCGCACTGCAGAACGCGAAGATTTAATTCAATCAATCACACGCGACTCTATCACCAGAAAACACGACACATTATTCTTATCTAAAGAATTCAGCAACAACAGCTATAAAACAACATTTCTTTTCGGTGGTGACAGCCTAGAACATCAGAGATACAAGTATATCAAGAACATTGGATTTAACGAAGCAATCTATGGCAAAAGCACAGACAGCAACACCTTAAACGATATTCAAATAATTAGCAAAATAGACAGCATCCTCGCCGACACAACACAAAAGCATTTTATCGCATGGACAACCTTGGATACAAAATTTCCATTGTCAGGATTCACAAGCATTTACAATAGCAATCCAAATGTAGTTGACACTGCATACTCAGAGCTACTCAATAACACACTCGCACAAGTCGTCGTTTTAGCGCAAAAGCACCCCGAAACAAGATTTATCGTTCAAGGCGACCATAACCCGATCCTCTCGCCAATCAAATTTCAGGAACGATTCTACAAACGATGGGTACCGTTTGTCATACTGAACTAGTTTTTCATCACCCCAAATAACCGCAACCTACGTGAAGTTGCAGGATGCCTACGTTGCAGAACAGGCTGCTATGGGTAGCTGGAAGAAGATTGGTTACGCAATGAAGGATGGCGACTCGTTTGGCTACACTGGTGCTTTGGGCGATGATGCAACTGTCTTGGTTGCTAATTTGTCGAACACTTTAGGTTGGACTGCAACAAGCAAGGTTAAGCTGAACGATTGCGTCAATGCTTCCACATGGACAATTCGTGTCTATCAAGCATCTTCTTCTGGAGCTGAAGGAATGGTGGGCTATAAGACCAATATCAGTGCTCAGAATTGTGCTGATTTGACCCCGTCTTTTGGCAAACTCGCCACTGCAAATGGTGATGCAACTGTTACCGGCGCCACCAGCGGCAACTAATCAGCGGTTTACCTAATACAATTAGAGAGGTCTCTTTTTTCAGGAGACCTCTTTTTTTGTATCAACAGCTTTATAATGATGGAAACACTACGTAATTATTTATTATCCGACATTGTATTTTCTTAGAATATCTCAATATTTCTAAGAAAATACTTTTATATTTTTCAAAACGGACTTTTCAATAGACTCTAAAGTTTGTCCATGCTCTTTCAACGACAAATCTTCTTTGAGTGTATCGAATGCTTTGCCTATTTTTTCGGCAATGTCTGAATAACAATCTAGAACTGTTTTTGACTTTAACCCCATTTCTTCAGCGAGCAACCTAAAATCGTCCTGATTTATTTTCATGATTTCGTAATGTTTGCCAACCTTCATTGAAAATTTGCGAGTCAAATTGGGGTAAACAATGGTACAGACCGCATCGTAAATTGGAGCAAGGCGAATAGTCCCATCGCGGAACAATAAAGAATAATTTTTCCCGTGGGCGTCGCAATTCCCTATAATAAGGTTGAAAACAACATATCGTAAAAAGTTTCTTGTCTCCAACAGAGGAATCGTCGTCTTTTCTTTAATGAGCTTGTAGATATCAGCAATGCCAGGTCCACCATCATTCTGATATTTTCTATCACTCATAATTCCAAGAGCCTGGCACATATCTTCTTGGTGAATTCTTGAGAATCGATTCTCATCGTATATTCTATCGTAACGATTGATCAAAAGAAATTCCACATCGCCAATTCGCTTGAGCTCCATCTTTGAAGTCGGTAACCCACAGTATTCAGCAAGCTTGGTACAGATATATTCATTCGCGGCCAAGCTAGATAATTCACCACTACCAGTAGGCTTGACGATATGCGTTGAAGGAACCCCGTTCTTCGGCAAATAATATTTTCCGTCAACATAAGTTAGCGGTAATTTTTCCTGAGCACCTGCTAATGATAGACGAAGTTTTTCTTTTGCCTTCAACAGTGGTCGAGTGTTAATATTCGTAATGTATTCGGCAAGTTTTTTTTCAGAGAGTGAATCGTAATTTTGGGAAGAAAATTCATAAACGTTTTTCGTTTTATTTTCTTCACCCTCTGGCAAAATTGAAACAAGTCCCGCACATTCACCGCCAAGTTCTTGCAACAGCTTGAGTGTGCTAGTCTCAGAAATGTGCAAATAATCAGAAATTCTTCTTTTGACATCCCCTTCAGGGAGAAGTCCCTCAAAAAACGGAAGGCATTGTTTTTGCGAAAATTCATCCGTTCTCAGCGGCAACGACAGCGATATTGGAGGAAGTCCTGCGTTTAAATATATGGGGTCATACGAAAAAACGACACCCTTATCGGCTGTAGACATCAAATGACCTACAAGATTTTCGCCAAGATAAACAGCTAATTTCATTACCTAGCCCCATTCTCATGCAGTTGCAAATTCAAGCCCAACATTTTTAACACTTGAAGTGTTTTACCCAAGTGTAAGGACTCTTTGCCGTTCTCCAGTTCAGAAAGAAATCGGACGCCAACCCCACAAAATGCAGCGCATTCAGCCTGAGTAAAACCCAGACTTTTCCGACGAGTCCTAATCTGCGATGAAATGTCTTTGAGCGATTGAATTTCCATATCCTAAATATAATATTCCCGAACGGGAAAATCAATGTTTCAGCAGTCAATAACTCCCAAAATATTCCCGAACGGGAATATAAAGTATTTTACTATCATTTTATAGAGAATGCTTATTGATATGAAATAGATTTTTGCAATCGGCCTAACGTAAGCAAAGACGATTGCGACTAAAACCGATGAATAACTAAAATATCTCATAACAAAAAGAAGGCCTCCCGTTTGGGAGGTCTTCCAAATTACCCGTAATTAATCGAATTGATTAGTTATTAGGAGTTGAGCTTGCGTTACCCATTGCGGCTGCTTCAGCAACGTAGGCATCCTGCAACTTCACGTGTATGTGGTTTTTATTGACCATTTTATTCAATTTTATATATTTCTCTATATGGAAAAGCAAATAACATGGACTATAGCTGCTATTAGTGAATTTGCGAAAGCAAAAGCGCTTTCGGTAAAGCAGGCTTTTAATTATCTGAGTCTATTTAAAGGGATGGATTTCTTAGAAGCGCACTACGGGGCTGAGCATTTGCTTTCTTTTGAAGATACCGTTGAAGATTTGACAGCAATCTGCCAAAGAAACGGAGGTCAAATTCAATGATTTTGTATCATGGATTTCATGCATGACCCCAAAACAAGAATTTCTCGTTGAGGGAATTGTAAGCGATATGACTAAATGGCTGATGGAAGAACGTAGTCTTTCTCTGCAGTCGGCATTGAGCCTCATCTACAACTCAAAAACTTTTGAATTGCTACAAAATCCATCAACAGGCCTTTGTACGGAAAGTTCGGCCTACAATTACGATTTGCTAGATTCCGAATTAAAAAATGGCAAAATAATTCAAACAGAAATCTAAAAGTTCCACTTTGAGTCAAAGCCGAGAATTCGTTCGCATTGAACGTTCTTTATCATGTTCATCTGCGAAAGGCGTTTTTCAGTAAATTTATCATCACATGGAACAGTTAGCAGAGTTTCGCGAATTTCTTCAACGCATTTCTTGATTTCAGGCGTGAGGATTGCACGAGCCGGAGCAACGTAATCACTACCGATTACAGGGCCTCGCTTTGACAGGTATTCGTCAAAGTCAGGCTTTGAACCATCAGCGCACACACCAAAATCAAAGCAATCTTCCGCAAGAGGGACAAATGCCATGTTGAAATCAAAACACGGATTTAGATTGATGCGTTCAAAAGTCTTGTTGTTCACCAAGAAACCAAAATTTCCAAAATGCCTATCGGAATTTAATGTAATGCAATCAGCTATGACCATTCGACGGAATTCGTCTTCGCAATTGAATTCGCGATAAATTTCAAGAGTTTCGGGAAGTCCGTATTTCACACCATTCTTCAAGAAAAGGCTGACAGGTTTATAACCATATTCCTGACTTGTGAAAATTTTGCAATCGGAAACAACACGACCATCATATTTTCTTAGGTTGTATTTTACGGATTTGCAGATTTTTTCAAAAACTAGGCTTGCGAGAACCTCGCCATACGGCTCAAGTCCTGCATTTCTTGCTCCTGTGCTACCTGTTTTTATAAGGTGGATTCCGTCTTTTTCATTTAACCAACATTTGTCATAAGCGCCGTCGGTTGTGAGTTCAGGAAATGTCGTAGATTTTTGAAATTTAACGACATCACACGCATTACCATTAAGTACAAATTTGGAAATATTCCCATTATAATTATTTTCGTACAGATTGACTTTTTCCCATGAAACATTTTCAAATTCACTTTTTACCCAAAGTGTGTCTGTTAATGAGAGACAATGCGTTAAAGCGATAAAACCACTCTTTGTTTTACCTCCACATAATTCTAGTATTTTATTTACGTGGCTACGGTGCTTTGCTGCACTTCGGTTCGCAACCCATGTAGAAAGAGGATCGCACCAAAATGGCAGGGGCGCATACGTTTTTACAATTTTGCAAAATTCAAGTTCACCTTCACCTTCGATGATGAAGTCGCAAAGTGGTGTTTCCTTGTTTATAAGAGTATAGATTAAATTCTGCATATCCGTATATGATATAGGATAATTTGGAAATGAAGTCAATACCGCTCATTTTTCTAAAATCATAACAGCGATTTTATAATATCATAAAAATTTCATTTTGACATTTATACATTTTTTACAAAAGTTTTTCAAAAACAGACGAGCCAAAATCTCCAAAAAAGCGTGTTAACTATATGGATGGAGAAAGTTTCTTCGTTCATAAAAAATGGAGATTTTAGAATGAATATAGATGACGAATCCTTGTTCGAAACTTACGACCGAATAAATGATGTCGAAAGCGCTAGGAAAAAGTTCGAGGGGCAAAAATATTTGGATCCTCGATGCGATCCCGCATTCAGGGCTCTGCTTGACAGCGAAGACGCACTCGTGAACTTTCTGAACGCAATTCTGCATTTTGAAGGCGAAAATGCAATTCAGTCACTGACTTATACCGTTCAACAGGACGAAATTTTTCATTTGCCTGAACCATACCGTGTTAAGTTTGATATAGGTGCTAAGACCAAAGCGGGAAAGCGGATTGATGTTGAAATGCAAAAGCTCAAATTGAACGATTACATTGACCGAATGATGATATACAATGCTTTTTTGCTGTTGCGAGCAAAGAACGACTACAATAAGGAAATTGACTTTCAGAATATGCCAGACGCCCAAAAGAAAAGGTTCCGCTACAAATTACCGGAAATCTATTCTATTTGGATTATGGATTACCCTGTTCAGTTTATGGAGAATGTTTATAGAGATGAAGTCGGCCTTTATAACCTGTCCAGTGTCGGCAAGGAAAGCTGCATTCCAATTTCTACGAAAAATAAGTATATTATTGTAGACCTTACCAAGTTTGACAAGTCGAAAGACAAACTCGAAACGGATGAAGACCGTTGGCTTTACATATTGAAGAATGCAGGTTCTTCAAGTTCGCTACCGGAATTTGACAATCCCACTTTCGAAGATGCTCTAAGGCGAATTGAATGCGATACGGCAAGCGATGAACTCTTAATCAGGCAGGCGAATATGAAAGATTTTCTCTATGCATATAGTGATGCTATTGATGAAAGCTTTGAAAAAGGGCGTGATAACGAGCGTACAGCAACTGCGCTTGACATGCTCGCAGATGACAAACCCATTGAAGAAATCGTAAAATATTCGCATTTGCCTAAAGAAAAAATATTAGAATTGCAAAAGACGATGGCGGCTAAAGCCGCTAAATAACTAAAATATCTCATAACAAAAAGAAGGCCTCCCATTCGGGAGGTCTTCCAAATTTCCAAAACTAAAAATATTAATTAGTTGGAAGCCGTCGTATTGAGCTTTTCAAAGGACGGGGTCAAATCAGAGCAAGAGGTCTTACCGCTCGGATCAGAAATGCCCGTAGTATAAGAAACCATTCCCTGAGCGGAGTTGGATGCCTGCCCAACAGTAATTGTCCAAGTAGAAGCATTCGGACAATCATTCAGCTTCACCTTGCTTGTTGCAGTCCAGCCAACCATTGTAGAGGTTGCTAAGCTTTCGACCAAGACAGTACCTTTGTCGGAATAACCCGATGCAGCATCTTTATAACCAAAGGAATCACCATCCTTCATAGCATAACCAATTTTGGTCCAGTTACCCATAGCTGCAGCTTCTGCAACATAGGCATCCTGCAACTTCACGTAGGATCCGGCTGCGGTGCCGATTTCAGAGGCCTTGGACTTAGCGATCATACCGAACAGTTTCGGAACTGCGACGGCGGCGAGAATGCCCATGATCACGATAACGACCATCAATTCAATAAGGGTAAAACCTTGCTTCTTCATAGTGTGTTCTCCTTGTTTTTGTGACACATTCTTGTTTTGAGCGTTATTGCTCGTTT
>JAEEGJ010005498.1_pt1 | contig 39734 bp, 37 predicted proteins | sample 8958761 | NCBI WGS metagenome assembly JAEEGJ01 (sample SAMN16246546, study PRJNA631951) | gut metagenome | biome: gut microbiome; feature: rumen; material: RS-attached | host: Bos | place: Iran: Karaj | collected 2018-10 | reverse complement strand
CTACAACGGAAAGAAGATGTCCGTCATACTCCGCACAGACTACGATGAGGAGGTCACGAAGCTACTGGATGCTATCGGTGTGAAACACTAAACCCCGATTTGGGTCACCCCGTTGCGGAAAACAGGAAAAGAGTTGCTGGTTGGCGCCAAGATCAATTCTTGGTTACGCCCTCCACTTTGTAACCCGCCTGCCGCAGCAGATGAAGCACACCTTTCTCGCCAGGCAAGTGGGCAGCGCCGACAGCAAAGAGCGTTGGTTTCTTTGCCATGATAGCGGGCATCTTTGTCAGCCAGTCGGCATTGCGGTTATAGATGAGCTCAGCCTCTTCCTCAGGACTTGAGTCGCAGCTGTTGTTCATTTTCTTGTCCATAGCCCGCATGATGGCGTCTAAGTCTTGAGCATAGAAGGCCTTGATGACGCCGTCGGTCATCTCATCCATAAAGGCCGCATGGTCCACCATGCACATCAGCAGTTGCTTTTGTCGCTCCAGACTCTTTCCGCCATACAGCACCTTGATTTGGAAGGCCAACGTCTCCAGCCCCCCGACATCTTTGCCCGCCGCGCGTGCCTGTTTCTGGAAATAGTCATCAAAGCTATCCTGCAGATTCAGGTTGCCACCCTTCTTGACATAGTTGAACACCGTCAACATGGTGCTCAAGGCCTCGGGCGTCATCTTTCCCATCTGCTGAGCCACCATCGGGTTGGTTAAATCGAAGCCCATCCGCTCTTTCATATAGGCATTGAGCCGGTTCATCTCTTCCTCAGAGAACAGTTGCTGCAGCGTCATCCCTTCAGGCAGCATCAAAGCCTGCTGCATCAAAGCGACACTGTCAGCACCCAGCATGTCGCTCATCACTAACTCGCCGTAAACCTGCTGGCAGTCGGCCATGGCCTTGCGAATGCCTGGAATGGAGTCGACGAATGAAACCTGCGCCAGATGATAGGTGCCCACAATGTAGGAAGGCTCCGTCAGCCCTTTCCCACTGATTTTGTACAACAGCTGGGCAGGCGCACACAGCGTTGCTGCCGCAAGCCAAAGGGTAAGAAGAATTCTTTTCATAAGCTATGATGAATAATGATGTTTTTTTAGCTTCGCAACAGGCTTTCGAGGTCTTCTTCCTCGCCCACGACCCAGATGATGTCGCCTTCCTCGAAACGACGGTTAGGCTTGAAGGGCGACAGATTTTCCTGACCCTCCTCAAGGCCGACCACCATGCAGCCATACTCACTGCGCAGACCGCTTTCTTCCAGCGTCTTGCCAATGAACGGGCTGCCCTGACCAATGATGAGCTGGCGCAGCTTCATCTCACGCTTCTCCAGTTCCAGGTCTTCTTGCAGCACCTGGCCTTCCACGGCATTGCGAAAGACGGCCAGCTGCGTGTCACTGCCAATGACTTGCAAGCGGTCCATGGGGAAGAGCTGGTCGGTGCCGGAAGGGATGTTCACGCGATGGCTGCCTCTGAGGATGCTGCTGACGTGCACGCCGTACTTGCGGCCCAGGTTCAGCTGCATGAGCGTCTTGCCTGCCCAGAGCGAGTTTTGAGGAATGTCAAAATCGGCGATGTGGATATCACGGTCGAGCAGGCGCCCCTCGTAGAGCGGACGTTTCCTGCCATGCACCTGAGCCTCGATGTCGCGTGAGCGAAGGTTGTTGATGAACAGCCGCTCCAGCAGGATGCTGCGGTGCTTGACACTACGCGACATCACCATCAGCACCACAATGATGATGCCCAGTGTGATGACGATGGCAGGAGCGAAATTGGACAGGTGCTGAAAGATGGTGAACACAAACATGGCTGCTATGACGCCACGCACCAATACGGTGAACAACAGCGGAAGGTGGTTGCGGTTGCTCTCCGCCCATAAGGCCTTCCACTCCTCGCTGTGGTTTTTCTTCATCACCATCGCTCGCAGGAAGGGCGATATCAGCACCACCGTCAGCACACCGGTGATGGCATTGGCATACCACGCACCCTGCAACACACGCAACAGGAAGGGATGGAAGAGCATGAACATCAGGGCAATGACTGCCGACGAGAGGATGCCGTAGACCACGGTGTTGACCGTCATTTGCAGCAACAGCTGCTTCCACTTGCTGCGCTCCGTAGAGTTGGGGTGGCTCATCGACAGGTGGTTGAGCGCACGGATAAGGCGCGAAGGCAAGCGGTGCTCCAAAGCGTTATAAGCCGGTGTGGCAAGCCGTATCATGTAAGGTGTGAGGAATGTGGTAATGACTGATACGGCCACCACAACCGGATAGAGGAAGTCACTGATGACGCCTAAGGCAAGGCCCAGCGAGGCAATGATGAACGAGAACTCACCTATCTGTGCCATCGAGAAACCGCAACGCATGGCGCTCTTCAGGCTCTCGCCGCCCAGCATGAACGAGAACGAGCCGAAGATGGCCTGACCCACGATGATGGTCATCACCAGCACAAAGATGGGCAGGGCGTATTCGACAAGGATATTGGGGTCGACCAACATGCCTACAGAGACGAAGAAGATGGCACCGAAGAGGTTCTTCACCGGCTCCACCAGCTTCTCTATGCGCTCAGCCTCGATGGTCTCAGCCAGGATGCTGCCCATGATGAAGGCTCCGAAGGCCGACGAGAAGCCCACCTTCGTGGAGAACACGGCCATGGCACAGCACAGGCCCAGCGACACAATGAGCAGCACCTCGGCGTTGATGAGCCGCCGCACCTTGCGCAGCAGCAGCGGAATGGCAAAGATGCCCACCACTAGCCACAGCACGAGGAAGAACACAATCTTCACCACCGACTGCAGCATCTGGCTGCCCTCCAAGTTGCCGGCGGCCAAGGCGCTCAGCATCACCATCATCACAATGGCCAGGATGTCCTCCAAGATAAGCACACTCATCACCAGCCCGGCAAACTGCTGCTGCTGAAGGCCCAAGTCGTCGAAGGCTTTATATATAATAGTTGTCGACGACATGGCCAGCATACCGCCGAGGAAGATGCAGTCCATGCGGCTCCAGCCAAACAGCTGACCCACCGTGATGCCCAGCATAGCCATGGCGAAGATGATGCTGACCACGGAGATGATGGGCGAGGCGCCCATCTTCAGGATTTTCTTGAACGAGAAGTCAAGGCCCAGCGAGAACAGCAGGAACATCACGCCGATGTCGGCCCACAGCTTGATGTTCGACATGTCAACGACGCTGGCCGTATAAGGCATGTGCGGCGAAACCAAAAAGCCAGCTACGATATAGCCTAAGACCAGCGGCTGCTTCAGCCGCTTGAATATCAAAGTCACGACGCCGGCCATACCCAGAATGAGCGCCAAGTCTTGTATCAGTGCAGGCAGTTCTCCCATGTTTTTCCGATTTTTGTTTGCAAAGGTAATCATTTTTCTATTATTACGTGCATATCTCGTTTTTTTTTTCGCCATCATTCTACTTCCTACTGTTGGTTAGCTCAGAGAAAGTCCGCAGGCTTCGGATTTTTCTCGGACAGTGCGGCTGAAGAAGAACCGAAGGGACGAAAGGACACAGACGGTTGCCACGTCAGTATTTCGTACCATGCGGAGGCAGACCAACACATGAGGAAGGGATGCACACAACTTAATCAAAAAAATAATGGAGATTTGTTTTGTATTTCGCTTAATAATCACTAACTTTGCACGCTAATGTGCGTGAAATAGTGAAACAGACTGTTTGATCATTAAACTCATTACATCCAAATGAAAAGAATACTGCCCATTTTCGTTATCCTCCTGCTGTCGTCGACATACGGAATGGCACAGACGACTGTGGACGGACGCAAAGTAAAACGCATCACCTTCAATCAGGAACAAGTGAGCATTGAATACGCTGACGGCACCACTGACGAAGGGGTCAAGAATGTTAACGTCAAACGCAACCCAGTGGTCACCGACATCGTTGCCGCCAAACCGGCGCAAAGCATGTCAAGCCGCCAATACTACACCATTGACGGACGCCCACTGCAAAGGGCACCCCGTGAGAAAGGCGTTTACATCGTGAGAGACAAGAAGGGGGCAAAGAAAACCATCAAGAAATAATCATGGCCATGAAGAAGCTGTTACTTTCCATTCTCGTACTCATGGCTTCCGTGGCTGCAGAGGCTAAAGTCGTCAAGATCACCCTTGCTGACGGCACCATGAAAGTATTCACCAGCAGCCAGCTCTCAGCCATCGACTTCAACGACGACGGCACGCTCACCATCACCACCTACGACGGCCAACAGCTGCCAGCACTGGATGCCGAATTCGACGATCTGACCATCGACGACGAAGCTGTCATCTACGACATCTTCCCCGACGAGCTAAGCTTTAACCTTGATGTTGACGGGACACAAATCGAGATGGGCTCTCAGCGCGCCATCATGAAGGTGAACTATGTCTATCCCAGCACCGACCCCTGGGGGGAGCCCATCACCCTGAGCGGCACCATGCTCATACCCGAGGAAATATGGAGTGGGAAAGTAGGCAGCGAGGGCATTCTGATGATGAACCACTACACCAAGTTCCACCGCGACGAGGCACCCACCATCAGCAATGGCGAGCTGGAGAACATGCTGTTGGCCAACCCACTGAAGCCCAACTACATCATGGTGGAGAGCGACTTCTACGGCTTCGGCGTCACCGAGCGTTTCCCGCAGGCTTTCCTGCAGGGACTGGTCAATGCGCGGTCCTCGCTCGACGGACTGTTGGCTGCCCGCCAGCTGCTCGACGAGAGGGAAATAGCATACGGCCCACTCTGCTTCAACATTGGATACTCCAGCGGCGGCTTCGACGCCCTGGCAGCACAGAAGCTGCGCGACTTGGAGTATGCCGACCGTATCTCGTTTGACAAGACCTTCTCGGGAGGCGGCCCGTCTGATGTACGCGAAGCTTACCGACAGTATGTGCAGACAGACTCTACGGCCTACAACGCCGTTCCCTTGCTGCTGCTGGTGTGCACCAACGAGATACAGCGGCTTGGGATAGACTACAACGATGTGTTCCAGCCTTACATCAGCAACCGCATCGACGAGCTGGTACTGTCGAAGAACTTCTCATCGTGGCCAATATGCGACAGCATAGGCCGCGACAAGAAAATACACGAAATACTCTTGCCCACCTACTGTGACCTGGAGTCAGCAGAGAGCACGGAAATGCAAAATCTCTTCTACAACAGCAGCTTGACCACCGACGACGGATGGACACCCGATTCCTCGCAGCGCATCTTCTTGTTCCATTCACGTGGCGACGACTATGTGCCCATACAGTGCGCCCGCCCCATGATTGCATTCCTCAAGAGCAAGGGATTTGAGCCCAGCATCATACCCGGCAGAACCCATCTGCAAACCAATTTCGTGGTGACCGATATGGGGCACCTCAAGGCCACTCTCGTCTATTTTGTGCAGACCCTGGCCGCCATTAAGGCATGGCCGATTATGTATACCGACAACAAGCTCAATCCGCTCTATCAGGCCATCGTCGGCAAAGAGCTCGACCTGGTGAGCATCATGCGCCAGCTCAATGTTATGGGCTTCAACTGCAAGAAAATCATCAGTGAGGTGGCAACATGCATCGCCGCGCTTCCCTGCAGTCAGCAACCGGTTTCTCTCGATTTAAACACGCTCGCTGACAACATACTTGCCAAGATGGGTATCACCGAGAAGGACTTGTTGGAAATGATGGAGGACTCTGGCATTGACCTCAAAACATTCTTAAAAGACCTCATTGCCTATCTCAGCGAAGACCCGGAAGCTGACAGAGAGGAATACACCAAGGATGTTAACTTGAGCGAAGATGCCGGCAAGCCTAATCACCCCTCAGACTCGGAGGCGATTTCCATGCGTCTTCTCGACATTCTCGACAAGCCCGACACTCCAATAGACACTAATCTGCAACTGTTGCGCGACTGGCTTAATGGTGCATTAAACCACCTTGAAAGCATCTATTAACTCGTATCCTTTAAGCTACGCAAAAAAAGAAAAAGACATGTTTGACAAACAGACTTACATCCGCCGCCGCGCGGAACTCAAGCGGCTCGTGGGCTCAGGCATCATCCTGCTGCCGGGCAATAACGAGAGTCCGGCCAACTATCCGGCCAACTCCTATGCTCCCATGCGTCAGGACTCCACTTTCCTCTACTATTACGGACAGCACCGTGAGGGACTTTTCGGTCTCATTGATGTTGACAATGATGAAGAATGGCTCTTCGGCGACGACATCGACGTGGAAGACATCGTCTGGATGGGCTACACGCCATCCGTAGCCGACCTTGCCGCCGAGGTAGGCATCACGAAGACAGCCCCGATGAATCAGCTGATACCTTTCATGGAGAATGTTCATAGAAACAATCGCCGGGTGCACTGGCTTCCGCCTTATCGCCATGACATTATGATACAGATGAAAGACCTGACCGCAGGTATTCATCCATACCTGCAGAGAGAGGAAGCATCGGTAGAGCTGATCAAGGCTGTAGTAAAGATGCGCTCGACAAAAGAGCCGCAGGAGATTGAGGCCATCGAGCGTGCCTGCGACGTGGGCTACGTCATGCACACCACGGCACAGAAACTCATCAGGCCAGGAGTCACCGAGCGCTACATCGGCGGACAAGTGGACGGCATCGCCCGCTCGCTGGCTCAAGGTGTGAGCTTCGCCACTATCTTCTCACAGCACGGCGAGATCATGCACGGCAATCCGAGCGATGCGCTGCTGGAAGATGGACGCATCGTCATCTGCGACGCAGGCTGCGAGCTCGACGACTACTGCTCAGACAACACCCGTACCATGCCTGTCAACGGCAAGTTCACCCAGCGGCAGTTGGACATCTACAGCATCGTGGAGGAGTGCCACGACTACGTGTTGCAGGTGGCCAAACCTGGCGTGAAATATATGGACGTACACTTTGCCGTCTGCCGTCTGATGAGCGAGCGCTTGAAGGAGCTGGGCCTGATGAAGGGCGACGTAGACGAGGCCGTGGCCGCCGGCGCCCACGCCATGTTCCTGCCTCACGGACTGGGACACATGATGGGCATGGACGTGCACGACATGGAAGGACTGGGGCAGATTTACGTCGGCTTCGATGATGAGACACGCCCCAACCTCGAACAGTTTGGCACCAACTGTCTGCGCATGGGCCGCCGCCTGCAGGAGGGCTTCGTCGTCACCGACGAGCCGGGCATCTACTTCATCCCCCACCTCATCGACCTGTGGCGCAAAGAAGGCCACTGCAAGGATTTCCTCAACTTCGACCTGCTGGACACCTACAAGGACTTCGGAGGCATACGCATAGAGGACGACCTGCTCATCACCGCCGACGGCTGCCGATTCCTTGGCACCAAGCGCATACCCTATCATCCCGAAGAGCTTGAAGCCTTCATGGAGAATCATTGAAGAATAATCAGATTGAAAAATAAATCGTAAATAGTAAATCGTCAAATCGTAAATGAAAAAGTTTTTCCCCCTCGCCCTTTTGGCCATCATGGCCATAGGCGCACAGGCTCAGGAGGCTGAGCAGAAAGAAAAGGCTGACAACAAGCCAGTGTTCACTACCATCAAGGAGAATCCCATCACGTCGATGAAGGATCAGAACCGTTCAGGCACCTGCTGGGACTATAGCACTATCTCGTTCTTCGAGGCAGAGATTCTGAAGGCCACCGGCAAGACCTATGACCTCGACGAGTCGTTTGTGGCCAACAAGACCTACATGGAACGCGCCATCCAGGTGGTGCGCTACCACGGCGACTGCCAGTTTGCACAGGGCGGCTCGGCAGAGGATGTGCTCGCCACGATGAAGACCCACGGCATCGTCCCGCAGGGCATCATGCCCTTCCCCGGCTCGCTCTACGGCGACTCGCTCAACAACTTCAATGAGTTCTTCTCGCTCTTAGAGCCTTACGTCGCCGCCATCGCCAAGAGCGAAGCCAAGAAGATCAGCAGCCAGTGGAAGGTGGGCCTGCAGGGCATCCTCGACGCCTATCTCGGCCAGTGCCCCGAGAAGTTCACCTACGAGGGCAAGGAGTACACCCCGAAGACCTTCATGCAGTCGTTAGGCATCAACCTCGACGACTACGTCAGCATCACCAGCTACACCCACCATCCCTTCTACACGGGCTTCGCCGTGGAGGTGCAGGACAACTGGCGCTTCCCACTGTCGTACAACCTGCCGATGGACGAGATGATGCAAGTCATCGACAACGCCGTGGCTAACGGCTACACCGTGGCCTGGGGCGGCGATGTCTCCGAAGAGGGCTTCACCCGTCAGGGCCTGGCATACGCCATCGACGGTGAGGCAGCCAAGAGCCTGGCAGGCAGCGACATGGCACGATGGCTGAAGCTCACAGCAGACAAGCGCAAGAATGTCATCGACTCGCTGGGCTGCAAGGTGCCCGAGGTCATACCCACACAGGAGATGCGCCAAGAGCGCTTCGACAACTGGGAGCTGACCGACGACCACGGCATGCTCATCTACGGCACGGCCAAGGACCAGTACGGCAAGGAATACTACATGGTGAAGAACTCCTGGGGGGAGACCGGCGACTACAAAGGCGTGTGGTACATGACCAAGAACTTCATCGCCCTCAACACGATGGATTTCCTCGTGAACAAGAACGCCATTCCCAAAGCCATCCGCAAGAAGCTGGGACTGTAGCAGGAACTACTTTGATTCTTTGCATCCAAAGACATGCCGAGGGCTTCGGATTTTAGTCCGAAGCCCTCGGCATGTTTCCGAAGCTACAGGTGCTTGATGACTTTTGCCGGAACGCCAGCAACAAGTGTATGCTCCGGCACGTCCTTCGTCACCACAGCACCAGCTGCCACAACGCTGTGGCTGCCGACGGTGACGCCTGGAAGAATAACCGCATTAGCTCCCACCCACACATCGTCGCCAATCGTGACAGGCTGAGTACTGACGCCCTGTTGATCTATCCTCAGTGTTGCATCAGAGAAATTATGATTAAGGGCCGTCACGGTGATGCCTTGCGCCAGATTGACATGACTGCCTATGGTGACCGGGCCGATGATGGTGTTATGAAGGCCTATGCGGGTGTAATCGCCGACAAGCACATCGCCTACGGCATTGTTGATGCAAGAAAAAGACTCCACCACACTTTCCCTGCCCAGTGAGAAGCGGCGGAAGGGCGGCGTGTCCATACGGACACTGGCATAGACCTTCGACCCACGTCCACGATGCTGATAAAGCGGTGCCAACAACCGTATGTACCACCGCGGACGTGCATCGCGCTGATTCATTATCAACAGATGAAGCAGCCGCTTCAGCTGTGGACTCCCGTTCAATCTTTCATTCATCGGCTGCAAAAATACGGAAAAAATTTGGAACACTGAAATCTTTTCCGTAATTTTGCAGAAATTCTCACACAGAAAGTACGGTAATCACAGAAAAGAAGCATGAAGATACTTTTCCTTACCTATCACGGCTTCGATCCCGCCAGCGGCATCAGCAAGAAGATGCTGGCACAAATCAAAGGACTCAGGCAGAACGGCCATGAGGTGCACGTCAGCTCCTACGACCGTGATGAGCGTGGCCATCTATGCCGATTTATCGACGGTAAGCCTATCCGCGACTACGGACGGGGCAAGTGGGCCGCCATTGTGCAGCGCATCGACTATCGCTGCTTATATAATTATTGTGTCAGAGAAGGTATCGAACTCATTTATGCCCGCAGCTATATGAACGCCACGCCGCCCTTGGTCCGTCTATTCAAACGTCTGCGCAAAGCAGGAATCAAGAGCATCATGGAAGTGCCCACATATCCTTACGACGAGGAATTCAAGGGCTACGACATGAACCAGCGCATGCGTCTTCGGGTAGATCAGCTGTACAGGAAGAAGCTGTCGGCAGAGATGGAGGCCATTGTCACCTTCTCGGATGAGAAAACAATTTTCGGACAGCGCACCATACGAATCAGCAACGGCGTGGATCTCGACACCATCCCCCTGCACACGACAAAGCCCGACACAACCCATGAGGTGCACCTCATCGCCGTAGCCGAGGTGCACTCATGGCATGGCTTTGACCGGCTGATACACGGACTGGGCGAATACTACAAAAAAAACGATGGCAAGCCTGAGCGCAAAGTCGTATTCCACATCGTTGGCGACGTGTGGCCCAGCGAGATGAACGGCACACAGCAGGCACCGGGCTTTGCACCCTACATCCGTGAGTATGGCATCGAGCAGTACGTGAAGTTTCATGGCAAGCTCTTCGGCGAAGCACTTAACGCCGTCTTCGACCAGTGTTCCTTTGCCATTGGCAGTCTCGGGCGCCACCGCAGCGGCATCACCGTCATCAAGACACTGAAGAACCGTGAGTATGCCTGCCGAGGCCTCCCTTTCATCTACTCCGAGCAAGACAGCGACTTCGACCATCAGCCCTATGTGCTGAAGGTACCAGCCGACGAAACACCCATTGACATAGACCAAGTGCTGACGTTCCTTGACCATCTGCAGATGACACCGCTGCAAATACGTCAGACGGTGGAGCACTTGTCGTGGAAACAGCAGATGCAGATAGTGCTTGAGGAATTAGGAATTAAGAGGTAAGAGGCATCGCTTCGCGAGTAAGAATGAAGAAGAAAGAATGAAGGGTTGAAGATGAAAAAGATAGTATATATAGTGGGCGACCTGTCGTACCCCAACGGTATGAGCCGCGTGCTGAGCCAGAAGGTGAACTATCTGGCCCGCCACACCGACTATGACCTGTATGTCGTGCTGACGGAACAGGCCTCAAAGCCTTGGTACTACCAACTGGAGCCTAGAGTAAAACACGTGAACTTCGACCTCAATTTCGATGATCTCTACCAGCTGCCCCTGCTTCGCCGCCTGCTGGCCTATCGCAAGAAGCAGAAGCAATACCGCCGTCTGCTGACCGACTACCTGATGAAGGTGCGGCCTGACATCACCGTATCTGTGATGCGGCGCGAAATCAATTTCATCAACGACATCCAAGACGGCAGTCGCAAGGTGGGGGAGATACACTTCAACAAACAGACTTACCGCGTGTTTGAGAAGCGATGGCTGCCAGGCTTCATCAACCGTTGCATCACCCGCAAGTGGCAACAGAGCTTAGAGCATGAAATACGCCGACTGGACAAGTTCGTTGTACTCACCCATGAAGATTTTAGCTTCTGGAAGGGTTTTACCAACATCACCGTCATTCCCAACCCCATTGCCACATTTCCGGGAACACTTTCTGACGGACTGTCTAAAGCGGTGATAGCAGCAGGACGGTATACATGGCAGAAAGGCTTCGACATGCTGATTCAGGCATGGCAAATAGTGCAGGAACTGCATCCCGACTGGACACTCAACATCTATGGCGCCGGTGATAAAGAATCCTATAAAAGACTGGCTGTCGAGCTGCATGTGTCAAAGACAGTGCACTGCCATGCCGCCGTATCCGATATCTTTGCACAATATGCCAAGCACAGTCTTTTCGTACTCAGCTCCCGATACGAAGGTTTTGGCCTAGTCATCATTGAGGCAATGGCAACAGGCCTGCCCGTAGTGTCATTCCGCTGTCCTTGTGGACCAGCCGACATCATTACCGACCATGAGGATGGTCTGCTGGTGGAAAACGGAAACGTAAAAGAATTGGCAGAAGCCATCTGTTATGCTATTGAGCACCCTGAGGAGCGAAATCGCATGGCAGAAAAAGCCTTACATTCGGTAAAACGCTATAGCGAAGACGCTATTATGCAACAATGGATACAGCTGTTTGAAGCGTTATGAGAGAACAACTGTATAAAAAAACAATTATATGAGAAAATTATGAAAGTTGTTTACGTCATTGATTCATTGGCCAGCAAAGGCGGAGCTGAGCGCATCATTTCTGAAAAGATGAACTATATGGCTGAGCGTTTTGGCTACGACGTGACAGTCATTACTTGCTATCAGTCTTTTGCAAATCATCCCAACACCTATCATCTGTCACCCGAAGTGAGACAGGTGAATTTGGACATTCCTTATTACTCGCAATATAGTGTAAAGTACCCAAAACGATTGTTCGTAAAATGGTCTTTATACAAACGTCTTAGAAAAGAACTCACTCAGGCTATTGAGACAATCGACCCCGACATACTGGTAAGTGTGAGCTATTTCAATGCCGACATGCTAAGCGGCATCAGATGTAGGGCTGCCAAAGTTGTTGAAGCTCACGAATCACGTTTGTTCACACTGCAGTTAGATGGCGAAAGCAAATCAACAGTGAAAAGACTCTTCACCCGTCTATACGAATGGTGGTACTTTAGAAGAGTGGAGCACCGGGCAAACACTGTGGTATGCCTTACAAAAGGTGATGCGAAACTTTGGCACAAAGCCCGACGGGTGGAAGTGATTCCCAATTTCTCAATCATGCCAGTCAATCAGCTCAGCAGCTGCGACTCAAAGCGAGTAATTGCTGTAGGACGGTTAGAGTGGCAAAAAGGATATGATATGCTTCTCGAAGCCTGGGCAGAAGTGGAAAAACGCCATCCTGACTGGGAATTGAACATATATGGTTCTGGAAGGGCAGAACAGCAGTTGAGAAACCAATTAGCGGATTTGGGACTCTGCTCCGTAAAACTGATTCCCTTTACGCCCAACATTAGCGAGGAATATTCCAAGAGTTCCATTCTTGTGCTTTCTTCACGTTTCGAGGGTTTATCATTGGTACTGATTGAAGCCTTACGCCATGCATTGCCGGAGGTAGCATTCAATTGTCCATTCGGCCCTAATGAAGTGATAGAAGATGGCAAGAACGGATACCTTGTAACAGTTGGCGACATCAAGGCTCTTACTGATAAATTATGTGTACTGATTGAGAACCCATTAATAAGGAAACAGTTTTCAGCCGCTGCAATTGAAAGGGCGAAACTGTTTGATGTTGACACTATCATGTCACGTTGGAAAAAGCTCTTTGAAGAACTGTAATAAAAAATCATCATGGACAAGAAACTTACCATTTTCACTCCCACCTATAACAGGGCGCACACGCTCCCAGCTTTATATCAGAGCCTTAGCGCGCAGGATTCCCACGACTTCCACTGGTTAGTGATTGACGACGGTTCCTCCGATAACACCGACGAACTGATACGGCAATGGAAGGAAGAGAAAAAAATAGAAATCACCTACATCTATCAGGAGAACAGCGGGAAGACCAGGGCCCACAACCGAGCAGTACAGCTTTGCCAGACTCCACTATTTGTCTGCGTTGACTCCGATGATATCTTGGCATCGCCAACTGCGGTTAGTGATAGTCTGAACTTTTGGAACGACCACGCAGCATTGGCTGAACGTTCAGATGTGAGCGGCATGGTGTCCTACAAAAAAATGGTGAATGGCACTAATGCGGAATTCCCCGACGGAATGGAATTGTCAACATTGGCTGGGCTTTATGCTGCAGGATTTAAAGGGGAGGCGAATCTGCTGTTTAAGACCGAAGTGTTGCGCCATTATCTTTTCCCCGAAATTGAAGGTGAGAAATTCGTAACCGAAGACTATGTACACAACCAGTTGGATCAGACATACCAGTTACTACTGTTTCCTTACACTTTCCAGCTGTGTGAATACAGAAGCGACGGTTTCACTTGGAACGCTTGGGATGTCCTTTTCAAGAACCCCAAAGGCTACCGCATGTACTACAACCAGCTGGTAGAGCTGGGCAAGGGGGCTCGCAGATACAACATGCAAATGTATATCGCCTGCTCATTACTGGCTGGCGACGGCAAGACCTTTTCCGAGTGCAGTTCAAAGGGGTTATTGCTACTTCTGTTTCCGTTGGGCATTTGGCAATACTTCAAGCTACGCCGTCGGAAATGGTAAGCCACCCTCATCAAAGCGACTTCAGCTTAATGTAGGTATTGGGCATCAGCCTGTAGAGGAGGCTTACGACACGTTGCTTCACCCCGTGAGTGAACTTCAAGGCTGGGACTCTCTTCTTGAGGTCTTTTACATATTCGTTTCTCCTCTTCAACAGAGCCTTGTCGTGCGTCAGATACCAGACAGCAACAGAGAACGTGGCGAACATGGTGTCAGACATTCTCATCGAAACATCTTCAGGGAGCGGCAATTCTTGCTTCATGGCCTGCAAGCGTTCCAGCACAATATTGAAATCGGTCACTTTCTTCATGTTGACAGAGGAAACAATAGAGTTAGCCCGCTGACGATAGACATAGAATAAGACGGGAATGCGCACGCATTTTTCTGCCCTCAGATAACATTCGGTGGTAAATGGCACGTCTTCAAAATAGATACCGGGGATGAACCTCAGGTTATGGACTTCGAGAAAGGCCCGTCGATAGAGAGTGCGCCACACATAGCACTCTTTGGGATTAAAATCGTTAATGAAGAAAGCCTTGCCTGTTTTTTCAAATATGGCCGTTTGAAGACGGGGTTCGGGACGATAAGTGGGAATTTGCTCATCGGTCAGTTTCACGAAGTCCGCTATAGCCATATCGGCTTGCCATTCCTGCGCTTTATGCAGCAGCAGTGAAAGGGTGTTTTCAACAAGCAAATCATCAGAATCCAGGAACAGCACATAGTCGCCTGAGGCTTTTGACAATCCAGTATTTCTTGCTGCTGACAATCCCTGATTCTTCTGCTCAAGAATAATGATGTTACCGTGAGCCTTTATCAATTTTTCTAACACGCCAAAGCTATTGTCCTGCGTGCCGTCGTTGACAAGAATCACCTCAAAACAATCCTCTGCCAATTGTTGGCAGAAAATACTCTCCAAACATTGAAGAATATACCTTTCAACATTATATACAGGAACAATAATACTCAGCTGTTTCATAAGGCATTTGCATGGTTGCTGCAAAGGTAGACATTATTTTTGAAAAAGCTTGGCTGTTTCACAAAATTAATCTAATTTTGCAGACAAATTCTCATTCACGCCCCTTTACAAGAAGAAAATGTACAACCCCTTCAAAATACTTTGGCTGGTGGTCAGGTTCCGCCGTCCCAGCCGTGTTGTGGAGATGAAGGCGGTGGCCGACAGTTTCTGGCTGGGTAAGAATTACTCAGCACTGACGTTCTTCGGCTACATCGTGGTGCACAGCCAAGAGGAGGCCGACAAGCTCAACGCCACCACGGCGCAGAAGGACAGCCTGAAGCGGCACGAGATGATTCACCTCAAACAGGCGCAGGCCACCCACAACTCATGGCTGTGCTTCTACGCGCGATATCTATGGTATTGCCTGCGGGCGATACCGCAGAACAGGTACCGGCGCAACGCGGCCTACTATCTGAACCCCTTCGAGATGGAGGCCTACGAGCACATGTATGAGCACGACTACTTAGACAAGTGCAAGGACGGTGCCAACGGATGGCGCAAGTATGCGAAGATGAAGCCCGGCGAAAGGGCTGCACTGTCAAGATAAGGACAAAGCACGAAAGGACAGTCCTGATTTGAGCAAATAGCGGTTCCCCGCAGAGCGGCTCTTGAAAACGGGAAGCCTACTTTTGGTTGAATACGCATGAGATTTGACCAAAAGTAGGCTACTTTATTTTTCGATTTGCGGTTGAATGATTCAAGACATGCCATTTTCCAGATTTTCAGCCTGCATGTATTTGTAACCGAAATTCCCGTAATGTTATAACCATGTTCTATTCTTGAGGAGGTTCTGACTGTACTTGACCGATGCCTTCGTCCTTTTCATTGGCTAATTGCTGTTTGGCGTTGACTTTGTTTCCTTTGTGGAAGTATTCTATCTTGAAGAAGTCGAAGATGTCTCGTTGCGCCGCAGTCGGAATCGTATAGACATCTTTGTATTTGTTCTCGAAGTGGATTCTGGTGTAAGTGTCCACCTTCTCAAGGAAATCTCTTTCCGACCAGTACTGGCGTTCCTTGGGTGCGACTTTCTGCACCTCCATCCTGAGTTTGGTGAGCAGAATCAGTGCTATGAACACAACGAACATCTTGCCCTTGATGGTTCTTTCGTTATGGTTTCTCATGCGCCGCATGTCCTCGGCGTTCTTCACGTCGTCGAAGCTGACTTCCACGTCGTTGCGGTCACGGTACGACAGCAGTGCCTTGCGCGTGTCCTTCTCAGAGGTGGACATAAGCACCCAGTAGCAGCTGTCATTTTCAATAAAGTCATTGACGGCCTGGTCGTTGTATTCCACGACGCGTCCTCTCTTGGGTGTCTCCGTCACATGGAAGTACGTCTCGTACATCGTCTTGTTCTTCTCCACCTGCCTATTGTCCTCCAGTTCGTCCTTACACCTGCGCAGCCGCCGCATGAAATCGTCTATGACCTTGGCCTTCCGTGCGGCATCGAAGAAGATGTGATACCATGTGCGTCCGTATTCCGTCATCTTGAACACGGTCTTTCCGTAGACCAGCTGCCCGTCCTCCAACTCGATGGTGTTCCTCGGCGAAAGCAGGCTCGCCTTGTGCTCGGCTATCATCTTCTTCTGCCAGCCCACCGTGGAAGGCACGGGAATAGTGAAGCGGTGCCCCTTCTTCGTTATCAGGCGGAGGTTGTAGTCGCTGTAGAAGCCCCTGTCACCGAAGAAAGTGAACTTCTTCGCCCCCAGCTTGGAGAGCATCTTCAGCACGTATTCCAGCACGGCCTTGTCCGACATGCTTCCCGGGGTCATGGCGAACCACATCGGCAGGCCTGATGCCACGGAGGTGAGCAGTCCGAGGTTCACCTGCTCAAGGTTCTCATGATCACGATTGTAGCCCCGCTCCGCATAGGGGTTGCCCTTGCCGTAGGTGCTGATGCTCGTGATGTCGAACAGCATGCTGTCGCCCTTCCCCTGGCGTGCCATCCATGACTTGAAGAAAGCATTCTGCCGGTCGTCGGATATGGAGGCGAGCAGGGCGGAGATGCGCTGTGACGTGAGACCGAGGTCTGCATAGCCGCGTGCCTCAAGCCAGTCCTCGCTGTGGCAGAATGCCTTGCCGCGGCACACCGTGTAGTAGGCTAGGGCTAGAATGGAGTCCGTGTCCCCCGCAGAGAAGGCCTCAAGGAGCGACTTGCGGACGGAAGTCGCCTCACACACCTTGTCGAGAACCATCTTCTGCCCCACACGAACCGTATAGGATACCGCGGGACTTTTATCTCCCGTAGATTCTTCATCGGAAGGATGTTCCGCGACAGATTCGCCGGGAGGCTCGGCTTCTGACGTATGGCTCTCTGCCCTGCTCAAGTAGTACTTGTTATAGGCAATGGTGCCGTCTTCCAGAACCTTACCGATTGAATGGCGCTTGTGAGTTGAGTAGCCGCGGTCCTTATCCCAGTATGAGTAGTCCTCATAAACATATGTTGTGCCATTCTTGGCCTTAATATTGATGATTTTGTAACTATGTTTGTCCATTTTGCACCATTTTACGATGCAAATATAACCATAAATGGCGAAAACAAAAAATCTGAATCTCCAAAATATGAGTTATTTATAAAACTTTAACCATGTTTGTGGTTATAATTGGGAATTTCGGTTTTCAGGATATAATTCACAAATATAATGACCTGTATAGCAACAAACGGAATTATAACACGCCACAAGACTTTTTTTAAACTAAAAGAATAAGACTCTTTCTTAAAACAGTGAAAAGCCTGAACCAATATAAACAAAGGTACTTGCATTCCTGCCCATAACCCATAGCCCCAATAATCATGATGAGGTAACGTATGACCAATCAAAACGCATATAATAGCATATGCTTTAATAAAATCGATGAAAGAATCGTAGCCCTTTTTATTAAAAGTAATTATCTGAGACATCTTACATCTTTTGGTCTAAATTCTTGCCTTTCTCTTCGTGTTCGAAATTAGGAATGAAGCGCTTGATGGCGCTGACTACATCAGCCTTAGCGAAGTCTTCCTTTGCAAAGATGCCTTCCAATTTGTCGAAGAAGCTATTCACCTCGTCCATATTGTGACGAGTGGTCTGCTCCACAACACCAAGGGCTTGGAAACGCTGCATGTCAATCTTCTCGCCGGGGACATAAAATTCCTCGTAAGCTTTCTCACCAGTGGTATCGGATGTAAAATACACAACAGGGTAGAGCCTCTCCCCCGACCCCTCCCCGAAAAGGGAGGGGAGAACAGAAGCCTTATGCTTGGCCTCAACATCAGTGGCGCATGGATCTTTCTCTAAACCATTGGCTTTGACGAAATCATCACAGATGGCAGAGAAGGTGAGCATCTGGTCTTCACCTAACTTAGGGAAAAACACTTCGCCCCCTTTTCCAAGGATGCAAGCCAGCATGCATATCTGGCCAGACTCCTCGGGGCTGACGAAATATCTCTTTACATCACTGGGGGCTGCCAAAGGCTGACGTTTCTGCAACCGGTGAATCCACCCATCGGGCAAAGAGCCATTGCTGAAAGCCACATTGGCGAAGCGGGCGGTAGTGACCTTGAAGTATTTGTTGTAAGCCATGACTAAGTCTTCCATGATACGTTTAGAGGCTCCCATGATATTCACGGGGTTGGCTGCCTTGTCGGTGCTTACGCAGAAGAAATGCTTGGGAGGATAAACCATCAGCAGGTCCATCAGTTTCTTGGCCTTGATGTCGTTGTTCTCAATGAGTGCCTGAACGCTGTAGCGGTCTTTCTCTGAGCGCACATGTTTGTGGGCTGAGAAATTGGCTACGATGTCAAAGCCCTTCTCTTCACGGAAAATACGCTCAAAGATAGGGTCGGCGAAGTTCAGTGTATAGCATCGAAACTCATCAGAGACAAACAAACCATTTGTCGAGCGTACGTCACGTACTAATTCTGCAAGTCCGTTTTCATTGAGGTCAACCACCACCACGCTCTTCGGCTCAAACCGCAGCACTGCCTTGATGAAACTGGAACCAATGGAGCCGGCACCACCGATGACACAGACTTTCTTGTCTTTGATTTCCTTAGTGAGCGTCTCTTTGTTTGCCTCTATATCTGCAGCAAACATACTGACAGGGCGGAAAGTCACACTATCAGCAATGAATTTTTCTAAATTAAACATTGTAAAATTTAATCAAATGTCTCTTTTATCATCATCTTAATATCAATCATAGGACTCCAACCGCAATCCTTTGCAATCCTATTAATATTCATGCCCGCTGTTGAAAAATAACCATTATCTTCTATCTCTATTGAAGAAAAATAGCCAAATTCTTCACCAACCAGCTTCACAGCTTTTGCACATTCAAGCAAAGAATACTGCTGACCAATTCCAAGATTATAAACCGTCTGCCATTTTGAAGGGGCTATTAAAGCAATCGCAAGAAGGCCTCTTGCAGCATCTTCCACGTCTAATAAAGAGACCATTTGGTTGGGTGCATTAAGATGTATTGGTTTACCTTGCTTAACCGACTCCACAAAACGAGCCAAAAAGCGTTGAGGCATATTAATGCTTGACAATCGAACATTTGTATAGTTATTTATACCCGATGCAGCAAACATCTTTTCCGTAGCATATTTTGCCATGCTATACATATCAACAGGCTCTATTGGGGATTCTTCCGTAGCAAACTCACCTACAGGAAGTCTTTTATAAACGCCTTGCGACGATACATTAATTACATTTTGCACATCATTAATCTTTAATGCACAGATAAGCCTTTCAGTAAAATCCAATGCAGAACTGAGATCTGCCGGGTTATTACTTCGGGCAAAAGCGCAATTGATGACTATATCAACTGGTGGTGTGTGGCCTTTAAACAACTCCTCTGTGGTAATCAAAGGAACTAAACTGTCATGCCTTTTGGTTCTTGAACACGCAATAGCCTGATGTCCAGATTGAATGATTTCAGAAACCAAAGCTCTACCTACCAAGCCTGTTGCTCCTGTTACTAATATCTTACTCATATTTATAATACAACTCCTGTTATGTCATTTTCACTGATTCCAGGCAGCATCAGCTCCTCATCTTTATCAGAAAGGATGTGAATAGTGTCACCAATCTTTTTCATAGCAGGCCATAACTGTTCTTTTTCTTCTACAGTCCCAAGCACTCTTACCGTTATCTGTGCCAACTGGCCTTTCATTGCTTCTGTAATCGTCTGCCCAGGTGTATGTGCATATGCGGCGTCTATTACTTCAGGGAAAGTACTAACGACGTCCACACCAGTTATGTCCTTGATGGTTCCTGGTGAGCATAAGCATGAAACGTTGAAAGAGGGTGCCATTGTTACTGGCTGAATCTTCTCTTCAAAGGGTTCGTCCCACATTCGTCCTGTGAGTGCGAAGTGTATCAACATTGCCAATGGATCGAAACCGCAAACGCGCTCAAGGATACGGTATTCCCTTGAACCAGTCAAGCGGAAACCTATATCATAAACATAACATACGCCATTCTCTACTTTGCATTGCATGAACATCATTCCATTCTTTATCCCCACAGCCTCGAACATGCGCTTTGCATTTGGCTCTACTTCTGTCTGATATTTGGGTGTAAGATAAGAAGGAAATGTATATCCAACTGGTAATGGAATGATATTACCCGTCTGGCTTTGTTTGACATGGCGGTTACCTATCATCGTCAGATAATACTTCCCATCAGCAAACAGCCAGAACAATGTTGCTTCAGGACAATCCATGTAGCGCTCTATTATGACTTTCCCCTGACGAGAACTTTCTTTGGAATGTATTACAGCATTCTGTAGCTCCTGAAGGTTGTGGCAAATCTTAATGCCTCTTGAACCACTGCCATCTACGGGTTTAACCATAACAGGATAATTGATGTTTGGAGAATCCAAATCGTAAGCCTCTATTGTTGGAACGTTGAACTTACGACATAGCTGTTTATACTTGTCTTTATTGGTAAAGAGGTCGAATTGTTCTCTTGTACCATAACATGGAAGCCCAGTCAACTCACAAAGTCTTTGGTATGGCAGTAGGTAAGAATCCGTAAAACCTGTGAGAATGCCGTCAACATGATTTTCCTTCACTTTCTGAGTTAAAGCGCCGTAATCTTCTATGCTTACATTCCAATATTCGTTTGCTATAGCTTTTGCTGGTGAGCGCTCAATGTCATACCAGTCTGTAACAATAACATAAACACCTAATTCCTGAGCCGCTTTTACTATGTCCTTAGTTAGGTTATCGCCTCCCAGCAAAAGTAGTTTTTTTTTAGAAAGATTTGCTGTTTTCATTTGCCATCTTATTTGTTTTCATAATCTATTCCAAAAATACGCTCATGAAAATGAAGGTCATCTACTTCATTCATCTCAACTGCACCTTCACCCACATCAGAACGTTTGAGTACATTCACAATGGTTTTAAAGACAATCATTAAATCTGTAACAAACGTGCAGTGATCCACATACCAAACGTCGTATTCAAACTTTTTACTTAATTTGCAGTTGTTACGTCCATTGACTTGTGCCCAGCCAGAGATACCAGGCCGTACCTCATGACGTCGAGCCTGTTCTGGAGTATAAAGTGGCAGGTAGGCTACTAGCAATGGCCTTGGGCCAATAAGCGACATATCACCTTTTAATACGTTTATTAACTGTGGCAGTTCATCAATACTGATAGAGCGCACCAAACGCCCTATACGTGTCAACCGTTCCGCATCCGACAAGAGTTCACCGTCCTCATTCCGCTCGTCGGTCATGGTTTTAAACTTGATAACCTTAAACAACTTGGCATCCTTGCCTGGACGTTCTTGCAGGAAAAATGCTCCTGCGCCCTTGTTGGCTATCTTCAACCAGATAGTAACAATCAACAGTATTGGTGAGATGCATATCAATGCAATAAGAGAAATCCAAAAGTCGAGAAATCTTTTAAAAAAATGTCTGTACATGTGACGAAAAATGATTTTTTTTAATGCCTACTAAACTACCATTTTTTTCCGGACAAATAATGCTTTGTGCGCCTTATAAAAGTTCTGATATATCGAGGCAAGAATCTGCAAACGTAGATACCTAAACCAGACTTCACAGTTTCATTTACAGCGAAAGCATTTCTCATTTTCTCTTTATCCCCAATCATCTTTGTGCCAAAAAGGAAATAAGCGTCGTTTACCATATTCTTATTATGAATTACCTCACACCACATAGGGACATCTTTAATTCGCTCTATTTTCACCCCTTTAATTTCATCAATATGATAGTGTCCTCCATAACCAAATACGCCTCTGATTGTCGAGGGATCGCCATACTCCACTACGCTTACAAAATGATTCCTCGGATAGCGGATTTGTAATAAGTAATGGTAGTCCGTAAAAAACTGGTAGCCATCGCTATAGTAAATAAAAGTGCCATCATCTAATGACGTTATCTTATTCTGCAAATTCTCCACAAACTTCACATGCAGTGCATCGTCATTATCCAGATATGTTGTAATTATTCGTGCTTTGCCGCTCTGGTCTATTCGTTTTACTATTTCTGTTTTGAATAACTCTGCAAAATAGCGCCCATCCTCAGGTTTTACGAAAACAGGAATCAGTTGAGGACACTGCTTTTGGTAATCTTTAATCTTACTTTCGTACTTAGCTGGTGTCATGCTGTCAAACAGCACTATCCATTTAAAGTCTTGACGACTTTGGTTAATTACAGATGGCAGACAATAATGTTCAAATAATGAGAATCTTTGTTCCAACCATCTAATTGTTCTGACCCTATGCCCTTCTTTGTCATTTTGCCACAGAAGCAGGTTGAACCGGGTCAAGATAAAGTGTTGTAAAAACATCACTACTTTTTCCTTTCTTGAAGAAATTGTTTCCCACTGTCAAATATTAAGCAGCAATTCTATATTAATCGTTGGGAAGATTTGCTTTTATAACTTGGAAGAACATTTCTGAAAGGATAGACTTGTCATAGATTTCAACTGCGATTCTACGCGCATTCTTGCCCATCTCGTCAAGTTCATTTTTTTTGTCTTTTATCATAATAAGTTGTGAGGCCAAATCTTTGGGGTCATCTGGGTTTACATAAAATCCACAATGGTGTTCCTCCACAATATCTTTTGTCCAACCTGCTGAGTTCACTATGACAGGTTTCCCTGCTGACAATGAATCGAAAAGTTTATTGGGAGAATTGGTATAGAGTATGGGAAGATTCTTGAAACTGACCACACTCACGTCACATAGATTCATTATGTCAGATATTCCTTCGGTATTGTAGTGCCCCAAGAACTTCACGTTATGGAGGTTCTTTTCCTCAACCATCCTCTGTAATGCAGGCAATGTAGCACCTCCACCAGCAAAAATAAAGTTTATGCTGTGTTCTTTTAAATCATTCTGCAAAATTACAGCAGCTTTAATGATATAGTCTAGTCCGTTGGCCACTCCCATGGCTCCTGCGTGTAATACATTGAATTTCCCTTTTGGAATGTTATACTTCTCAAAGTCAGCATCCTTGCGCTCACGGGGATAGAAAAGGTCGGGTTTTGACATGTTTGGAATCACAGAAACTTTCTCCTTAGGCACTCCACATTTCAACACTCCCTCCTCCATGCCTGGAGACAAGGCTACGACATGCTCTGCATTTTTATAAATAGACTTTTCGAGTTTTCGAAGTAGCTTGATAGCAACCGGGTTTGTGATAGCCCCTACCTGAATGGGGAACTCAGGCCAAAGATCTCTAACCTCGAATACATACTTCCATCCTTTCAGCTTCTTTAGAACTAAAGCGATAAAACCTACCGTCAAAGGAGTGGATGTAGCATAAACAAGATCGACTTTCTTTTGGCGAAGTCCCTTCCAAATCGCTTTTACAACAAATTTTAGAAAGGCAAGCACCTTTTTGACTTTTCCGAATGATTGTGAATAGGGATTGTCCAAGAAGTAAACATCAATGCCCTCAATATTCTCATGACTCGCATGGGTCATGGCAGATATAACCGTTACGTCAATGCCATTCTCAATCAGTTTTTTTGAGAACCAATATGAACGTGTTACTCCCGAAGTCTCTGGTGTACGGAAATATTGGTGAATGTATAATACTTTCATGTCTTATATTTGTTTATAAACGTTCCCATTCCGGCAACCAAATGTCAAATTCGACATCTCGGTTCATCCATTTTTTTGGAGCAATAACACGCCCGTTACGTTTGTTTAAGAATGCGCCCCACCAACTGAAAGTACTGTTGGCGATGATAAGGTCTTTGCAATGCGTCATCAAAAACATATCCCAGCAACTATTCTTCCCAATATTGTTGGTCACTATTGTCAGTTTGTTATTGCCAACCAACGGTGCAATATTATTTTGACACCATGCTACATCATTCGAAAAAACATAGAATGAATGTATTTGCCTGTCGCTCAGCAGAGCATTGATGCCAGCCTTGTAATAATCAAGCTCACACAATCCCTTGAACGATGACACCAAAAGATAATCACCTCTTCTGATATGAATACCAACACTGTTTTCACGTTCCATATCGGCTATTAATGCAGCATTCTGCTCATTTGGAGTCGTGTGAGCAAATACCTGTTGTAACTTTACTCTGATGGCTGAATAATAACTAGCTGCTCCCCACAAACCTTCATAATATGCATCACCAGATTTAGATAAGACGGAGGGGTCATAAGCATAATAGAATTTAGGCTGTTGTATTATTTCATTCTTCCGTTTCGGAAAATGCTTACGTACAATGCGACTGGCAAGATAATTTGGCACATATCGGGATAATTTCATAATTTTCCACGGATTTGCGACTGGTAGGTTTGCGTTTGGAAAAACCTTATTAATCTCATATCCATTGTGTAGGTTTGCCGTTTTCCATTTCTTTATGAAAATGTGATGGAAGTGACTCGTGTCTATCAGTACGTCTTCATCTGGGTTCAGATCTTTCAGCTTGTATGCGAAGGCATATTGAAACATTTGGTTGCCAAGCCCACCTATAATATTAACAATTTTCATTTTGTGATGCCACCTATAAAAGTATTGAGTCTACTCTTTGAAAAAGCTCTCCCGTCTGATATACAGCTGATGTTTTGTCTATTGTTTTGAGATTTTTTACACAATTCATTATGTTTTCTTTTTTGAGTGAAGACACAAAATTGATTACTTCCTTATCATTCATGCTATCTATTGCATAGCCCATCCCCAGTTGTTCTACTTTATGTTCAAGAAACGTTCCTTTCGAAACGATAATAGGCGTCTCAAAATACATGGCTTCATACATCTTGTTTGGTTCTGCAAATTGCGCATTTACAGTATATGCATCATAGGTAGAGAGTGACAAATCTATATTAGAATAAATCTGGGGCAAATCATCAGGATTTTTGAATGGCCCATGAAAAAAGAAATTCTTAAAATTAAGTAATTTTCTCCCAGGGCTATTCTCCGGCATAGTGCCATAGACATGCAATTCATGTTGAGGAAAATTTTCAACAAAAACCTTGCAGAAATTTACTACAGAGTTGAACCTAAAACTACCTACGAATCCAACTTTAAGGTGCTCTTCATTAAGAGATTCTTTTCTTATTTGCGGCAACTCAAGTATTGCAGGATTAAGTTTGTTGCTTATAACCATAATATTTGAAGGAGGATGATTACCAAAATGATATTCAACAAATCCTTCAGACGTAAGAACTGTTAATAGTGATTTCTTGATAATTTTCACATCTTTCCATTCCAAGAATTTGCGTACGACAGAATTAGGCATGTATGTGTGAACCAAATCTGCTTCTTCATAGATGTATGGCATTTTTAATACAGTTCTTGCAACTAAAGCCATATCTAAGCCAAAAATATAAAGAATACAGTTTTTCATCTTTATTTCGGTTTCAATCTCCTTGATATGTTTTCTCATAAAGGAGATCCTTCTTAAATAGGGCATCTTGTTGGGGAACTCGCCTATTATCTTGTAGCTAAAATGTGCTTTTAACCCACATGGAGATACCCCTATTCTGTCAAATCCGTATACTTCAATCTCATATCCGGCATCAAAAAAGCTATTTATGCGCTTAACAACTCTTTGTATCTGCACGGAATTGAGTAGAAAAACTATTCTCTTTTTGTTCATTTAGAGTTTGTCTTCTTTTTCAAAAAAATTTTTTAGATAGGCTGAAAAGTAAATGCCATTTTCTGTATGACTGGCGTATGAATCTATTTGTTCCACATATGGAATATCGTATTTTTTCAAGTCTGCCATTAAATCAACTATATGTTCTTGATAAGTGTGTTCTTCTTTTGAAAAGCACAGATGAATACGTGTCTTAGCATGAGCAAACTTTTGCAACTGAAGTGGCATAATAGCATCAAGCTTTTCAACATCTGTTTTTGAAGCATCCTTGCCCATCATGCCTTCTAGAACATCACGATGGTTTGGTGTGCTAATGTATGTACCCACATGGTACTGACAAGCACCAGAGAATATCTCATGTGCGCCATGCTCTAATCCAAAATAGATAGCACAAGTACCACCCTTACTGCTTCCTGCCGTCATTAATTCTTTATACCTTTTCCTTCTTTTTATATCATTGATTAAGCCATTCGTTAAATAGAGCGGTGTGTTACTTCCATCTACATACCAATAATAACTTCCACGATGACCGAAATCATCTAAAATAAAAAGCTTGTCTATCTTCACATTTTCTAAAGTTCGCATATAATTGTACTTAGGAACACGTTTAGCAAAACCAGAGAAAACTAAGATTAGTTTGTCACTACCATTGTCTTGGTAAATGTACTTAAGGCGTCCATCATGTTTCTTCTCTATGAACAAGAATTTTATCTTATAGAAAACAAATCTTATTCTTTTAATGAGATTTTTTAGGATATGTGTCATACCTCAATAATGTTCGTTCATTTTAAAGCGGCGACAATTCTTTCGCATGCCTTTCCATCACCATAAGGATTGAGTGCTTTCGACATTTTTTCGTAAGCGGTTTGGTCATCAAGTAAGACTGAAACTTCAGAAACTATCATGTCATGATTTGTACCTACAAGATGTACTGTGCCCGATTCAAGAGCTTCAGGACGCTCGGTGGTGTCACGCATCACAAGAACTGGCTTCCCAAGACCTGGAGCTTCTTCCTGTATACCGCCAGAATCAGTAAGGACTACGGCACTCTTTTCCATCAAATATACAAACTCCAGATATTGGAGTGGCTCAATAAAGAAGAAATTTTGAGCCTCTCCCCAGCCCTCTCCCAAGGAAAGGGAGTCCATGCCAGTAAAAACTTGACGAATAGGCTTGCGGACATTTGGATTGAGGTGCATGGGATATACAAAATCTACTTCTGGATATTTCTCCGAAAGATCTTTCATTGCAGTGACCATGTTGATAAACCCTTCACCAAAGTTCTCTCTTCTGTGACCAGTTATCAGTACAAGCTTCTTGCCATGTACAAGCCGGTTTACATCATAACCAGCAGTTTTAAGAACATGTTCTTGTTCCTTAGCCAGCATTATATCGTTCTTCAACTTATCGACAACCATGTGGAGGGCATCGATAACGGTGTTGCCCGTTACAAAAATCCGGCCTTGCGCTTTTTCCTCTAAAAGATTTTTCTTAGAAAGAGGAGTTGGTGAGAAGTTATATGTAGCTATACGACCTGTTATTTGCCTATTTATTTCCTCCGGCCATGGACTGTAGATGTTATGAGTACGCAGGCCAGCCTCAACATGGCCTACGGGTATCTGCTGATAGAAAGCAGCAAGTGCTGCCGCTGTACTGGTAGTAGTATCACCATGAACCAAGACTACATCAGGCTTACAATCCTTGAACACGTCACGCATTCCCGTGAGTACACGAGCAGTCACATCATAGAGGTCTTGACCCTGCTTCATGATGTTAAGATCATAATCGGGCTGCACTTCAAAAATTTGCAGCACTTGATCCAACATTTCTCGGTGCTGGCCGGTGACACATACGACAGTTTCAAATTCTTCTCTGTGTTTTTGAAACTCTTTGACCAGTGGGCACATTTTTATAGCCTCTGGTCTAGTCCCGAACACCAACATTATCTTTTTCATACTCTTTTAAATGTGGTAAACATTCTCTGCTAATGGACAAATGTTGTGACAATCAAGTATAACTTTGTTCGTCAGCCTTTCCCAGTTCTGTTTGATATGATCATGTTTCACCATGATAACCACCATGTCTACTTCGTCCAAAAACTGATTGAAGTTTAGTATCTGGTTCTTCACTATTTCTTTCTCCGTAAAAAACGGGTCAAAAGTTTTCAGAGGACGAGCTAAGTGACGTTCCTGAATATCCAACATTTGCAGAGTAGGACTCTCGCGGATGTCGTCAACATTCTCCTTATAGGTTAGGCCATATAAGCCCACCTTGCGGTTGTCTGTGATGCCATGCTTCTCCATTATTTCATGTATACGTTCCAATACAAAGACGGGCTGGTAGTCGTTGGTCTTCATACTCTCATCTATCACCTTGGCCAGTTGGGGATAGTCGCCAACTAGGAACCAAGGATCAACCGAGATACAGTGGCCGCCCACACCAGGACCAGGTTGAAGGATATTCACACGGGGATGCATATTGCAAATTTTTATAATTTCATATACATCCATGTTGTCATGACGGCAGATACGACTCAACTCATTGGCAAATGCGATATTTACTGCACGGTATGTGTTCTCAACCACCTTCGTCATTTCTGCAGTACGGATGTCAGTAACAACAATTTCACCCTGACAGAAGGATGCATAATACTGCTTCACCTTCTCCCCTATATTTTTGCTGTCAGCACCGATTGTGCGGTTGTTATGTAGCAGTTCGTACACCATATTCCCCGGTATAATACGTTCAGGCGCATGTACAAGGTGGACGTCATCGCCTATTTTAAAGTCATTAGCCTCAATAACCGGACGCACGAATTTGTCTATAGTACCTGGACTGACGGTAGATTCAATGACTATAGTTGCGCCCTTGGGACACACTTTCATTATCTCTTTCACTGCGGCAACTACGTAGCAAGCGTCAACTTTCTTGCTGAACTTATCGTAAGGTGTTGGCACAGAAACAATATACATATCTGTTTTCTGATACGCTGTTGTGAATTTTATGCCTGCCTTTATAGCATCCGTGAACAACTCATCAAGACCATCTTCCTTAAATGTGGTCTTTCCAGAATTAAGTGTACTTACCAACTCCTTGTTGTAGTCAGTACCAATTACTTCTACTCCATGTGAGGCCATCATCAAGGCAGTAGGAAGGCCAATATAGCCTAGTCCAATTACATTAATCATACTAATATTAATTTACATTTTACTTTTTATAAAATCAAGAATTGTCTCTGCTCTTTGTTCTATGGTCAGTTTGTTTGCCATTCGTATAGCCCCATCGGAAAGCCGTTGGCGCAAACTATCGTCTTGCTTTAGCTGCAAAATAGCATCAGCTATCTGCTGCACGTTCTCAGGATTGACCAAGATGGAATTTGACCGGTCAAGTACATCCCAGTTGAACGGTCTGTCTGAAGAAACGATAGGCAAGCCACATGCCATCGCTTCAACGATAGCATTGCAACATCCCTCATGCAGTGTAGGCAACACAAAAATGTCGGCAGCATTTAAATATTTCGGTATCTCCTCATGAGGTAGAGGCCCCTTGTAAACAATATTCTTACAAACAGGTTCGTCATTGCCCTTGCCAATAAAAATTGAATAAGTATCAGTTTGCGCCTGAGTTATACTAATTGCTTCGGCTACCCTTGACGCACCTTTACGCTGGATAAACCATCCGACAAACGCCACAACAAAAGCATTGACAGGTATTTTCAATTCCTTACGACATTCTGTCTTATCCATCACTTTGAACAGCTGACTGTTAATGGCATTAGGTGAAACGATACACTTTTCTAATGATGTAAGACCTAAAGAAATACTTTCATCTCTATTTTTCGATGACACACATATTACCCCTGACACATAATTACAGAAAGCAGATGTTTTATCATTGAGGGGGAACTTTATCTCACTCTCACCAGTAGCGACAAAGAGAGGGATATTGTGAGCTTTCGCATATTCATATCCGGAAAAAGCAGAATACCAAAAATGACCGTATATCGCATCTGGTTCAGGCATCAGGCTAAAAGCCTTCCTTAACGCACGCTTTCTTAGTTTTGAAGAAAGTGAAATACCACTCCCAAAAGACGGATACCATGGCCTCAAAATGGTAACTTTTCCTTTCTCTACCTGCAAGCATTCTTTCGTAGGTGCATAACGCTTATAATGAAGAAAATTATAAGGGCAAACCACTACAACGTGGTGGCCAAAGGACGCTATAGCTTCTACTATTTGTTTTACAAATGAATAGTCGCTATTATTATGCCGCCCAGGATATTTATATGTTATTACACACAATGTCATTTTGCTACACTTTTTAGGGACTGCTGCCAATGGAAATAAAAACCACCCCAAAGGAGCCAAACCATTGAATCGCCTGTGGCTAAAGAGGAATTGTGAAGCATCGCATTTGCTGTATATGCGAGATATGCAAGGCTAAATACTATATATATAGTATTATCAGGCTTTATTATCTTTAGACTTTCGCGGACGCATAATTTGCACTGTTTAAATACTAGTGTCACTAAAGCAATAAAACCTAAGATACCTCCATAGATGTATGCATTAAGTATCAAGTTGTGGGGAGCTTTTATCTTTAATGCAAAAAAGCGATCTAATCCGCCGAAAATAGGATTGTCAAGAATATAGTTTAGAGCATTATTGTAAATGGAAATACGGGATTCTTCTGTCCCTATTTTTTGAGAAAAACGATTGTCACCAGATAGTATTTCTTCATAAAGATAAGGTATGAGCCAAGCAACAAACAATATGAAGAAAAATAATAATATAGGTTTGAAATCCTTATTCCTTTCTACCATCATTTTGTATAGTCCAATTACCACTATGAAAAATGCAATAAGGAAAGCGCTCCTTTCTTGTGTAAGAAAAGTTGCATAGAGAGCAAATAATGTGTAAAAATAACCTACAATGCTCTTCACACCAAATTCTCTTTGCAAAGTGAGCGACAATACCGTAAACGTCATCATATAATAACCGTTTGAGACAGCAGTAAACATTCCAGGGGCATAGTATCCCCAAACATCAATCTCTGACTCCTGCAATTCTTCGAACCATGCCATTTTGTCTATGTAAAGAAAGTCCAAGATTCTATCTGCATAGCTCAACCCATAGGCTTGTCCAATGGTAACAAAGGTGTTCAAGGCTCCAATTATCAGTAAAGTATTTAGTAATACATGTATGGAATTAAATTTCTTTACTAGTATAAACGTTGATAAATATGCACAATAGCAGACAAAGTAAAAACCCAACAGACGGCGAGTACCCTCTACAATATAGCCAGTTACAGATGCTGATAGTAAATAACAAACAACAAAAAACAAATATAGCTTGAAATATTTATCAGCATAAAGTTGATTATTGATACTAATGCAAACAACAATTACTAAAGTGCTAACGAAAGTTGATGCGGGAATAATGCCTACATGGAAATTTCCATATACCAGCAAAACAAGCAAATAAGCTATATATATAATGGAAAAAAAATTTTTCATTTATGTTCCAATTCTTCTTACTCGCAAACAATTCAATCAATTGACTGCAAAAAACTATAAAGCTGCGTTTTATTCGACAATGACATTTTCTTTATCTCATCTGGTATCTTGAAAGCGGGAGACTGTTCAATGTAATTGCAAAGGATACTATCAATATTTTCCAAGTTATTTAGTGGGTAGCAAAATGAATTATTAATTTGATTATGCAACCTTTTCGTTTTAGGATGCAAGTAGAGCGATAACGGTCTAACATTTAAGGCTGCTGCCGTAATCCCCACATGGAGTTTTGTCGTAATAACATATCCTGAATGATTAATTTTATTTATCAAATCACGATATCCTTTGTATTGATAGATTGTATAGTGTATATGTGACTCTTCCAAAATACGGAAAATGTCTTTATAGACAACTGAATTGTAAATATTAGGAAAGGAGTCTGTTATAAATCCAACGGATTGCAAATCATTATTTGAATTTATTTGTTTCACAATGGATTTCATTATTAATGAAATCGTTTCTTGATGGCCTGAAATGCCTGGCAAATGTAATAAGATTTCCTTTCTGTTTTTTTCTGGAAAGAGGGTAACTAATTCTGAAAGAGATAGGACTGCATCAGCAGATAATATACAATTTTTAATCCCGTGAGTATTTAAAAACACCAACGATTCCTGATTCCTTACTACTACTTTCTTTGCTCGTTTGGCTATGAACAAACATATTTTTCTAAACCACCAAGATGTAATCGGGCCGAATTCCACACCGATAATTGCGTATGGTACTCGAAATATGATTGCTATTAAGCCAACTATTCCATGACGATAGAAATTTCTAAAAGCCCATTTGTTCTTGTTTTTCGGTTGCTCACCGAAGTAGCCACCGCCACAAAATACCAAACATTTCGATTTGATTAATTTTAATATACCTGTTGTTCCTTCTGGCAAATCCTTTGATTCTTTTCTATCTGCTAAAGGGAGGTTAATAATAGCATCTGGACATTTCTCTTTAATCCAATGTGCGAAGATTGCGACAAGCAAAATGTCCCCATAGTTATTTCCAAAATATGAACCATGAAGAGAAACAATATTCTTTTTCATTTTATTTTCTTTTTTACAATATTAACTAGCAACAACCTTTCCTTCGATGTCAACCCAAAGTAAATAATTGATACACAAGAAAAAATAACTACTAACAATGTACAGACTATTTTCTCAGCTGTCGTTTCTATGAAAGAGAACAGAAAGAGAGAAAAGATGACGCAAATACATGATATGATTACTAAAGGTAGGAGAACTTTAAAAAAATAATCAGCAACAGCTAAACAAGGAATGATCTTTTGCGCAAAATACATTCTTACAAAAGAAACAGCAAACATGATTCCAATTTTAACCCACATAGCTGTGGGAGCAGGAAGTCCCCATTTAAAAAGTGCATAAAGAATAAAAAGGTCTGATACAAAAACTAACCCAGTTACTATTTGGAACCATTTTATTTTTCCAGTGGCCATAATACTAAAATTCAGAGGAGAAGTAGTAGCTTGCAATATTCCGCTGACTAGCATAAGAATACAGAATATATTGGCATCATTTGGTACTTTTCCTAACCATAGTCTCAAAACATCGTCAATATTTAAAATAATTGGAAGTGCAATCAATATTAGAAGGTAAAAAGATATTTTACTCGTGCTATAAACCAGATTCTTCAGATAGTGATAATCACCATTTGCATATGATTTTGTTATTTGAGGGTTGAACGCTGTCTGAAAATTTCCTGTTAACTGTAGTACATGGCTATTTACTTGACTTGCAACAGCCATAGCCGCATTCGAACTAACACCATGAAACATATTTACTAATATAGAATTTCCGTGATTTGTACCTAGAATCATGGCATGTCCAAATAAGGCCCACGATGTATAGCCCAACATTTCTCTACAAATTTTTTTGTCAAAAAGGATACGGATTCTTGCCTCTGGATATTTCTTACTGCAATAGAATACATAAAACAAAAAGTTAAGTATTCTTATGCAGAACAACAATAATCCATATGTGATAAGCCTGTCATGACTCGTGTTTTTTATGAATAATGCAACCATAAGAGTTAATAAGCAATCAGCAATGCTGATTATGGCAAATACCCCCATATGTTCATGAGCGACAACACAGGCGCCAAAAGGAATAGCTACAATTATCAGAAGCAATCCACCTACGACTGTTTGATAAACAAAAAATGCAGCAAATTCACGTCCAGTTGGAATTTGTATATAATTATTAAGAAACCACAATCCTACAGTTTCTGCAAGGATAAATACTATTATTGCAAAACACAAATGGATTAATAATGCTGTATTAAATGTTTCAATTAGACGACCATTTGGCAACGCCATCTCTACATTGAGGAAACGCTGTGTACATTTTACCATTGATGTTCTAAAAAAAGAAAATAATGATACAATGCCACCCACGACACTATATAGACCATAGTCAGCAATGCCTAAAGAATTAAGGATTATCCGTGAAGTATATAGACCTATCAGGGTAACGACTATCATCCTTATATAAAGGACGATAGTATTCTTTGCAATACGTTTTGTATTACCTGTATTTTTCGTCATACGATGTAGTAGTATAACTATAAATAGAAAAATAAAAGCTACTCAATTAAGAACCCTATATAACAAAGATCCTAATGAAATCGTTATACTTACCCCTCTAAGCCACAGTTTTGTTGTCTGTCCTATTTTTGCATTTTGAGCCATTGCTTCATTAGGCTCTACATAAACAATATCACGCTGTTCCAGATAATAATATGGCGAGTCAACTATATTCGCATCACGCAAATCTAGTTTATGAACTTCGTATGTGCCATCAGATAATTCACGAAGAATCTTGACATTATCACGTTTTCCATAGATGGTCATGTCACCTGCCATAGCCAAAGCCTCAAGAACCGTAATTCTATTGCGTGTAACACTAAAAGAATTAGGGACTTTGACCTCTCCCATCACGGCAATCTCATAGTTTTCAATATTCACATTGACAATACAGTCTGCATCAGCCTGTAAATAAGGCTTTATCTGCTGACGGATGTGTTCGTTAGCTTGAGTAATAGTGAAGCCAGCAACATGTACTTTTCCCACAACAGGAAAATCTATGTTTCCATCGTTATCTACAAGATAGCGGTGTATGGGGCTACCACCACGGATACGCCTGTCTCTTATGTCTATGACCGAAATATCAAGTAAATTAAACTGAGATACAGCCTCTTCACCCATACTTGAGAATACAAACACAGTGAGTTCATCTTTGGGCTTTATTTTCATCTCATAGAGATAACCCTTCCCAGTTCCATCATACTCCGCCGAATTTTGGAAATAAGGAATGTCTTTGTAATGTGCACAAGAAAAAAGCACCTGTGCTAGTATAATTGAAATAATAACATAGTATTTTCTTTTCATCTCTTTTTTCTTTATATCTTCTCCGAATCGATCTATGTATGTTACGTGTGTTTCCTTCACTGTAAAGCACACGCCACCATTGTCACAATTCTATCGTGCTGTTTGTATTAATCTTCAAGCTTTGAACTATTCTTGCGACAATAAGACTCCCCATCTCAACTATACGCGTCCTGCCGCGTCTATGGCTTAATGACGTCAATGAACTTGCACATCGAACATACGAATTCTTATTATATGCCGAAGGCGAAATAGCTCTTATTCTTGTTTATTTAACGATGCCCTTTTCGAGGTACTCTGCGAGGTTGGTACGGACCTTGGCAGCGGCTCCTTCAGCAGCAACCTTGGCGATGTCGTGTTCAACCATGAGCTTTACAAGCTCCTCGAAGCTGGTCTTGTTGGGATTCCACTTGAGTTTGGCCTTGGCCTTGGTGGGGTCGCCCCAAAGGTTGACGACGTCCGTGGGTCGGTAGAAGTCTTCGCTAACGGCAACAACTGCTTTGCCAATCAAAGTTTCAGGACCTTTTATTACAATACCCTTCTCATTGATGCCCTCGCCCTCAAACTTCAACTCCATACCTGCATGTTTGAATGCCAAATCAGTAAATTCACGGACAGAGTGCTGTATGCCGGTAGCGATGACAAAGTCTTCAGGTTTGTCCTGCTGGAGAATGAGCCACATACATTCTACATAGTCCTTGGCATAGCCCCAATCACGCAGAGAATCCATATTGCCTAAGTACAGGCAGTCCTGAAGGCCCTGGCTGATGCGGGCTACAGCAAGGGTAATCTTTCGGGTGACGAAGGTCTCGCCACGACGCTCGCTCTCGTGGTTGAAGAGAATGCCGGAGCAGCAATACATGTTATACGCCTCGCGGTACTCCTTGACAATCCAAAAGCCATACTGCTTGGCCACAGCGTATGGGCTATAAGGATGGAATGGGGTATTCTCGTTCTGCGGAACCTCTTCTACCTTGCCATACAGCTCACTTGTGCTGGCCTGATAGATGCGGCATGTGTCCGTCATGCCCAGCTGGCGCACAGCCTCCAAGACACGGAGTACGCCGACGGCATCGACATCGGCCGTGAACTCTGGGGAGTCGAAGCTCACCTGCACATGGCTCTGTGCAGCGAGATTGTAGATCTCGGTCGGGCGCACCTTACCGATCACGCCCAGCACACTCATGGAGTCGCCCAGGTCGGCATAGTGCAGATGGAAATGGGGCATACCCTCCAGATGAGCAATGCGCTCGCGGAAGTCGACCGATGATCGGCGGATGGTGCCATGCACCTCGTATCCTTTCTCCAACAGGAATTCGGCCAGATAACTGCCGTCCTGTCCTGTAATGCCCGTTATCAGGGCTATATTCTTTTTACTTTCCATATTGTTTTTTAACTATTGTCTAGTGATATGAAGGAAACGTGTCACTCTGGCACTTATGCTTCTATCCATATTGCCAATAAAGGCATCAAGGATTTGACTCTTTCCATACAGAGGTGTCATGTCATAGTTGGCGAGTGCGGACAATCTTAGAAACAAATTATAATTGATTGCTCTATTTAAAAAAGGGCAGGCCCGCTGTATTATTGAACCTTTTGACTTATGAGAGACCAGCGGTATTTCCCCGCCCCTAAATAGACAGTGGAGGATTATATAGGAAGTGAGAGTTCTTGGACTAGCCAAACGGCAAAGCCGAGCGAAAATGGAAGTAAAAATGGTATAACGAGGGGCCACGAGTCTGTTTCGGTTTGTTAGCCTTGTCAATGTCGTTGTTTGACGATTATGAACGGCATGCGCTGAAGGCGCGAATGTGCATGGCATCCGAGTTAGCATGTATCAACAGTACGCCAAATGTGCCAGCACCCAATGCCTATTAGAACTAATGCCCTCATAAGAGGAAAACCATAAAAGGGCCACCTTTGGAAAAGGTGACCAATGATATGAACCTAAAGGTGATTACTTATGCATATTCAAGAATGAGGCTGGCATCAATGCCCATTTTGGAATGAAGACGCTTAGCGAAAGACATTGAGATACGACGACGGCCGCTCATAATCTGACTGAACTGTGACTCGTTGACACCCAACAGACGGGCACCGTCTTTCTGACGCATGTCGTGGGCATAGAAATATGCTTCTATAGTTGCGATGAGCGGGGATTTTCGACGCAAAGGTAATATGTTAAGGTATTCGTCTTCGTAATCTGCCATCTGCTTGCTCAGACGGGCAATCTCTTGGGTATAGGTATTGTCCATTCCCGGCTCAAGCATCCCCTTTGCTGTAGCTTCAGCTATCAACTTCTCCACCTGGGCCTTCACCTCATCATACTGCTCGCGGGTTGTCAACTTCTCCATGTCTTATCCTCCTTTACATTATATTGTAGCACAATCTATCTTGTCATACTCTGCATGGGTTCCTACGAAACGGATATTCATCACGCCACCGACAAAAATGACTACAGCAACCAGACGGAAGTTGTTGCCACCGATGTTGAAGACATAACGGCCGTTCTTTACATAGTCTGCCGTCGGAAACTGACGCTTCAAATCCTGATGGCTGTTCCAATGGGCCGCCTTGACATCCGCAACCCATTTGTTCAATGGCTTGACGGCATTGGCATGCAATTGAACGAAGTCATCTAACAGTTCCTTGTTGGCTATAATCATGCTTTATGCTGACTTGATGCTGCAAAGGTAGACTTTTCTTTTCAAATCTGCAAATAAATTTACAAGAAAGTAAAGATTCCGTGCTATTTTTTTATTCGTAATGAGCTGGGAATGTTCACAACTCTATCTGCAAACCAGATGGTGTTCTTCATCCTGTCGTTCTCACAGTACCATGAGTTTATTTCGGCTTGTTGGCCTTGTCGCCCATGAACTTCAGGGCCTCGCGCTTGGCGCAGGTGCTGACAAGCTTTTGAAGGTATGGGGAGGCGGGATGGTGCTCATGGATGTAGGCACGGGCCTGCTCGCGGTATTTGGGTTCACGGGTGGCGATATACATGGCGACATGGAGATAGGCACGGGCATCGGTGCTGGCCTTGCTTTCACGGAGCCGGGCTATGGCGCTGAGTTCCTGCAGTACCTGCTGCTTCAGCCTCTCTTTCGTCTGAACATCGCCCAGCATCTGAGCGCAGATGAGCATCAAGGCGAGGAAATGACGGTGCATGGCTCCAGGAGGGAAGGGCATCGTGCAGTCCTGAAGGATCTCACGCAAGGTTCCTTCATCTTTGAGCCTGGTGGCCTCCGTCTGTTTGTCGTTGACTTTCCGCGAGAAGATATCGACCAGCTTCTTCTGGGCATTGCCGACAATCTCGCTGAAACGGGTGTCGGAAGGAACGTCGTGGAGGGTGACGAAAAGGCGCTGGAACGGGATGTTGAAGAGGGTGAGTTCCAGCTGTACCTTGTAAGCGCCATTCTTCTTGGGAACGACATCGACAATCTTGCAGGTCGTGTTGTCGCTCTCGAAAGGGGCGCTAGGCAAGTGTATCTCACTGCCTACCTTCAAATCGCTGACGGAGAGGGGGAGGTCTATCGTGTATTCTCCGCTGCTGCAGATCTTGATGAGTGCCTCTAAGTCTGACGGGCGGATGGTGGCACGGCTCTCTTTGTTGTCCTGATCAACGAGCAGGAAGAACAGCCTGTCTTCTGACTGGGCGTTGACCCGGCTGATCAGACTCTTTACGTCGACCAGTTCGCCTTGAACGAAAAGGTAACGATAAAGGGCAGAACGGATGGAGAGCTTCTCCGTCAGCACGTCCGGCTCATAGACGGTTGCATCGATGGCGGTATAGGGTATGAACGAGTCGATAGGCTTTTCCAATGCGAAGTCACCAAACCTCTTCTGGTTCTCCTCCACCGTGATGTTCCATTGCTCCAGGTGGGCCTTGGCATGTTTGGGATTGTTGGTTGTCAACACATACCAGGTACTCATTCGTTAGGGTATAATTACTTATACTTTTCCGCAAGCAGCACGAGCCACCTGCGTTAAAATTCTTATTTTCAAATGGTTGCAAACATATTCGGTGAAAACCTACTGACCGAAATCAGGGAATAGTTGTGTTTTAACTTTCCAATCGGATGTTTGCCACCTGTCTTCTGGCTCTTGCCAGATATGCTGTAAAATACTTTTAGCGCAGGAGCGCATAAAGCACATTGCGGGTGCAAAGGTAAGCATAATTTTTCACATACCTTTTATATAATAAGAAAAAAATTTTGTTTGAGGCTATTTTGTTGATATTTTACTACTGGCGGTGGTAAAACATTCCTAGTGTTTAGTGTTTCTTAACAGAATGTGCGGACTTTTATTCATGAAAATGATTATCCGCAAAGAAGTGCAAGCGTCGCTGCTCAATAGCTGAGGATGCACAGTAACATAGGATCATCGAGAGGGTGACATCGCTCAATGCCGTAGGCATCCTTCTTCATCACCTGATGGCGGATAATCATTTTCATGAATATCATATTTACGAGTATTCTTGCCTCCCTTTCTTCGGCGAGCAAAGCGGCAGGGCCGAGTGCATGTATATTAATATTAATATGTATGCGACGCTACACAAATAATCACAAATGAACGCGCGCTCGGCTCTGCCGCTTGCTACCGTTCAAGGCAGCATGGGTTTTAAAAGTTTCCTGCCGAGAAACCATCGGTTTCTCGGCAGGAAACCAAAGGTTTCTCGGCAGGAAACTTTTGAATAAACGCCCCGGATGGAAAAAAAAGGGGCAATGATATAGCAGTAGACCCTGAGAAAAAGGCTTTTCGTGGAGAGTCATTTTTCCTGAACTCCTTTAACTCCTGAATCTGGTTCTGACCCCTCCTTTGGAAAATAGGCTGGGACATCTCTGACAAACCACCCCTGACCCCTCCTTTGGAAAATAGGTT
>JAEEGJ010005497.1_pt1 | contig 39738 bp, 35 predicted proteins | sample 8958761 | NCBI WGS metagenome assembly JAEEGJ01 (sample SAMN16246546, study PRJNA631951) | gut metagenome | biome: gut microbiome; feature: rumen; material: RS-attached | host: Bos | place: Iran: Karaj | collected 2018-10 | reverse complement strand
CACACCGCGGGGATGAACGCCTCGCGGCACGAGGCCAGTTCAAGGGCACAGATGATGTTCTCGCGCCCGTCGGTACGCAGCACGCCCATTGGCAGCTGGCTGCCTGTCAGGATAATCGGCTTCGACAGATTCTTGAACATGAAGCTCAACGCCGATGCCGTGTAGGCCATTGTGTCCGTGCCGTGCAGCACCACAAAGCCGTCATAGTCGTCGTACCGCTTCTCAATAATCTCTGCTATGTCCACCCAGAAATCGGGTTTCATGTTCGACGAGTCGATGATGCGTTCCATCTGACAAGTGTCGACGGTATAGGGGCATTTGCGCAGTTCGGGGAGCAAATCGTAGATGTGTTCCATCGGGAAAGGCCTCAGCGAGCCCCTCTCGTCCTGCACCATGCCGATGGTGCCACCGGTGTAAACTATTAATACTCTGTTCTTCATAGTACGTTGCATTATTTCTTGGCACGCGCCGCGAAATCAGTTGCCCTCATTCTTGCGGCTGCCCGCTTTGTTCATAACGCAGAATCTTTTCTTTTATTGTGTCAGGAATTACCGCTCCGCGGTGTGTGCTGCGGCTGTATCCCGCCATCACGGTGCGGCAGCTGGCATAAGCCTCGCCTGTGGTGTCGTCTACCACCTGCTGGCGCACGGCCAGACTTTTGTTGCCGAAGTGGTCCACCGAGGTGGTCACATGCACGTGGTCGTGATACCGTATCTGCTTGTGGAAGTCCACCTCTACACGCACCACCATCACCGTGAACTCTCCCTCCTCGGGCGGCAGCCCTATGGCGGTGAAATACTCCGATTTCCCCAAGTCGAAAAACTCCATGATGACGGCATTGTTCACGTGCCCCATCTGGTCGATGTCGTTAAAGCGTAATTGAATAGGTGTGATATGCATATACTGTTGTTGTTTTGTTTACACGTTGTTGCCATAAGGCTATTCCGCCGCCCGTCGGCGCAGTGAGAAGAAGAACTCGAGCCCTCCGCCGTCGCGGTTCTTTACATAGATGTCGCCACCGTGGAACAGCACGGCATGCTTCACTATCGACAACCCCAGCCCGGTGCCGCCGTTCTTGCGGCTGCGTCCCTCCTCGATGCGTACAAACCGGTCAAACAGTCGTGGCAGGAACTCGTTCTGCACGCCGCGTCCGGTGTCGTAGAGACGGAGGTAATAGTGGGTCCCGTCGCTGGGCTTGTAGCTCTCGATGCCCACCTGGCAGCCGTCGCCGGCATACACGATGGCATTCTCTATCAGGTTGCGGAATATCGAATACACCAGCAGTCCGTTGCCGTCGACGGTCATGCCCTCCTCCAGCCGGTTCTCGATGGAGATATTGTGATTCTCGGCTTCCAGCCTCAACTCCTTGATTGCCTCCTCGGCCTGTTCGCACAGGTCCACCTTCTCGCGGGTGAAGAGGTCATTGCCCTCCTCCAGTTTGTTGATTAAGGCCACGTCGTTTATCAGGTCCGACAGCCTGAGCGTCTGGCTGTAGCATCGCTCCATGAAGTGGCGGCGCTGTTCCTCGCTCACCGGCCTGTCGCCCAGGAGTATCTCCAGGTATCCCCTTATCGAGCTCACAGGGGTCTTCAACTCGTGTGCGATGTTGTTGGTCATCTCCTGCTTCAGACGGCGGTTGCGCTCCTGTTCGGCGGCAAACTGCCGTTCGCGCACCTCCGCCTCCTCGCGCAGTTGCTGTTCGGCCTTCACCCTCTTTCGCAGCCTAGCCCACATCCATGCCACCGTGGCCAGTGCCGCTGCCAGCAGCACCGTCGTGATAGTGAAAAGCGAAACGTCAATATTCATAGTCCTGTCGTTGTCTTGTCGGGTTTTGGGGGAGGGATGTCAGCCGCAGCGTCGTTGCACCCTGTGCGGAGCTAGGCCTGCATGGTGTAGCCGAACCCCGTGCGGTTCACAATACGGCGCCCCTCGCTGCCCAGTTTCTTTCTCAGTCTTGCAATGTGGACGTCCACGCTCCGGTCATTTACCAGGGCGTCCTCGGGCCATACGCGGGTCATAATCTCCTCGCGGGTGAAATAAATGTTCGGGTTTTCAGCCATGAGGCACAGTATACCATATTCGCGCCTTGTCAGTTCCACACCGCGACCTGCCGCCGTGACGCTCTGCCTGCCGGGGTCTATCACCACGCCCCCGCAGCATATCTTGCCGTCGTCCTGTGCCGCCGGGGTGGCGGTCTTGGCTGCCGGTGTGGCTGTCCGTTTCAGTACGGCCCGTACCCGTGCCAGCACGGTGTCGAACGAGAAGGGTTTGGTGATGTAGTCGTCGGCGCCGCATTCAAACCCCTTCAGCTGGTCGTCGTGGCTGTCGCGGGCGGTGAGGAAAATCACCGGTGTGTTGTCGCCTGCGGCGCGCAGCCTGCTGGCCAGCTCGAATCCCGACATCTTGTCCATCATCACATCCAGCAGTATCAGGTCAAACTGCGGCTCTGTAGGTTCCGTCAGCAGCGCCAGTGCCCCTTCGGCATCGCCGCAGGTGGTCACCTCGTAGCCCTCGCTTTCAAGGTCGAAACGCAGAATGTCGCACAAATCCTGCTCGTCGTCAACAACCAATACTTTTGTCATAGCTACTGATACAATTATTCCCAACCTTTCTGCCGCCGCCTCCCGCATGGCGGGGACGGGGCGTGCTTTAAAACAAAAAAGGAGGCACATCTCTGAGCCTCCTTTGCGTTCTTGTTGTGGCATTGACTGGAATTGAACCAGTGACACAAGGATTTTCAGTCCTCTGCTCTACCAACTGAGCTACAACGCCATCATTTCAATAGTCTTTTCAACTCTCTTGAAATCGGATGCAAAGATACACCCTTTTTTCCGTTCGGCAAAATTTTTTTTTTAAAAAATGCGCAATACATTGTGTCTTAGGCTGATTTTTTTTCGTTGCAGGGCCATTGAGGCCTTGCAAAACAGCCCTCACAAAGCCGATTTTTCGTCATTTTCGCCTGTTTCCGACACCTCTTTTTCGTCGTTTTTCTTCTTTTTGAAGTTCTGCACCAGCTGGTCGATGATCAGCCAGAAGCAGCCCACGGTAATGGCCGAGTCGGCTATGTTGAAGATGGCGCTGAAGAAGAGGATGTGCTGTCCGCCCCATATCGGGAAGCCGGCCGGCAGCGTGGTGTCAATCATCGGGGCGAAGAACATGTCCACCACACGCCCCTGCAGCAGGGGGGCGTAGCCTTCGGGCGGAAACATCTGGGCCACGGAGTAAGTGCTCTCGTTGAACAGCACGCCGTAGAAACAACAGTCAATCAAGTTGCCCACAGCACCGGCGGTAATCAGCGCCATGTAGGCGATAAAACCGGTGCGTGCCCCACGCTTTATCAATATTGGCAACGCCACCAGCAGGGCAAGCGAAGCCACCAGCCTGAACAGCGTCAGCAGTACCTTGCCTGTCGCACCGCCGAACTTCATTCCGAAGGCAAAGCCCTCGTTCTCGACGAAGTGCAGGACGAACCAGTCGCCTATCAGCGGAATCTCTTCGCCAATGTACATGTGGGTCTTGACCCATATTTTCAATGCCTGATCGGCAATGAGGATGATGCCTATGATGCACCATATCAGTAGGTGCTGTTTCTTCTGTTTTGTGTCCATAATGCTGCAATAACTTACATTGTTCTTTTTTATTGTACCCGAAGGCCGCTCTAGTCGAAAAAAAACGTCACTTGTCGCCGCCTTGGGCGAGTTGGGGCCGTTGTCCAGTCTATGCATTGGACTGGCAGTAACTCCGTTCAATCCTGCATCCTTGCTGCAACGTTATAGGCTCGTTATCCGTCGCTATATGCTGAAAGGATAGGATAACGATGCTGTAACGATGCTTGATTGAACGAAGGCAGGGGGGTGCGGCGGGTGTCAACGGTCGGCGGCTTGGGCGATGGCCTGCAGCAGCTCGTCGTACCATTCCTGCCCGAAGCGGCGGATAAGGGGTTCGCGGAGGTATTGGTAGAGGGGCACGCCGCACTCGTTGCCCTTTTTCACGGCACAGCGGCATACGTCCCACTGGTGGTAGTTGACGGCGGTGAATTCGCCGTATTCGTCCACGCGGATGGGGTAGAGGTGGCAGGAGACGGGTTTGAGGAAGTCGGTCTTGCCGTCGCGGCAGGCCTGCTCGATGGCGCAGAGGGCGGTGCCGTCGGGCGCCCATGCCACGTAGGCACACTCGCGGTTGTTGACCAGTGGCGTGCAGGGCTCGGCGGCGTTGTCGAGGGTGGAAACGCCTTGCTCGGCCACGGCTTGCAGTCCTTCGGGGGTCATATAGGGCTGCACCTGCGGCAGGATGCGCTCCAAAACGGGTATCTCCTCTTCGAGCAGGGGTGCACCGTAGTCGCCCTCGATGCAGCACTGCCCTTTGCATTGCGCCAGGTCGCAGCAGAAACGGCGTTCGGCGATGTCGTCGGAGACTATGCTTTCTTTTACTATCAGCATTTTTTTTCTAGTTTTACTAGTTTTTCTAGTATTTTCTAGTAGTTTTTAGGGTCTCTATTATCTTTTGGGCTAGGACGCTGGCCAGCTTTTCTTTTGACTCCACGGTCCAGCCGGCCACGTGCGGGGTGAGGAGGGCGCGGGGGGAGTGGAGCAGATAGTGGAAGGCGTCGGGCAGGTGGTCGAGGTCGAGGCCGTCGCGGGTCATGTCTTCGTATTCTATCACATCGAGGGCGGTGCCGAGGATGAGCCCTTCGTCGAGGGCGCGTACAAGACCCGGAGTGTCCACCACAGCACCGCGCGAGGTGTTGATGAGGTGGAATGGGTGGCGGAAACGCTGGATGAAGGGATAGTCGACCATGTGGCGGGTTTCGGGGGTGAGCGGCACGTGGAGGCTGAGGACTTGGGCGCGCTGCTGCAGATCGTGGAGCGAGACCTCCTGCACGTAGGCAGGGGCGTAGCCGGCAGGTTTGTATTTGTCGTAGGCGATGATGTTGCATTCAAAGCCCTGCAGCCTTTGGGCGAAGGCGCTACCCATGTTGCCGAAGCCGATGATGCCGACGGTGCGGCCTTTCAGCTCCAGCCCGCGGTTGGCCTCGCGTTGCCATAGTCCCTGCCGCACTTCGGCGTCGGCACGGGCGATGTTGTTGAACAGGGCGAGAAGGAGTCCGAGGGCATGTTCGCCCACGGCGTCGCGGTTGCCTTCGGGCGAGTTGAGGCAGCGGATGCCGAGGCTTTCGGCATAATCCACGTCGATGGTTTCCATGCCTGCTCCCACACGCCCGATGCAGCGCAGATGGCGGGCACGGTCGAGGAATGTGCGGTCGATGATGATTTTGCTGCGCACCACGAGGGCGTCGTATTGCGGGATGACGGACAGGAGGGTGTCGTAGTTGAGGGTGGTGTCCTCCACCACTTCATGGCCGGCTTGGCGCAGGAGGTCGTGGAGAATGGGGTGAGTGCTGTCGGTGACGAGAATCCTCATGGCTGTTAGCGTCTGGTGGTGGTGTCGGAGGTGTTGATGTCTAATTGAAGATTGATGGAGGCTTTGGCACCGAGAATGCCTAAGCCGCCCTTGACGTTGGAGTGGATACGGACGGGTTCGGAGAGGAATCCCATGATGCTGGAGCCGCTCTGTTGGTTTTCTTTGGTGACGGTGTAGAGGTAGGTGTCGCGGCTGAGGGAGGTAATCTCGAGGAAGAGGGTTTCGTGTCCGGCATCGTAGCTGAGGTGGGGGATGGAACCGGAGATAGTGTGGTTGTGGCCGTTGATGCGCTCGTCGGTGAAGAGGACTTGCGAGCCACGTGAGTAGTCTGTGGTGATGTCGAGGTCGAAATAGTCGTCGGTTGTGTTTGCATCGAATATAATATTGTCGGTTACCTGCAGGTTCAGGAAGTGTTTGTTTTTCAGTTTGGCATCAACGAGGTAGGCGCGTATCATATAGCAGTTGTTCTGACCGGCGGGGTCGTGGAGTTGGAAATTGAATTTAACCTTGCCTTCAATGTTGGTATAGATGATTTCCGGATGTTGATAGTCGGGATAAGTTTCAATAGTAACCTCGGGTGTGAAGGTGAAGTCGCTTATTTGCGGACGGGAGGGGATGCGGCATCCGGCGGTGAGTTCACCTTTGTCGGGCACGATGACACGGAGGGTGAGGGTGTCGTTTTCGTGTAGGGTGAGGTCGGAATTGTATAGACCTTGGTTAACGTGGGTAAAGTTTGGTGAGACGGAGGTGCCATTCAACTCGGCATGGAAGGATGCATTGTCGATGATTTTGAACGGGGAGTCGTCGAGGAAGAAGCGACTGTAGGTGAGACGCACGTTGAGTGTGTTGTCGGCTTCGGCTTGAGAGATGAGTACCGGAAGGGATGCGGTCTCTTTGCCGGAGAACTCGATTGTCTTGGTGCAGGCTGAGGCAAGGGTCAGGGCTGCTAGAATGGGGATTATTGTGGTTGTTTTCATTGTATTGTTCTATTATGATGGGTTATATGGGTTTGATGGGTTTGATGGGTTCGATTAGATTTGCCAGAGGTAGCTGACGGTGGGGATGATGGGGAAGATGGAGAGTTGGTTGAGCTTTCTGTTGCCATTCCAGCTGTAGTCGATATAAAGCATGTAGGGGTTCAGGCGGTTGTAGACGTTGTAGACACTGAGATTGATGGTGCGGCGGCCGTATTTGAGTTCTTTGTGCCAGTTGAGGCTGACATCCATGCGGTGGTAGTTGGGCATGCGGTAGTTGTTGCGCGAGGAGACATAGTCGGCCGATGCGGTGTAGATGGAGCCGTATTCGGGGATGCCTGTGGTGGGGTCGAATTGCTGGAGGGCGAGGGTAGCGGCGTTGCCGGAGGAGAAGACCCAGGTGAGGCTGGCGTCGAAACGGTCGGTGAATTTGTAGGTGAGGACGATGCTGACATCGTGACGACGGTCGTATTTGGCGGGGAAGGGTTCGCCATTGTTGAGCTGCTGTCCGGGGCGGTCGAAGAGACGGTAGGTGTGGCTCCAGGTGTAGCCGAGCCAGCCGGTGAGTTTGCCGACGGTTTTCTGGGCGAGGAATTCGATACCGTAAGCCCAGCCGCGACCCATGCATACCTTCTGTTCCCAACCCTGAGAGTTGAGGAAGAAAGAGGCACCATCTTTGTATTCAAGCAGGTTGTTCATATTTTTGTAGTATCCCTCGACGGAGAGGTGGAGTGAGTCCAAGAGGTTGTAGAAGAGGCCTGCTGCCACTTGGTGGGCGTTCATGGGCAGGATGTGGGCGGTGACGGGAACCCAGAGGTCGGTGGGGAGGGAGACGGTGGAGGTGCTGAGAAGGTGGAGGTACTGGGTCATGTAGGCATAGCCGATTTTGGCCGAGAGCTTGTCATTGATGAGATAACGCCCACTGAGGCGGGGTTGGAGGCTGGGGTAGAATTTACTTTGTACCTCGAAGCCGGTGAGGTTGAGACCGAGGTTGACTTTGAAACGGTCGTTGATGCGCCAGTCGTCTTCGATGTAGGCCATCATTTCGTGTGCACCCACGGTGCTTTGGCCTATAACGGTGTCGAATTTGTCGGAGTTGTCGAGTTCTTTCAAACTGGTGGTTTTGGGGGTAAAGTGGTGAAAGGTGTAGCGGGTGCCGAATTTGACGGCGTGGTCGGGGGTTGGGGTGTAGTCGAAGTCGGCACTTGTCATGATGTCCTGAATGCCGGATTTGAAACCGAGGGTAAAGGATTGCGTCCGGTCGTCGATGCGGTCTACCTGTTCTGCGGTGACGGCGAGGTTGCTGCGGTAGCGGGTGTAGGCGCCGGTGATGTTCATGAAGAGTTTTGGTGTGAGTTCGTAGTTCCAGCGCAGACTTCCCACGATATTGCCCCAGCTGTATTTGAACCGCATATATTCTTTGTACATGTATCCGTCGGTCATTTTGAAACGAGCGTAGAGGGCATCATCGCCCATGTAGTAGGAGGCGTAGAGACGGCTGCGGTCGCTGAAACGGTGGGTGACTTTGGCGTTGAAGTCGTAGAAATAGTATCCGCCGTTGAGTTTTCCGTCTTCGCCTTCTTCACGCATTGCCAGTGCGAGAATGGGTTGCAGGAGGATGTCGCCGTAGGTGCGCCGGGCAGAAACGGAGAAGGTAGTCTTTTCTTTGACTATTGGGCCTTCGACGTAGGCTTTGGCAGAGATGAGCCCTATGCTGACACCGCCGTGGTATTCTTTGTCGTTGCCGTTGTTGGTGGTGATGTCGAGGACGGACGAAAGGCGGCTGCCGAAACGTGCGGGGAAGCTGCCCTTGTAAAGTTGTATGTTCTTCACGGCGTCGGAGTTGAATGCGGAGAAGAAACCACCGAGGTGGTTGACATTGTACATAGGTATGCCGTCGAGGAGGAAGAGGTTCTCGTCGGGACCGCCACCGCGGACGTACATGCCAGCTGTGCCTTCACTGCCGTTCTGCACACCGGGGAGAAGTTGGATGGCTTTGATTACATCCGTCTCGCCAAAGAGCATGGGAATAGACTTGACCTGTTCGACAGGTATCTCTATACGACTGGGAATGGAACTTTCAACATGTTCGACTCGTTCGCCCACTACTCTCACTTCTTGAAGTGTATGAGAACTGTTGAGCTTGGCGTCGATGCGGTGGTTGGCATTGAGGGCGATGGAATGGAACTGGGTTTCGCATCCCACAAAGGAGATGCGGATGACGGCTGTGTCGCTCTTGAGGGTGAGGCTGTAGCGGCCGTGCTGGTTGGTGACGGTGCCTTTGTGCGAAAGGGTATCGTAAATGGTGGCGCCGATGAGCGTTTCGCCAGTCTTGGCGTCGGTGACGGTGCCGGTGACTGTGTGCTGGGCTTGGCTGTAGAGGAAAGCACTTAGAAGGACTAAAATAGTAAATGTTCTCTTCATAAAATGATGAGTAAATAAGGGTTCGATTTGTTGAATTGTTATCGTTTTGTCACCATAACAGGCAGAACCCATTGACCTGCCGGATGACTGACAGTTATCCTATTTTCCGACTGCAAAGATACAAAGTTTTTTCCATTTATTAGTGACAGGTGCTTTGTGTGAGGTCTTTTGTGTCTGATATACTATTGTTTAGTTAAGCCATCGATTCTCGTTTGAGAGGATGTTTTTTTACATCTTTCCCTATAAAGACGCAAAAGACCTGGATTTCTTACAACGGGGTTACATTAAATCTTCGGAACGGACATGGGCTGCAGGGTCAGGGTTGGAGAGTGAAGTTTTGGACGGTAGTTGTTCGGGTTCGGTTGTGTCGTCGTTCGGTTCTGACGAGGGTTCGGTTGTATGTGTGTGGCTGCCATGCTTTCTGCGGTGGCGGTGTTGGTTGTGTTCTTCGATGGTTTCGCCTGCCACAATGCCTGTGGGAACGGCGATGATGGAGTAACCAAGGAGCATGACAATGGTGGAGATGAACTGGCCTGTGGCAGTGACAGGAGCAATGTCGCCGTAGCCTACGGTGGTAATGGTGACAATGGCCCAATAAACTCCGCGGGGAATACTGGATATGGCGGGATTGGTTTCGCCCTCAATGCCGTACATGGTGGCACCGAGGATCACCGCGATAATGAAGACAAACATCATAAAGATGAGAACCTTCACGGCACTGCGCCGCAGTGAGTTCATCAAAAAACGTGCCTCCCTGAGGAACCGCTTCATCTTGAATATGCGGAATATGCGAAGCATACGCATCAGTCGGAGCACAGAGAGTGTGCTGATTGCCGGCACCAACAGGCTCAACCAAGCGGGGAATATCGACAGAAAATCAATGATGCCGTAGAATGAAAGCACATATTTCCAAGGTTTGTTCAGGCAGTATATGCGCAAATAATACTCGAAGGTGAAAAGAATGGTGAACAGCCATCCTATGGCGCGCATAGTCCACGAAAACCAAGCCGCAGTGCCCGCCATGCTTTCCATCATAATGGTGATGATGTTGATGCCGATGAGTACCAGCAGCCAGATGTCGAACTTCTTGCCTGCAGGGGTGTCGGCCTTGAAAATGATGGTGTAGATCTGCTGCTTGGTCAGCGAGCGGTAGCGTTTGGGCAACAGGACAGTGAAAAGGGCACGGTGGAGAATGTCACCAATGAAATTGATTACCTGGCGGGCTATCTCAGCATAGGGAATGCTCGCAATCCAGCGAAACAAAGCCTTAAAAGCATTTTTTATCATATGTGATATCCGTTGTGTGTTATTGATTGTTCGGTCTCAAAAAACTTGCGTCAAATGGAGTTTCGTTCCGTCTTTTGCAGCACCCGCAAGGTGGAACAGCTTTCGTGTTGCAGTGTCATGGCGGCGGACAGAAGGTTGGCGACAGTCGTTTGGCGATAAATAGAGGGTTCGCTGTTGATGAGAGAGGTGTCGCCAATCATTTCGTAGTAGCAGAGACTCAAGGCTCTGTCGTTGGCTTTATATTGTGAGAAGAGAAATGTGTTTTCGTACTTGTTGCATACTTTCTCCATCTCGGAGTGTGACGCGGGACTGCCATCTTCCAAATCATGTTGCAGTTTGGAAATCTGCTCCCATATTGAAGCTTCGGCCTGGGTCATGGCTTCGGGTGAATTGTCGTTCAGTTTGCCGCTTATGATGAAAAGACCCGGGCCGAGGTCGCCTGTAATGTAGGCATTGATTTCGGAAAAGAGATTTGTCTCTTGAACCAGTTTGCGGTATAAGCGGGAAGAATGGCCGTTGCTGAGTATGTCGCTGAGCATATCAAAAGCATAGTATTGCGGGTTCCACCTGTCGCACATCTTCCAAGCCATATAGAGGGCATTGTCCGGCACATCGCTGGATATGTTTTTGCTGCGGGGTGTGGTCTGGGTCTCCTCGGAGGGGTATTGGCGCAGACGTACGTCGCCGACTGCGCAGGGGGTGGTGCGGTGCAAGCCACCGAAAGTATCGTTCACCATCTTCAGCGCATCATCGGGATTGACGTTTCCAGCTATGGCAAGGATGGCGTTTTCGGGGCGGTAGAAACGGTCGTAGAAACTCTTGACGTCGTCCAAGGTGGCAGCTTGCACATGTTGAATGTCAGCGCCGATAGTGCACCAACGGTAAGGATGGTGTTGATAGCATAGCGGACGCAGATGCATCCAGATGTCGCCATAGGGTTGGTTGATATAGCGTTGGTTGTACTCCTCGGTAACCACCTTACGCTGGACGTCGAGCACCGTCCAGTGTTCCCCATCCGTGTTCCAGTCGCCGCCCATGCGGTCGGCTTCAAGGGCAAGGGCTTTGTGCAGGTGTTGCGCGGGCACGGTGAGGTAGTAGTTTGTATAGTCGTTGTTGGTGAAAGCGTTGGCTTCGCCGCCAAGCGCATCGACGACACTGTCGTAGTCGGGGATACGGCGGGTTCCGCCGAACATGAGGTGTTCAAACAAATGGGCAAAACCCGTGCGGTCGGGGTGCTCGTCGCGAGCTCCCACGCAGTAGAGCAGATTAACCGTCACCAACGGAGTGGTGCTGTCTTGGTGTATCAGCACTCTTAACCCGTTGTCTAATACATGGCGTACATATTCTATCATAACGTTCCATAAAACGATAAGAACAGATTATTATTGCATTTTTTTGATGAAAAATATTGGTTATAGATTCAACCTCGAAGTGCAACACTGTTGTGCAAAGATAGTAAGAATTTTTGTTTCGGGGAAGAATAATCCAAATTTTTTCTAGGTCGAAGGTTTAGTTCAGTCTGGACAAAGAGGAGGTAGTCGTCTGAAAGTGAAGAGAAGTCGGTATCTTTGGGGATGTATTGCCGGATAAGCTTGTTGGTGTTCTCGATTAGCCCCTTTTCCCACGAGGAGTAAGGGTGAGTGAAATAGACCTTGGTGTGCAGCATTTTTGCAATGTACTTGTGTTCAGCGAACTCGGTACCGTTGTCAGTGGTGATGGAAAGGACATGGCGTTCGAAAGGCCGGAGCAACTGGACGACGACTTTGGCCACAGCTTTTGCATTCTTTCCCTTAGGGGACTTTGCCATGAGCATTTTCTTTGTGGTGCGCTCTACGATGGTGACAATGATCCCTTTGCCGTCCTTGCCGACGATGGTGTCCAGTTCCCAGTCGCCGAAACGTGACTTGGAATCCACCACGGCAGGGCGCTCGTCAATGCTCACACGGTCCTTGATAGGGATACGCGAACTCACAGGTTTCTTGCGATGTTTGAGGTGATGCGGCAAATAGGTGTAGAGCGTCCCTCCACGTTCTTTGTCCCGCCGGATAATGTGGTATAACCATTCAATCGACACACACGTCTTTCCCTCGCGTTTTCTGACACCGACAATAGTCTCCGGCGACCAATGTCTCTTGAGACACTGCTCGATGTCCTGCCAATCCTCTTTTGACAGTTTCCTCGGTCTCCTGGGTATCTTTTTTCTCATCTCGGAGAACTGCTGCGCTTCGATTGCGACATAGTGTCGGTACATATTGGAGTTCTTTTTTATCTCCCTGCTGACGGTTGATTTACTGACGTCTATCAATTTTGCGATTGCCGACAGCGACATTTTTTCTCTCAGACACACAGAAATTGTGTATCTTTGCTCTTTGGTAAGGTGATTATATCTTTTCATTTGACAACACAAAAGTAGTCATTTTACCTGAGAGTACCAAATTTTGGTACTCTTTTTTTTACTTAGTGTTGCACTTGTAACTGGAATTTAGGTATACTTTCTGATGAGCCTCCAACCTCTCCGCCTCGAAACATTCCTGTCGCCTAAAATCAACTTTTCCTTCTCCATTCCAGGTTCGCTAACTCATAAGCTCTTATCAACCCCTTAGAAACCTTCTATTCACCACAGCAGTGAAGAATGCCTGTAAAAAAGAGTGATTTGAAAGTGAATAGGAAGCAAAGCTGGATTTTTCTCAGAAGATTACTTTACCGCCTTTGTAGCATGTCGGTATGCATTCATGCTCGCGGATTCAGCGGCAATGATACATGAAGCAGTTTGTATTCAGTATAGTTAATGACCGATTTGGTTCAAGTTATGGATCGACTGGGTCGGATGTGGTGAATGGTTCAGAGCGAGAGCAAGACTATTTTTCCGGCGTGCTCAATCTGGGTTCGTTGTTGCGGAGAGGGCGAAAAAGAGTTGTGAGGTTGTGGTTTATTATTATTTTGAAGAAAAGTAGTATCTTTGCATTGTGAATGTAAACTCCAGAATGGTGGGCGGGAGTGCCGGACAATTTATGAACGGACGCTTAGGTGGGATATGATTGTAGGGTAGAGAAGGGAGAGTCGAATTGGGGATTTAGGAATATTTAACACAGGATGGCTGTGAGAATTCCACTATGTGTCCGTTACATAGTAAAAGACGATAAAGATAGTAGTAAAAAACAACAAATTTTTCAAGACATGAAAAAGATTGGAATGATTATTATGCTGGTGTTCACAACAATGACGGCAAGTCGGTTGATGGGACAGGTTGTTGTGGGGGTGAGCGGCAGCTTTATGAGCGACAGAAACCAAGGCTCAAGGCAGGTTGATTATCTCAGTAACAATAAATCGAAGAGCTTTGATTGTGGCGGAACGTTGCGGGTGGGCTACAGCTGGAGTCCGCGGTGGTCGGCTGGATTGATAGGGTGTGTGAAGTATGCCTACTATTTTGGTAGTTCTTGGACTTATCAAAACTATGGAGACTTGGAGCCTTCCCAATATGAATATAAATATGAAAATAAGAATGAGGTGATTGGTTGGGGCGCGGGTGCGTATTTGCGTTACCGGTTGCCGATAACGGAGCATGTGGGGCTATTTGCCGAGTTGACTGCTATTGGCGGGAGCCTCTATCAACGCTCGAGCAACTTTAGTCAGAATTACGGTTCTCCGGAGCCCGCGCACCAAACAGTGACGTATGGTCCAGACAAGCAGGTGGTTTTTCAGTTATCGGTGGTACCGGGGTTGACAGCCAGAATAGGCGGGCATGTCTCGGTCGATTTGTACTTTGACTTGTTGCAATTGGGCTATATCTATTGCGACATCACCGATAAGCGCGGGCGGGAATACAGACACAATGTGTATTCTTCCTTTGTGTTTGGAATGCCCCGTGTAGTGGATGCGAGTGCATATATAAATATTGTCAACTACCCGATAGCTAGCACTAAGTGGCCGCTGTTCGACATGTTGCGGCTGGGACTGAGCTATACTTTCTAATTTTGGTAAAATTGTTGACCGATAGTTGACTACCGACGAGTTTATCAACACCGTTGTTGCGTTGCAGCCGGCCATGCATAGTGTGGCGAGGAGGTATCTGCACGATGAGTGCGCCGCCGATGCGGTGCAGGACACGCTGGTGTCGCTATGGCGGAAAAGGGGGAGGCTGAGGCGGATGGACAATGTGAGAGCATACTGCCTGATGGCGGTGCGGAACCGGTGTATTGATATGTTGCGGGCGTCGCACAATACGGAGCGGCTGGAGGCAGCCACAGCCGACAGCCTGAGCGACGAGGGGATGGAGGAGGCGTTGGAGGCCGAGCGGAGGTTTGCAAAGCTGGAGCAGGCGTTGGCCACGCTGTCGCCGCAGCAACAGCGGCTGGTGCGGATGCGCTATGTGGAGCAGCTTGGCTCGCGCGATATAGCCCGCATCACAGGATTGTCGGAGAGCAATGTGGACACCATAATGAGCCGCATATATGCTGAGTTGCGGTTGCGACTTGGCAAGGATTATACAACAGGGACAGAATAATAAGATTAGAAAATGGATAATGGGAATATAGAAGAGCTGTTGAAGCAATATGGCGAGGACCGCCGGCAGCAGGAGGCTGTGGTGGAAAGGGTGCACCATCTGCGGAGAAGGCAAAGAGGGGTGCTGACGGGAGTGGCAGTTCTCGTGCTGCTGGGTGTGGTGTCTCCGGTGCTGTGGAGAGGGGGCAACGTGGATGATGCGCCCATTGTGGCCGGGATACCCGAGCGGGTGGAGGCAGCCAACGGGCAGACAGAGCCGAGAACGGTAACACCGCCAGTTGACAACAGGTCACAGCAAAGGGTGTCGATTCCGGTGAAGAAGTATACTTTGGCGGGCGACGAATGTTTGGCTGCGGCGCTACAGGCGGTTGTCCCTGCAGTTGAGCCCGAGCAGCCGAGCCCGGAGAAAGGGCAGGCCTTGAGTTCGATGGCAGAAACTGTGCTTGTGCCGCAGTTTGCGCTGCGGGAGGGAGCGGAGCCGGGAAAGGCAATGGTTTCGGAGGACAGGAGTCGTTGGAGTTTGGTGCCCAGTGTAGGGGCATCGATGTCGACCGGGACGATGGATTATCTGTCCATAATCAACAGCAACCTGAGTATGGCGGTGGATGCGGACTTGACTTTGGTGAGCAGCGGCCGCTATGAGGTGGGTCTGGGCATCGGGGTGGAGGGGATGTTGAACGGGAGAGTGGTGGATGTGTCGGACGGAAGAATGGAGAGTAATGATGCACTTACCGGAATGGAAAGTTTTTTCGCTTCCGCAATGGATATGGGCAGCGAAGAGAAGGTGGGCGTATTCTATGACCCCACACTATGTGTCTATTTGCGGCTGCCGATAAGCTTCAGGCTGTATCCAGGCGGAAAAAGCCGCCGAGGATGGCAATTCAGTTTGGTGCCGGCTAGCAATTTGACGGCAGGACAATCATTAAGTATTGTCAATAAGTGGAAGATGACGGTGGGGGTGAGTGTGCTGTTGCCCCAAGGCACGGTGAGGAGGGTGGGAATCACGGCCAATGTGCTGCCCACTTATATTGGCGGTCAGATGAAACAGGTGCACGAGGTGGGGCTGGAGTTGAGTTTCTGAGGCGGCATCAGGTCAGCTCTACCGGGGCGAAGGCGTTTTCGAGATGCTCGATTTGGTGTCCGTCGGGCGAGAGGATGACCGAGATGATGTCGAAACGCACCTCTTCGTGGCGCTGGTGAGCTGTGACGTAGGCATCGGCCAGACGCACATAGGCGCGCTGTTTCTTGTTGTCGACAAACTCTTCGGGGTTGCCGTGGTCGGTGTGGCTGCGGGTTTTCACTTCGGCAAATACAATGAGGCCTTCGCGGTAGGCAATGATGTCTATCTCGAACTTGCCGCGGTGCCAGTTGGTGGCCACAATGGCAAAACCTTGTGATACGAGGTATTCCTGCGCAAGGGTTTCGCCTAATTTGCCGGTGTCGTTGTGTGTTGCCATGAGTGGTGATGTGTGAATGGAAATGCAAAAGTACGAAAAAAAGTTGTATCTTTGCAAAAAAGAGTCAGGAGCGATGAACAATGCCACAAGAACCGATGCCGTAGGCCGCTTTATGCGACGCACGCCCATGCTGCGTGTGGTGCTGGGTATGGCTGTTGGCATAGTGCTGGAGGAGAGCGGAGTGGCGATGCCTATATGGCTGGCGGGGGCGTTGGCGGTGATGGCTGTGGGGATGATGGTGTGGCATGTGGTCAGGAAACAGCGGGGGCACAGGGTGTGGTTTGTGGCGTCGCTGTGGGTGGTGTTTATATTGACGGGATGGGCAGCGGCCGCGGGTTGGAAACATAATAGCCAATGCGTGGTAGCGCCGACGGAGGGGAAACAGGTGGCCGTGGTGATGACGGTAAGGGTGAAGGATACGCCCCGGGGCACTGCACGGTACTATAAGATGCCTGTCGAGGTGGAGGCAGTGGAGCAGGAGGGTGAATGGCGTGAAGGACGGGGCAGGCTGATGCTATACCTGCACAAGGACAGTATTGCCGCTGCATTGAATTATGACGACCGGATAGTGGTGCGGGGACGGTTGAGCGATTTCAGCGGCGAGGAGAATCCATATCAATTCAACTATCGTCAATACATGCGGCGCAAGGGATTGAATTGCCAATGCTTTGTGGAACGTGGCTGTTGGACTGCCGCCAACGGAGACATGGGGGCTGGCACATCAATAGTGAGATGGTCCAAAATATGGCAACGGCGACTGGTGGAACGATTGCAGCAAACGGCTCTCACGTCCCGACAGCAGGGAGTGGCCGAGGCGTTGATGTTGGGGTGGCGCGATGACTTGGACGATGCCACGCAGCAGCAGTTCCGCGATGCCGGGGTGATGCATTTGTTGTGTGTTTCGGGCTTGCATGTGGGCATAGTGGCGTGGTTGGCGGGTTGTTGTATGTTCTTTTTGGGACGCAGGCGTTGGCACCGAGTGGTGAAAGGGCTGTTCCAGATAGTGGTGATAGCTGCCTTTGTGCTGATGACGGGTATGGCCCCGTCGACGGTGAGGGCGGGCGTGATGCTGACATTGCTGTTGCTTTCGGACATGATAGAGCAAAGGCCTAACAGTTTTAACAATCTATGCACTTCGGCCTTGTTGTTGCTCGGAGCCAACCCGATGGTGCTGTACGATATGGGGTTCCAGCTATCGTATGCGGCTGTGGCAGGGATATTGTTGTGGAGCAGGCCGTTGAAAGGGTTACTGCCCCTGACGGGCGAAGGGGTTTGGCGATGGATGGGACGGAAAGTGTGGGGATATGTGTGTCTTACTATGGCTGCCCAGTTGGCAACGCTGCCGTTGGTGCTGTATCATTTCCACCAGTTCCCCACGTGGTTCATGATTGCCAACCTGTTGCTGGTGCCTTTTGCCGGGGTGCTGTTGGCCACGGTGATGGCGGTGTTGGTGACAGGATGGGGATGGATGACGGCACTGCTGCAGGGGGAGTTGGATTGTGTGGACATGATTACGCGTTGGGTAGGGACGTTGCCGGGGGCGGTGATAGAGAATATCTATTGCGACGGGTGCATCGTGTTGCTTACGGTATTGTTGCTGGTGATGGTCACGGTGCTTCTGATTCAACGCCGGTTGTGGCCCCTACTGGCTATGGTCTGTGTGGGGGTGCTGATGGCGATATACATGATGGTGGTGGACTGGCGGGCCGAACGACAAGAGGGAGTGGTGGTGTATAGCGCGGGGAAATATCTGGCGGTGGAGTGCATCAGCGGCCGTCAAAGCTGGCTGGTGTGCGATAGTGAGACGGCAGAAAATGTGGCTGCGGTGGACTACGAGAGAAAGGAATTTGTGACCCGCAGACGGATAAAGCACACTGTGGTAGTGGCAATAGACAGTCTATACAACGACGGCAGTTGTGCAGTGGTGAACCACTGCATTGTGTTCGACAATAAGAAGATATGGGTGATAGACAAAGAGCATAATCCCTTTCCACGCTATGGCAAAGGGGAAACAGGGATGAAGGACAGCATGTGTTTTGACGCGGTGATTGTGGCACCCGGCACCAAGGTGGATGTGGAGCGGCTGAAACAAGGGGTTTGTGCCGACACTGTACTGTACCGCTATGGGTTTACTATGATTTGAACCCTATCGGCGCAACAACACCACTACAAGATATATTACGGGAAGCAAGATGGCTATGCCTGCCAACCGAGGCCAGATGGCACCGATGAAGAGGGTGAGGGTAAGCACGGCGAGTACTTTCAGGGCCATTTGTTTGCCTTCGGGCAGGGCTTGAACGGCATAGCGGATGCGGGACCGCCAGTTGTGCCAATTTGTCAGCGTGCGCTGCCACCAGCGGGACACACCGCTTTGCGGACGGCCTTGCGAGTCGACGGTCTCGGCACGGGTGGTGGGCATGGGTTTGACGCGCACCCCGATCTTCTTGCTGTATTCCTTGCCTTGGATGGTGACGGTGAGTTTGAGCCATGTGCGGCCCTTGGAGCGGTTGAGGCGGAAACGTTTGGACCCTTCGGAAGGAAGGGGCATAGAGGAGGAACGCAGTCCGTTGTCGATAGTGAGCTGAACGGTGTCGGCTCCGTCGCAAGACCAATTTATCTCTACTATCTCGCCTTCGTTCACTTTATGACGGTCGGCGGTGAAGGTCATTCGTGTTTTGTTCATGTTGTTTGTATTACAATGAAGTAGAATAACAAAAGTCGTGCCACCGCTGCAGTGACACGACTTTTGTCAGTATGGGGTTCGGGTGGGTTACCAGTCCTGGACGTGGCGTGCTCCACCGAAGGCCTTGAGGCGGAAGCCCAGAGTGATGGTGAGCATGGTGGGGTTGATGCTGTAGTGGTCTATGTGCTGCGTATGGGTATTGGAGACCACTTGGTTCTGGACAAGATAGCGTACCGTTTCGGTCGATTCCCACGAGAGGGGGGCCTTGCCGAGCATGCAGTAGCGAACTCCTACAGTGACCATCTTCTTGATAATGAATCCGGCCCCGACACCAAAGGCAAAGGTTGTAGCGGTGGGGTAGGTTTTTATGCTTTCATTGTTGTGTAGTTCTATGTCAGGATTGCCGTCCGGATTCCATTGCTCGTCGGCATAGGCAAGGGTCCAGTTGTTTATGAGTCGGACATTGACACCGGCCAAGGCCTCGCCGTAGAGGTCGAAGAGGGTAGTCATGGGGAAGCAATAGCGCATACCGGCCATAACGCATATATGGTGGAAACGGGGCAGGGTCATCTCATAGTGCGAACAGTTGCTGTAGCGTTGGGAATAGCGTATTTGATAGTATTGCTTCACATCCTTGTTCATGCTGTTATGGAGGTAATCGGCAGAGAGTATGGCTTCGAGGTTGGTGTGGAATGGCATTGCCCAGCTGACGTCGAGACCTGCATTCCAACCCAGTCCGGCACCGGCACAGTGCTGGCTTCCTTGTGTAAACATCCACTCGTTGTCGCTCATGTGGCTCTCGGCATAGAATTGATTGGGCAGAACGGCACTGCCATGAAGCCCCATATAGATTTGTGCCTGTGCGGGGCGGAGAAGGACAAAGGCGAGCACGACGATAACAAGATGATAAGGTTTAAGATGTTTCATGATAGATATGTTCATTGTTTATGACTTAACGTTGGAGGTTGATTTCAATAATTGAGTAAGGATGTCGGTTTTGAGAATACCCAGCAGGTCTGCCAATGCCAAGGCTACTCCAGCCGCAATGAGCATACTTTGCCACCACACAAAGGAGCGGGTGCCGAACGCTATGGCTCCGACAAGAAGAATAAAGGCCCCGAGGCGCAGCAGATAGCTTGTGGGAGGACGCATGTGGAACAACCTCAGTGCCACAATCATTTGGGCAATAGCCATAAACGACTGGGCGGTGAGTGAGGCACAGGCTGCTCCTATCACCCCCAGTCGGGGTATGCAGATAAGGTTGACCACAATGTTTATCACCAGGGTGATGGTGGCCAGTATGTTGAGTTGGCGCAAATGGCCGGCAGCGGTGAGGAGTGTGCCAAACACATAGGTAATGGAAATGGGAATGATGCAGAAGACCAACAAGGTGAAGACGCTGGCGTATTCGGCCACATGCTCTGTGTAGAGCACATCCATCAGTTGGGTGCCCAGTGCCGAGCAGGAGAAGGCGGCAGTGAGCGAGAAAACCAGCAGTAGGGAGGTAACCATAAGGGTTGTGGACGAGAGTTGAGGGTGGTCATTCTGATGGGTGAGACGCGCAAACACCGGTAGCAGCGGAACCGAGACAAGGTAGGGAATCATAGAGAGTGCGTCGAGCAGGCGGAAGGCTCCGGCATAGATGCCTGCGGCGTGGTCGCCTTCGGGCAGCAGGAGAGAAAGGAGCAAGGGGTCAATGCGGTTATACGACGCCATGAGCAGAACCAGAAGTGCGAAAGGTGCACTGCGTTTCAGAATGGCGAGGGCAAAGAGCAGATTCCTTTTGGAGAAGGTGAACCGGGAGGGAGAGGCAAGATTGCGGTTGCGGTGCAGTTTGCGCATCACCACCACGAGGGCCACCAAGGCTGTGACGAGATATGCTGCCGTCTGGGCATAGACAAACCAGAATATGGAAAAGCCCCCGGCACTTCCTGCGGGAGGTCCCCATAGCAGGAATCCGCAAATCACAATCATCACTATGCGGTCGAGAACACTGACCACACTGTCCCAACGGAACAGCAACAACCCTTCCAGATTGCTGCGAAGGAAAAGAATGAGGGAGTTGAGAAACTGGTTGAAACAGAGTAACGCCAGCAGTTGGAACTGACGGGAGCCGTAGCCGTTCAGCAGTCCGGCACTCATAGTTACCAGCATGTAGAACACCAGCAGTATCGCCTTGACCGCCAGCAAGCGGTTGCAGTAGCGGTTGATGAGCGCTGGGTGGCGGGCTATATTCCGGGTGTTGAAATTGGTGATGCCTAAATCAAGCAGTATGTTGAAGATATAGGCCAGATTGAACAGCGTGATGTATATTCCATACTCCGAAGTGCTCACCGCATTCTGCACACCCACCTCAATGCCCAGAATCCAGAAGGGCTTGATGAGGAGGTTCAGCAGCAGAATCCAGAAGAGGCCTGAGATGAGTTTACGCTGTAGTTGCATGTGCGGGTCGTCGTTTATTCTACTGTTTCGAAGGTCGGGGTGATGGGGGCGAAGGTACTTATGCTTTTTATTGTTTTACGTTCCATTTCTCCTCCATGTCCCAGTTCTCGCGAAGGTCAAGGGTTTTGTCGAAATAAATCACCTTCTCGGGCTGTTGGTGCTGCCAGTAGTTTGAGGGTGTCCAGGAGCCGTCACCGTTGCGGTCGGCTATCAGCCTGAAGCTGTATTTGCCGGCCTTGAGGTGTTCGAATGTCACAGGTCCGGCCTGATGGACTATTTTTTGGTGCAGCATATTGCCTTTCTCGTCTATGAGTTGGAGCAGCAGTTGTCCGCCTTCGGCGAGGAGCGTGCTATCGGACAAAAGGAGGTTCAGTTTCAGATTGCCATAGTTCTCCGACTTGGTGAACTGGGTGGTGATGTTGAGCGAGTCGTTTGTCACGTTGTGGATGTCGAGGAATAGTTTTTCGGGTATGTGGAAGGAATACTTCTCACCCGATTTACCGGCGAAGCCGATAAAGGCTTTGCGAGACAGCCCGTGTCCGAGCGTGGAGTCGGGCACAAGGTGTATGCCGCAGCGCGTGCGTGTGCTGTCCTTGTGAAGGAATACGCCCACCGCAGAGTCGATGATGGCCGAGTCGCTGCTGCCCCATGGGGCTTTATACGAGGCAATGGGGATGTCGAAGGCAATCCACATGGTGTCGAAGTAGGGATGGTTTGCCGATACGAGGCCGCGCATCGGGGTGCTTGTGGGTTTGGAGATTCCCATTTTACCGTGGGAGCGCATCTGTTTCATCCTCAGATGCAAGGTGTCGTTGATGCCGGAGGTGTCCTTCAATACCAGATGTGCCGAGTCGCAGTCACGGTTCAGGAGCCAAATCGAGAGGGTGTCGCCTTTGGCGTTGAGTATGTGGTAGAAGGTCTCAGTGGCGGTATCGGCCGAGAGCGACTGGAGGGTGTAGTTTCGGCTCATCGGCACTTGGGTCGCAATGGTGATATGTCCCTTGCCCGAGAATTCGCTCTTGATTATGCGTTGCTTCTCTACCTTGAGTAGTGAGATGAGGAGTGTGTGTTTCGTAGGTTGGGCTATGGAGCTTGGCGAGGGGAGTGTGGTGTCGGGTTGGGACAGATGGGTGCTGTCGGCGGGTGCTGTTGTGGTCGAGTCGTTGGTCGCACCGATGGAGTCTTTTGCCGACCGCGTGGTGTCGGGGGCCGCGGGCATTGGCTCGGCGGTGAGAAGGCTGTCCAAAAAAGCAATGGCCTCGCCTTCATTGTAGCGCAGGTTCTTGTTTGCGTCGTCGAGAGCCACAATCATGTATCGGCCTTCGCGCAGGTGGTTCAGGGCGAAATTGCCTTCCTTGTCGGTGCGTGTGGCATACATGGGTTGCACCTTGGCAACAATGCTGTCGCCCAAAGTGTCGGCCATCTGGCTTTCGCCATAGGCCATAACGGTGACCACCTGGGAGAACGGTTTGAGCGTGAACGCATCCAGCACCTGACCGCGCAAGGTCATGCTGTCTATGCTGCTGCCCGTCGAGAATACATATTCAAAGCTGGGCAGGGGGTTGCCTTCGTTGAAGTCAACTATGCCTTCCTTGAACTGAAAGAGGTAGGTGGTGTTGGGCATGAGGGTGTCCTTCAGCTTCACAACCACACTGCGCCCCTTGGTGGTATATTCCGGCTTGGTATTCATGGGCGGGGAAACCAGGATGTTGTTTTCCGCATCCTTGATGTTGACATATTCGTCGAACGCGATGCTGAACTGTTTCTCGCCGAAGTTCAGAGAGCCATTTGCAGGTGTAGTGGAAAGCACCACAGGGGGCTTTTCGTCCTTGGGTCCGCCTGAAGGATAGCCTTGCTTGGCACAAGAGAGGACGACTGCCAAAGTGAAGGCCAACAAGGATAGGATATATATTCTTTTCATTGTCAGTATGTTCGCAAATAATGTAGGGGTGCTATTGAATATGCGTCGATATCATGGGGATAGGAGTATTGGAATACATTAGCGTGCATATCACCCCGACAGCGAGTTCGGTATGGGGTGTCCATCATATTCTGCTCACTTTTGGTAGGGTTAGCAGAACCCAAACTCAGGTGCAAAAGTACAAAGAATTATCCACATACCAAAATATTATTTGCAATATGTTATGTATTAAGCTGATGAGGATAGAGCTAATCTCCTTGCTTTGACCGAAACCGATAGGCAAAAGCCCCTTTTCGGATGGATATTACCATCCTGTCATATTCGTCTGTAGGCCTATTGTTTATAGCCTATGCTTTTTGTAGCATTGCCCAAACGGAGGGTTCGGTGAAGGTTGTGTGAAGGTTCGCTATTGTACGATTAGCCTTTTTGTCGCAATGCCATATGCGTTGTGCAGGCGCAAAAGGTATGTCCCCCGTGCAAGACGGCTCACATCAATCTCGATGCTGCTTCCGGCAACTTTTTGTGAGAGAACAGTTACCCCGAGCATATTGACCAGCTCCAGATGGCTGCAGTTGTCGGTGCCGCTGACTACCATACGGCCCCGTGCGGGATTGGGGTATACACTGATGCCGTCATCCTGAATCCCCGCTATGCCGTTGCAGTCCTCTATATATTCAACATTATTCCGCCTCCCTTCACCAATTACCACCAACTGACTCCTTAACAGATAGATGATGACCGTATAGGTTAATAAGATGTGAGGAAGAGGTGAAGAAGACCATAACATGTAGCGAAGGCAGAACAAACCGAGATTCTAGGTGCCTCAAAAATAGGCAGATGCAAACGGACCGCTACCGCGAGTCCACTATTCAGTGGGGTACTGCAAAGCCCAGGGGCTATGTATCCGAAAGCAAAAACATATCTATTTTTTCCCGTGGGGGTGTCAATCCGATTATTATGTGTATCTTTGCAATGTAAAATAGTTGAGTTATTAACTTAAAGCACATAGTATGAAAAAGATTATGAGAACTTTATTCACTAAGGTTACAGCCATTTCGTTGATGACCTTTGCGTTGTTCTTTGTGGCAGGATGTCACAAGGAAGAGAGAACTGGTGGAGGCTCCGCTGACGATGACTGGGTTGACCTCGGACTGCCAAGCGGCCTGTTGTGGGCTACTCGCAATGTGGGCGCCACCTCGCCGGGGGACTACGGCGACTACTTTGCCTGGGGCGAGACTACGCCCAAAAGTTCGTCTGAATGGAGCAACTACCGATATTGCCATGGGGGTCCCCTCAAACTCACCAAGTATTGCAGCAACTCACCGTATGGCTACAATGGTTTCACCGACAACCTGACCATCCTGCAGCTCGGCGACGATGCCGCCACCGCCAACTACGGAGGGCGTACCCCCACCCTTGTAGAGTGGCAGGAAATGATGGACAATACCACCAGCCAGTGGACAACACAGAACGGTGTGAAAGGTCGCCGCTTCACTGGCCCTAACGGCAACAGCCTTTTTCTCCCTGCCGCCGGCTACCTTTGGGGTAGTTCGCTCAAGGAAGCTGGCAGCAATGGCAGATACTGGTCGAGTTCGCTCGTCACGGACAAACCGGAATACGCGTTTTGCTTCGTCTTCGATTCGAGCAAACTGCGCTTGTCGGACGCCAGTCGCGTCGATGGGTTTCCTGTCCGTGCTGTGCGTCAGAAATGACCCTAGCCCCATATGGGCGGGGGAAAGGGTGCTGAAATAGATAGGTTTTAAAAAAACGAATATGTAGTTTTACCCATAGAGGGCGTTATTTGTATCTCTTTGATTTGCACAAGGCGTTATTTTGTGACGTTGCTTTGGCTCGGCAAAGAAAGCGGGCATTCATTGTTCTCGCTATGCGCAACGTTGCCACTGGGCTAAATGTGCTAATGCCCCTATGTGCTATTGACCGATTTGGGATTTCTGGGGCTACGCCATCAATGCCATTGGCACCGACAATGGTGAGGCATGGGGCTGCAGCGCAAATGTGAAAAGAAAGGAGTTTTGACAATGCCACGTAGCAAACCGAATGGGGCGTTTTATTTCTGAGTACCTCCCCGAATTGTACCGTTATTTAATAAAGTACCTCCCCGAATTGTACCGTTTTTTAACAAAATAACTCCCCGAATTAGTTATTTTTTGTATCTTTGCATGGATAAATAACAATGGGATATATGGTTAACCCAAATCGGATTGGGCTGATGCTGGGGGGACGGGCAATTGAGAGGTTAAACCCAAATCGGTCATTAGACCGACGAGTATATTCTTTCTCGCTTATTCATGTCTCTTTATGCCATATCAGCATTTCTTTCGGCATCTTGTCCACATCCCTGTCTCGCCGTAGCCTTGTTTTCTCCGCTTCGCTATCGAAATCATCCACTGGATGCTTTCTTCACATCTTCGCCAGCGATGCGGCCAATCTGCTAGAAACAAATACTAATCTGGCATAAACCCTAATGACCGATTTGGGTTAAATCTTTGGCTTGGGGCGAGAGGGGGAGCATGTAGTAGATGGAGAAGTTGTCGCGGAAGAATTCGCGGGCGCCCCATCTTTGCCAGTAGAGGTGGGTTTTAAGACGATGCATCACAGGTATGAAAACGAAGTCGTATTGCTGCAGGTCGGGCCAGATGGACATAATCATGTCGTAGTTGAGGCGGGTGTGCCTATAGGGTTCGGCTACGATGAATGAGAATACGGCTGTGTACTTCATGGCATTGAGCCGGGCGAGGAGGTCTGGCTGACGGGCGACAATCGATTCGGTTTCCTCCTCGATACGGTAGTCGCTCATGTTGAGCAGGCCGATGGTATGGCCGTCGGGGTTGATGGCTTTTACGCTCAGGGGCCAGTTGAAATGGAGATGGTGGACCCATTGACGCACCTCTTCGGGGTCGAAACCATATTGGTTGGTGATCCACTGGATGGTTTCGGGCGCGTCGGCAGGGGTCATTCGTTGTAGTCTATAATGGGCTTGCATGGCAGGGTGACTGTGTTGTAGCCAAGCAGGATATGGGGGTGGTAGGAGAGTTTGGCCTTGCGAAGACCCTCCAGACCCATGTCCTCTTCGCGGTTGATGAAAACGTATTGCTCGGGGAGACGGGAGGCAAATTGCTGGTTGATGATATTGAAAGCGCCATCAACGTTGCGGTCGGCCTTCTCGACACAGACGTCGAAGGTGTCGAAGGTGACAGGGGCGCCGTAGGTGAAGGCAACCATCTTGCCGTCAATCCAGATGCTGCCGCCTATCATGTCCAGCTCGTCCCAATGGGCATAGATATTCTCCATCACTTGCTGCTCGGCGTTGACGGAGCCCTGATGGTCGGTGTTGTCGGTTTCGTCCCGCCACAACTGCGCCAGCTGGCGGCAGTCGTTGAAGTATTGAGGGGAGAGGGGGCGATATTCGTATTGGGGGTATAGTTGGAGAAACTTGTTGACGTGGTTGCGTTTGGCCTTGAGGTGTTTGCCTGCCAGCTGCTCCAGGTCGCGACGCAGGTAGATATAGTCGTAGTTGTTGCGGCGGGGATTGATGTCGGCTTGAACGGGTAGTATCCTTTTCAGGTAGTCGGCATGGGAGTCCTCGAGAGCCAGCAGGGTGAGGGAATCGCCGAATTGGGAGGCATCGAGACAGAGGAGTTTCAGGAGTTGCATGTCGGGGGGCTCTTTGGAGCAAACCATATAGGAGAGGTTGCCGAAGAGCCGGACGCGCAGTATTACGGTGTGGGGGAGGATGCAGCGTTCGGTGCCAAACCAGAATTGCCATCCAATCAGGTTGGCGAAGGTAAAGTTGCAGTTGCGTCTGCCCGCTGCCAAGGTGATGGACTGGATAACTCCGCGGTCGTGTATGCTGAGGGGTTGGAATTTAAGAGGCTCGAGGGTATAGAATTGAGTCATAAGGAGAACTATCTTGATGATGAGGCGTGTTTGTTCTGATGGGGGAAGGGTGTATAGGCAGCGGTGGTGTTTATTTTGAAGGTAAGCGATGCAACACTTTGATAGAGACTGATTCTGGATTGTCGGAGAGAAGAAACAGAGGGGAAAGCTCCACACAGCCCAGTCCGTCGATGAGCATGTGGCCTTTGGGGTCGGCAAGAAGGAGGGCGTTGCCTCCGGTTGGGGTGGGAGCATAGTCGTAGGGGGAGGTGGAACCCACCAGGATGGCTCCCTCGTTGAGATGTATATTGACATTGGCGCGCATCTGCAGGCTACCGGTCAGGTATCGGCCCACTTCGAAAACCAGTGTTCCGCCACCGTGGGAGGCTATGTAGTCCAGCGCAAACTGGATGGATGAGGTGTTCATGGTGGTGCCGTTGCTCTTGCAACCGAAGAGGGAGGCCTTGTAGAGGGTAGCCCCCTCGCTGGATGGGGTAGCGTTGTTTTGGGCGGTGATGAGGTCGGAGGTGGTGGCGGAGGCGTCGATGCCCGAGAGGTTGTCGCGTGTGCCTTTCTGGTGGCGAGTGGAGATGGATGAGTGTTGTTTTTTCAGCCCTGTTACATTGTTGGCAACGAGTTGGTCGGTGTTTGGCTGAGGTTTTCTTTCATCAATCGTGGTGTGGCGGAGCGTGAGACCGTTGACATCGTCGGCCACGATGGCGGGTCGGTAGTCGCTGTCTTCGACACGGAGGGTGACATTGTCGAGCGTGATGCTGTCGGTGTGGCGCAGGTAGAGACCCCAGGCAGGGAGCTCTTTCCACATGGAGAATTCGGGGTAGCGTCGTTCCCATTCGGGGATGGTGGCTAGCTGGTTTGGAGAGGTGCCGCGATAGGCGTAGGAGGTGTCAGTATGTCCGGGAAAGACTATCTCGGCATTCTGGAGAGTGAAGTTTTGTATGCGCATGCCGGGAGTGCCGGAGATGACAGCGGGGGAGATGTTGCGGGGTTGGTCTTCGACGGGTCCTTCGTAGGAGTATCCGGCATCGGGTTTGGAGAGGGGTACTTCGGCATAGAGGTTCTTGATGACGATGTTGCGGAGGCAGGCTTGCTGGGAGGGGTTGGTGTTGCGCGAAGCGAGCCGCAGGAAGAAGGGGTTGCCCGTGTTGATGCTGCGGAGGCTGTCGACAACAATGTCCTCGATGATAGCCCCATCGACACTGGCGGCGGTGAAAGCGCTGCGGTAGGTGTCGTAGATGAGGATGTTGCGGAAACGGAAGTGGCGGAAGACGCCGCGGGTGACGGTGCCGAACTTGATACCGTTGGCACTGCTGCGGCCGACGCAGTTCTCCACAAGGATGTTTTCGGAGAGGCCGTCTTTACTGTGGCTCTTGAAGCAGAAGGCATCGTCGGCAGCATCGTAGTTGCAGTTGCGTATGACGACATCACTGCAGTCCACGATGTCCACACCGTCGTTGTTCCAGTAACTTTTGCTGTCCACGGTTTGGTCTTCTATCAAGAGATGTCGGCACTGGTCGTACTGCTGGTTCCAGCTGGCGGGATTGCGGAGGGTGATGCCACGGACGGTGACATTGTCGCACTCGCGGAAGTGGATATTCTCGGGGCGGTTGGTTTCGTTGGGGCGGTCGTATTTGAGGGGGTCTTGTATCAGACCGAGGTGTATGAGGTTGACGGTGTTGTTGGCTACCTCCCAGCCGCGGCAGTCGATGGTGCCTTTACCGGTGATGGAGATGTCTTGCTGTTTGACGGCAAAGAGGAGGGCTGTCCAGTGGCAGTAGGGGTCTTTGACGTAGTCGAAGGGGTTGAGCGAGCCGAGAAGGGTGGCACCGCTGTCGATATGTAGGTTGACACCACTTTTGAGGTACAGCGAGCCGCTCATAAATAGTCCGGCGGGCATCCATACGGTGGTCTGCTTTCCGGTGCGGTGGTAGCGGGAGGAAGCACTGTCGATGGCTGCCTGGATGCTGTGGGTGTTGAGTGTCTGGCCATCGCCCACGGCACCGAAGTCGGTAATGTTGATGGGCTCGTCCTCTTGCTGATTGGGTGTTGGGTCAAGTATGTTGTCGAGAAACAATCCTATACGGTTCAGCACGGGGCAAGCACGGCAGCTGTCGAGGGTGATGCGAACTGCATGGGTGGTGCATCTTGGAGTTTGCAAAATGCGTTTATATCCTATAGTGGTGGCGGAAGCAAGACGTACCCACTGCCCTTGTTTCAGGGTCTCGACAGAGAAGTGTTCCACCCTTTGACCAAGGGGGATGTATTCCTGAATCATGACGCGGTTGAAGGTGATGTCGCTGTCGAAATGGAGGGTGATGTGGGCTTGTCGGCAGGAGTCGGGGGCGGCCCAATAGGTGTGGAAACTGGTGTCGGTAAGGTGTTCGGGACGGAATCGGTTGCCCCGGGTATGAGATGCCTCGATTTTAGCCTGTTGAGCAAGGTCGTGGCCAAAGATGCTGTCCAGCGCGGAGCGGAATTCCACTAACCGCAGCGAGTCGGCAGCAGGGATGAGGCCACGGGTATCGGGTGGCACATTGAGAAGGAGCAGGGAGTTGCGTCCCACACTGGTGTAGTAGATGCTCAGCAGTTCTTGCAGGCTCTTGGGCTGTTCGTTGGCGTGGTAGAACCAGCCCGGACGGATGGAGACATCGGTCTCGGCGGGCATCCATACGGAGCCTTGCGGGTTGCCTTGGTTCAACACCTCCAGCGGAGGAGCACCAGCTCCGGGGGTATATCCTGCCGTGTCGAGAAGCGACCAGCAGGTCTCGCCGTTCACGCCCTGTTCGTTACCCATCCAGTGGCATCCGGGACCCACATCGCTGAAGATTAAAGCCTGTGGCTGGAGCCGGGCGACGGTAGAGTTGAAGAGCGGCCAGTCGTATTGCTGTTTGCGTCCGGACGGGCCTTCACCGTTGGCCCCGTCGAACCACTGCTCGAAGATGTCGCCGTAGTTGCTGAGTGCATGATGCAGGGTTTGGCGGAAAGTCTCGTTGTAGGCGGGGGTACCGTAGTCGGGGGCGTTGCGGTCCCACGGGGAGATGTAAACACCCATATTGACACCCGCCTCGCGGCAGGCTTGGGAGAGGTCGCGCAGCACGTCGCCCTGACCGTTGCGCCATTGGCTGCGTGCAACGGTGTGGGTGCTGACGGGGTTGGGCCATAGGCAGAAGCCGTCGTGGTGCTTGGCGGTGATGATGATGCCACGCATGCCGGCAGCCTTGGCAGTAGCCGCCCACTGGCGGCAGTCGAGAGCGGTGGGGTTGAAGATGTCTTCGGGTTCGGTGCCCTCACCCCATTCAAGGCCAGAGAAGGTGTTGGGACCGAAGTGGCAGAACATATTCATTTCCATCCGCTGCCAGTTCACCTGTTGGGGGGTAGGGCAGGGGCCATAAGGCACAGGGGCTTTCCATGAGGCACAGCTTATCAATGTGATGGACAGGATAGTGCCCATTATTATTGATAGGGTATGCACCCAAGATGAACCTGTGCTACATCTTGGCTGATTTGAGATGAAGCGGTTAGGCATTTGTTTCGGAGGGACGAAACTCTTCATTTGGTTTTATTGCTCAGTCTCTTGTTTTCGGTATTGGCCTGAAACTTGGCATTATCTACAATGAAGCGTTCGTGTTGACCTTCGCCGATAAGGCCGCAGGAGTCGTAGGCTTTGACTTCGAAGAGCAAGCGGCGGCGGTCCACCTCAATCAATTTGCTGTCGCACCATACTTCCATACCGATGGGGGTGGCGGAGCAGTGGCTGACATTGATGTGTGTGCCCACGGTGCTTTGGCCTTCGGGAAGGAGTGGGGCGACGCTTTCGGCACAGGTCTTCTCCATCAGGGCAATCATCATGGGTGTGGCAAACACCTGGGCCAGACCGCTGCCCACGCGGTCGGCGGTCATCTGGTCGGTGACAGTTTGCCGCAACTGGTTGTTTATTCCAGGAGTAATCATATTTGATTCGTTAATATGTGAATGTGTTAATTCGTTAGTGGCCAACGGAGCAGCGATTCACGCATTAATGCATTCACACGTTTAAATATTCTGTTTAGTGTCCAAAGTCGGTGAGGAACTTGATGCGCATGAGGCGTATTTCCTCGTGGGTGTAGTCTTCGTCGTCTTCAAATTCCTCGTAGGCTTGCTCTAAATCGCCCGACTCCGACTGGCGCCAGTAGTCCATAAGCACTTCCTGGTGGTCCTGCTCGATGTTCTCATCGATATAGTAGTCGATATTCAGTTTTGTGCCGGAAGATATGATGCGTTCCATTTCGGCCAGCAGTTCGTCGAGGGTGAGGCCTTTGCCCCGCGCTATATCGTCAAGTGATTTGCGGCGGTCGATAGATTGGATGATATAGATTTTGTTCTCGCTGCGGCGGGCCGCACTATGCACCACAATGTCCTGTGGACGTTCTATGTCGTTTTGGTCGACGTAGTTCTTGATTAGTTGCACAAAGGGTTCGCCGTATTTCTGTGCTTTGGCGATGCCCACTCCGGTGCAACGGCTCAGTTCCTCAACGGTGCAGGGATATTGGATGGTCATATCCTTGATAGAGCGGTCTTCGAAGATGACGTGTAGAGGCAGTTTCTGGTGCTGTGCAATGGATTTGAGAAGACTCTTGAGTTGGGTGTAGAGAGCCTCGTCGCCGGCGGCGGCACCACTACCGGTAAGCGTGGCTTCTTCATCGTCCTCGCTTGAGGGGTTGCTGTAGTCGTGGTCGCAAGTAACGTAGACTTCAAAGGGTTTTTTGATAAACTTATGTCCCGCAGGGGTGAGTTTCAGCACGCCGAATTGTTCTATCTCTTTGGTAAGGAGTTTCAGGAACAGGGCCTGCCTCAATACAGCGTTCCAGAACAAGGGGTCGTGGTCGGTACCCTGTCCCCACTGCTCAAGAGCATCGTGGTGGTAAATCTTGGTATTGTTGTTTTTACGACCCAGCATCACGTCCACAATGTCCTTGGCCTTGAAAGCCTGTTTGGTGGCGAGGATGGTTTCGAGAGCATACTGCATTTCTTCGCGTGCAGCCACACGGGGTTTGGGGTGGAGGCAATTGTCGCAGTTGCCGCAGTTCTCGGCTGGGTAGTCTTCGCCGAAATAGCGCAGTAGGTTCAGTCGTCTGCAGGCCGAAGATTCGGCATAGCTCACCACCTCCTGGACCAACTGTTGGGCCATCTCCTGCTCTGTTATGTTTTTGTCGGTGAAGAATTTGTAGAGTCTTTCGATATCGTGCTCAGAATAGAAGGCAATGCATTGTCCCTCGCCTCCGTCGCGACCAGCACGACCGGTTTCCTGATAGTATCCTTCGAGGCTTTTGGGTATATCATAATGGATGACAAACCGCACATCGGGCTTGTCAATACCCATACCGAAAGCAATAGTGGCCACAATCACGTTCACCTCCTCCATGAGAAATTTATCCTGATTCTCGGCTCTTACTTTATTCTCGAGGCCGGCGTGATAGGGTAGGGCTTTGATGCCATTGAGTTGCAAGAGTTCGGCCAAGTCCTCCACACGCTTGCGCGTGAGGCAATAAATGATGCCGCTTTTCCCCTCGTTTTGACGAATGAATTTCACAATCTCCTTGTGCAATTCTACGGGGCTATCGGGTTTGTGGCGCACCTCGTAGTAAAGGTTGGGGCGGTTGAACGAAGAGATGAAAAGTTTGGCATGTTCCATTTTCAGGTTTTTGATAATGTCCTGTTGCACCTTGGGAGTGGCCGAAGCCGTGAGGGCAAGGATAGGAGCATGGCAGTTGATGGAGTCTATGGCATCGCGCAGACGGCGGTATTCGGGGCGGAAATCGTGACCCCATTCCGATATGCAATGAGCTTCATCGATAGCGAAGAAAGAGATGGGCAGTTGTTTCAGAAATTCGACAGTATCCTCTTTCGAAAGGGTTTCGGGAGCCACATAGAGCAGCTTGGTGCCGCCCTTCAGCAGGTCGTCTTTCACTTCTTTGGTTTGAAGTTTGGAGAGGGAGGAGTTGAGGAAGTGGGCAACACATTCCTGACCGGCAGTGTAGCGGACGGCATCTACCTGGTTTTTCATAAGCGCAATAAGGGGAGAAACGACAATTGCGGTGCCTTCGCGTATCATGGCCGGCAGCTGGTAGCAAAGAGACTTGCCTCCGCCGGTGGGCATGATAACAAAGGTGTCGTGGCCGTCTAATATGCTGTTTATGATAGCCTCTTGTTCGCCTTTGAAATTATCAAAGCCAAATATTTCCTTTAACTTTGTCTGCAAATCTGTCATAATTCAAAAAAAACATGTATTTTTGCAATTCAAAGTTAGGAAAAAAAATTCAATTAATTAAAAAAAATCTCCTTTGAAGTCAAGAGAAGAAATTCAGGATATTGCAATTCAAGTTATTGCAGATGAAAAAAAAGCTGTGTCCGGTCTCGAAAAGCAGATAGATAATGGCTTTTATGAAGCTGTTGAAACGATTTTTTCCACTTCCGGCAGAGTTATTATTACGGGCATTGGCAAGAGTGCAAACATAGCAGCAAAGATGGTCTCAACATTCAACAGTACGGGTACTCCGGCACTGTTTATGCATGCCGCTGACGCCATGCACGGGGATTTGGGGATGATTCGCCCGGACGATGTGGTGGTTTGTATCTCCAAAAGCGGTAATACCCCTGAAATCAAGGTTCTGATGCCTTTGATTAAGAGCTTCGGCAACCCTCTTATCGCCATTGTGGGCAATACCGACTCATTCCTGGCCCGTGAGGCCGATATCGTGCTTGGCACCGAGGTGGAAAGCGAAGCTGCCCCCCTCAGGTTGGCTCCAACTTGCAGCACCACTGCCCAGTTGGTTATGGGCGATGCTCTGGCTATGGCATTGGTGGCTTGCCGGGATTTCACCCATCGCGATTTTGCCCGTTGCCATCCAGGCGGAGCATTGGGCAAACAGCTATATATGCGCGTCAGCGACCTCTATACCCAGAATGAACGGCCCCTCGTGTCGCCCGATGCTTCAATCCGCGACACTATACTTGAGATGACCTGTCGCCGACTTGGATGCACAGTGGTGGCCGACAGCGACGGCAGCATACGCGGTATTGTCACCGATGGTGACCTTCGCCGCATGCTCAAGGCCAATTCGTCGGTCGACCAGCTTACGGCCGCCGATATCATGTCGCCCAATCCCAAACGTATTCTTTATAATCGATATGCCGAGGAAGCTCTCCACATGATGCAGGCCAACAGCATTACGCAACTGGTGGTGGTTGACGAGAACGATGCCTATCTGGGTGTGTTGCATCTCCACGATATCCTGCGTGAAGGGATTGAATAGCCCTATTGCTTTTTTTTAGAATTCGAAGTAAACAAACACGAAATATACTACCCATGGAACTGAGAACCGAGAACGTAGTGAAAATATATCGTTCGCGCACTGTCGTGAAAGAGGTGAGCGTAAATGTGAGACAGGGCGAAATTGTGGGACTGCTGGGTCCGAACGGTGCTGGCAAAACCACCACATTCTATATGATAGTCGGCATTATAAAACCCTATTCTGGCAAGGTTTATCTGGATGATATGGAAATCACCCGCATGCCCATGTACCGCCGTGCACAGTTGGGTGTCGGCTATCTGGCACAGGAGGCTTCCGTATTCCGTCAGATGACGGTGGAAAATAACATTATGGCCATTCTTGAATTCCGCAAAGACCTCACAGTGGAGCAACGGCGCGAGAAATTGGAATCCTTGATTTCCGAGTTCGGTCTTGAAAAGATACGTCGCAGCAAAGGCATCCAGCTCTCCGGTGGTGAACGCCGACGTACTGAGATAGCCCGCGCCCTCGCCAACGACCCCAAATTCCTCCTCCTCGACGAGCCTTTTGCCGGTGTGGACCCCATTGCCGTGCAGGATATTCAGGATATCGTCGCGCACCTTAAGGATCGCAATATCGGCATCCTCATCACCGACCACAATGTCCACGAAACGCTCAGCATCACCGACCGCGCCTATCTGCTCTACGAAGGCAGAGTGCTTCATCACGGCACCCCTGAGGAGATGGCAGCTGACCCTGATGTGCGTGAGAAATACCTGGGTCGTGACTTTGAACTCCGCCGCGCCAATACCCGCGCTCTCAATGCCGAGTGATACGGATTAGTACTTACTTGAGAACCTAACGTTGTAGGTTCGCTGTAGGTTCGCTCTATCTTCGCTCTAGGTCCGCCCCCCAGAGCGAACCTAAGGCGAACCCCAAAGGGGGCTTCAATGGGATTGGGAACTCCCAGCGCTACAGCTACAGTTGCTACAGTTCCATTCACCCCCAATCGGTCATTTGTGTTTACCTCCGTTGAGGCACCCCAAAAGAAGGTTTTCGAACTGTAGCAACTGTAGCGTAGCATCCGCCATATCGAGCTGTCCACTGAATCTGGAAAAGACAGTAGGGGACTTCTATAACTCACCTCAATGGGACATAAACAGAGCTAAAAATTGAAAAGTCAGCCTAATGACCTATTTGGGTTAAACAATAGGGCACGAGAGCGGAGTGTTGCTTATGTCGCAGCCCCGGTTCCGGGCCAGCCACAGCAGGGCATAGCTGCATGTAGCCTTCACTTGCCCACCGCGATGCTCTATTTCTTCCACAGCCCGTCGCACCAGTTCTGAGGCGATGCCTTGTCCCCGCAGCTGTTCGTCCACATAGGTGTGGTTGATGGTGTAGACCCCATCCGTTGTCATAGGGAATGTGATCTCCCCTACCTCCATTCCTTCATGCAAAAGGTAGATTCGGTTCTTCTCGGTAATGTATTCCATGTGAAGAGGTTTTATGAATTGTACTGGAATAGTTTAAGCTATTGTCTCATTGTCCAGACGCATGACTTTTACCTGGCGGTCGGAGCCTATAGCGAGGCGGCTGCAATGGTTCAGCTGGCCTGTGTCCTTGAAGCCGCATTTCTGCATTACGCGCCCGCTGGCTTGGTTGTCGAGGAAGTGGTCGGCCCAAAGGGTGCGGAATCCCCGCTGGCGGAAGCAGTAGTCAATGAGCAGTTGTAGCGCCTCGGTGGCAATGCCTCTGTTCCAATAGGGGCGTGCAACCCAGTAACCCACCTCGACATCGTGCTGTCCAATGCCAATATTGCTCTCGCTGGCGGTGTAGTAGCCGATACAGCCGATGGGTTCGTTGCTTTCCTTCAATACAATGGCCCAGGTGTGGTCGTTGGCGAAGAGGATGCGGATTATATAGCGACTTTCGTCTACGCTTTTGTGAGGCGACCAGCCCGCCTGAGGCCCCACCTCGGGGTCGGAGGCATAGCGATACAGCACTTCGGCATCTTCCTCGCGCCACGGTCGCAATAGTATTCGTTCGGTTTCCATCGGTAGTATCTATTCTACATTGGGTGCTGTGGGGTGTGCGACTGGGACGAAGATCATGCTGTTATAGAGTAAGCGCGGGGTGCCTTTCGAGCGGAAGGTCCGAGGCAATATACGCATCAAGAAAGAGTAGTTGACTTCACCCAGCGAGCCCATGCTGATAGGGTTGTTCAAATACCTCTGGAGCGAAGAGTCGTCCGGGACCTTGGCAAAATCGAGCCAGCAGGTCTCAAATCCGCAGTGTTTGGCGGCTTTGGCCAGTGGGTCGCGCGAGAAGAACGTGTGATTGGCTCGTTGTGTGCGGTTGGGGTTCTTGGGAAGGTTGCAGCATGAGCGGTAGAAGTCGGTGCCAATGGCGTAGTAGGCCTTACCAAAGCGGTCGGCCAGTAGGTGTCCCATGCCTTTGCCTCCATTTCTGTAGTCATTAACGCGCTTGATGTGGCCATTGTGGGCGGAGATAAAGATGCTGTGCCGACCCAGGGATTCCTCGCGCTCGAGTATCCATTGCACGTTTTCGGCCATTAGACTGTCGCGGAAGGCATCAACGTTCGGGGTCGACATGACCTTCCCGAGTGAGCAATTCTGCAGCAGGATGTCGGCACAGTGAACGGCTACTTCAGTGCCCTCGAATTGCAGAAGATCCTGTTTGACTTGTTCGATGGACTCAATCCACTCTCCAATATCAAACTTTTCGGGAACCCCGTCCTTCATATTTTCCCGTTGTTTCAGCAGGATAGGAATGTCGATTTCCAAGTTGTTTGCGGCTTCGGTCAAAATGTGGATGTTCCAATCGATTTGCTGCATGTCGAAGCCATAAAAACGAATGTCCTCTCCGTCGTTGGCAGCTTCGTTATATTGTCGCATCCAGGCGATGAGTTGCTCCATCTGCTGGGTTCGGTAAATAGTGAAACAGATGGCTGCTGCGGCTTCGGCGGGAGTGCCAGGACCACCGTGGATGTAGCGGTTTACTGCCTCGCAGCTGCCATAGTCGCCTTCTAGGGCAAAGGCACGTATGCCAAAGCGTTCAACCAGTAGTTTGAATACATCCAGCTTTAGTTGCTGGAATTCGGCATTGCCGTGGGTGGCTTCGCCCAATGCTACGATGCGCACTCCTGTGGGAATGGTCAGTTCGTCGACAGATACAGCATAGTGGGCGAATTCTTTCGGGTCGGCGCTCTTGCCTGTGCCTAAGCCACCAAAACGTATATAGACAGCGGAGGCAACTGCCAAAAGCGCAAGCAGCACCACAAGGATATTGAGTCCGGTTTTCTTATTTCTCATATTCTGTTATGATTTGTCATCTTCTCATTCAGATTAGAAAAGCTCCACTGCGGGCCAGCCATAGTCTTGATAGTAGCGGACGTTCAGGTTGTGCTTTTTGACGTACTCCTGCAGTTGTTCTTTGCGGACAGCCTCGCGGACATCTTGGTTAGAGTGCATGTTCTGGTAGATGTCGTAGTAGGGATTGAATATGCGGCGAGCGCTGGCGTCGTTTCCGGCACCGTCGACGGTCTGCTCAAAGGATTTCACGGTGTATTTCCCGTTCTCTACACTCAACGACATCAGGCCGCTGTGGTTTCCGCCAGAGACGCACTTCAGCGTGTCGCCCGCCACATTGTACCACAGCACCCAGCAGTCGCACAACACGGGGACACAACCAGCGTCCTCATCTCCGGAGTTGACAATCATCAGTGTGGGAATGCAGAGCTCACCTTTCAGGTAGTGCTTGCCGATCTCGTTCACCAGATAGTCGCTAATGGCATCGCGTCTTGCTTGTTCGTCTCGGTTGATGGCAATGTGGCGGATACAGTCGGCCTTGTGTCCGTCGAAGTCGGAAATCAGCCATTGGCCGTCTACCTGCTCCATATAGAGCTTGTGTTCCTCGATGTCAGAGGTGGAATCGAACGAGCCGTCCTCCCATTTTTGACGCACGCTGATGGTGGCCACGGCGTGGGTCTCGTCGGTCTGTTCCACAGCGGTGACTGTGTAGTCGGCTATAGTGCCGCCGTTGCCGGTAACGAAGTAATAGAGCCATTCGTGGTCCATAGCCTCATGCTCGGGCAGGCGGTTGAACATCGTGTCCAGCACGGCATAGAAATCAGCTGTCATGTAGTCTTTCGACTGCTCCAGCAATTCATGGTCGGGGATATAGCGGCACAGCTCCTCGGCGCGTTGTTTCAGCTTTTCCTCGTTGCTTGCACAAGCCACCAGCAGTAGGGCGGCAATTGTGATGATGAGTGTTTTTTTCATTGTTATCTTTGTTAGTTTATAGACAAGTTTTTGTATCAAATCACGCTGCAAAGATACAACTTTTTGCCGATACGGGAAAAATATTGTTGCCCCGCATCGAAAGCCCCGTTTTACGAAACTGCTCTTGGGGTTTGGCATGGGTTATACCAACTGTCCGGGCAGACGGAGTTTCTCTTTCTTTGGGAAGGTGGACTCATAGGCTTCGAAGTCCTCGGGATGATGGTTGGCAACAAAATACCCTTTTGGAGGCGTATACGTTGCCTCCGCTATTCCGTGGTCTCTAAGCCAGTTAGGGATAAGCTCTTGTGCAAGGAAATAGGGGACCTCGGCTTCGTGGGGCTCATCATGGTAGTGGATGCCGTATTTGCTGGCAAGGTCGAAACCTGCATGGCGGTAGAACTCAATGTTGCCCTCCATGCAGAGGAACCCGACACCCATCGCACGAGCCCTCTCCAACGCATAGTTCAGCAATCGGAGTCCATAACCCTTGCGCTTGTAGTCGGGATGTATGCTGATGGGGCCGAAAGTCCACGATGGCACATGCTCGCCGTTATCCAGCACCAGCTCCGCTCTCGAAAACATGACATGCCCCATAATGTGGCCATCAAGCTCCATCACGTAGTCCAGCTCGGGAATAAAGTCCGGGTTGTTTCGATATTGTTTCAGCACATAATGCTCCAGGCAGCCTGGACGGTAGACGTTCCAGAAAGCCTCTCGGGTCAAGTTCTCCACCTCGCGGTAATCCTCCGGTTTCTCTAATCTGATATTTATTTCCATTGTTTTTGCAAAGATACTCAAATCATTTCACAGTTACCGTCCTTATGCAATTTCAATTATTTGAAGTTCGAAATACGGAAACGTTACATCGCCTACTCAACTTTGCCTCCTGCTTCTGGCAGGCTGTTTTCTTTTTGTATTAGCTCTTTGATGGCTCTGTCGTAGTCGCTTTCGTATTGCAGCATCTCCATTTTTCGTTATTTCTCGAATTCGGAAACGGCTTTTTGTTTGGCCTCTTCATGGCTGATAGTCCCTTTGCCTACCAGTAATTGTCTGCCGGAAAGTTTCATCAGTTCATCCAATTTCTCTATCCATTCCTGCATTCTCATCGGTACTTGTTGGAGAGCCTGTATTTCTGCACAATC
>JAEEGJ010005495.1_pt1 | contig 39744 bp, 30 predicted proteins | sample 8958761 | NCBI WGS metagenome assembly JAEEGJ01 (sample SAMN16246546, study PRJNA631951) | gut metagenome | biome: gut microbiome; feature: rumen; material: RS-attached | host: Bos | place: Iran: Karaj | collected 2018-10 | reverse complement strand
TCTTGCCTTCATATTGGAATTCCACAAGGTCTTCCTGCGGGATGTCCAAGATGGGGTGTTTCTCGATTTTGTACATATAGAATGTGTTTTTGAGTCGTAAAAAGCGACCGCAAATTTAGGAAAAACATAAAATCAAGAATGATTCTTTGTCCATTTTATGAAAAAAAAGCGGTGTAATGGGAAAAAGTTTGCCAGGATGAATGCTGCTATCGGATTATTCAATACTTTTGGCAAGAAAATGACCATCTGATGGAACAGGAAAACCAGATATATAGGTTGACATTTGATGTAGACTTACCTCCATCAATTGGCGAGAACGAAGCTTTGGCTGAAGCAGAGTCTTGTTGTGAGACCTTTGTCATCCCGACTGTCGACGAGGTGCTTTCTCGTTTTGATGGTTATAGTATAGATATTGAAAAAGTTGATCTGGATTTAGGAACAGTCAAGAAGGATGAGATTCCGAGCGTGTTGCGAGGTTTGTTGGAAGATGAAATCATCAAGCGGTTGTATAAGGATTCAGAAGCAGAGCAATTCAGCATTGTAGAGGGCGGGCCACACGAGACCAAGAAATCTTCGGAACCAGAATGGATTTCCTATCTGTACACAGGTGTTCTGCCATGGACGTACGAGGATTCAGAGCTGGACTTGGCAAAACAAGTGACGCAAGAGGTGCTTTCGCGTCTTGATGACAAGGATTGGATGGCGTCGTTTTTCGAAAGGCTTTCAACGGATGACGCAGCTTTTTATCGCTTCTTCAATTTGCTTGATGACGAGACGATTCAAATGGTGTTGCGTGCTCCGTTTTTTGTTGAAATTTCGAAAGTGAGAGCCTCTCAAGCCATGAATCCTCAAAAGTTGGATGACTTAGATAGACATCAACTGTTGGCATTGGCTTATTCATGGATAAAAAAGAAAGAGCGAAAGGATGAAAGGACGGAAAAGAACAAACTCAGCAATGATGGTGTAGCGTATGAAAAAAGTGTTGAACAACAGATTGTTGCCAAAACGACTAATAATGCTGAGATTTTCAAAGACTTGACAAGGACTTTCGACAAAGCGGTAGATTCCATGAAAAGACAAATGGTTTCAGATGACGAAACTGAAAAACAATGCCTTGTCGATGATGCGGGATTGGTGATTTTGCATCCTTTTCTTCCTGCCTTGTTTGAACGTCTCGGCTATCTTGATGAGGAACGTAAATTTGTTAGCCTTGCCTTGCAGGAAAGGGCAGTTCATCTGTTGCGTTGGCTGGCGGGGTATGAGTTGCCCCATCTTGATTATCAGATGCCTTTGGAGAAGGTCTTGTGTGATTTGCCATTGGCCTATCCCATGGGTTCTGAAATAGAGTTTACCGACATGGAGAAAGAGGAAGGGAGGCAGGTGCTGCGGTCCGTTTGCCAGTATTGGAAGCCGCTCAACGGCACCTCGCCCGAAGGTTTGCAGCGCTCGTTCTTGCAACGACATGGCAGCATTACCTACGAAGATAATACTTGGATTATCAGGGTGGAGGGGCAGGCACTCGACATCCTGCTCGACGACTTGCCTTGGGAGATTTCGTTGCTGTTGCTCCCATGGAGAGAAGAAATGATTATGGTGGAATGGCAACGTGAATAAAAATGAATGGATATGAACGATCGTTTTATTGCCAACGAACTCAATTGGCTTGCAGCAGTGATGGCGTTGCGGCTTAAACTTTATTTCGGACAGGAAACCGAACAAAAGGAGGTGCGTGAAATCGTCCCCCAGGCTTTGTCGCAAGGTCAAGGAAAATATTGTGACTATTTGGTAGACAACGGGCTGGGCTTCGAGGAAAGGCTATTTCTCATCCTTTCCTTTGTGCCTTATCTGAAGCCTCAGCTTTTGGATTGTTTCAACGTGAAAAACAGCGACACGGGTCAGCGTTTCGTGGAGTTTGGTTGTGAGGAGAACGCAGTGGGTGGTGGTCTGAAGCCTTCGCTCGAAACGGCCTTGTTTATCCTCGCAGGCGATAGGGTGGAGGAACGTTTGCGGTTGGCCAAGTTTTTCATGGGTCATCCTTTGTTGTCGTCAGCTTTGTTTTTCCGCGAAGGCAATGGGACGGCTTTCTCCTCCTGCTTGTTGCAGCCTGCCGAGGAGTTGGTGGACGAGTTGCTGCTTGAGCGGCCTTTTGCACCGCATTTCTCCACCGACTTTCCTGCGCGTCGCATCACCACAGCCCGCTCATGGTCGGAGTTGGTGCTCGATGAGGCCACCATGCGGTTGGTGGATGAGATTAAGCTATGGGTGGAGTATGGCGACCGCGTGCGTAAGGAGTGGAACCTCGAACAAAAGATGACGCCTGGCTTCAGGGCGTTGTTCTACGGACCTTCAGGTAGTGGCAAGACCTTCACCGCCACCTTGTTAGGCAAGGCCACAGGAAGGGATGTGTATCGCATCGACCTGTCGTTGGTGGTCTCGAAATACGTGGGTGAGACGGAGAAAAACCTCTCCAAGGTGTTTGAGTTGGCCGAAGGCCGCAACTGGATCCTGTTTTTCGACGAGGCCGATGCACTCTTCGGCAAGCGCACGGGCCTGAAGGACGCCCACGACCGCTATGCCAACCAAGAGGTGGCCTATCTCTTGCAACGTATCGAGGATTACCATGGCCTAGTGGTGCTTTCCACCAACTTGAAATCCAATATGGACGAGGCCTTCGCGCGGCGTTTCCAAAGTGTCATCCGTTTCCCGATGCCCGATGCAGAGCAACGGGAACGCTTGTGGCACGAGACCTTCTCGGCCAGTTGCTCTTTTGAGGATGGCCTTGACTTGAAAGAATTCGCCACCAAGTATGAAATGTCAGGCGGCTCCATCCTCAACGTGGTGCAATACGCCTCACTGATGGCCATGAGCCGAGGCGAGACCCTCATACGCAAAGCGGATGCCCTGGAAGGCATCCGCCGCGAGTTCCAAAAGGAAGGGAAGGTGATGGGGTGAGAGAAAAGGCCAAGACATTTCTACAAATAATGACAACTTGTTGTATTATAGGTCATGTAAAATATCAGTATTATCTGTTCCTATTATCATAATTATCTTGTCATCTTGTGTATGATAAACCACCAATTTTCCATTATAAGGGCAACCACCAACCATAATGATTCGTTTGTAATAGTATGTACAATGCAATAAATAGTCTTGGCAGTATCTTAAATCAGAATCTACAGATCCTCCTAATTCTTCTGTTAGCATTCTTGAGTAAATCTTATTATGAAATAGCTCATTAATGGCACCAATTATACTTCTCGCAGCACCTCTGTCGTCGACAATTTGATGGTTTTTAATCTTTTCAATGATTTTCTCAAAATTTGTGTAGGTGCAATACTTCAGTATTGGAGATTGTTTAAAGGCATTTGATAACCTGTTGAAGTCAACAGTATAGTTTGTAGGAAAATTACTATACTGGTTTTTAATAAATGTTTCTAAATCTGTTGCTTCTATATATTCTGTATTAATAGGATGATGGTTATAGTTGTAAACTCTAATTTTATCTTTTAATTCCGATATGTTCATACCATAGTATTCATCTAATACTAAATAATCATGCCAATCGTCTTGGTGGCATAAATCAAAATGACCATCGGCCCACAAACAATAAGAATAATTTAAAAACGAATGAGCAATCCAATTCTCTACTATTCCATTATTTCTTTCGTAATACTCAGGAATAAGTTGTTCGCCAAGTTTTGCGTGTGGTTTTTGCCTAGATAGTTTAATTTCGCGTCTCGTTGATTTTAATATCTCATCAGGGTTATAAATGAAACACTCTCCAAGTGAGAATAAGCGATTTAAGTGTCTTAATAATAATGCGCAATCATCGGATAACTGTTTGTCGGAAATGACTCTGCTGATTTGACGATAATCACCCTCAGTGTTTGTTGAACCTAATCTAATAACACGATTGTGGTTTGGGCCGGAGAAACTCTTGTGTTTGTGTAGTATTTCATTATAAAAAGTGAATAATTCTTCAAAAGCAAGTAATAATGTAAACGAATGCTTGAGATAGTAATCGGGGATGGTGGTAAGTGTGGGAATTGTACTTTCGATAGCAGAAATATGATCGTTCAATTTGGCAATTCGTTCTATAATGGAATCAGATTGCTTGGGAAACAAAATATTCCAAACTTTCTCTTTTGTTAATTCGGTTAACTTCTTGATTCCAGGTTTGATGGAACGGTAGTTTATAGTTTCAATTATTTTTTTTATAAAGGTATTGGTGTCATCGCATTTTAGTAGATAGCGTCCAAATCCATTAAGATATTCTGTTATTGTCTTTACACCATACCAATCATGAATTGGTTTTAAGCCGTATAAATAGTTAGATGTATATTTATTGATCGAAGCTACATTGCGCTTGATGAGAACGGGTCTTATTATAATATGATAGTTGCTTTGCACTATGTCACACGACAATTCGCTGCATTTGGTGATGTCGTCTTGACTGACAAAATCAACCACTAGAGAAATTATATAATTGTCTAAATCATCTGGAATTTTTGTGCAAGCTTTATGGTTATGGATGTGCTTGACGGCATCACTTTCGTCTTTGAATAGGACATATTTTACATCATCTAAGTCCAATTCAAAATTCTTGTCAACTATTTCAGTAAGTGGATTTCGTTTGCAAAGGACGTCGCTGGTCTTGTCGTATTCATAGGCCAGAGTGTATGTCGTTTTTGTCAGTTGGACATAATAGCCGTCTCTAGTATAGGCTGTACCTGAATTGATTGTTATGGTGTTACCTTCTTGTATGAATCCAAGTCCGCTTATAATGCCTGCATTAATAAGATGTGCGCGGGTCAGCCGCTGTTGCTCATCGAGGTAGCCAAAATAGTTGTTCAGGGCCTGGCTGGTCAGCACTTGGCCTTCATAAAATTTGGGAAAGTTGTTGTTGGTCTGTTCCATGGTGATAGGTTTTTATTGTGTTTGTTCTTCTTTTTCCTTGAATTTCCAATAGCCCAAGGCCGAGCTGTCGTCGGAATACCAGGGGTCGAGTTTGACATAGCCGATGCGGGGTAGTTCTTCCACACTTGTGCCGTCGTGCCAGCCTTTGTAGAAAGCTTTGGCTTGCACACTGTCGCCTTCGGTGCTCAACTCGTAGTCGACACTGTGGAAATAGAGATTCCTGAACTCGTTGAACACCTTGACCATTTCGTCAAGGCCTTCCTTCCATTCAGATTCATTCGCCTCAAGACTTGAGAAAGGACGTTTTTTCAGCTTGGTGTTGACAAAGGCTTTGTAGCTTTCCTCGAATTTGAACATGACGAGCGGGTCGACCCAGCAAACCTTAGCCACCACATGGGCGGGCAACTCGCTGCGTACGGTACTTTCCACAAAGGCTCGGAATTGCATATTCTGGCATATCCTCAGCCAGCCGGGTACCAACACCGTGACGTGGAAGGAATAGGGGTCGGCAACATTCTTGTTGCTGTCATCGTCCATGCTCAGCTTAAGGAAGTTGTCTATGTTGAGGAATTGGTAAGGAAACAGCAGCAGGTGCTCGAGGATATGGAGCCCGAAAGTCTGCTCGTATGGCTCCTCGCGGTTGTCGTTGAACACGTACTGTTTTACCTTTTCCTTAAGCTTGTTGTTCTTGGGATAGGAGTGGGCCACCGTGGGGGAGAGCTTGAAACGGGGCTTTGTGATGCCCAGTCGAGCCATGATCCGTCGCTCCAACGGGGAAATTTGCAGGTTTTCCGTATAGTCAATGGCCTGCGAGCGCGCGCCGCTCAGTTGGGCATAGTTGTTCAGCAGTTCTTTTTTGTATTTGATGCTTTTGGCTTTCGTCACCGATAAGTCGTTGGCGCTGAGGCCTTCCTTGTTGCTGAGGTAGCTGAGCACGGCATAGTCGGCAAAAGAGTCATTAAAGCGGGCCAGCAGATGGTCCATGATGCGGTTGCGACGGTCGAGGTCGGCAGTGCTTAGCCCTTGCTCTACCTTGTTGTTCAACACCTTTTTCACGTCCACAATCTCGCTGTCTTGCAACTCGTGGTAGAAGTAGGTGGGCTCAATGTCGTTGCCGTCAATGGCGAAATAGCGTTCCATGGCGCTGAGCTGGGCCACGTAATCGGCCAACAGTTGGTCAAAGAAGGTCAGGTAGGCTTTCAGCTGCAATCGCTCAGCCTTGCGCAGATTGCTGGCGCTGTCGGGGATGCCCTCGGTGCCCATGCGGTAGGTCTTCGGGAACAGGTGTTGGAAGGAATAATAGGTTGCCGTATTGCGGTGCTTGCCTTGAGGTAAGGGATACTCCTTGTCCACTTTTTGGTATTTGGTGTAGCGGTTGTCAAGGTAAGGCATCACGGTGGTCAGCTTCGGACGGATCGAATAGCCGTCACAATTGAAATAGATGTTGTGGAGATTGTCGTCAGCTTCGTTTTTCTCAGCTAAGCTGAAGGGCTTCAGACTGAAGACGTAGTCATCGCTATTCAGGGTGATGCTGGTTTTGTAGCTGTTGAAGGAGACTTTGTCCCTGTTTTCCTCGTCAACCCTGAAGAGAAGCCGCTTGATGCTTTTCACTCCTTTGATTTTCATCAACAGGTTGAGGAGGTCGGAGGTGTAAAGGCTCTTCTTTTTGTCGAAATGTTCCAGCTCGTCAAGGTCGATGAAGCCATAGCGTGGCACCAGGCCTTGATAGATTTCCTCCGGCGACTTGCCTTTCTTGAGCATTTCGGGCAGGGTGTGGAAATCCAAGGAAGGGGAGACGTAGTTGTTGATGACGCCAAACATCTCGGTCAGGATCTGTTTGTAGTCGGCATCCTGTTCTGTCTCGATTTCTATGAATAGGCCGATGGGCACGGGAGTAAGGGCTTTCACTTCATGGACATCCTCACAGAGGTTGCGGTGCTTGAGCATGAAATTCCTGACGTAGTGCTCGTAGAAAGTGGAATAGTTTTTGTCAAACAGCTCGGCGTATCTGCCTTCGTTGTCTCTACCTACGATGCCCCTGATCCATTCGCTGTTTTCAATGGAATAGTCATCTTCAAGTTCAAGGGATATCTTGTATAAACCTTTAACCGACCATGCCTTGTTTCCTGTTAGGCCGATGACGTCTTTATTGGAGACCTCGTAATCGTTCTTGTCAATCCAAACATTCCTAACACCTGGCACCGACTCAAGGATGAATTTGCGGTAATCGTTGATGCTGATAGGCTCGTGCGACAGGATGTCGTGGGCGGGGAACAAGGTGCCAGTAAGTCGTGGATGGGTCTCGCCTTTAGGCGTCAGCAGGTCAGCCATGCTGAAGCGGGTGCGGAAGGCCAGGTCGGTCAGCGCAAAGCAGAGCGCTTCAAGAATGGTCACGCCAGGGTCGTGGAGGTTGAAGTCGGTCCACTGCTTGTTGGCAATGCTGCGGATATAGGCTAAACCATATTCCTTCAGCTGTTCATAATCCAAAGGGCCAGGCAGGTTGGCGTTATATGTGTTGTTGTTATTCATGGCTTGCTAGAATTGGTGTAATCTCAATCTCATGTTCCTTGTCGGAGGTGACGATGATGAATGCGCCTTCGGGCTGCAAAGGCTCGCCTTGTTTGACAGGCACATCATCGATGGTGAGCGAGAAGGATTCGATATAATCGACATAATACTGGTTTTCGATGAATTCCTCAACCTGCGATTCGTTCTTGTCTGTCCTGAATTCCATGCCTTCGTTTCCGCTGCTCCATGGGGCAAGATAGGCCTTGAGCTGCTCGTCCAGCAGGTTGTGGTAATGATTGATGTCGGTATACCCTTCTCTTAAAATGAATCTGCATTCGACTTTCGCTTCAACGTAAGTTGGTGTGACGACGTCAATCGTGACGAAGCTGGAGACTCTCTTCTGGAGGTAGGATTTAATTTCGTCTTTCAACGATTGTCCTATGATGGGCTTGAGCGGATCGGATTGGTGGATGGCTTTTCCGTCGGGGATAACGAGCAGGGTGACACATCCAGCTTGTAGCTTTCCGTCTGTGTTGCATGTCGAAAAGCATTTCACGCTGGCGATTTGTGGGAACCGCTCCAAGACCAACCGCTCGTAGTCCCAACGGTTCCAGGCACGGCTCTTGTGGCGTAGTTCCTCACTGACACGGGCAAAAAACAGTTCATCCGATTCATCTTTGTGTCCCTCTTCGCCCGGATAAGGCTGCTCGATTTTCTTGATGCCCTTGATGCTGTTTTTCGCTTTGGTGATGCTACCCAGAGGTAAGGCGGTTCCTCTTTCGATTTGCCCTTCCGATTGTGGTTCAAGTTCCACCTCGACGGTTTGGGCACGCACGGCTTCGACGGCTTCGAAGGGATTGCCTGGAGCGTCGCCAGTTTTTTTCTCAGGAGGGATGACATCGATCCTCAACCATAACTTACCCTTTGTATCGTTGACGGCAGAGGCGACGGCTTCACTTAGCTTGAGTTGCACAATGCCGCTGCGGCGGAAAAGGTCGGTGGTGTCGCTGGGGATGTCGGTGTCAGCCAATTTAGTCCAGCCATCGTTAGTGTAGTAGTACCATAGCAGCGTGTTTTTGCCGTATTCTTTATCAATAGCATATTTTATGGGATTCATCTCGAAATGCAACGTCAGCATGCGAGCCTCTTTTATGCCTTCCAACTTGAGACACAAGGCTTGCCCTTCTTGCATTTTTGTTATTTCAGTGGTGGTTTCGTCATTGATAATCCTGGTTCCAAAAGGAGAAAAATACTGCTTTTGATAGTCGCTGATAGGTATGGTGTAGTCGATGGTGATAGGCGCGGCCAACGACGGGGCTTTGGGGGGCTCAGGCATTGTGGGGGCCTTGGTTGACGACCCCCCCCTCAAGAAATCTATGTAGTTTTTTAGCTCTGTTGTGTAGGTTGTCCAGTCCAAATCTCCGTCTAAGGTGAGTTTTGATTTATCGTTGGACTTTGTTATTGATGGTCCATTGCTCCAATAGTCATACACCTTGTCGATGGTGTAGCTCCTGAAATGAGGCACGCTGATGGTGAAAAAGTCGCCTTTTTTGGGCTGAGTACCAAAGGGCATGGTGCCGGCTTGGTTGGCCAATGCAGCACCTTTGGCGTTTTCCATGACGAAGTTCTTGCTTTTGGTCACCTTGATGGATAGCGAGTCTGACAGCAGATTGGACAACACCGACAAGTCTTCAGAATCTTTGATGGTAATGACGATGTTGTCTTTCCCAAATGATACGTTGAGTTTTCTTGAATAATTTGAGACCAGTGTTTTTTCTTCGTTTTCGAGGAAGGGCAGTGCCGGATGGGTGATGATGAGTCCGAAGCCTTTTTTATCAGCGCCTGTTATCGGCAAGTGTATTGTTTCTGTCACCTTCATCTGGTTCACCGTCACATCCCTAACGGACCTATAGGTAATGGGTTTGCCGTTGACATCTTTGCCAGCATCGAAGAGGGTTCCTTTTGGGATAAAGGCTTCGGGCGCGTTTTTCACAGGTTCGAAAAACACGGTGGCTCTGCCGTTCTCGCCTTGGCGTGGCTTAAAGCCTAAGATGTCCTTGTAGTAGAACTGCAAATGTTTTTCGGTCAGCGTGTTGAGGTTGGCCTGCTCTATCTCATACATCTTCAGGAAGGCCATGATCAAGGCCAGATGGGGTGGCACGTCGCCGGCTTCCGTCAGGGCTTCGATACGTTCTTTCTTCAACGTGTGCTTGTCGTAGTCGTACACGTCTTTGAAGAACTCGCGCCAATTGCCACTTGGGTTCATGTTGTCATCGAAGTAGGTCAAGCGTTCCGCGTATTTCGCCATCTGTGTCAGCAGGTCGTCGAAGCTGCGCTCGTCCATCTTCACGTAGTCGCCCGACAAGGCTTTGGGCAGTCGGTCGCTTTGCTTGGTGCCACTATTGTTCCATAGGTATGTTGTGGGTGTAGCCATAATCAAATGTTGTTTTCAAAGTAATAGGGATAAACCATGTTGTAGCGCGAATTGGTCGCCTTGATGGTGTAGCTGAGGTTGATGAGGAGTTTGCCTTCCATGATGTCCTCCGTGTTGACTTCCAACTGTTCGAGGGTGATGCGGGGCTCGTGTTTCTTCACGGCGCGGCTGATCATATCCTTGATGCGGAGCAAGGTGATGTTGTCGTTTCCGGCAAATTGGTAGTCGATGAGACTGCATCCGAAATCGTTGTGGAAGAGCCGCTCTCCCAACTGTGTGGAGAAGAGGATGGCCAGGCTCTCCTCAATCTCTTGCTGGTCGGCAGCCATGTCGATGCCGCCTGCGTAATAGTCGTCACGCATGTATTTGTATTTGCTGAAATGTGGCGGAAAACTCCAGCCTTTACCGATGAAATCATCCATGTTTTATCCTCCTATCATTACTGTGGGACAACCGCCAATAGGCATAGCACCGCAACCGCAGGGGTCGGTGACGCGCAGGGCAGGCTTGCCGCCAATCATCACCGTGGTGCTGCCAACGATGAAAGGCGAAGTGGGGATGTGGCCAGGTGGTGGAATCGGGCAGGCATGGGTGTCGCCCATCACGGCGGCGGGCATGCCGCCGATCATTACCGTTGGTGCACCAGACCCTATGATTACGCCACCGTGGTTGGTGGGGTCGCCTACTCTTGCTGCTGCTGCCATATTGTGGTCGTTTTTATATTTTCGTTAGTTGATTTGTACCATTGCGCCTTTCACCACGGTGTTGCCGCTGGCCGAAATCTCGGCCGAGGCATTGCCTGTGGCTTTCAGTTGCGCGTTGGCTTTGATATTCACGTTGTTGCCCTCGATGCTGACATCTTGGGCGGCTTTCAGGTTAAGGGCTTTCTTGCTCTCTATGGTCACACCTTGGTCATTCATGACGATGGTGTTGCCGTTTTGGTCTTCCAGGCTGATGCCTTTCTGGTCGTCGCTGACGAGGAGTTTGTTGCCGCCTGGGGTTTCTATCCTCAAGGCTTTCTTCTCGTCGTCGAGTTCTATGGTGATTTTCTCGCGGGTCACGAAACCCTTGATGTTGTTGTCGTCCGCCAAGGGATAAGGCGATGCGGCTTGGCTGCTGTGGAGCATGCCGAGCACAACGGCTTGGTTGGGGTTACCGTCGATGAAGCCGACCACCACCTCGTCGTTGATTTCGGGCATGAAGAAGCTGCCCCTTTGGTTGCCGGCGTCAAGGGTGGCTATGCGGGCCCACAGCTTGGTGGCGGGGTCATTCATCAAACGGATGTAGATGCGCTCCTCGTTCAAAGGGTCTCCTTCCAAGGCTTCCACCTTGGCCACCTGCAATCCGTTAACACCGGAAACGGCACCTAGGGCTGGACGGTCAGTGATGTCATTGTATTTGTTCGCAAACAAGGTGTTGCCAAAGCCGATGTTGAGCAACGTCTTCCACTTCCCATGGCTGATGGAATGGAAGACGGATGAGACCAAAGTGGCTCCGTCAAAATGCTTGCCTATGCCTTCAAGTTGGATGAAGTCGGAAGGCTGCAAGGGAGCGTGTCCAGTGATGCTGATCTTGCCCACGATGCGCGACAGGTTGTTGCGCATCACCATGGCTTTGGTCCATTCTTGCAGGGAGTCGGGGCTCTCTTGCTGGCTCATGGCAGTGATGTAGTGGACGTCGTTGTCGCTCATCTCTGAGAGTTTGCCGCTGTCGATGTCGCCTTGTGAGGTGTCGAATTGGTTGCCTTTTTCCGACACTTCGTCCATCTCTTGCGAGGTGTAGTTCCATGCTTTGGCAGTATAGGTGTCGAAAGCATAACGCCCGTCCATCTCTGTACGGATCTCCTGAATGGAGTCACCAGAGGCCACCAGCAAGACAGGGGCAACGTTGAGGTCGGGCTTTTTGGCAACGATACCGTCGGTTGTGGTGAACAGCAGCCATCCGTTGGCTTCGGCCCTCATGTTGATGAAATCCCAGTCGGTGCAGTTGTATTGGACGATCTTTTCATGTGTCACCATTGTGTCGTCAACGTCGGCGTTGAGACCGTAGTTGCCGCAGAGTTCCTCGATGATGTCCTTGTCGCTCATGTCCTCGAAGCTGCGGTAATGACGATCTAAGGTCATCTTGTAGGCCTTGTGCTTGACCGTGACGATGAGTTTGGCTTGTCCTTGAGAATAGTTGAGCGCTTGCTTGACGACGACCCCTTTGAATAGACTGTGGGAAGGTGCTTTGTAGCCTGCCTTCACCTCTATTTCTTTTCCGATAAGGAAGAGGTCAGTGTCGCTGATGAGACCGTCTTTTTTGGACAGGAGCGCGTTTTCAATTGCGATTTCAGTGGTGCCTATCTTTTGGAACTCGTTGGAAGTCGACATGGAGATGACATGCTGGAGGCAGGACACTTGTTTGCCTTCGCTCAAGATGGAGTAACGGACAAGTCCGTTGATGTTAGGACGTGGTATGTCGTTGCGTTGGGTCATATTCCGTTTTCATTGGTGCACATTAAGGCATCGCTGTCATTTTTAGTGGATGTGCTGATGGCAGCTTCCGCACTGCTGTTGTCGCTCACGGCGACAGGCTGGTTTGAAGTAGAAGATGCGCTTTTCCCGGAAGAGGGATCGGATCCTTTGTCGGGGGTTTTCTTGGTTATCGATTCGAAATCGCAAGTGACTTTGGCACGTAAGGGCGTTCCATTGGTGTTGAAGAGCGTGTACGACACCTTGAAACTGGTCACGGTGCATTGGAAGACGTCATCGCAATAGCTAAGATCAACATGGTTGGGGACATAGCCGGAGTCGGTCTTGTCAAACAAGACTTTCATCAACGTGTCCAATTCCTGTTTGACGTCTTTGCGTTTCTCGTCGATGATGCCCGTACCATCAATTATTAAGCTAAAGGAAAAGGATTCTGGTTTGGTCCCCGTATGCTTTCCGGCCGTGGAAGTTGCGTTGGTGGTGTCGTTGCCCGAATACTTGAAAGAAATAGTCCTGCTGAAGTCGTCGGGGTTGACCATGACTTTATAATAGAACTTTTCCTTTGGTGTTTCTTCGGAATCGTCCTCCGCTCGTTTGTAGCCGCAGAGCGTCATGTAGCTGCTCTTGTTCTGTGTCCCTTTGTAGCTCATCTTTCGTTGTTTTGTGTGGGTTGGCTGTCGTAAAACTCATGCAATAGGCTTCTGACAGATATTCTTTCTTCAGCTTTCGGCTGGATATCCGTCTTAGTCTCGGTGTTATGGCCTCCCGTGATATTCGCTTTGATGTTGAGTTCTTTGATTTTGATGCTCATGATCTGTTGATTCGCTTTGATTGCAAATAAGCAAGTTCCATGGTTTCAATGATCAGTTCACTTTTGCTGGCGTTAAGGTTGGTCACACTCAGTTTGAGCGGATAAGCCCTAATGAAGTTCCAGCTGACTACGGGCTCATGTTTTTCATTAAGCACGGATACCACCACGGTGCATGGTTTGAAATCATAGTTGTTGAGGGCATCTTCTGCCCATTTTGTGATGGCGGACGGAGCAACGGATAGCGCGCGCTTCAGCACCAAGTTCTTGCCCTTACTTGGTTTGGGCAAGCGATAGGTGTAGTGAAAGTGGGCATCGGTCACGTCGTCGGTCTGTAGTTCGGTTTCAATGCCGTTTACTTCTGCAAAGGGCACCGTGGAAGAATTGCCTCCCAGACCTATGAATGTGACGTTGAAATGGAAGCCTGTCAAGTATTTCTCGGCTTGTGTTGTTTTTTTGTCTGCCATATCGTTTCTAATGGTTGTCGAACGGAGTCGGCCAAGAATGATGGCCGGCTCCATTCGAGGTGATCAATGGGTTGCTATTTTCTGGTTACGGTGAAGCTCTCGTAAGCGAGTTCAAGGCTCTCAATGAGCACCTTGCCGTCATTGGCGTTCATCGAACCGGGCTCGTATTTGACCGGGAAAGCATTGTTCAGGCTCCAGGTGATGACGGGCTCGTGATTCTCATTCAAAAGCTTGATGGCCACATTGCGGCGCTCAACGGTATTGTTGACCATGGTGTTGATCCAGTCGAAGAAACCGTTGTCGGCAGCCATGGAGCCGCGCTTGAGGGTGACATTGTTGTAGTTTTTCAGCCCAGGCATCTTGTAGACCGTGTAGTCCTTGTTGGAGCCTTCGCGGTATTCAATAGGTTTGGTGTTGACATTCAGTCCAGTCACTTCCGAAAAGGCTACGCTTTCGTCTTTTTCTCCGTTCCACTCCACGCTGAAATGGAAGTTGGTCAGGGGATAATTATTATTGGTTGTAGTTGCCATTTTGTTTCAATTTTTGAGGTTTGTAATCTTATGCTTCTTGAACTTTATGCGAGAACTTCAGGACGATGAACTCAGCCGGACGCACGGCGGCGATGCCGATTTCCACGATCAGGTAGCCACGGTTGATGTCGTCGGCGGTCATGGTGATATCCTGGCCGACTTTCACGTAGTAAGCCTTATCGGGAGTGGGGCCTGCCAAGGCTCCGTCGCGCCACAGGTTGTTGAGGAAGTTCTCAATCTGGCATTGGATCTTCACCCAGGTGTTGGCGTCGTTGGGTTGGAAGACGGCCCAGTTGGTCGACTTCTGTACACTCTCTTCAACATAGTTGAACAAACGGCGTACGGATACGTAACGCCACTCGTTGCTGTTGCCGTCCAAGGTGCGGGCGCCCCAAACGAGGATGCCTTTGCCCGTGAAGAAGCGGATGGCGTTGACCGACTTGCCTGCATTGTCATCCACATTCATGCCCGCTTGGTCGTTGTCGGAGATGATCTCGGTGACAGCGCCTACGGCGGCAAGGCTCATGTTGGCAGGCGCCTGCCAAACGCCCTTGTTGCCGTCGGTGGCGACATAGATGCCTGCGATGGCGCCGCTGGGCGTGATGATGGAGGCTTCGTCTTGCAACTCAGCCAGTTTCTCGGCATAGCCATCGATTTGAGCTGCAAAGGCCTTGGCCATCAAGTCTTTTTTGTTTTTGATTTCGATTTCGGGAATTACGTTATCGATTTCAGAGAGAATGGTATTGTAGATTTTTTTGGTCTCTTCTGTGAATTCAGGGAAGGCTATTGTTTCGCCATCATAAGTAAGATTACCTTTAACAATGGTAAACGAAGTGTCCTTAATTAAGGCATCTATTTCATTAATTGTTTTTTGTAGTTCTTCTTTTTTCAACTTATCTTCAGGTGACAATTCGTCGTCCTTTATTGTTTTACCTTTGTATAGAAGTTTGCCCTCCTTGATGCTAAACTCACTGTCCTTAATAGTCTCTTTATTGCTATTGATTAAAGCTTGTATTTTGTTGTAAAGCTCATAATCCTTTTCTTTGCCTTTGAAGAAATCTTCAAGGGTAATAGGCATGTTGTTGTAAAGAAGAATGATTGCATTGTTGTCAAATGTATACTTATTGCGTTCTTCTATTTCGGCTTCGAGTTTCTTTTTCTTATCCTCTTCAATACCTTCAGCATCTGCCATCGCTCTCAGTGCTGCTATTTTTGCTGAATTGAAATCGGCTTTTTTCCAAGCTTCTAATTTGATCTCGTTGTTCGTTTTGGCATAGTAATTATTGTAAAGGTCAATCTTTTCCGCCTTTTCTTTGATATCAGCAATTTTCAGCATTTCATCGAAACTGATATCCTTGGTGTAGGAGGTCTTGAGGTAGGGGTAGTAAGCTGCGCCGTAGGAGAGACCGTTACTGCCAACGTTTTCTCTAAAGTCTTTCAGGGCAGTATTCAAGTCATCAGTTTTCTTCGGGTCAAGGATGGCAAAGCGGTCGCCAAGCTCAACGCATTGCGTGAGCATGGCTTTGTGGACGGTGCCCAGCTGCTCTTTGTCAAGCAGCATGGCCGCGTCGGGGGCGACGAGCAGGGTCACCTCGTCCACTTTCTTCAGGGGTTCGAGACCATCGGTGTATTGGTCGGCCTTAAATTTGGTTGTCTCGTAGTTGCCAACTGAGACCACATAGCAGGTACCACCGCCGTTGTCGTAGAAGAGACGGATGCTGTCATACAAGACAAAGTTGTGTTTTTGGAGCTTCTTCCCCGTATCGTCGAGTTCCAATTCGGGTCCAGCACCAAATAGGTTTTCATAATCAAGCAGACTATTGATTCTCACAGCCTGAGGTTTGTCGTTAACTTTGTGTTCGGGCTTTTGTGTGAAGCCGATGAACGCCGGTATTGCGGTTGCCACGCCGGCCACTGAGGGTGGGAACTTGGAAATTTCTTTCACGTAGACTCCCGGTGTTTTGTACTCTGTCATAGTTACTTGTTTTTGTGGTTAATTATTATGTTATTTAGTCTTTGTTTTGTTCAATGTAATCAAGCTCTTCTTCCGTCAAGACGATGCCGTTCTTCTGCATCAGTTGAAGCTCGTTCACCGTGAAAACGGTATTGCCCTTTTTGCGAAGGTCTTTCAGGCCTTCGAACAAGCTCCCTTGTTCATTTTTGTCGAGTGTCACTTCTTTTTTGAACAAGAAGCGTAGCTCTTGCACCGACAGATGCGGGGCATCCTTTTTTCGGATGTCTTCAAGCACGCGCAGCAGTTCTTCCTGCTCTTCGTCGTTCATCTCTATGCCTTCCTCGTTCTTGTAGCGCAAGGGCGACTTCTCGTCAACGATAACTTCCTCGACGAGTTTGGCCTCCTTGTTGGAACTGATGGCCGAGATGGTGATCATGCGCACCTTATATAATACAGAAGGCACCACTTTTCCGCCCAAGGTCTGCCACATGCTGTTCCATTGCTCGGCGGTGGGCGACTGCAACTCGATGCTGAGTTTCTTTATTTCATCCGAGATGTTGCTATCCTCTTGGTAGTGGTAGATGGAGTTGAGGTAATAGATGGTGTCGTTGATCTGTTGCAGGGCGAGACCGTATTCGGCATGAGACGAGATGAGGATGTAAAGGTTGAGACACACGTCAGGGTTGACGTAGTAGTGTTTATTCCCTTCGGCGTTTGTCCTCAACTGCGCGTTGGGTTGCTTTACCGAAGTCTCCTCCTCGGAACGCACCAAGGTGATGAACAGGGATTTCTCAACCTGTCCCTCTTTCTCAATAGGGCCGAGTTGCACTTCCCAGCCCAAGCTGGACTTTTGCTGACGGAACTTCTGTTCCAGATAGTTTTTTATGGTGGTTAGGGTGGTGTACATGGTGTTTTGATTAATCAAAGAGATGATACTTTGTCAGTAAATGTGATTCCTGCATCGGTAGTTTCTTTTGCGAATGCGTTGTCATTAAAGATAGGAACCAAAGAAAGGACAAGAGTCTTAATATAACCTGCAATTAGGTCTTCTTTTGGCGTTTTTTTATTAAGGATCAATGCATCGCTGATGTAATTAAGAAGGTCTTTAAGGGCATCGATTTCAAGGTTGATGATTTTTATAAGGGCTTTCTTTACAACATCCTTGGTCTCTTCTGAAATTGAGCTAAGTTTAGTGCTAAATCCAGCGGTTAAGCCATCAAGAAGTGCTGCTCTGAAAATCTTAAAAGCTTCTGTTCCGGCAGTCATGCCTTCTCTTTCTTCTTCACTGCCGTACTTATACTTGATGGCTTCGTCGACAGCCGTTGATACGGCTGATTTCACTACCGAGAGGACGGTCGCGATTACAACACCGGTAGAAAGAGCACTGATAATGGGGCTGAATAAAGCGGCATTGATGGCGAAGAATATGGTGGTCCAAGACTTTCCGGTTATTAAATTATCAGGGGTAACAAGATACTCTGCTGAGTTAATAATCTTGTTATGATGGCGCTTAGTGATCAAGTAGTCGATATATTTAAGTCCAATAGTATTTCCTTTGTTATCCAATAGCGTTTTCTCTTTTTCTTTAAAAAGGTTATATGAGTACGTTGTCCGCAAATTAGAATCAATACCACAATTAGAATCAATCTGTTCTTCGAATATCCTAGTGTATTCTTCCCGTATTTTTTTTTCATATATGTTCGAGAACAAATCATGGTTATCTAAAGTGTCTGCGATACCGCTTGCTTTTACGGAGTCATATAAGCTATCTCCGTAACCAAACCTAATAAATTTAAAAAAAGCCGACTTGTTGGATGTAGGCATACTATGGTTATTTCTGACCGAATGAAAATACGCTTTACCAATAGCATCTATAGTTTTGTTGTCTGGATAATAACCATAAAACTCTAAAAGTTTATAAAATGCTGAAAGATATTTCCCCTGAAAAGCGTATTCCAATTCTGCTTCAAAAGCTCTTTGACGATTTACATACGGTTTCTTTTTATTTTCTTTTCTCCCCACTTTCCCCGTTCCCTGGACCACATGCGTCAATTCATGCGCCACTAGGCGTTGCCCCTCGGTAGTCTCGGGAGAGAACTGACCACGGTTGAAGTAGATGTCGTTGCCGAGCGTGAAGGCTCGGGCACCGATGCTGCTGCTCATATCAGCTGCTTCGGCATCCGTGTGAATACGCACTTGCCCGAAGTCCTGCCCGAAACCGCTTTCCATCATGTTCAGCAAACCTTGTGGCATGGGCCGCCCGCCGCCTTGCAACTGCGAGAGTTGGCTCTCCATCTGCTGCGAAACAGCGATACCCGATGAGCTGCCTCCACTTGAGATTTTGCGGGCTATTTTCCCGCCACTTACTACGGTATCGGCCATGGCGTCGGCTTCCTGCTCATCGTGGTCGCCAGGCTCGGTCATCTCAAGCTTGGCATGGACAATGGTGCGAGAGGGGTAGGCTTTCACGGATTGGCTCTCGTGTTGGGGAGACTGTTGCGCCTGCGTCGGGTTGATATGTTGCTGGGTGGTATACATGGAGATACATGTTTTTCGATTGTTAGATTATTCTTATACTTTGGAATGATTTCTTTTATATCATAAGTAATAGTTTTGTATCTTCAAACAAAGAGTTTCTTTAATATGATCTATAATCCCATTCTATCCATTTTATAATAAATGTTAGGCTCGGGAATTGATTTTATAGCAGATTCTACAGCTTTTTTACTAGGAATCCAATCTACTAAAAGATTTATAGGATTGCCTGGCGCCAAATACCGCGTTATAAAAGTAATATATTCTGTAAAGCTGAAATCATCAAACAAGTAGGGAAATAATACATTTTGTAAGAAATCTTGAACACCGGGAATTTCGTTTATTAGATCTCCGATGCTGGAAGAGGTGTTGAAGACAAGCAATCCCGATTTGATGATAGGTGGCCAAGGGACAAAAGGACACTCTGAAATTGTGGCCAATGCACGAAGAGAATAATAAACAAACTCTACTTTGCTATTGTATTTTTCGTTAGCACGTTTTATGTCCAAATAGGAGCAATAAAGCCAGGCTCCGAGGTCAAATCCTTTTTTGAGAGAATAGATGGCTCTTGCAGCACCGTTGCCGGCTTGGGCAAGTTTGGCCGTTTCAAAACCTTCTTGCAGTAGCTGAGCAAAATTGTATTTCCTTATAACCTCGAAAGTTTCACCAACGTATAGTGGGGCGTTGATATTACGGAAAAGCTTATAAGTTTGAATTAAGTTTATGAATAGGTTGAGATTAGAGAAAAAATCCGCTTCTGATGCACTTTCTTTTTTAGTTTGAGACTGATTAGGACCGATTGAATCTCTTCCCACTTTCCCCGTTTCTTGTGCCACATGCGTTAACTCATGCGCCACCAGGCGTTGCCCTTCGGTGGTTTCGGGAGAGAATTGTCCACGGTTGAAATAGATGTCGTTGCCGAGCGTGAAGGCTCGGGCACTGATGCTACTGCTCATATCAGCTGCTTCGGCATCCGTGTGAATACGCACCTGCCCGAAGTCTTGCCCGAAGCCGTTTTCCATCATGCTCAGCAACCCCTGGGGCATGGGACGCCCACCGCCTTGCAACTGCGACAGCTGACTCTCCATCTGCTGCGAAACCGCAATACCTGACGAGCCGCTACCTCCACTTGAAATCTTACGCGCTATTTTTCCTCCGCTTACAATGGTGTTGGCCACGGCATCGGCTTCCCGCTCGTCGTGATCGCCAGGCTCGGTCATCTCCAGCTTGGCATGGACAATGGTGCGCGAAGGATAAGCCTTCGTGTTTTGGTTTTCACGCTTGGAATTATGTTGTGTTGGAGCTTGGCTTTTAGGTTCAAAAGAGGTATTCATAATATTCGCGTTTATACATGGCACAAATGCCGCATGTGGGTTTACAAACGGCAAAAATAATCCAAGAAAAGCGTAAATCCAAGAAAAAAGTGTTTTATCTGAACATTTACATTACTATAGTCTGTAGTTAAGGTCCCTGAGCCCTGAGCTTGTCAAAGGGTTGAAGGGCCGACCTTTTTAATGACGGTGCTTCGACAGGCTCAGCAACCTGCGGTAACTCCTAACTAAGCACAAACTGCATCGTGCTACGGCTTCCTTGTTTCACAAGGATCTTCTTGCCCTTGATGAAGTCGTTTTCCAAACCCTCCTGATAGTGCCTAATAGTAAACAACTGCAAACCTTCATTGTATTTGATGCTAAAACTGTCTTTAAGGCAAACCATCAGTTGCTTTAACTTGGCCTTGTCGCTGTCGAAGCAGAAGGAGAGCATCAGGGCGGAGGTCTGGATCATATTGGCGTGGATGCGCAAGTCAACGCAAGCGGTGAAGATGGTTTTCAGGTTGCGCTCGTCCATGAAGGAGTAGTCACGCGGCGAAAAGCTGATCAACGTCTGGTTGTCCTTGACGATATACGATGGGATGTTTTCGTCGGCTTTTCGGTGGGTGCTGTCGATGAGAGTAGGCTCATGGTCGGGATGAAGGAAAGATTGCACCTTCAGTGTTATTCCCTTGTTTTGTAGTGGTTTGATGGTCTTGGGGTGGATGATGGTGGCACCATAGAAGGCCAGCTCGATGGCTTCAGAGTAGGGGATATGCGGTAGCTGAACCGTGTCAGCGAAGCGTTTCGGGTCGGCGTTGAGCAAACCATCCACATCCTTCCAGATGGTGACTTCTTCGGCATCGAGGCAGTTGGCGAAAATGGCAGCGGTGAAGTCGGAGCCTTCGCGACCGAGGGTGACGCTGTGTTTGCCGTCGGCAGTGCCGCCAATGAAACCCTGTGTCAGGCATACGATACCCCGAATATGCTCATCATTCAACTTGCTGATTCTGAGTCGCGTATCGTCCCAGTCGGGGTTGGCGGCGCGGTAGTGGGTCTCGTTCTCGGCGATGACATATTGTCGGGCATCGAGCCAGCGCGTGGGGATGTCGCGTTTGCTGAGGTATTCGTGGATGATGCTGGTCGAGATGAGCTCGCCATAGCACACGGTCTGGTCGTATTGGTAGTCGTAGGGTGTGTCGGTCTTTTGCAGCTTCTCCCAAAGCTCGATGAAGAGCCCGGCGATGTTCTCGTCAAAACGCGGGTCGGTGTTGCCGTCGAAAAGGCCTTGGATGATACCATCATGGTAGGCGATGACCTCATGCAGGGCATCCATGCCAAGTTGTCCGTCGTGTTCGCGGAAATTGGCCAATGCTTTTTCGAGGGCATTGGTCGTCTTGCCCATGGCGGAGACCACCAAAAGGATGTCCTCGTCTTTGTGTTGACTCACGATGTCGGCCAAATTGCGCACGGCATCGGCATCCTTCACCGACGCACCACCGAATTTGTATATTTTTTTGATCATTCTCGCTCCAATTTGAGAATGCAAAAATATGAAAAAGCCGCAATAAATTTATTAAATAGGAGTTATTTACTCCGAAAACGGCTAAATTTGCACGCTTTTTGACGGAGGGGAAAAGTCCCGAAAGGACGCCCCGATCACAAGCAGGGAATTCATTCCCTGCGCCAAATCAAGCAGAGAACAACTAAACAACTGACAAAATGATAGAAACTGACATTCGTGAACTGAACGAAAAAATCCAAAGAGAAAGTCAATTCCTCGACCTCATCAACCTTGAAATGAACAAGGTCATCGTCGGACAGAAACAGATGACCGAACGCCTGCTGATCGGCCTGCTGGCCAACGGCCACATCCTTCTTGAGGGTGTCCCTGGTCTGGCCAAGACCTTGGCCATTAAGTCCATGGCTAGCGCCATCGATGCGAACTTCGCCCGTGTCCAATTCACTCCAGACCTGCTACCTGCCGACCTCATCGGTACGCTGATCTATAGCCAAAAGAAAGAGGAGTTTGTGGTACGCCGCGGCCCCATTTTCGCTAACTTCGTCTTGGCAGATGAAATCAACCGTTCTCCTGCCAAGGTACAGAGCGCCTTGCTCGAAGCCATGCAGGAACATCAGGTGACCATCGGCGACGAGACTTTCCAACTGCCGGATCCTTTCTTGGTCATGGCTACCCAGAACCCCATCGAGCAGGAAGGTACCTATCCGCTGCCCGAGGCTCAGGTGGACCGTTTTATGTTGAAGGTGGTCATTAACTACCCCAAGAAAGAGGAGGAGAAACTGATTCTCCGTCAGAATATCGCCAACGCTGGCGCCAAGATCAACGCCGTGGTGAAGCCCGAGGACATCATCCGTGCCCGCGAGGTGTGCCGCGAGATTTACCTCGATGAGAAGATTGAGAACTACATCACCGACATCGTCTTCGCCTCACGTTATCCTTCCGATTACAAGCTGAAGAAGTTCGCCAATATGATTAGCTACGGTGGTTCGCCGCGTGCCACCATCAACCTGGCACTTGCTGCCAAGGCCTACGCCTTCATCAAACACCGTGGCTATGTCATCCCCGAGGACATCCGTGCCGTGGCCCCCGACGTGCTGCGCCACCGTATCGGATTGACTTACGAGGCCGAAGCCGAGAACATCACCACCGAAGAAATCATCAACGAAATCCTGAATACCATCGAAGTGCCGTAAAGTCTAGTCCCGTAGGGACGACAGCAATGTAGGCAGGCGGTGTAAACCCCTGCCGACAAACGGCGAACGGGGTGTAAACCCCTGCCGACAAACGGCGAACGGGGCGTGAACCCCATGCCGAAAAAAAGAAAAAATGATGGTTTAAAATATGGAATCAACAGAAATATTCAAAAAAGTCCGTAAAATCGAAATCAAGACGCGAGGCCTCTCGAACCACATCTTCTCGGGGCAATACCACAGCGCCTTCAAGGGGCGTGGTATGACCTTCAGCGAGGTGCGTGAGTACGAGTACGGCGACGACATCCGCAACATTGACTGGAACGTCACTGCCCGATTCAACAAGCCTTTCGTCAAGATCTTCGAGGAAGAGCGTGAGATGACGGTGATGCTGCTCATCGACGTGTCGGGCTCCAACGACTTCGGCTCGCAGACGCAGTCGAAACGTGACCTGACCGCCGAGCTGGCTGCCGTTTTGGCATTTTCTGCCATCCAGAACAACGATAAGGTGGGCGTGATTTTCTTCAGCAGCAAGATTGAGAAGTTCATCCCGCCGAAAAAAGGCAGCTCGCATATCCTCCGTATCATCCGCGAGATCGTCGACTTCAAGCCGACAGAGCGCGGCACCGACATTGGAGAAGGCTTGCGCTTCCTGACCTCAGCCATCAAGCGCCGCACCACCGCCTTCCTGATTTCCGACTTCATGACGGACAAGAGTTTCGAGAAGGAGATGCAAATTGCTGCCAACAAGCACGATTTGGTAGCGTTGCGCATCACCGACCGCCGCGAGATGGACATTCCTAAGGTGGGTCTGGTGAAGTTCCGCGACTCGGAAACGGGCAGGGAACGCTGGGTGGACACGTCGAGCCGAGCCTGGCATGACGCCTACCAGCAGATGATACAGTACAAATCGGCGGAGCTGAACCGTGAGTTTACCAAACATGGCATCGACAACTCGCTGATTTATACCGATGAAGACTATGTTAGACCTTTGATGCAACTCTTTAAGAAAAGGGAGGCAAGAAGATGAAGAAAACCATTTTGATATTGATGGCTACGTTCGCCCTGTTGGGTGGCCTCAAGGCGCAAAACGTGGAGGTGGAAGGCAAAGTGGAGAGCAAGGATGTGCAGGTGGGCAAGCCTTTTACCCTTGATTTGAGTCTCAAGGTGCCTTACGGCTGGTTCGTGGAATGGAACGACTTCGCCATCGACACGTTGTCGGAGCAACTCGACATCATCAAGCGCAGCGAGGTGGAACGCACCGCCGACGCGGATAGTAATGTCATTGTCCGTCAACAACTGACCTTGATGACTTTCGACACAGGACAAATCCAAGTGCCTCCTGTCGCTTTGACTTATGCCAAGTCGTTCGACGACCCAGACCGCTTGAAAGCCTATACGGATCCCATCAATCTTTATTCGACCACCATTACAGTCGATACCACCTTGGCTTACAAACCCATAGTGGAACCCATTGCAGCACCGGTTCAAATGAAAGAGGTGTTCCCCTGGATACTTGCCGTGTTGCTGTTGGCTTTGGTCGTCTTCGGCATTTGGTATTGGCGCAAGCACCGCAAAACCAAGGTAGATGCCGATGGTATCATTGTTCGTGGACCTGTCATCCCGCCATACGACAAGGCTGTTGGTGATTTGGAGCAATTGCGTCAGCAGAAGCTCTGGCAGTCGGGTAAGGTGAAGGAATATTTCTCCTCGCTGACCGACATCGCCCGTGAGTATATCGAAGGTCAATTCGGTGTGAATGCCGTCGAGATGACTACCGACGATATCTTGGAGAAAGTCAAGCCGTTGCATTTCTCGCAAGAGACCTACAATAAGCTGAAAGACACGATGGAAGTCGCTGACTTGGTGAAGTTTGCCAAGTATTCGGCAGCCAATTTGGAGAGCGAGAATGCCATGAACAGCATGACGGACTTCGTCAACGAAAGCTATGCGCAATATCAGAAGCGTAAAGCCGAAGAAGAAGCGCGGCTTGCCGAGATGAAGAAACAGAAACAAGAAGAACCCGCAGGAAAGGAGGACCAGACAAATGTTTGAAAACATTGAATTTGCGAATCCCAAACTGCTGTGGCTCTTGCTTTTGGTGCCGTTGGCCATCATTTGGTACATCCTGCGTCACAAGAAGCAGGAAGCCTCGGTGAACTTCTCCGACCTGAAAGGAATGGTCAAGTTGCCAAAGACTTGGAAAGCCTATCTGCGTCACCTGCTTTTCGCCTTGAAGATGGCGGCCTTGGCATTACTCATTGTGGCTTTGGCACGTCCGCAAAGTTCCTCGACCAACTCGACCTCGAACATCGAAGGCATCGACATCGTAATGGCTATGGACGTCTCAGGTTCCATGTTGGCCCGCGACCTCAAGCCCGACCGTTTGACGGCTGCCAAGAATGTGGCTTCCGACTTTGTGAAAGGTCGCCCTGGCGACCGTATGGGTTTGGTCATTTTCTCGGGCGAGACTTTTACCCAAGTTCCTCTGACCACCGATCATGGCGTGATGCTCAACATGTTGGCCGAGATGAAAAACGGCCTCATCGAAGACGGCACCGCCATCGGCGATGGCTTGGCCACGGCCATCAGTCGACTCAAGGACAGCGAAGCCATCTCCAAAGTGGTCATCCTTCTTACTGATGGTATGAACAATGCAGGTTCCGTCGACCCGTACACAGCTGCCGAAATCGCCAAGCTCTATGGAATTCGTGTCTACACTATCGGTGTGGGCACTTACGGCACGGCACCTTATCCCGTCCAGACCATGTTCGGGACGCAGATGCAGCAGATCAAGGTTGAAATCGACGAAAAGTTGCTGACCACCATTGCCAACTCTACGGGTGGCAAGTATTTCCGTGCCAATAACAATCAGAAGTTGGACGAAATCTATCAGGAAATCGACAAGTTGGAGCGCTCCAAGATTGAGGTGACTGAGTTCCGCCGCCTTCACGAGGAGTTTTATCCTTTGGTGGCTTGGGCCATTGCCTTGCTGCTGCTCGAGTTCCTGTTGCGTAAGACTATTTTCAGAACTTTAACCGATTAAAGCCATGGAAAACGTATTGCGATTTGAACATCCCGATTACCTTTACTGGTTGCTTGTCATCCCAGTACTGGTCATTATTTATATCCTGTTCCGCATTGGGCAAAAACGTCGTTTTGAACGCTTCGCCAAAATTGAGATGCGCAACGAACTGGTTCCGAGTTTTTCCAACCGCCGCGCCAACTTTAAGTTCGTTATCTTCCTATTGATGATTGCCTGTACCATTTTGGCGCTGGCCAACTTGCAGAGTGGCAGCAAGATGGAAGAGGTGAAACGCGAGGGCATCGACCTTTATTTGGCGGTCGACGTGTCCAACTCAATGAACGCGGAGGACATTGTTCCCAGCCGTATGGAACGCTCCAAACAGGCCATCAACAAGCTCATCAGCGACATGCGCGGCGACCGCATCGGTGTCATCGTCTTCGCTGACAAGGCTTTCGTGCAGTTGCCCATCACTACCGACTATTCGGCGGCGAAGATGTTCCTTTCGACTATCAACACAAGCCTTGTGGCTTCGCAAGGAACAGCTATTGCAGAGGCCATCAATTTGGCGCTGAAGTCATTCCCCGATGAAGCCCACAGTCGTGCCATCATCATCATTTCAGATGGTGAAGACCACGAGGATGATGCGGCTATCAAGGCGGCTCAAGAGGCTGCCAAACAAGGTGTGCACGTCTATACCATCGGTATGGGTCTCGCCGACGGTGCCCCGATTCCGGAATACAACCAGTATGGCCATCAGACAGGTTACCGCAAGGATAAAAACGGCAACACCATCATCACCCGCTTGGATGAGCAGATGCTGCAAAAGATTGCTGCGGCAGGCAACGGCATTTACGTCCGTGCCAGCAATTCCAACGTGGGCTTGGAGAAGATTTATGACGAAATCAACAAGCTCGACAAGACGGAAATCGAGGCCAAAGTCTTCACCGATTACGAGGACCAGTTCCAGTGGTTTGTGGCGGCGGCCATCATCCTTCTGCTGATTGAGATTTTCATTTCATCGGGAAAGAAAGCTTGGGAGAGGAAGTTTAACATTTTTGAGAAGAAAGATGAATAAGTTCATTAAATATCTTACCATCATTGTTTTCCTGTCGTCTGCGCTGACGGTTTCGGCGCAAAGTGACGAGAAGGCCATCCGTAGAGGCAACTGCAACTATAAAAGCGGAGCCTACGAGCAGGCCATTTCAAACTATAGGAAAGCCTTGGAAATCAGGCCAAACAATGCCAAGGCGCAGTTCAACCTTGGTGATGCCTATTATGCCAAGCAGTCGTACGACACCGCTTTCATCGAGTTCCAAAAGGTGGTGGAGATGTCGCCCGATGCCAAATTGAAGTCGGATGCCGTGTTCAACATGGGTAACTGCCTCCTGGCGCAAAACAAGTATTACGACGCCTTTAATATATATAAGGTGTCGCTGAAGCTGAATCCTGAGAACGAAAATGCCTTGTACAACCTCGAGTTTTGCCGCGCCCATTTGGTCAAGAGCAAGATTTGGGTGGTGCAGCCCGAACACGGTAGGATAGAGGCAAGTGAAAAAGAGGCTTTCAATGGACAGCGTGTTAATCTGACGGTTCAACCCGACGAGGATTATGCTTTGTCGCAATATATGGTGGTGCGGGCCGATAATCAGGAGGTACAGGTGCAGGTCAATGGCAACAGCTTCATCATGCCGAAGTTTAATGTGTTGGTTACAGGCGAGTTAAAGAAAGCCCATAGAATTGACATTGAGAAAAACATCAAGCATGGCACGATTCAAGCCGACCGCAAAAAAGCCATTGAAGGACAACAGGTTAAGCTGTCTGGAAAGGGTGAAGATGGTTATGTGGTGGATAAGTTCACTGTGTACAAGACGGGAAGCCGAAACGACACGGTGCCGGTCAATGACACGGTGTTCCAGATGCCCGATTTCGATGTGACGGTGACGGCCACCTTCCGTACGGCACTGAAGGTCAGCATCGACAGCGTGGCAAACGGCAAGGTTATGGTAACGGATAGTTTGGTCAAACCTGGCGACAACATCGCTATTATCGTGAAGCCCGACAAAGGATATCAGCTGGGCGACCTGCGTGTGATCAATGACAAGGATGCCGCCGAATCAGCTCCTGTTTCCGACGACAATGTCTTCCAGATGCTCGATTCCGATGTGACGGTGAAGGCTGAATTTGTGGAAGCGACAGATTCTTTCAAGGTTATCCCTGACACCACCCTGAAAGAAGGTCATGTGCTCCTCGACCAACCCGATGCCACGCGTCGCGAGACGGTCATGTTACGCAACGTCCCTGAGCCTGGCTATCAGTTCAAGGAATATGTCATCCATCAGGTGGGCGACACCGCTGTAAAGGTGCAGCCTTTGGGCAATTTCTTCACCATGCCCGACTTCGACGTGGAAGTTTCGGCCATCTTCGAGAAGAGCGAAGGTGAGGACCAGCAGCAACAGCAGCAGGACCAAGACCAGCAACAAGACCAACAGGATCAAGAGCAACAGCAAGACCAGCAGCAGAATCAAGACCAGCAACAGCAGCAACAAAACCAGCAGCAACAGCAAAGTCAGCAGATGTCGAAGGAGGATGCCCAGCGTATGCTCGATGCCCTTGAAAACCAAGAAAAGAAGACCATGGAAAAGGTCAACGAACAAAAAGTGCGTCAACAACCCAAAAAGAAGAGTGATAAGGATTGGTAGACTTAGCCCTGAAAGGGCGATCTAACACAGCCCGACGTAAAACGTCGGGAAAATTGGCGGATGCCAAATAAAAATGAAATAATGTAATTTTGCAGCGTGAAAACAACGAATCAATGAAGAGAATATTTCGATTATTATTATTCATCGCATGTGCCGTACCCATGGCATTATGGGCGCAGGACGACCCAACCTTGACCGTTTCAACCAAGAAACAAGTCATGGTGGGCGAGCGTTTTCAAGTGGTGTTTGAGGCCAACGCCGAAGGCAAGAATTTCCAAGCGCCTTCGTTCAATGGCTTTACCGTGTTAGGCGGCCCGTTCACCTCGACGAGTTCGAATTTTTCGATGGTCAACGGCTCGATGTCGCATACCGTCAAGTGTACCTACACCTTCGCCTTGCAAGCCAATCAGGAAGGCAATTTCCATATCGGTTCAGCCTCGTTGAATGTCAAGGGAACCAAAGTCAGCAGTGAGCCTTTCGACATCAAGGTGATACCCGACGACGGCAGCCATGCAGCTCCATCGGGTGGTGGCGCTTCTTCCAGTCAAGGCCAATCGCAGCAAAACACCAATGACCCGCAAGTCAGTGGCAAGGATTTGTTCCTCAGAGTCATACCTTCTAAGAAGTCAGCGTATGTTGGTGAGCAGGTCGTCTTGACTTACAAGCTTTACACCAAGGTACCGGTGTCGTCTGTCTCCTTGTCTAGGATGCCGTCCTATGCGGGCTTCTGGACCAAAGACATCTCTGATAATAGCGGAACGTTAAAACAGTCGAGCGAATACATCAACGGCATTGAATATACGTCTGCCGAGGTCAACAAGGTCGTCATTGTGCCTCAACGTTCAGGCAAACTCACCCTCGACCCGATGTTACTGGAATGTATCGCTCAGGTTCGTACCGAACGCAACAACAGCCGCAGCATGGATCCCTTTGATGTCTTCTTCAACGATCCTTTCTTCAACCGTAACATTGTCAATGTGAAGAAGGAATTGACATCGCAGACCATTAATCTGGAGGTGAAGAACCTTCCTGAAAACGGCAAACCAGCCTCGTTTGCAGGTGCTGTGGGTAACTATAACTTCAGATCAGATATTGACAAGACAGAACTGAGCACCAACGAGGCGGTCACCATCACACTGACCGTTTCGGGAACGGGCAATGTGGAACTGTTACAAATGCCGACCCCCGTCTTCCCGCCTGATTTTGAGGTATATGACCCTAAAATTACCACATCGACTGATGTCAATTCACAGGGTCTAACGGGTACGAAAAAGGCTGAGTATCTGGTGATTCCACGTCGCGCAGGCAGTTTCACCATCCCAGCTATAGAATTCTCATATTTCAACCCTTCGAATGAAAGTTATCAGACTTTGTCCTCGGAGCCTTACGAAATCCAGGTGGAAAAGGGTACTGGTTCTGACGATGGTGGTGGCATCTTTGCTTCCAATCAGGAGGACATCAAGTATTTGGGCAGCGACATCCGTCATATCATGACGGGTAATGCGCATCTGAAGCCCATGCACACGGTGTTTTTCGGCTCGGCAGCTTATTTCGTGGCGCTTCTCGTCTTGTTGGCTTTGTTCATCATCCTGCTGTTTGTCTTGAAGAAACGCGAACAGTTGACACAAGATACGGCAGCCAACCGCAACCGTAAAGCCGACAAGGTGGCGCGTGGACGTTTAAAGAATGCCTACCAGCATCTGAAGGCTAAAGACCAGGAGAAATTCTATGTAGAGATGTCGCAGGCGCTGTGGGGCTATATTGCAGACAAGTTGGGCATTGAACGTTCCAAGCTCTCGATGGACACGGTGAGCGAGACCATGAAGGGCAAGAAAGTACCTGACGAATTGACGCAACAGTTTATTGATACGCTCAACAGCTGCGAGTTCGCCCGTTTCGCCCCAGGTAGTGCCGAGGAAAAGATGGACGACCTCTACCAGCGTGGCATCGACGTGATTTCGAAAGCGGAAAAAGTCTTGTAAACATGAAAGGAATACAGAGATGAAAAGATACACCTTATTATTAATATTGGCACTTTTATCTTTTGCCGGTAAGGCACAGCAAACCGCCAACGATTGGTTTGAACAAGCCAATGCGGCTTACAACATGGGCAACTACGACTCGGCCAGAATCGTCTACGAGAAGATTTTGGCCACCGATGTGGAGTCGGTGCCGCTCTATCTCAATTTGGGCAACACCTATTATAAAATGCGCGAGTACCCGATGGCGATTTATTATTATGAAAAAGCCTTGAAGCTCGACCCATCAAATGAAGATGTGCAGACCAACCTCGCCATTGCCAACCATGCCATAGTCGACAAGATTGAGCCTGTGCCTCAGTCGTTTATTGTCAGAGGTTGGCGCAATGCCCGTGCTTCGCTTTCGGGTGACCAATGGGCGTGGTGCTCCATCGTTTTCTTCGCTTTGCTGTTGGTTTCGTTGTTTTTGTTCTTGCGTTCGCGCAAGATAGGAGTGAGGAAGCTAGGCTTCTTTACAGGCATCGTGTTTCTGTCGGCTTTTGCCTTGTCGGTGATCTTTGCCGCACAGCTGAAACGGGCCTCAGAAACCCAAGACCAAGCCATCATTATGGCACCTACAGTAACTGTGAAAAGTTCTCCTAATGTGGCCAGCGTCGACCTCTTTGTGCTGCACGAAGGTACCAAAGTGACGGTGTTGGAAACGTCAGATGGATGGAACAAAGTAAAAATCGCCAATGGAAGCGTAGGATGGCTTGAAGTGGATAAAATGCTATCTTTCTGACCATTTACGGGGTATAAAATGATTTTTTTTAGAAAAAAATGAATTTTTTTTCCTCAAAATGTATTTTCTTTGAAAGAATGTCCTATATTTGCAGACCATATTATGGTGAAAAAGTGTCAAAACACATGTAAAATAGAGGATTAATTAAAATTTCGTAATATGAAAAAGAGATTTTTACCTTTCAGTTTACTTCTGGTAATCATGATCTTAGGTCAGTCAGTTATCGCTGACCAGGGCGGTCACTATGTGCCGCGTACGCAACCCACAATGAACGCGGAGAGCTTTATGGGTAGCCTTCGTGCTAACCAACAAACGGGCTTGATTGACCCCGCCGACATGTTTAAGGCGATGCAGGCTCCAGTATCGAGAGCTACTGCTAGTGACCCGCTTTATTGGATCAGCATGGGTCCTGACAACATGGGTGGTCAGACCACTGCTATCGTTTACGACAACAGACTCTACCAAGGCCATGCCAATGGTGTGGTTTACATCGGCGCAAAAGGCGGTGGCGTCTACAAGACTTATAACCACGGTATCACTTGGCATCAGGTGGGTGGCCTCGATTTGATGGTCAGCTGCATGGTCCAGGATGCCGATGGCGTGATTTACGTTGGTACCGGCGATGGTAACGGCAGTATCAACTACAATGGTCTCTCTCAACAAGGCTACGACAACAGCTTCGTCGGCACAGGCCTCTACGCCCTCACCAACGACGAGTTTGAACTTCTCAAGGCCCCGACGGCTGACGAATGGCTTTATATCAATGATTTGGCCATTGCTGGCAACCTGCTTCTGGCTGCTACCAACGAAGGCCTGATGTGCTCCAACGACAAGGGTCACAGCTGGAACAACGCTGTTGAAGGCAAAGCCGTTTCGGTGAAGGTTGGCAAAGACAACACTATCGTCGCTGTCATCGATAATCAGGTTTATATCGGCAAGAATGTCAACAACCTGGTTTGCCACTCTGGTACCACCAACTCGCTGCAAGGCGACAGCCTTCTGCCTCAACCTGCTGGTATGGTAGATGTCGCTATTGCTCCTTCAAATGAAGATGTCATCTACGTGGCTTGCATCGATGGTAGTGGCAAACACACGGGCGTTTTCGTTTCAGAAGATAAGGGTGAGACTTGGACCACGGCATTCCCGAGTGTTTCTAACAACCAAGGTCATGATCTCTTTGGTGGATTTGGCCTTTACAACCACGCCATTGTCGTCGACCCCGATAATGAGGAGGTTTTGTATGTGTTAGGTTATTACATGTGGAAACTCGAGAAACCTGCAGGTGGCGGACTCTACCTCGCCGAACAAGTTACATTAGATTCGACTATTGATTATTCTGAATCTTACATCCACGTGGGTCTTCATACCATGGTGTTTAACCCCAACAACAGCCAAGAATGCTACATTGGTACCGATGGTGGTATTTTCAAAGCCACAGGTAGATTTGTTTTCAGCAATTGCAACCGCAACTATCCTACCACGCGTATGTTCAATGTGGGTATTTCGGGTAAGGACACTCGTATCCTGGCCGCTGGTCTCGACCACGGCACCGTGGTGATTGAAGGCGATGAAAATGCCAACACCATCAATAGCGGTTTGTGGATCAATCCTACAGGCACCAACATGGGTTATTTCGATGATGATTCCCATGCAGGTCCTTGCGCCATCTCCTTCCTTAACCCCAATACGTTCTTCGTCACCTATAAGGGTGGTGGTATGGAGCGTACTGAGACTGCTGGCGAAGACTGGGTTTCGACCAACTTCACCTCTAGTTCAAGCTTGGGCCTGAGCACCACATCTTTCCGCATGCCCATCCTGCTTTATGAGAATTACAACAACCAACTGAATCCTGAGACAGCTTGGTTCTTTAATACGACCGAAGAAGACATGCCTAGTGGCACCGATGTTTTGGTAGTGGGCAAAAACAAGTTCCCCTTCCATTACACGCTTACGGCTCCTTTGGCTGCTGGCGACTCCATCGAGGTGCATGATCCTGTCACTGCCACCTTCTTTGTTGCCTTCACCGATGCTCTGAGCATGACCCGTACGCCTCTCCAGTTTGACGTGGAAGCTGAATGGTACAAAGTCGCCGATAAGGCTCACACAGGCTTCACCGGTGAACCTCTCAGCATGGCTATTACTCCCGACGGCAACAACATGTTCGTGGGTATGAAGGGCGGCAGATTCTTCCGCGTCTCTGGCCTCAACACCGTTATGGATGCCACCTCGGGCTCCATCACCGATTCACTCTTTGCCGTGACGACCACCGAAATCATCCTGCCCATCGACGGACAGTGCGTTACTTCGGTCAGCGTCGACCCGCGCGACAACAACAAGGTGATTGTGACCTGCGGTAACTATGGCAACGATGCCTATGTGTTCTATTCCACCAACGCTATGGCCGATGAACCTACATTCGTCAGCAAGCAGGCCAACCTGCCCAAGATGCCGGTTTATTCTTCAGTGATTGAAATGGAAACGGGTGTTGTGATTCTGGGTACTGAACGCGGTATCTACAGAACCGAAAACATCGGCAACCCCACTTGGGCTTATGAAGGCACCGCCATGGGTGAAGTGCCGGTCATGGAACTCAAGCAACAAACCATCCACCACGAAGACGAAATGACTGTCAATGTGACTGATGAAGGTGAGTTTGTGACGATTTATCCTGGCGTTCACAACACGGGTATCATTTATGCTGCCACCTATGGCAAGGGCATGTATCGCTGCGAGAACTATAAGAAGTATATCGGAGCAAGCGTGCCTGAGACTCCTGCTGTGGCTTCAGTGAACGTGACGATGTATCCTAACCCGGTCAGCGGTCAAGCTACCCTCAGCTTCAACCTCAATGAAAGCTGCAATGTCAGCTATCAGATCTTCGACATGTCGGGCCGCATGGTGATGAACCAAGGTCTGGGCCGCTTCGCCGAAGGCGAGCATCAGGTGAGTATCAATGCCGAAAGCCTCAGCGCCGGCTCCTACATCCTGCGTCTCAACCAGGGTGCCAGCAACGCCAGCGTGAAGTTCTTGGTGTACTAATTTGTTTGTTCTGCCGTTCAACGGCAAAACAAATAAAAAGGAAAGACAATCTGCAAAGGTTGTCTTTCTTTTTGTATATTTGCGGGGTCATAATTGCAATATGAACAGTAAAAAAATCAATAAAGTACTGATTGCCAACCGTGGCGAAATAGCGGTACGCATCATCAAAACCTTGCGCAGATTACATATTGCCTCGGTGGCGGTCTTTGCTGACAATGACGCCAATGCCTTGCATCGTCGCATGGCCGACGAAGCTTGTCCACTGGGCAGTGGCGCCTTGAAGGATACCTATCTCAACGTCCGTAAGATTATCGATGCCGCACTTGATGCCAGTGCCGATGCCATTCATCCTGGCTATGGTTTCCTCTCGGAGAGTCCTGATCTAGTCGAGGCCTGCGAGGCCAACAATTTGATTTTCATTGGTCCTGATGCCCAGTCCATACGACTGATGGGAAACAAGATTGAAGCGAGGAAAATAGCCATCAAGCATGGCATACCTGTCACCTTCGGAATGATGGGTAGTCAAGACGAAATCATGGAAATGGCTGACATGTTGCCTTATCCCGTTTTGATTAAGGCGGCTGCCGGTGGAGGCGGCAAGGGCATGCATATCGTTTGGGAAAAGGAGGAGCTGAAGCGAGAGATGGAACGTGCCTCACGCGAGGCTGAGAAGTATTTTGGTGACGGTACGGTCTTCATTGAGCAATATATTGAAAGTCCGCGGCATATTGAAGTGCAAGTATTGGCAGACCATTTCGGTAATGTCATCCATTTGCACGAGCGTGAATGCACTATCCAACGCCGTTACCAGAAAATCGTTGAGGAGTCGCCATCACCCACACTCACTGACGAAAAACGTCAGCAGATTTGTGAGACTGCCGTCAAGCTGTGCAAGGCCATCGGCTACCGCAATGCGGGCACGGTGGAATTTCTCGTTGATAAGGGCTTGAATTTTTATTTCCTGGAGATGAACACCCGCATACAGGTGGAACATCCCGTTACTGAGATGCGCACGGGCATCGACATTGTGGAGGAACAAATCCGCATTGCAAGAGGGAAGGAGATGGGCTGGACACAAGAGACCATCCAACCTCAAGGTCATGCCATAGAGTTGCGTATTTATGCCGAAGACCCCGCTAATGGCTTCCTGCCCACTCCGGGCAAGGTGACGGCTTACCATGAGCCACAGGTGCGTGGTGCCAGAGTGGATAGTAGCATCGATGGCAACTGCTCAATTTCTGAGGCTTACGACCCGATGATTGCCAAGCTAAGTTGTCATGGCAAGAATCGTCAGAGTGCCATTGAGACTGCCCGTCGTGCCTTGAAGGAGTTTATCATCCAAGGTCTGACCACCAACAAGGCCTATCTTTGGGAGGTAATTAAGAACGAGGATTTTATCGAAAACAAGATTGATACTTCATTCTGCACGACTCATCAAGAGGCTTTGATTCAGGCTTTGGAAGACAGTCGAAACGTTCAGAATGTCAATGATATAGTGGCTGCTTTCTTGATGTACGATTTCTGCAAGAAGCAGGTCGAACAGCACCCTGAAAATGTTTGGGAAGAAATCGGCTATTGGCGTTACCACATGCAGCTGACCGTCGACATGGAAGGCAAAAAGATTCCTGTCATCATCAGTGCTGCCGAAGCAGGCAAAATCAAAGGGACGATAGGGGAGACGCCTTTTTCGGTGGAGTTTACTCAATACGAGCATAATCAGTTGAAAATCATGCTTAATGGTCGCACGGAGACAGTCTATTGTTCAATCAATGATGAACAGAAGACCATAGTCAATTTCCATGGCCTTAATTTCACTTGTTTCCGCACTGACCAACTGAACGACACCATGGACTATGCCTGCAAAGAGTCGGTGAACGACAAGTCACGCTTGGTGTCACCCATGCCTGGCAAAGTGGTGAAAATCAATGTCAAGGAAGGCGATGAAGTGAATGAAGGTATGATAATGATGGTGGTGGAAGCCATGAAGATGGAGAATAATATCGTTGCTGCTGGGAAGGCCAAAGTGAAGCGGATTTTTGTTGAAGAGGGCCAGATGGTGGATAATAAAATGCAACTTTTAGAGTTGGAATCTTGAATTTTTGAATTTTAAAATTTGAATAATATGAACTTTGACCTCACTAAAGAACAGGAAGCCCTCCGCCAGCGTGTGCGCGACTTCGCCGAACAGGAAGTGAAACCCGTCGCCCGCCAAAATGATGAAGACCAGCATTTTGACGTGGGCTTGACCCTCAAGATGGCCGAACTAGGCCTTTTGGGTATGACCGTCCCGAAAGAATATGGAGGTCAAGGGCTTGACAACTTGAGTTATATCATTGCAGTGGAGGAACTCGCCCGCGTTGACGGCTCCACCGCTGCCACCATCGCTGCCGACAACTCCTTGGGCATTGGACCCATCAAGGATTACGGCACCGAGGAACAGAAACGCAAATATTTGCCTCAACTTTGCAAGGACCGTCTCTGGGGGTTCGGCCTGACTGAAGAAGACGCAGGCAGCGACTCGCGTGGCACCAAGACCACTGCTCAATTTGACGGCTCATTCTGGCACCTCAACGGCTCCAAGATATTCATCACGAATAGTGCCACGCCTATCAGTTTGGGTACTACCGTGCAAGCCGTTTCAGGCGAAAAAGACGGCAAACCAGAATTTACTGCGTTACTCGTCGAGAACAAAAAGGAAGGCTACACTCAAACGCCCATGCATGACAAGATGATGTGGCGTGCCTCCAATACGGGCAAGCTGATTTTCAACGATGTAAAACTCCGCGAAGACTGCATTTTAGGTAAGCCAGGCGAAGGCTCTCATATCATGCTTGCCACTTTGGATTCGGGTCGTCTTTCGATTGCTGCCATGGGTTTGGGTTGCGCTCAGGGTGCCTATGAGATGGCCTTGGCCTATTCCAAGAAACGCGTGCAGTTTGGCAAGCCCGTGTGTAAGTTCCAGGCAGTGAGTTTCAAGTTGGCTGACATGGCCATGAAGATTGAGGCTGCAAGGAATTTGCTGTATCGCGCTTGTTGGTTGAAAGACCAGCATCGCCCCTTCGGTATGGAGGCAGCTATGTCAAAGCTCTATTGCTCCGAAGTGGCTGCCGAGGTCTGCGACAAGGCAGTTCAGGTGATGGGCGGTCACGGCCTGCTGAAGGAGTTCGACATGGAGCGCTTCTACCGCGACCAACGCATCCTCCAAATCGGTGAAGGTACCTCTGAAATCCTCCGCTTGGTGATTTCGCGTGCCATTGGTTGCTAATTTAGTTTCCCTTCGGGAATGGAAGCTCGTATGTTGTGTATACTGCGGCGGAAAGTCACGTTTCCAAATAGTAAGCGTAATAAACTGCCGCATGTAAACAAGTAAAGCAACTCCATTCCCGCAGGGAATCTCAAAGAATCACAATAGTCAAACTAAATAAAAAATTATGAAAATCAAGTACTTAGCATTAGTCGCCGTGGTAACCTTCGCTGTTACTGCTTGCGGCAACAAGAAAGTTGAACAGCCACAAGAGCCTGTTCAAGAACAAACCACCCATTTGTCAGACAAGTACGCCGAGTACACCCTGACGACCGACATCAGCCATCTCAGTGAAAACGAACGTGAGATGCTGCAACTACTTTTTGAAGCCGCCGACATCATGGACGGCCTCTTCTGGAACGAGAACTACGGCAATAAGGACGAACTCATGGAAATGATTGGCGACAATGCCGACATCAAGAAATTGGCTACCATCGCATACGGTCCCTGGGATGGCCTCGATGGTAACAAGCCTTTTGTTGAAGGTATTGGTCCAAAACCCGCCGGCGCCCAGTTCTATCCTGCCGACATGACCGAGGAAGAATGGAATGCCTTCGATGACCCGAACAAGACCAGCCAATACACCATGATTGTCCGTGACGAGAACGGCAACCTGAAATGTGTGTGGTATCATGACTACTTCGAGCCACAGATTAAGAAAGCTGCTTCTTTGCTTGACGATGCCTCTGAACTCGCTGGCGATGAGGAGTTTGCCGAATATCTGCGCTTGCGTGCCAAGGCCCTCCGTACAGACGAATATTTCGAGAGCGACATGCAGTGGATGGATGTCCGCAACAACAACGTCGACCTCGTGATTGGCCCCATCGAGAACTACACTGATGCCCGCTATGGTATCAAGGCTTCGCATGAAGCTTTCATCCTCATCAAGGACCAGGAATGGACCAAACAACTGGCTCGTTATGCCGCCTTTGTGCCCGAGTTGCAGAAGCAATTGCCTGTGCCTGCCGAATACAAGAAAGAAGTGCCTGGCTCTGATGTGGATTTGGCCGCCTACGATGTGGTTTACTACGCTGGCGACTGCAATGCCAACAGCAAAACCATCGCCATCAACCTGCCTAACGACGACAGGGTGCAGGCCAAGAAAGGTTCCCGCCGCTTCCAACTGCGCAACGCCATGCAGGCTAAATTTGACAAGATCATGAAACCCATCGGTGAGATGATCATCGAGCCGTCGGAACAGTCCAACCTCAGCTTCGACGCTTTCTTCTGGAATGTGACGTTTCATGAGGTGGCCCATGGCCTTGGTGTGAAACAGACCATCAACGGAAAGGGCAGCGTGGACGAGGCTATGCAGACCGAGAATTCCAGCTGGGAAGAGGCTAAGGCCGACATTATCGGTTTGAATCTCGTTTGCAACCTCATCGAAAAAGGCGAGATTTCCGACATTACCGTGGAGGAGGCCATTACTACTTATATTGTAGGTTTGCTGCGCAGCGTGCGTTTCGGCGCATCGGAGGCACATGGCATCGCCAACATGATGTGCTACAACTATATGTTTGAAAACGGTGCTTTCACACGCAACGGCAATGGCACCTATCACATTAATTACGAGAAAGCCCGCAAGGCAATGGAGGGCTGGATCGCTTTGATCCTCAAGACGCAAGCCACGGGCGACTTTGCCTTTGCCTCGCAGTACAGCAAAGACCACGGCACTATCGGTCCGGACCTTCAGAAGGACCTCAACCGCATCAACAAGGCTGGTATTCCTCGCGACATCCGCTTCCGCCAGGGACTGGATGTGTTAGGCGTGAAATAGCGACAGGTCTTGTCTTTTCTATGGCATTAATTCATTCCGCGCGCTTTCTTGATGCGTTCGTAGGCCTCGTTCACCTGGGCGAATTTCACTTCGGCGGCTTTGCGCACATCCTCGCCTAAGTGGCTCACCTTGTCGGGATGGTGCTTCTTGGCGGCGGCACGGTAGGCTTTCTTGACCTCTTCGTCACTGGCATCGGGCGACACTTCCAGAATGCGGTAGTCGTTGTCGGTGGCTGTACGCGTGGAGTAGGAGGTGGAGGATGATCCGCCACCGCCATACTGCTGTTGCTCGTAGTAACCCCCACCGTAATAGGAACTGCCCACAAACATCGACTTGATTGATTCGAAGGTGCTGCGTGGAATGCCGCAAAGGTCGGAAATGTGCCGGATGGCATCAAGCTCCTCCTGACGCATAGAGCCGTCTGCTTGGGCGAAACCGAAGAGGAACTGCAGGATGATCAGTTTCTCGTATATGGTGGCGTGCTGCCGGAG
>JAEEGJ010005494.1_pt1 | contig 39752 bp, 34 predicted proteins | sample 8958761 | NCBI WGS metagenome assembly JAEEGJ01 (sample SAMN16246546, study PRJNA631951) | gut metagenome | biome: gut microbiome; feature: rumen; material: RS-attached | host: Bos | place: Iran: Karaj | collected 2018-10 | reverse complement strand
ATGGAAACATAATTTTTTTTGATGTTGATGAAATTGGTGAAACCGATTTGGAAAAGTATAAGTATTTGAACTTTGAGCTTTACAGTCCTAACATTAATAATCAGAAGCTAATTGTAGAAGGATTGAGCTTGACTTACAGAACGGGAGAAGAGAATGAAGAAATAATCCATATGAGTTCTTATATTCCTAATAAACCAAAGATTTTTCAAGTTCCATTCAAAACATCTGTGCATGATAAAATTTTGAGTTATCTTTGGTTTTATGTTCATGATTCAGATTCCAGCTGGATAGATGGTATTGATATTTATGTTAAACGTATATGGGCTACAAATTCAGATTTGACACAAACAATTGACGATAGTCTTTTACGTGGACAATGGTTTTTTGATTATGGTTCTAATCAGGATGATTTTGCAAATGAAGTTCTTACTGTAAATGACGACAAAACGATAGTAGTTCTTAGAGATGTTCCTAATCATCCGGAAGAATATGAATATTACGAGGGTGATTATGACATTATCAATGATGAAGAGTATGGACTTACTTTACAGCTTAATCTTGTTACAGGATTACATCCTGTTTCTAAAACTATGGTAGAAGCTGGGATCTCACTTTTTTATGATTTACATTCCTTAACGGCTGATGATATTTTAATGTATAGATACAAAAGAACATTCCCCGATGGAAAAGTTCAGACTTTTAATCCGGGTGTTAAGAATCATTATATGAAAATCCATAACGGTAATGCACAAAATCTTACCGGCATCTGGCATGTAAATAAGTTAGCTACTCCTAACTGCACCTGGAATGAAACTTGGGTTTACAAATCTGATGGAACAATGGAAGATTTCTATGAGGAAGGTGATGATAAGTCCTGGTTAAAAGGTACTTATGAAGTTTTAATTCAAGGGGATGCAGCTATCCTTCATCAGACGCTGACACAGGAAAGCTCAGATAACATCACGTTTACAGAAATGGAAAATCCAATGGAGTTTTGGTACGAATATAAAACTTATGGCCCAAATCTGATAAATGTAAACTGCATAAAAAATAAAATGAATGGTAACGAGCAGGAGAAAAATCCACCTGTTATTAATTATTATTACAGGCAACAATAATTCTCTTTATGACAGACAGGTATAGTACACACTTTATTAACGCGCTGGAAAACAAAGATACAGAAGCTCTTCTGAGAATCCCAAAAAGTGATTTGCATAATCATATTGGGCGGGGGTGCCGAAAGCAGTGGCTTTCTGAAAAACTGAATCATACATTTGCAGATCCGCCTGCCAAGTTTGACGGGCTTATGGGAATGCAGAACTGGTATGTGAATGAAATCCGCGATTATTGCCGTGAGTATGATGCAACAGATTTGCGTCGTGAAGGCTGCTTTGTGGAGGCTAAGAGAAATCATCTGGCAAGGTTTGCGCCAGGCTTTGCTGTTGAAGACATTGAAGAATGTGGCAGCATGAAAGCATTTATGGATTTCTGGAATGCCATGCATAAAAAGCATTGTCCTGATGCTGTGTTTGAACCCGAGCTTGCTTTTCCGTCTTATGGTGATGTGCAAAAAGAAATTGCGCAGGCCGAAGAATATTTTGCTTCCGGATTTTTTCATTCTATTGATGTCTGCTGTGGAGAAGGGTACCAGCCTTTTGAAGCTTATATTCCGTTGTATAAAATTGCAGAGAAAAATCATGTACTGAAGCGAATGCACGTTGGAGAATCTGGTAAAGCAGAAGATGTTGAAGTGGCAGTTGAAACTCTGGGACTTGATGAAGTACACCACGGAATACATGCTGCTACTTCTGCTCGTGTTATGAAGTTTCTTGCCGACAGGAAAATAACACTTAATGTCTGTCCGGCAAGTAATATTATGTTAGATTATGCTAATAGTTATGAGGATTATCCAATAAAAACCCTTGTTGAAAATGGAGTATCTGTTACAATCAATACAGATGACCTCCTGATTTTTAACAGTTCGGTTGAGCAGGAATACCTGCGGTTATACGAGGCTAACACATTGACTGCAAAACAGCTGGATGAGATTCGTTGCTGGGGGATTTATGGAGGAAAAAATGATTAGAAAGGCGACTGTAGAAGACATTTCCTCTTTAGCTCAGGCTATGGCTCTGGCATATTCAGAAGCTCCATGGAATGAAAAATGGAAAGGGGAGCGTGCTGAAAGCAGAGTTCGTGCAATACTTGGGAACTATGAAGGGCTTGGACTTGTAGCTGTTGAAAATGAAACTATTGTTGGTGGACTTTTAGGTTATGTAGATCCTTATGCTGAAGAGGATTTTTTCTTTGTTTCAGAAATCTTTGTGATTCCGAAAATGAAAAAGCATGGGGTTGGGAAAAAGCTGATGACTGAACTTGAAAAAGTTCTGGCAGAAAAAGGAATACATGTAATACAATTGATTTCAATAGAAGACAATGAAACATTTTATAATAAATGTGGACTTGAACGGGATTGTGTTTCGGTTCAGTATAAGAGGTTTTAGGGATTAGTAAAAATCATGAACGACAAATTAAAGCAGATTCTTTCCAACATGAAAAAATACAACGCCGGAATAATGTTCCAGGAAGTTTTCGGATTTGATCCAGAAACGGAATATGATGCGCTTGTGATTGCACCGGGGTGGAAGCCTACAAAAATCCTGCGGGATTCTCAATACAAAGTGACAGAGCTTGCCGTTCATTCTTATCAGTCTGGTTATCTTGTGGAAAAGGATGGGCTTAAAATTGCCTGGGCACAGGTTTCTTCTGGCGGTGGAAACATGCTTGATAATATGATTATCTGTGCGGAATTGAAGTTTCGTAATCTTATTTTTGCAGGGGCAGTCGGTGGGCTTTCTAAAGATTTTGAAATTGGAGATTTTTGTACACCCGAAGTAAATATTTCTGCTGTTTATGCAAATCAGTATTTGAAGGAAAAGCTTTCTGATTTTCATCCCTTTGAGAAAATCTATCCTGATATGGAATATACAAAAAAGGTGATTGAGCTTGCAAAAAGCTGTGGTTATAACTTAAGGACTGCAAAGGTTTTCTGCACGGATTCAATTGCTCTTGAATATTCTCATCTGGACCAGATAAAAGAAACCGGCGCTGAACTTATAGAAATGGAAACTGGAACATTCAATATTCTTGCTCCGTTGTTTGAAGTTCCTTACATTGCCTTGCTTGCAGTTTCCGATAATTCTGCAACAGGAGTACCATTGTTAGGACGAGTTGGAGAAGCTCAGGACAAATATCATTATACCCGCAGTGTAATAATTTCAGACATGATTTTTAAGATTGCGAAAACAATCTAGTCATTACATATCATAATTAGGATTATTATAAATATAAACCCTTTTTGATTTTTGTTTGCCGTCTGGGTAATGTTCGTAGCTATACATTTTGGTGTTAGAATAATTCTTTTCGGCAACTAACTCTCCGTACTCGTTGTATTTAAAATATTGCGGAGTGCTTGTGCCTCTTTCGCTGATATTATTCCACTTGTCTATTTCTATATATTTGGAAGTAATTTTTATCAGTCTGTTATTGTTGTCATAGGAATATAAATAAATAGTTCCATCATTACCCCTTTTATACAGCTTATTCCAAAGAAGTCCATCATAATATTCATATTTTTCTGTTTCCGGGTGAGACCTCAGGTTATAATCATGCTGAATTAATTCATTCTGCTGGTTATAGGTCCATTTTTCCTTAGCCTCGTATTTCCTATCGTAGGTAGCTCCATATTCAATAAGATTTCCCCTGTCATCATAAACCCATTTTTCCTTTGCACTGTTGCTTGTTATTTTACCGTCTTTATTAAGATAGAATGTAGTTGAGCTGGAAAGTTTTTCTTCATCTTGTCCTGCTTCTTTTCTATAAAATCTTTCTGTGTATCCATCTTCAAAATCCTCATATTCAATACGCCACTCATAACCAGTAATAACATTTATGCATCTGGTATTTCTTCCTTTATCATCATATTCATATTTCATTTCCTGAGGTTCATCATAATCATTTTTATATCTGGAAACTATTTTATTTCCATTTTCATCATACTCGTAATAATAATCAATGAGTGTACCATTATAATTTGTTTTTGCTTCGTGAATGATATTTCCGTCTTGATCATAGTCATATTCTTCATAAAGCCTAAAAGCTTTTTCTCTTTGCAGATTTACACATTCCTGATCCAGTATATTGTTGACTTCTGCAACTTCCATTGCCGAAAGTCTTACAGTATCTTCTGGATTATATTGTTTCTTAGCAAAAACTTTAGCGAAATCTATTTCTACACCCTCGGGTAAAATTACATCATCAAATACAAAACCCATTGAGCTTCCTTTAAGCCGGTATTTGAGGTTTTGAACAGGAATTATGTCTTGCATCTTACCCTTTGGCGGCCACAATTTGCAATCATCAAAACAAAGAAGAATTTCCATTGGAGAAAGATTTCCATCGTTATCTTTGGTCTGATTTATTTGAAAGGAATATTTTTTATTTGAAATATTCCAGCCGCTTGCAAGAGTTGTTTCGTGGTATTCTTCATACTCTTTGAGTTTGAATTCCTTTATGAGCCCATCAAATCCAACATACATTTTTTCAACTGGAGCATTGGGCAAAAGACCGTAAAGCTCCATATTAGGGTACCACGATATGCCAACAGAAAGAACAAGACCGTCTTTTGTAAAGTATTCTGAGTTGATGGGAAGATATGCTAAATCAAAAAGAGATGGATTATAAATATAAGCTCCATCGTCAAAGGCAATGGTTCCATCTTTTTGTATATTATAATATTGCGAAAAATTGTGCCCATCAAGAATGCTGTTTTTTGGAAAAATTAGATTTGCATCAATAAGACATACTTCACCATTAGTATCTATACTACGAAGGGTTCCTTCCAAGACAGTCTTATCAAAGGTAAAACTTTTTCCGCTATATCTTTTTGTCCCGAAAAGGCCTTCTTTATCAACAATAACTTCATACTTTAAACGGTTACTTTGCTGATTAGGAAAAGATGATTCAAATGAAAGTATTAAGCCTTCTGATCCAAGAAATTCATATTTATAAATGATATCATTATCATCAAGAATTTTTATGTTAATTTTGCAATTATCTATAATAACAGGTTTCTCCATAGAGGCAACTTCTTTTTCAATGTTCCAGCTGTTATCAGTTTGAAGTTGAAGATCTAAATCACCTAATTGCAGGGAGAGATCAGCATAATAAATTACTGCATTTTTAATTGCAACTTTATTGAGATTTGATTGATCTATAGTAAGATAATCTATTGTAAATGGATAATCAAACATATTAACTTTATCTTTTTTGTTCTTTGGTTTTATAAGAATATCTGATTTATTAAGGCTGATATCAAAGTTTTCTCTATCAAAGGTTGTTTTAAAAGCAGGTATGTATACGCTGCTAAATTCCATATAAATATTTTTGCCATCCCAATTTGAATAATCAAATTTAAGAGTACAGTGTTTTTCGCTGGTTTCAATTTCCTGTTCCTGAGTATAAGAAATAACTTTTGCATCTGTAGAGATAACGGCTTTTCCTAAATTGAAGTTGTTGAAACAAGGCTCCAGGGCTACAATAAGATATTTATCGTTTTCTTTTTGAAGGGTAACTTTGTTAAGTTTTACAAGGCTTTGATTAGTAGCATTATATAAGTTTACTTCAGTATCATCCGACCAGCCACTTTCAAGACTTCCGTCATTAAGGATATAAAAATCTGTAAAAGACAAGATTAAATATGGTTTCTTTTGTTTTCTTTTTTTAAAAGATTTTTCGTCAATATTTACAAGAATTTGGGCATAACCGTGAATGCCCTTGTCATCCAGTTGGGCATCGTATAAATGTATAAGAAGATTTTGAGTCTCTACGGCAAGTACATATTTGTAAACATCATATTTGGGCCATGAATAAGAAAAAAACGTACCGTTATCAAAAGTCGGGTATGCAGAAATATTACCTGGAATTGCTTTGAAAAATTCCTTGAACACTTTATTGTTGGATTCATACTCCTTCTGAAAGTTAGGGTCTTGGAAAGTAGATGTCACTCCTAATAAATATGAATATCCGCTTTGTTTTATTGCGTTGTTATAAGATAAATCCTTGAATCCTGCAGAAGAACTTGAAGAACCTGAAGAACATGCAGAGAAGAAAAAGCCAAAAACAATAAGTATGCAAATAAAGTTAATATTTTTTTTATAAAGTCGGTTTTGAATATTTTTTTTCATGCATTTATTATAATGAATAACAATAGGTTAAACCATAGAATTGTCTGCAAAAAATATATATGGTATATTTAGAAATATGAAAATCATCTACACAGTTCAACACACTCAATCTGAACATCATGTTAACGGATATGTTGGTGCCTGGGGAAATTGGGATTTGACAGAGCTGGGAAAAGAGCAGGCGAGAAGAATAGGGGAGTGGCTTGGGAAACATGAAGGCTGCGACGGCACATTCAAATTGTTTTCCTCTGACTTGAACCGCGCTGCACAGACTGCGGATGAAATACAAAAAGTGCTGGAGATACCAGTTTCGTCAGTTACAAAAACACAGCTGCTTCGTGAAATAAATCTTGGGGCAGGAAATGGGAAGCCGCGCGACTGGTACAATGAACATGTTGCAAAACCACCGAAGATTTATGATCCTGATTTTCGTTCGTTCCCAGATGCTGAGAATGACAGGGAATTATGGAACAGGCTTTATGATTTTTATAAACAGATAATTGCCGGCAAGGATGAAAAAATAATTATAGTGTCACACGGTGGCGCTCTGTCTTTTTTAGTTTCGATGATTATGGGTGATAATTTTGAAGACACCAGAAGGCGGAAAATATTCGGGCATTCTGGTGCAGTAAGCCGTTTTGTAATTCAGCAGGTTGGTTCTATAGAAATCTCTTACTTGAATTGTCAGGTTATTCAGTAATTTTACAGGATAGAAAGAGGGGAGATAGGATTTGAAGGAAAAATCAGATCAGGGCATGTCTGTTTGTGATGTATGTTTCAGACACTGTAAAATAGAAGAAAATGCAACAGGTTTTTGCGGCGGAAGGATGTGCCTTAACGGTAAGATAGTTGCCGCTAACTACGGAAAGCTTACATCTGTTGCACTTGATCCAATAGAAAAGAAACCGATTAAAATGTTCAGGCCGGGGACAAAGGTTTTGTCCATTGGTTCGTATGGGTGTAATCTGCGGTGTCCGTTTTGCCAGAACAGCAGCATTTCCTGGTCCAAAGAAGCTTTCGAGTATAAAAATATCGCCGAATATTTTTCTCCACAGAAAATAGTGCAGAGTGCTTTGGAATTGCGTTCACGCGGAAACATTGGGTTAGCCTTTACTTACAATGAGCCGCTTATCGGCTATGAGTTTGTGCGCGATACTGCAAAGCTCGCTAAAGAAGAAGGGCTTGAAAATGTTCTTGTAACAAATGGAACTGCTACACAAAAAGTGCTGGGCGAAATCCTTCCTTATATAGATGCCATGAATATTGATTTGAAAGCCTTTTCCGCAAGTTTTTACAAAAATCTGCTGGATGGAGATTTCCAGATGGTAAAGGACTTTATCACAACAGCGGTTCAATCCTGCCATGTAGAGCTGACAACTTTAATAATTCCCGGCGAAAATGACAGTGAACAGGAAATGCGTGAGCTTTCTGACTGGGTTGCAGAACTGGAAAAACAGTACAACAAAAAGATTCCGCTTCATATCACAAGATTTTTTCCAACCTTCAAGCTTACAAACAAAGAACCAACTCCTGTGAGTACAATTTTCCAGCTTGTAGAGGTTGCAAAGGAAAAGCTTGATTTTGTTTTTCCGGGGAATGTATAAATGATTATGGAACAAAATACTCGCGTTGCACATTATCATCTTCCCGGTCTGTTTGAGTTTTATGATTTATACAAGATTTTTTTGCCATTATTCCGCGAGCATAGGGACTGGTTTTACGAGTGGTGTGATATTGCCTCGATTTATGGTGCGCCGCAGGACTGTCTTTGGGGTGGGGGAAGAATCGGTGAGGGAAGGGCTGAACCAAAGGATGTTCTTGCGTTGATGGAGGAATACGGGATATCGCCGCGGCTTACGTTCAGTAACTCCTTGCTTAAAAAAGAGCATCTTTCGGACAAAAAATGTAATTCACTTTGTGCACTGTTTGAAAAATCTAAACCTTCTGCCGGTGTAATTGTCCATTCAGATTTGCTTGCTGATTATTTGCAGGCTAATTATCCGCAGCTTTATCTTGTTTCGTCTACCACAAAGGTTCTTACCAGTTTTGATGATTTTCAGGCAGAATTGAGCAGGAAAAACCCTGAGTTCGAGTATGTTGTACCAGATTTCCGGTTGAATAAATCATTTAAGGAGCTTGCCGGGCTTTTACAGGCAGAAAAGGATAAAGTCGAGTTTTTGTGCAATGAATGCTGTGATTTTAACTGTATGGTACGTGGTATCTGCTACGAAAATGTAAGCCGCAAGAATCTTGGCGAAGCGGTTGAAGATCACAAATGTATTGCCAAAGATTCACAAAATGGCTATCGTTTTTCGCTTGCAATGAAAAATCCTGCCTTTATTGGCATTCAGGATATACTACACACCTACCTGCCCATGGGTTTTTCGAACTTCAAAATTGAAGGCCGCGGACTTGGCAGCGCAGTTGTGCTGGAGTTTTTGTTATATTATCTTACAAAGCCTGCCCACCAGCTTGAAGTGCGGGAATCAATATACCTGGATGCTATGCTGGACCTGTTTTAGACAGAAGTGAGGGCGGGCAAGACTATTATGTTATTAAATAGTATAATAATTTATACTAAAGGTAGACAGAACTTATATTATACACAGATAGAAACAAAACAGATTTTAAAACAAGGCACATTTTCTGTCTCCAGATTGCAAATCTGACGCTTATTATTAGCTATTCTATTGCTGTATGTGCCTTTAAATGTTTATGCTGCAAGTTTATCAAACTCACTGTATGGTTCAAGGATTTTGAGCATGAACTCATACGGAGTTACAACCTTGAGGTCACCGCTCACAACGTCGGCAAAGATGTTTGCGCTGGCACCACTTACAAGCTTTACACCTTCTTCATTCTGGGTAACAGGAAGATGCGTATTTCGGGCTTCTACGTTCCAGAAAACAAGCTCTGGAAGTTTGTAACCGGCTTGTTCAAACTGTTTTTTCCAGAAATCAAAGGTTGAAGTTCCTTCTGCACAATAGTCAAACTCCATATCAGAAATAATCAAAACTCGTTCAATCATCTCTTCTTTTGGAACTGATTTGTCTTTTGCTACATTAAAAATCAACTCATAAACGCGTCCGATGTCAGTATTTGCAACATCACCGAATTGTGAAATATAAAGCAGCTTTTTCTGCAAGGTATCGCAGGTTTCAGGAATCTGAATCAATTCCGGATTTTCGCTGAAAGTAATAAAGCTGTTTTTGTAAGCTCCATCTAACTGTTCAGCAAAAAGCAGGGCAAGCGAGGTTGCAATGTTTATAGGAGAATCTCCGCTGCCATGATACATAGAACCGGAACCATCGCGTACAACAATAGTGCGGGAATCGTAAGCTCCCCGTTCCAACGCTTTCCAGCTTGCTTCCAGAGGGAGAGCCTTTTCCGGTTCGAGGGCTTTCATATTTCCTCCATAATCCATAAAAGGAGCTACAATCTGATATGGATAAAGAGTTTTAGTATTAAGCTTTACCTTTTCCTCTTCAGGAATCTCTTCTCCACGAGCGAGTTTTTCTGCCTGTTCAACTACCTTGTTCAAAAAATCCTGATAGCGATCTGCATCGTTACGCATAAATGCCTTTTTATACCTGAGCATTGCCTGGCTTGGCTGCTTTGAATAATCGAAGGTGTAATCACGGGTTCGCAGGTTGTTTTCAAGAATCTTGATTTCCTTACGAAGAGCTGAACACAATTTACGGTATTCTACGGCCTTAAAGCCAAGAGCCTTCATAAGCTGTTTAGCAAGACTAACACTTTCAGCGCTGGATGTATTGATAGAAGGCAGCCACTTACCAAGAAGGCTTACTTCCCTACCCTCAGCCATTGCCACCTTATCCTTTTCAATCTGTGCTTTGATAAGCGCAATGGCATCATCCTTCACAGGAGTTCCCATGAGTACAAGAACATCATCCCAGCGGCCATATTCAGGAACAGCATACAGAATCTTTCTTGCAGTTTCAGGATAAAAGTCACCGAGTTCTTTTAAAAGTACACGGAAGCTGTTTCGCTCACCAAGTCCGCCACGAATATTACGCATATAAAAAAGAATCTTAATTGCAATGACCGGATTCTCAGCATAGGCCTTAATAAAAAGCTTACTCAACGCAGAAATATTTCGTCTCATACCACCGCACAAAGAGAAAAAATCCAGACAGGCAGAGCCGGTAGATTTGTAAGCAAAATCACCATTCTCAGTGCGAGCCACGTTCAATTGCATTTTCATTGACTGTAATGCGTTCATTTTATACTCCTTGGAACAACGTTCCTTTTGTCATTCAAAAAAATGGCAGTTTTACAAGATACGAATTGGCGAGAGTCGAACTCGCGTACATAGATTATCAGTCTATTGCTTTATCCTCTAAGCTACTAAATAATTGCTGCATGTATCTTCTGCCAAAAACAAGGCACCTTTTCACAGTGCTCTACCAATTGAGCTATGGGGCCGTAATTGGCCCCAGATGGAATCGAACCATCGACAGCTGGGTTGCAAACCTAATTTTGCTGTACGTGCCTTTTACGGAGTTACCGGGAATCGAACCCGGACCCTCGGCCTGACAAACCGACGTGATAACCATTTCACCATAACTCCAAAAAAACAAGACGCGGATTGCCTTAGCCCGGCAATCACGGGCATATTCTTTAGCCATTAAGATCGACAACAATTTGCTGCACGCGTCTTTTTAACTTGCGACTCAAGAAGATTGTTTGCCTCCACTTACACAATTACTTGCTTTGTGCCAGCTAATCTTTGGTAGATTCGCAATTCTTAATTCAATGATAACAAACTTTATTTTATTTGTAATTAAAGTTGTAGTTTATAAAGCAGGACTTTAATACCCTACGCTTCTCTATTTTTGGTAACAATGATTGTACCAAGCTCAACCCGAAACAGCTGCGCAAGAACAAGAAGATTGTCTATTGTTGGGGCGTTTTTTCCACTTTCCCAGCCGTAGATTGCCTGTGGATAATCAAATCCAAAAACACTTTGAACATCGTGAACTGAGAATCCGTTTAATTTTCTAAGTCGTTTGATTTGGGCACCAGTTCCCTGTAAGTCGATAACTGGTCTTAAAAAAGTACTAACAGTTTTTTCCTGATGAAAACTGCAAACATTTTTTTCGGTACTCATAATTGGGTTTATCCTCCTTAATCACAAAAATTCGTTGGACTCTTCTTCTTGTTGCATAAAGTCCTGTGTTACCCTGGCAATTGATCTTCCCTATCCATTTTGTTGAAGGCTTTGCCTGCTTAGGTTTTGTCATATAATCGTCTGAGTATTCATCAAATTTTGCGAACATAAGCGTTCTCCTTCAAAAAAAATAAATAATTGCCAACGGCACTTTACGAATTTTTGCGCTCGGATTCTAAACCTGCGAGACGCATTTGTATTCTGTCTCTACAGATTAGCACAAAAAAATTCAACTGTCATTAAAGTTATACTTTAATTTTATTTCTTATTTACTCTGCTTTTACTCCGCTGCCTTGAAATTGAAAATCGGTTTAATTACGTTCACAACTTCGGCTGTTGGTTCAATGTTTGCTGCAATCTCACTCATGTTTTTGTAAGCCATAGGAGCTTCATCGAGAGTGTCTTTACAAACGGTTGAACTCCAGATTCCTTCCATGGATTTTTCGAAATCTTCCATGTTGAGTTTGTAGCGCGCTTCCTTACGTCCCATCACTCTGCCAGCGCCATGAGGTGCAGAATAATTCCAGTCTTCATTTCCTTTACCAATACAGACAAGACTTCCATCCCGCATATTAATCGGAATTAAAAGCTTTTCCCCTTTCAATGCCCGCACACTACCCTTTCGCAAAATCATCGCATCAGTATCGATGTAATTATGAATCGTTGTAAACTGATCAATGATATCGTGCTTATCCAGACGAAGTCCCACAGAAATTATTTCAATCATTGCCTTACGATTATAGGCCGCAAACTTCTGCAGGATTTTCATATCATTAATGTAGTCTTCAAAAAGCTGGCCTTCAGCATAAGCCAGTGATTGAGGAATATTTGTACAGACAGCTGCCTTAATGCCTGGAAGCAGCGCCTGGATTTCCTCCTGTCGCCCCTCTGCCTTAAGCTTTGCAACCGCTGCACGAATATCAGCGTCTTCTGTATGATTCAGCTGTTTCCACGCCATATCCTGATAGTAATTTGCAACTTCAAGACCAAGATGACGGCTGCCGGAATGAATAACAATGTAAAGGTTGCCAGCCTCGTCTCGGTCAGCTTCAATAAAATGATTTCCACCTCCAAGAGTTCCGAGTGAACGTCGGGCATTTCCAATGTTGGCTTTCCGGCATCGAATCTTATCAAACTCTACTTCATCAACATATTTATGCAGGTGCCCTCCCTTACGGATTTCCCGCCCAACAGGAATGTTTTTGCGAATACATTTATCCAGCTTTTCCGGATCAAACTTTTCGCTTACAGGAGAATCTGCTTTGATAATCAGAGTTTCCATTCCGCATCCAATATCAACACCAACAAGATTTGGACACACTTTATCCGAAATGGTCATTGTTGTACCAATAGTGCAGCCTGCCCCGGCATGAACATCTGGCATCATACGAATACGGCTATCCTTTGCATAAGGCTGATCACACAAACGTACAATCTGCTCTCGCCCACTTTCTTCAAGATTATCAGTAAAAACCTTGGCCGTGTTATACTTTCCAGAAACTTCAATCATAATGATCTCCCATAATGATTCCAATAAAAACAAGGTTCAGATCACACCTTTTGGCACGATATTATTTATCGTTGTATCTCAGAATAAATTGCTGTACGAACCTTTATGAGTAAAATATAGCAGAGTCAAATTCAATTATCACGGAAAATTTAGTGCGAAAAGTATAAAGATAATTATTTTCTTTTCATTAATTCGATTTGATTTGAAATGCGTTCCTGAATAAGCCTTCTGAAGCTTGCAGGTTCAATCACTTTTACCATTGGACCAAAGCTTAAAACGCGTATTACCAGTTCTGTTTCATCGAAACTATCATAATTGAGAGTAAGCTGATAAATATCATCGCTAATCTGAATTGCACTTTTTTCAAAGTGGGCAAAAGCAAACATTACGCGTTCCATCGCTTTTCGCTCATTGTAGATTTCCAAAGTTACGCTGGCTCGCCTGTTATATGGCAAATCTTCTTCAGAAATCTCATCGACCATTGAGTTTTCAGTCAGTTCACAAGTGTTGATTCTTGCAACATTCAATATTGAGTGATGATTTTTCACTTTTGAGATAATGCGGAATTTATCATCTTTTTCTGAGTATTCAATTTTATAAGGTTCACAAATAAATCTTTTCTGCTGACCAAAGCGCCCGGTATATTCCAGACTGATTTTCTTCTTTTGATGAATGGCTTTTATTACAGTTCTGAAGTTTTTAATGTATTCAGCATCATCATAGGGGTCTCCATCGGAATATTTATCGTAAAGGTAATAATCGTTTTCGGTAAAAAGAGGTTCTATGTCTTTGAGATTGCTTTTGAGGTTTGCGAGTACTTCATCATCAACGAACAAACGAATCCTTTTATCATTACAGAGCGCTTTAAGCCATCTCTTCTGCAGCATTGAAAGAGGCATGGTCGGAATATTCTTTATGTTTGTACTATAATCCTTTTTAATAAGAGGCCACTTACCGCTTTCTAAAGCAGTTCCAATTGTCATAAAGCTTTCCGGGAAGGCAGATTCTTTTACAATCTCATAAAGTGTATCTGAATTAAGTTTTCCTTTCTGGCTGTAAGAAATAATGGAGGCAACGGTATTGTAGTAGGCGCTGTAGATTTCACTGAACAACATCATCAGCCTCCTCTTCGGTATCTTCCATTCCAAGATACATACGGTTCATTTTCCGGATATCATCATAGAAGCGACGGACAATATATTTTTCGGAACAATCAAAGAAAGTAATACGGCAGATAAAGGTCCTTGCCCAGGGAATAATTTCCTGAGGATCAAATACATCAGCGTCAAACTGAGCATTATTATCATCCAGCAGAGTTACTGTGCCGCAGCGTTTTTCTCTTAAAAGACGCTGATAAATGAACTTCTCTTCTTCTGAAAAAGTAATTCTAAAAGTCACATGAACAGTTGTTGTATCATTGTGTTTTTTGTTCTGCTTTAATGCAACACCCCAGATGTGCTTTCGCAATTCTTCAAACTCTGCCCTCTTCTGTTCAAAACCGGCATACAGTCCGCCTGTTGTCATACCAATTATGTAATCAAATCTGAGGGCAAGAAAATATTTTCCTCTTGGACGGTAGGCCATAAGATACATTCGGCCGCCCTGAGTGCTCTGGTAAATCATGAGGGGAATAACTTCATTCGGGAAAGTGCGGTCATCTTCAGCCCGTTTCTGCTCAATAGTCAGATAGCGGTGCTCACGGATGGCTTCAAAAGTCTGTTCTACAAAATCAGATTCAATCGAAGAAGTAATATAGTGATGTTTGAATTGAAACACTTCGCTTTCTCTTTGAAGATCAGCAGGAAGCTTGTCGTATAAAAAACTGCCGGTTACTCCACATGGAGCTGTCTCTGAAAAGAAGGATAATGCATCTTCCAGGCCGTCTAAATCAGTCATTGGATTACGGAAATACAGCATTGTTTTTCCATCTTTTTCAGAGGATATCAGACCTAATTCCTCGTACTCCTTTAGCTTTTTTCTGAGGCTGGATTCTTCCGGAAGGATTTCAGATGAAAAGTCTTTGAGATAGGTGATGTTTATTTCATCCAGTAATTGATTCAAAGTCTTTCTGGCCCCATCCGAAAGAATATCCATAAGCATAAAATGAAGGGAAATGTCCATTGCCGTAAAGGATTTTGCCTTGAAGATTTTGTAAAGAGGATTGTGCATTGTATGTCGGCTATCGATTGAAAGGAAAGTTACTTTACCGTTTTCATCTGTGCGGAATGCCATGTAGCCGTCGAGATAGTTTCCAAGCCGTCGTTTTTCATCATCATAAGTACGCATACTCTTCCCGAAAAACTGATCCCTGGTTTTAAATCCATAAATATAAAAACTGCGGATATAAGTTCTGAGAGTGTCTAAATTTTTAATCAGTTCCGAGTATGCCATACTTAATTATACCACCAAGTAAGCTATATTTCATTAAAGTAGGACTTTAATAAGCGGATAATTGGATGTAATTCATTTTAAAAGATTTTAGGCCGCGCTACTATTGCTTGTTCGTATGTTCTAGTGTAGAAGTTTCTTCCAGGAAGCGATCGAAATTAGTTTTGTAATTTTTGCTATCTGCGGCAGTATGTGCAAAATTTGCACATACTGAATCTTGAGAAAGTTCTCCCTCATCGAAAATACTTTTCAAATGTTTTGTAATTACAGAGCGATCAACCCCAAATAAATCTGCAATTCGTGCCTGTGTAAGCCAAAGATTTTCATTCTGCAAGAGGATTTCAATTCTTACTTCATTTGAACTATCATGATAAAAAATAAAATCTATGCATTGAATTAAGCATGATTCAGAATATCATAAAAAAAAGATTTCGCTATAATTGTGTTTCGTAACTTGGTTTATTATCTAGTTTGTAATTTCAATCTCCAAAGGGATATGATCAGATAGGTTCTCATATTTTAGTTTTGTTGCCTCATTTGAATTAAACTCACAAATTGTTTCTTTAATATTAAAGCTTTCTATCATTTTTCTAGAGGCCAAACAATAATCTGCTGTAAAATAATTTTCTTTCTTTGAATGAGAATAAGTCCCTTTATATTCTTCATCAGAAACGTAAACGTAAATTCAATTTGCGGATACTTTTATATTCAAAAAAGTAACAGTAGCTGTCAGCTGCTTACGGGATATACCCGCATTAACACTTTTTATCGCAGCCTACAGAATTTACAGAAAGGACTTCACAGTCTCTAATTTTTAGAAAATGTGTATATTTTTTTACTTTTTAATTGGCCGTTAGGGTAGTATTCGTATTCAGTCCATTCACGTCTACTGTTTCCTTTTGCAGGATAATATCCATGATAAACTTCGTTTCCGTAGCAATCAAAAGAGCGATAACGAGTTTCGTTTTTTGAATTGTAATAAATTTCTCTTCCTTCCAAGTCTTTTGCAAATGAATATTCGATACCTTCACTCGTAATACAATGAATTACATCACTGTTTTCATCTTTGGTATATTCATAAGTAATTTTTTTGCCGTTTGTATCCGTGTATGAAATTACATTTCCGTCAGAGTCATATTCATAACTGTAACTTGAGCCATTCTTGTATACATGGCTGGTAACCTGTCCTCGGGAGTTGTATCGGGTTTCGTTATTGTTGCTGTCTCTAAAAAGTATAAGATTCCCATAGTTATCATACTCAAACCATTCTTTTTCTTCTTTTTCATACTGAATAAATTTGCCATAATCACCATAATCCTCATATTTATAGGTTTTTGTATGAGAAATTTTAAAGCCACGTTTATCATATTCAAAGGTTTCATAATTGCCGTTATCATCAGTTATTATTAAAAGGTTTCCGTTATTATCATATGTATAAGATTCTTTCTGAGTATATCCATATTCGTTCTTCCAGGATTTTGTTTCAGGTCTGCCTTCTGAGTCAAATTCATAGGTATAGTCTGTCCTCAATTCCTTAACATAATAGTTGTGGTCTTCCATTTTGTAAGTCTGATTACCCCATAAATCATATTCAAAGACTTCGGTAAGCTTTTCTCTTGAATAGTCATCACGATCACTAAATAAGTATCGTCTATCTTTTTTTATAGTGCCATCCGGCCAGTATTCATATTCGTGATATTCATTATGGGTATCTGGACCATCGGAGTAGTAAAGGTGATTGTGTTCATCATAGAAATAAAAATTTTCTCTTTTACCTTCCCTGGAATAGAGCTTATCTCCATTTTCATTATAAATGATTTCATCTCCATTTTTACTTTTTTCATGTTTTTCATTTCCGTTAGGCCAGTATTCAATCCAATATTCATGTTCAGGAATATTAATGTTTATAAAATGAATTAACTGATTCTGATCGTTATACTCGTAAAAATGTTCTGGATTATCAGAGCCTGGAAAAACCTCATGTATTACAATTCCTTGTTCGTTATAATCGGTTATATATGTTTGAACGATATCTGGTGTCTGGTATTCCCTGTTTTCTGTCTTTTTCTGAATAAGAATGTTGTCAGAATTATATGTATAATAATATGTAGATGTATCTTTGCCTGGCCAAATATGATGTTTATAAATTAAATTGCCTGCATCATCATATTTATAATAATATTCATCCCATTCATCTGCATATGTATAAATGTTTCTAGACCAGATTTTTTCATATGTTTTACGACCGTTTTTATCATACTTATATTGATTTTCAAATATTTTCTTATCGCATCTGTATTGTACTGTTTCTATTATTTTTTTACTGAACTTTTTGCGTTCTCTTTGAATATACATATCATCTTTGACTCTCAATGAGAGAAGGCTTCCATGTTCGTCATAGGTATATTCCTTTAATTTCCAGATTTGTCCGTCACTGTTCTGACTTATTTCAGAAAGCAGATTCCCATTATCATCATAGGTATAGGTTATTTCATAGTTTGAATATGTGTGTTTAGTTATTTGTCCTTTTTCATTGTACAACCATTCACTTGAGCCTTCTTTCTTGCGGATAAGGATTTCATCAGGCCCATACCAGCATTCTGTTAGTACATTATCAGGGTATGATTTTTCATAGGTCTTGTTTCCGTTGGAATCATATTCAGTTATTTCATAACATCCAGAAGAGGATTTATAAAGTGTCTGTTTACCATCTTTATTGTATTCCCTCCATGTTTCATCATTACCTGTTCCTTTTGAATGAATGAGTCTTCCACCTTCGTCATATTCATATAGGTTATTAAATTCCATCCATCTGTTTTCACTTGTATTATTAACTGTGATTGGTATATATGAAAATCTTCCCACATCTATGGCAAATGCGGAGGTGTGTAAGAATAAGAGTGTAATGAAAATGATGCGGTTGAATGGCTGGTTTGTTTTCATAATGTTCTATTATAGTATATTAAGTTTTGTTTTGCTAGACAGGAGATTATTTATGGTGAAATAAATTGTAAATCCCCTTTTCATATGATAAAAAAAAATTTAAGGACGAAAAATCACTTGTACAAACTGCTGTAGAAATGAAAAAAATGTCGTATGCGCCCTATTCAAACTTTCATGTAGGCGCTGCTCTGCTTGGCAAGGACGGGCACCATACATATCGGCATAACACATCTGAAGTTTTTCTTTAGAAAATATTTCCATATCAACCTACATACTACATCACAGTATATGAAGAGCTATTGGTCAAATTTATATCGACTACATTTTCTAAAACCACATAGATATAGTAAAAAAGCAGGAATAACAGTCAATTAATTACGATTGTCATTCCTGCTTTGTATTAGATCTTCATTGCTTTTCTACCCAGAAGATCAGACAGTTTTACCTTATAGATAATTCGTTCATTTTTGGCGTTCTTAAGCTCACGAACTGGACGAATTACTATACCCTCCATCTCAATCTTTGGATTTACTTTTGAAGCTGGAGCTGTTTTTACCACCTCTGCAATTTCTTTCAAAGTACCATTAATTACAATTGGCGCTCTTTCAAAACCAAATTCTTTAGCATAGAGATCTACAACTTCCTGTCTCCAGAAAACATTGTCTGTTTTGTTGTAGATATCGAATACAAAGAATTTAAAATCAGATAAATCATAAAGATTACTCTGAATCTTTGGCCCTAAGAGTTCCCCATGAATCATGGCTTCTTTTTCTCCAAAAACCTGCTCAAAGATGGACTCAAACTCAGGTGTAATGAGCGCATCCAACCATGCTTTCTTTTCACCTGTAAAGTCAGAGCGTTCTGTATGCCCGCAGTATGAAACATGATTTCCATCGTAGTAAAAATTCAAGTTTTCACCATCGATTTTCTCTGTTCCAATCCACTGAATGTCTTTTAACAATTCAATGTACTCGTCTGAAAACACTTCCGTATTTACAGTCTTGGACTTCGGGTCAGTCCGCTTCCATGGACTAACAATTTTGTGGTAGTTGTGCATGTCGCGCCTCCAAAAATTAATTTAGCCCCACCACTTGCTTTTGAGAAAAGCAAGAAAACAAACGTGCCTTATGCGGACGGCTATTTCCGCAATCGATCACTAACGCCAGAAGCCGAATTTTCTGCTCTTTAAGGCGCTACGGATTTCTTAGATCCGATGCAGAGGAGACTTATAGTGACCTCTGATATTATAATAATACCATTGGAAACACATGAAGTCATTCAACTTGTAGTTGAAAACCTTCTGCAAATTTAGTTCCTAAAGGAGTTGAACCTTCGTTCTCTGATAGAAAGTCAGATGTGCTACCGTTGCACCAAGGAACCATAAAGGTGGGCGTACCAGATTCGAACTGGTGAACTCTTGATCCACAATCAAGCGCGTTAGACCTCTCCGCCAACGTCCACATGTAAAACTGGACTGGAGAGGATTCGAACCTCCACGCCATAGGCCACGGATTTACAGTCCGCTGAGCGACCATTGCTCGACCAGTCCAAATTAATCACGCGCTAATCTCTTCCACGCCCTCCTCGATGTCAATGACCGTCTCCACAGTATTTGTGACGACAAGGTCATCCATCTTTACACCAAGAATTTGAGCAAGGACGACAAGGTTGTCGATTGTGGGCATGTTTTTGCCAGAAAACCAATTGTAGATGGTCTGGACAAACGGAAAGCCCATAATCGCCTTTAGCTCGCGGACGGCTATGCCCTTCTGTTTCATTAATGCTTTGATTTTCGCGCCTGTCGCCTCTAAATCAAGCACAGGCTTAAGACATGTAGTTTTCACGTTGACAACTCCTTTTATTCGGAGCCTCAACGCCTTAAGAAAGGATTACGCTAAAACTCCGTTTGCAAAAAATGGCTTACAGTTCGACGAACTGTTTTCGCACCAGCTTTCATGATTCTCACTCAGAGAATGACTGGCATTATGTTCGAGAAAATGGGAACTGTAATAATAACTGTTCATAGCGTTCATCCCTGAACCTCCTTGTAAGAATCAGCCGGCGCAAGCCAACTTTTGCGTGTTTCAACGCTTTGTAATTCTAATATAGCGCATAAAACAAAGTTTGTCATTAAAGACGTTCTTTAATTTTAACGGCAATTTTTTACATAAAAACAACCTTCCCCAGTTGTTAGCCGGGGAAGGTCACAAGGCGCATCGGGGATTTCCCCCAAGGTACCATTCCTTTTGAAATTGCTGCATGCGCCTTTATTTTTTTACGCTAACCCGTCCTTCACAGCACAGCTGCTCGGAGACTCGCTAAAAACAGTCCACCGGACTGTTTTTGCGTAGCTACGCAACGCCGCTCACTATGTCAAACTCTGCATACGGCTCAAGCATTTGCAGCATGAACTCGTATGGAGTCACAACCTTCAAATCGCCGCTAACGACATCGGAAAAGATGTTAGCGCTGGCGCCGCTCACAAGCTTAACGCCCTTTTCGTTCTGAGTTACCGGCAAGTGGGTGTCACGCGCCTCAACGTTCCAGAAAACGATTTCAGGAAGCTCGTAGCCGGCCTCTTCAAACGCCTTCTTGTAGAACTCAAAAGTCGAGTCCTTTGAAGAACAGCAGTCAAACTCCATGTCAGAAATAATTAAAACGCGCTCAATCATTTCTTCTTTTGGAACATTTCCGCTCTTCGCGACATCAAGGATAAGCTTGTAAACCTTTCCGATGTCAGTGTTGGAACAGTCGTCATACTTGGAAATGAAGTTCAACTTCTTTTCCAAAGTGTCAGCTGTTTCAGGAACCTGAATCAACTCAGGCTCGGAGCTAAAAGTGATAAAGCTGTTCTTATATGCTCCCCCAAGCTGTTCCGCAAAAAGCAAAGCAAGAGAGGTTGCAATGTTGATTGCAGCGGACTCTCCAGGCCTGTACATAGAACCAGAACCATCGCGAACTACGATAGTCCTAGAACCAAATGCGCCGCGGTCCAATGACTTCCAGCTTGCTTCAAGAGGAAGCGCCTCTTCGTCAGGAAGGAACCTGAATCCACTATAGCCGCTCATAAAAGGCCCGACAATTTGATAAGGATAAAGGGTCTTAGTATTAAGCTTAACCTTTTCCTCTTCTGGAATCTCTTCACCACGAGCAAGCTTTTCTGCCTGCTCCACAACCTTGTGCAAGAAAGCCTTGTAGCGCTCTTCGTCGTTGCGCATAAAAGCCTTTTTGTAGCGGTGCATCGCCTGGCTCGGCTGCTTTGAATAATCAAAGGTGTAATCCCTGCGCCTAAGGCTGTCCTCAAGGATTTTTATTTCCTTGCGAAGCGCGGAACACAACTTGCGGTATTCAACGGCCTTCATTCCAAGAGAAGCCATTACAATTTTTGCGCTGGCCACGCTTTCTTTGGAAGAAGTGTTGATGGAAGGCAGCCATTTGCCAAGCAGGCTCACAGTCTTTCCTTCCTCCATCGCCTTCTTGTCCTTTTCAATCTGGCTTTTAATCAGAGCGATAGCATCATCCTTTGCCGGAGTTTCAAGCAAAACAAGAAGGTCGTCCCAGCGACCGTATTCAGGTACGGCATACACGATCTGCTTGGCCATTTCAGGATAATATTGGGCAAGCTCCTTCAAAAGAACGCGGAAGCTGTTGCGCTCGCCAAGCCCGCCGCGAATGTTGCGCATGTAAAAAAGAATCTTAATCGCGACAACCGGATTCTCCGCGTATGCCTTGGCAAAAAGCTTGTCCAAATCGGAAAGGTTGTTCCTCATTCCGCCGCACAAAGAGAAGAAATCAAGGCACGCGGAGCCAGTGGACTTATATGCCAAATCACCGTTTTCTGTGTGAGCCGTGTTCAACTGCGTTTTAATTGCCTGCAATGCGTTCATAATTTTTTCTCCATAATAAAACAAGGCGCCTTAACACTCTTTCGAGCCATTATTCTCAATGTCAGCGTTTGCTGTACGCGCCTTTATGCTTTTAATCTACCACAATTTTTTCGCGCTATCACGGAAAATTTAGCGCGAAAAATCCGACTTACCATAAAACTTGCGCTTTAATTTCACTCCGCCGCCTTGTAGTTATAGATTGGCTTAATAACCTTAACTATTTCGGCGGTCGGATCGATGTTCGCCACAATGTCGTCCATTGTCTTGTATGCCATCGGCGCCTCGTCAATCGTTTCCAAATTCACAGTGGACGACCAGATTCCGCTCATCTCGGCCTTAAACTCTTCAAGGCTCAACTCTTTCCTTGCCTTGTTGCGGCTCATTACACGGCCAGCGCCGTGCGGAGCGGAACAGTTCCAGTCTTCGTTGCCTTTTCCAACGCAAATCAAGGATCCGTCACGCATGTTGATTGGAATCAAAAGCTTCTCGCCCTTTTGCGCGCTTACAGCGCCTTTGCGGAGAATCATCTTATCAGTGTCGATGTAGTTATGAATCGTGGTGAACTGCTCGATGATGTCTTCCTGCTTTATGCGAAGCCCTATTGAAATCGACTGAACCATCGCCTTCCTGTTGAGCATCGCGAAATGCTGCATAATGCGCATGTCGTTTATATAGTCGTCAAACAGTTCTCCGCTGACATAAGCCAAGTCTTTGGGAATGTCCGTCGAAATTTGAGCCTTTAGTTCCTCAAGCTTCTCTTGAATCTCCTGATCTTTGCCTTCCGCCTTCAAGCGTTCAATCAACTTGCGGCAATCCTCTTCGGCGTTTCCGTTCAATTGCCTCCAAGCCTGCTCCTGGTAATAATCAGCGATTTCAAGACCCGCGTGGCGGCTTCCGGAATGAACGACAATGTACAAGTTTCCTTCGTCATCCCGGTCGGCTTCGATAAAATGGTTTCCGCCGCCAAGAGTTCCCAAGCTAAGCCAAGCGCGCTTTTTGTTGTAACGGCCTTTAATATTGTCCCATTCAACCTGCTCGACAAAAGCGTGCGGAAACTTGCGGATGCTAAAGCCTGACGGAATGTTCTTGCGAATGATTTTGTCAAGGTCGGCGCCGTTGAAATTGCGGCTCACTTCGGAATCGGCTTTAATGCACAATGTTTCCATGCCGCAGCCAATGTCAACGCCGACAAGGTTTGGGCAAATTTTGTCCTTGATTGTCATCGTCGTTCCGATAGTGCAGCCCGCTCCCGCGTGAACGTCGGGCATCAAGCGGATTTTCGCTCCGGAAGTGAATTCCTGGTCGCACAAACCCTTAATCTGCTGGAGAGACTTTTCGTCAACAACATCGGTAAAAACTTTCGCTGTGTTGTACTTGCCTTTAACTTCCTGCATAAGCATCCTCACTATGAGCAAACTATAGCAGAGTCAAATTCAATTATCACGGAAAATTTAGCGCGAAAAGCGCTTTTTCATCAAAAGTATTTGTTTTTCAATACGTTCTTTGACCAAATTTACGAATTTTTGCGGCTCAATGACCTTGACCATGGGGCCAAAACTCAAGACGCGCACGACAAGCTCCGTTTCGTCAAAAGAGTCGTAATTCAAAGTCAGCCGGTATGTGTCTTTGTTCAGCTGAACGGCGGTTTTTTCAAAATGGGCAAAGGCCAGCATCGCGCGCTCCATAGCCTTGCGGTCGTCGTATATTTCAAGGGTGACGCTGGCCCGATTGTTGGCCGCAAAATCCCCGTCGTGAATGCCGTCCGTTTCGGAATCTTCCGCAATCGCGCATTGGCTGATTCTCGCCATGTTCAAGATTGTTTGGCGGTTCTTGGCCTTTGAAAAAATTCTAAATTTATCGTCCTTTTGCGAATATTCGATTTTGCACGGCGCGAATGCAAAGCGCTTGGCCTTGCCAAACTTGTCAGCGTACTCAATATCGACTATTTTGTTTTGATGGATCGCCTGCAAGATGACCTTAAAGTTTTCCACGTACTGAGCGTCGTCATAGGGGTCGCCGTCTTCGTACTTGTCGTACAGAAAAAATTCTTTTTCCGTCCAAAGCGGCTCCACTTCCTGCAAGTCTTTTTCCAATCTGTCAAGCGCGTCCGGCGAAACAAAAAGCCTAAAGCGCTTGTCGGCCACAATAGCCTTTAGCCATTGCTTTTGCAAAAGAGTGAGGGGCATTGTCGGAACGTTCTGTATGTTCGTAGTGTAGTCTTTTTTTATCAGGGGCCACTTTTCGTTTTCCAAAGCGCTTCCTATTGCAAGCACGCTTTCGGGAAAGGCCGACTCTTTCACGATTGCGTAAAGCGAATCAGGGTCAAGCGTACCCTTTTGGGAGCGCTCGATAATGGCGGCAACCGTATTGTAGTAAGCGCTGTAAATCTCGCTAAAGAGCATCGTCGCCTCCTTCCGCGCCTTCGTAAAGCCGGTTCATTTTGCGAATGTCGCCGTAAAACATTCTGGCGATAATTTTATCCGTGCAATCAAAAAAAGTTATGCGGCAAATAAAAGTTCTTGCCCAAGGAATGATTTCCAAAGGGTCAAAAACGTCCGCCTCAAATTGCGCGTTGTTTTTGTCAAGCAAAGTCACCGTTCCGCAACGCTTTTCGCGCAAAAGCCTTTGGTAAATGAATTTTTCGTCTTCATCAAAGCGAACGCGAAATGTCACGTGAGAAGTCGTCGTGTCATTGTGTTTTTTGTTTTGCTTTAGCGCCACTCCCCAAATGTTTTTCCGCAACGCCTCAAATTCTTCCCGCTTTTGCGCGAAGCCTTCATAAACTTCGCCTGTTTTCATCGCGACGATGTAATCAAAGCGCAAGGCCAAAAAGTATTTTCCCCACGGCCTGTACGCCATCAAATACATTCGCCCGCCTTGCGCGCTTTGGTAAATCATAAGCGGAACAACTTGGTTGGGGAACGTCCGATCGTCCTCGGCACGTTTTTGTTCAACAATCAAGCTGCGCCGTTCGCGTATTGCCTGAAAAACCTGTTCGACAAAATCCGACTCTATCGTAGACGTTATGTAATGGTGCTTGTATTGGAATACTTCGCTCTCCTTTCGTTCTTTTGCGGAAAGCTTGTCGAATAAAAAACTTCCGACAACGCCGCACGGAGCGATTTCCGAAAAAAACGAAAGAACGTCTCCAAGCGCATCCAAGCTTGTCATCGGGGAACGGAAGTAAAGCATCGCCTTTCCGTCTTTTTCCGAGCGAATCAAGCCCAGCTCTTCGTACTCCTTCAGCTTTTTTCTGAGCGTGGATTCCTCCGGCATTATTTCGGAAGAAAAGCCTTCGAGGTATTTTTCGTTTATCTCGTCCAGAATTTGGTTGAGCGATTTTTTCGATGCGCCGTCAAGAATGTCCATCAGCATAAAGTGGAGCGAAATGTCCATCGCCGTGAAAGACTTGGCCTTGAAAATTTTATGCAAGGGGTTATGGGCGGCGCGCCTGCTGTCTATCGACAAGAAGGTGACCTTGCCGTTTTCGTCAGGCCTGAAGGTCATGTAGCCGTCAAGATAGTTTTCCAAGCGGCGCTTTTCGTCGTCGTAAGTTCTTGGACTTTTTGCAAAAAATTTGTCCTTTGTCTTAAAGCCGTAGATGTAAAAGCTGCGGATGTAAGTTCTGAGAGTGTCCAAATTTTTTATCAGTTCGGAATAGGCCATGCTTGTATTATAGCACAGTTTTTTTATTTGTCATTAAAGCGCGGCTTGAATCCATTCCTCCGGCACAGCTTGCGCCATTAGCTGGCAGGCCCGCTCGCTTGGATGCAAGTGGTCGCCGGAATCGCAGTCGGGCATAAAGGCTTTTGGATTTTGCGCGGCGCGGACGGCTTTGTCAAAGTCAACAAAGCCGTCAAAGTCCTTTGAGGCCCTTATCCATTCGTTGAATTCTTGCCTCATAGCTTCGCGCTTTTCGTTGTAAGTGCGCCAGCCGTAAATTGGCAAAAGCGTCGCGCCGTAAACTTTTAGGCCGGCCTTTCTTGCAGGCTCAACGTAGATTTTTTGGACGCCTTCTATCAAGTCCACGACGCTCGGCAAGTCGCTCCAGGGCCTAAACTTGTTCACCTCCACGCCAACCGGATGGATTATGTCGTTGATTCCGTGGTGAATGATTATCGCGTCCGCTCCCGCTGCCTTTGACTCAATCGGAAAGCGCGCCGCTCCCTTTAGGCCGTAAGCCTGGTAAGTTATGCAATCGTATTGGCGCAAGATTCTAGTTCCGCAAACCGCGCGGCGGATTACAGAAACGTTTCCTTTGCCGCCCTTAAAGGCGCGCTCGCGAAGGTAGTCCACCCAGCTGCAGCAAGTGATTGAGTCTCCGTAGCAAATCAGCGCGCGTTTTTTTTCTTGGGTCAAAACGTCGATTGTGTTCAAAAAGTAAAAGGCGTTTGCCGCCGCGCTAATGTCGTCTGGAAAATTTTCCGCCGCGCAAAAGTCTCCGTATGCGAAGGCGCCTTTTTCAAGCGGGCTTAGGATTACCGTTCCCGCGTTCATCTGCGTAAAGCCCTCAAAGAACATGCTTACGTCAACGCTGTCGCCGGCTGTCACCGCAAAGTCAATTTGGTCGCTGACGATATCAGTTCCGGCGGGGATCAAGAACGACGCGGCGCCGTTTTTTGTTATCGCGACAGGCTTGTATTGGCCCGCGCCTTTTTTCGCGCAAAAGGCCTTTGTCACTTTCACGTCTTCCGTTCCGGTTAAGTTGGAAAATGTGAAGCGCAGCTTTGAGCCGTTAAAGCAAATCTTAATCGGGTAGCGCAAGGTCAAGTCTTTTGCGTATGTCGTTTCCGTTCGTTTTGTAATCGAAGTCGCCGTTCCCCAGCAGGCCACCCATTTTGAAAAGCCTTCGTTTTTTGTCGCGTTCATTCTACAATTCCTTTTGCAAATAAATCATGTCCACAAGACGGACGCCCGCCTCCACAATCGGATGGTCGTAGTTGTCCGTAAAAAAATTTTTGACAACGTGATGCCGCTTGAATCCGCATTTTTCGTAAAAGGGAATCGTAAGCGGGCTGTCGCCTGTTCCGACTTGAAGGGCGTCATAGCCATTATGAAATTTTTCTTCCAAAAATTCAATCAGCTTTTTGCCGTAGCCCTTTCCCTGGCTTTTGGGAACGGTGGCGATGTTCTTTATTTCAAGAACGCCCCCGCCTTCGTCAGTGACAACGCACTCGGCCTTTATTCCGCCGTCGTCAAGAACGAACATTCGTCCGCGCTCAAGGTAGCGGTCAACCATGTCCTCTTGCTCGTCAGCAAGAAGAAGCAAGTCGAGAAAATCTTTTTTGCCAGTTGTTATTTCTTTAATTTGCATATTGTAACCTCCATATGTTACGGCTGAACGCGCGAGCTTAGTTGCGAGCGCGTTTGTTGCCGCTTATGCGGCGCCGTTCGTTTTAGGGCTTGCGATCAAGCGCGTCGCCGCTAGAACTCCAAATAATTTGTCCGCAATTTCCGTTTCGCTCGGCCACAAAACTTGCGTTGCAAACTTTTTGCAAAAAGGCCTTGTCGTGGCTTACAACAATCATCGCGCAATCCAAAGCGGCGAGCGCGTTTTCCAAAGCGACAACGCTTGTGATGTCCATGTGGTTTGTCGGCTCGTCCAAAACCAAAAGCGAGAGCGGCTTTTGGACCGCAAGCGCTATCATCAATTTGCGCAGCTCGCCAGGGCTCAAATTGTCGCCGCGCTTCAATCCCTCCAAACGCTCCGGCTCGCTTCCAAGCCTATAAAGCGTCGAAAGAACCTCGCCGCGCTCGCTTTCTTCCAAGCCTTCCAATTCGCTAAAAATTTCATCCCGTTGCTCGTCGGAAATTTCCTGCGGCAAATAAAGGACTTCGTTTTTGCGGCCGGCCTTTTCCAGCAAAGAAATCACGTGGCGGACAAAAAGCGATTTTCCGGCGCCGTTCTCTCCGGTCAGCGCGATTTTCGATCCGCGCTTTATTTCCACGCGGGGAATTTTCAGCTTGTAGGAACCGGCTTGCAACATAGTTTCGTCTACGGCAAGCGGCTTTGAATAGTCGCTTTGGCTTAGCGCGAATCCTTCCTTGCGGCGCAGGGCTTTTTTTACGCTGTCGCGCTCGCTTTCGGTTTGGCGGATTTGCGTTTCAAGCCTGGCCTTTGCGTCGCCGGTGGAACGGTCCTTTCCAAGAATTCGCGCCGTGTCGATTTTCCTTTGCGCGTCGTGGTCGCGCGAGTCGATCGTTTTTTTGGAAAGGCGCGCCTTGGACTTTTGGTTTTGCGCTTCAAGCGCGGCGCTCCTTCCGCGCTCGGCCGCGGCCTTTGCGTTAAGCCGTTCCCATTGGCCGCGGGACTGGTCGGCGCCGCTTTGCCGCAATTCCAACGCCTTTGTAAGGCCGCAAGGATAAGAGTCATAGGCAACGCAATCCCGGCCTCCAGCAAAGGCGGCGGCTTCGTTGTAAAGATAAACCGTCCGCGAACAAAGGCTATCAGCAAAGGCGCGGTCGTGGCTTACGATTATTCCCGTTCCGGCAAAATCGCCAAGCGCCTCGCAAATCATTCGCGCGGTCTTTGCGTCAAGGTGGTTGGTCGGCTCGTCCAGCAAAAGGACGGCGGGCCGCTCGGCTAGAGCGCAGGCGATTTGAATGCGCTTTTTTTCGCCGCCCGACAAAGTTTCGTAGCGCTCAAGCATTTCTTCGGTCACGCAGAGGCGCGAAAAAAATTTGCGCGCCTCGTTGTCGTCAGACCAAAAGGCCGCGTAAAGGTTTTCGGGCGGCTCGGCCGTTTCTTGCGCGCAGTAAATAACATCGCCCGCGTTACCGCCGTTCCCGCAAGAAATCTTTCCGCTATCAGCTTGCAAAATTCCCGCGATAAGTTTTAGCAAAGTGGATTTTCCGCAGCCGTTGCTTCCGGCCACGCAAGTCCAGCCTTCCGCAATTTGAAGCGAAAAGTCCTCGAACAAATTTGCGTTTGACTCAGGATAAGAGAAGTTAAGTTTTGTGATTTGAATTGACATTTTGGCCTCCAAAAAATAGAAGCCAGCCACAGAAAGCGGACGCCCGGCCGACAAAAAAATAACTGCAACTGACTTCCAAAGATCGCCCCGCGCCCTTCGCGCCAAGCGTTTTTTTTAACGGAAATCAGAATTACAGTATCATCGGCAGCGTGTCTCCTAAATGAAAAGATGATTTATATTATAAAGATTTTGGAAAAGTGTCAATTGGGGGGAAATGGGAAGAAATTTCCTTGAAAAATTCCGTCCTATGCCGTATAATTTAAAGTTGCAAGGAGCGTTGCATGGAAAAAAGAATTGCGACTTTGACCACAAATCAAAACTGCTACAGCGTTTTTCAAGCCGGCGATCTGCGGATAAAATTCTACACTTCTCCAAATTTGCGGCGGTACAGCAAGGTGAACCGCTGGACCGATAACGGCTACATTGAGTACACCGGCATTTTTTCCACTTCGCCCGAACCCATAGAAGATTCAATCGACTTGGCTTTTATGGCGGAACGTCTCCACTTGCCCAAGGATGTTTTTAAAGGAATTACGGAGGTGCGGTTGGTATGAGCGCTCAAGAGATAGCCCAAAACGCCGATATGATTGTGGCTGGATACGCCTTCAAAGTTAAGGGCGAATATACGGAAGTCGTGGATTTGTCGGACACAAAAAAAGTTTCAATCATTCAGGGTGATGTCATCTCGGAATCTGTCATGTCAGACGAAGATGATTCTAATGTTCTTAAATATTACTTAAAGAACAAGGAAGTATTGGAGGAATCTTTGCATGCCTAAATACTATCCTTACAAGATAGCCGGTTACTATTTGTACTACACTTCACATTGCACTTTGGAATGTATGCACGCCCATGCCAGCGACAACAGCCTGACAGAAAAAGGCGCCGCCAAATTTTTTGTTCAAAGCGACGGCAGTACAAAAGTGACAGATCGAGGGCGTTTGAATGATCGAGAAATAAACGAAATTCAAAAATTCATCAAAAACAATCACGAAGACATGTACGCCACTTGGCGCATAATGAGCAACAAGGGCTATTACGGCGAAGAGTAAATTTCTATTATCACGATTCTTGAGCCCAATGCTCGTGACAGACTTTGATTTGCCAAAAGAAATCTTCCGGCTTATTACTAAACATCTTATTTTGCATCTGTTTGCTCAGAACCAATATTATGTCCTTTCTGTATTATGGCCTGTAACATTTCGTCTTCTGTCTTGTTGTTTTCTGCTTCAATTGCAATATAAGATGAGCCGAGTAATTTGTCACATTCATAATCTCGTAAATCCATTTCAGAATTTGCATATTCTTTAGACATATTCGTGATGTTTTTTATAAAAATGTCGCCATTTGTTCTTGCACAATTAAGAAACAACATATTATATATATTTAATTTCTTTCGTCTGACCACTGGTACAAAAAGCAGAAAAACAATAACAAATATTAATGGAGTAAAATATGGCAAATAAACATCTGGAATAAAATTTATGTTGATTAAATGCTTGCCAACAATAAAACACTTTATACAAATAAAATAAATTATTGATATCACAAATGCAGGGAGCAAGAAAAGTAGATTACGTTGCATTTTATATTTAGGAAGAACATTATTATCAAAGTGTTCTTTTAATATATTTTTCATCTTATTAAATCCATCATACTGATAATAAAACAAAGGAAGTGTTTTTTCAAAATATATATTTTGCTCTTCAGCATAAACCGATTTGCAAATCTCTTCCATAAGCCTTGTGGCACATGCAGAATTTGAAAGAGCTAGAATTGGGATGTTCCCATTCAAAATTTCAAAATTCTTTTGTATATTTGCTAATATTTCTTCATCAGCAATACCATCGGTTAACATTGCATAAACTTTGTTATAACAGTGCGAATAACATTCTATTTTGTCAACGAAAATATCATCTTGATACCAATTTGAAAAAGCTTCTAAATCATTTTTTCCAATTCTTTTTCATATGCAGAAAAATAGTCCATGACTTTTCCAGCTAAAGAGCGTCTATATTCCAATTGATATAAGTTTTTTATACAAGTTTTTAAAGCTTTTACATCGGATTTTATAGTATAATCATCATAATTTTTCTTTACACAAATAGCTTTTTTTAATTCAAACAAGCAATCATCATAAGCATGTATCCCCCTGTCTAAAAGTTCTATGCTGTCTGGTATTAATTGCAAAGCCATTTTTTTATATTCTTGTCCTTGTGCAAGAATTTTTTTACATGTTTTTTTATATTTTGATTTTTTATGCAAAATCCCTATTCCAACACCTGCACTTGTACAAAGTCTTAAGGCATATCTATTTGCGAAATTAAGTCCAATTTTTACAATAGGATCTCCAATAGTAACATATTTAAGAGTTAGCTGTGCAATTGTCTTTATAGCACCGCCTATTTCTGCTCCAGCAATTGTAGACATCTTCATAAAATTGGCACATTCTTTTATTATAAGTTGTGACATAGATTCAAAATCATCAATTGCTGAAATAAATTTGAAATACGGCTTTACCATTATTTTTTACCCCATTATTGTATCATATAAATGAACCACGGAATCTATTTGCTTTGTTATTGCAACAAGCAAGAATTGATATGTTTTGTGTTCTTCTTCTGTTAATGTTTTTTCCTTGTAAAAATCCAATTGCTTTTGTTGCGCATCAAGTCCTTTTAAAATTTGATCAATTGCTGGTTTTTTCTCCTTGTATGCTTGTTTCATAACAGCAAGATTATGCTTATTTCTTATGGCAATTCCCTCAAGTTCTTTTTTTATAGTTTGAGCTTGTGTTTTATATGCTGAATATTGACTTGCTACCATCGCCGCAGTCTGTGCAAACACAAAAGTTTGGGCCAATTCGACTTCTTCTTTTGTCAATGTTTTTTTCTCATTGTTTGTTTTTCCATCATTATTATTTTTCTGAACGGGGACATTCTGTTCATCGCTAGTATTTGCAGGAAGATTTTCATTTTTGTCATATTCTGTACTGCCTTTCAGTTTAGAAATTGAATCAAAAACATTGCCTATTTTATCAATTCCAGAAGTAAAATTATTTTTTAATTTTTCTCTATATTCAACACTTTCAATTTTATCCTTTAATCCTTTCACTTTTCCTTTGTAATCAACACTTACAATTTTATCTTTCATTTCTTTGAATTTATCTGACAAAGCCATCGTTTTCTCCAAATTATTTTTTATAATGCAGGGCTATGTTTTCCCTTAAAATTTCCATTTGGATGACGCATGCAATTGTTCGCAGTTAATGATGTAAGGGAAGAATATTTTTGGCCACAATATTTGCATACATATTGGCTCTTTTCGCTGCCTTCATACAACTTATGTTTTCCTTTGAAGGAACCGTTTGGGTGCCGCATGCAATTATTAGCGGTCAAAGACTGGACAGAGGTATATTTTTGTCCACAATATTCACAGTAAAAGTTTGCCATAATTTCCTCTCCTGCAGAAAATGATTTAAGGGCTGTTTTTATTATTATATTCCCAAAACCCGTTTTTTTCAATAATAAAAATTTCTTCCTTCGTCCAGCAAACAAACCACGTACAATTGACTCCCCTATCCCCTCTTCTCGCTCAAAAACAGTCCCACAATTGTTATCGCCGTTCCGGCCGCGCCTAGCAAAGTCAATCGCTCGCCTAGGGCAAAGAAGGCAAAGATTACCGTGACGATTGGAATCAAGTACAAGCCGCAGCTTACCTTTACCGTTCCGATAATGTCGCATGCCTTGCTCCAAGTGGTAAAGCAAAGGCCACTGGCAAAGACGCCCAAAAAAATTATGTTGGCCCAATTAAGGATTTTGGAAAAGCGCGCGGCGTTTACGCTTTTGTCCGCGTTAAAATAAAGGGACTGCAAAAAATCTCCGGCCTGGCCGCCGTCCGCCGCCGCGACATTCGTTCCGCCAAAAAGCGCGAGCGGAAGCATGAACAAAACGGCGAAAAAGAAAATGCGCCTGGTGGAGCAAACCTTGTCGTATTTCCTTTTGTTCAAGATCGAAATGAACATCGAATAAAAGCCCCAGCAAACGCCCGCGAACAGGGCCAAGAGGTCGCCCTTGGGATTCAATTCCAGCGCGGCCTTTCCGTTAAAGCAAACGAGCGCCACGCCAAAAATCGCGACAAAAAATCCGACGACAAACCAAACGGAAAGATGCCGCTCCTTTAAAAATATTTGGCTGACGATTGCGGTGAACAGCGGACAAATGCTTACGATTACGCTGACGTTGGAGGCGTTGGTAAAATGAATCGCGATGTTTTCCGAAAGCTGGTACAAGACCACGCCCGACAATCCCGCCAGCGCAAAATAGATATTGTCGCGCCAGGCGATTTTTTCAACCTTGGGCCGCATAAACCAAAGGCCGATGTAAGCGACCAAAAATCTATAAAAAAGAATTTCCAGCGACGAAAAATCATTCAGCAAATATTTTGTGCTGACAAAAGTGATTCCCCAAATAAAAATGGAAAGCGCCGCAAGAAAAAGGCCCCAAACTTTTTGATTTTGTTCATTCATGCCGCTTACTATAGCGCAAAAACAAACGCTTGACAAATACCCGCGGCGCGCTTATAATAATCTCATTATGTGGAAAACACCGGTTTTATTTTTGTCAATGGGATCCTTCTCTATCGCGCGATAGGGGTAGTGGGTCCTTTTCATAAAACTGTGGCTTCCAAAAGTCTTTTTTGAAAAATCCAAACACAGTCCAACCCAACAGCCCCTTGCGTCGCAGCGCATGCGCGACATTTTTTTTGCCGTTAAGGGGCGGCGTATTATGTTCAACATAAAAAAACAAATAAACAGATTATATTCATCGTCGATATTCGGGCAAATCTCCCTTTCGGGGGCCTGGGTCGCGATTCTTGCGGCGCGCGGATTCTCTTTGACGCAAATCGGCTTTGCGGAAACGGTCTTCCATATCGTGAGCATTTTGTTCGAGATTCCTTCGGGAGTTTTGGCGGATGTTTTTGGCCGAAAAAAAACTTTGGTCATCTCTTGCATTATGCGAACGTTGGGCAACATCGTGATGATTTTTTCAAACAACTTCGCGATGGTTTGCCTTTCGATCGGCTTGCACGCTCTGTGCTACAACTTCGCTTCAGGTTCCGGAGACGCGCTGGCCTACGACTCGTTAAAGTCCGTGGGGCAGGAGGAACGCTTTGAGCGCTACGCTTCCAACCAGCTTGTGATCTACCGGGTATGCGAAGGCCTTTCCACGCTGACGGCGGGATTCGCGCTTGTCATCGGCTACAAGATGGCTTACGCCACCGGAGTTTTCGCGGCGTTGGTTCAGCTTGCGATTTTGGCTGGCTTGGTGGAAGTGAGGCTTTCGCCCTTGCCGGAAAATTTCCATGTTTGGAAAGAAATCGCCAATTGCTTTAAGCAAAGCTTTTTGTTCCTAAAGGAAGCCAAGAAAGCGATGCTCTTGATGTTCACAAATTCTTTTGTGGGCGCCTTGGACATTTTGCTTTTGTTCTTCTTGCAGGCAAAGCTTCCGATGGCGGGCATTCCAAATTGGGCGCTGGGGCCCGCGCTTTTGTTCTTGCAGGCTGGCGGAATCATCGGAGCGCGCTTGATTCTTTGCGCAAAGAAAGTCCGTTACCGCGTGATTTTCGCGGCGGCGACGATTGTCATTTTGTCGGGCATCGCGCTAGAGCATTCCGGCCTTTACGCCGTGATGGCACTTGGCGGATTCTTGGCTTCGATGGCCGACGACGCTTTGCAGGTAAGGACAAATTTCATTTTGCAGAACATGTTCCCGTCGGAACAGCGGGCGACGCTTATTTCAATTGAGTCGTTCACCTTCTCTTGCATTATGATCGTGCTTTCGCCGCTGGCGGGCTTGTTCTTCAGCTGGTGGTAGGCCGCTCGCGCTGTTGGTTGACAAACAATAATTGGTGTTTCGAGCGGTTTCACCGCGTCCTTTGGACGCTGCGTGGAACCGCTTTTTTTACTTGCAGACGTAGCCGCGGCCGTCAACGGACCAGTAATTCTTTTTGCCGTCGTCTTCCAATTTTTGGCGGGCGTTGAGGTAAGTCAAAACAATTGTCCAGCCGTCTTCGGTTTTTATCGCAAGCGGCTTGCCTTTGCTTTTTGCGATGTAATTCTCGTAGGCCTTGTTGTATTCGTCTTCCGGCATTTCTTTTAGCAAGTCTTTTATTTCTTTTGTGATGTCGGTTTGCCGTTCTCCCCATTTTACGACGGCCTTATCGTTTTTGTCGTCGATGGTTTTTATTTTATACAGCTGTGAATATTTGCTTACATCAAAGGGAATGGCGGTGTCTTCTCCAAAGCCATAGAAGAAATATTTTTTTACGCCGACGTTCTTTCCGTAATCGTTTGAAAAAGCGAAGCCGAACGATTTTTTAAAGTCAAACTTGTCTCCGTCTTTTAAAAGCCAGATCGCTTGCTTTATTTTTGAGTTCGTATTGATTACCTCGTTGTAGGAACTTACCACTTGCGCCTTTTGCTCTTCCGACAATTTTTGCTCGGCATTTTGCGTGTCTAGCGTTCCGTTGTCATTAAAGAGGCCGGCGGACTTAAAGACCTTTTCTATGCGGGCCGTTTGATTTTTAAAAGGAACATCAAACAAATTCATCGGCGTAATCGAACAGAACAAGCAAAGCCCCGCGAACAAAGGAAAAGCCGCGCTCATGTATTTTCCGTTTTTGACGAACGAAATCGCGACGCAAGCGATGCTGAACAAAATGTACAAAAGGCTTCCGTACCGCGCTTCGGTGTAACCGTAAGCGTTGATTCTAATTCCAAACGCGATGCATTGGGTGACAATCAGTGGAATCAATAACGCCGCTCCCCACTTGCAATAAAGCTTGGCCGCCTTGCTTTCAAACTGCCTGATAGAAAAAAAGAAAATCAAGTAAAAGACGCTTGCAAAAGAAACAAACCAATTTATCTTTCCATTTGGGAGCGTAAGCGTGAACAAGCTTTTTGCAAGATAAGCGTAAAGGACAAAAAGCAAAATCAAATACAAGGGCAGCAAGATGAACATAAAGATTACTTTAAACGCTTTTGGAATTGATATCTCTTCTTTGGGCTTTGTCGCGTAGGCCACAAAAATTCCTGTGCAGCAAACAATCCAAGAAAAGCTTGAGATTGCCGAATCAACCAATATTTGCGCCAAGCCTTCAATCTTAAAAAGCAAATAATGAATCGCAAAGCGTATTACAAAAAGGCCCGCGCAAACGCAGCCCGCGGCGATTCCGCTAATCATTCCCGAAACAATTAGATTTGGCGCCACAAGATTTTCTTCTTGCTCAAACATTAAAAGATAAACAGTCAGGAACGTTAGGGCCGCCAGCGTTCCGCAATACGCCAAAAGCCTGTAAGCGTCTTCTCCTTTAAACAGAGCGTAAGCGGCAAAGAAAAGAGCGGCGCTCAAGGCCTGGCTTCCAATGGCAAAAAACTTTTTCTTTTTTTCGTCAAATTTTTTTGCGGCCAAGGGCGCCGCGATTCCCGCAAAAAAGGCGAAGCTCGTAGCCCACGCCGCGGCTTTTGCAAAGTCAATGTTTGTTTTTTGGAACGAGTCGCGCTTTTCGACAATCGCCTTGTACTCCGCGCTCTCCCGGTTCAAGTCGTCCGTCGGAAACATTTCATACGAGCTTGCCGTCAGCGTGCAAAAAATCGCCGCGGCAAAACAAAAGACAAACACCGCCGGGAATCTCGCCACAGCAGGCTTTATCGCAGTTAAAAAGTTTTTAAAGATGTTCATGCGGATATTATAGCATGGATTTTTTTAGAAAGACAATCTTTTTCCCCAATTTCTTACCCTGACCATTTCAATGCCGTAATCCGCCGCAAAGCGCTCGTATTCTTTAAAGAGGCCTTTTTGGCTTTTAATGCGGCGGATGATTTGCGCAAATGGCAGGCGGTCGCGGCGGCGGATGCGCCAGGCGCGGACCAAAAGCGGCGCGTCAACGTAGATTATTTTTTGGCATTGGCGCAAAAGGGAAGGCGTTTTGTAAAGCAGCGCCGCGTTTATGGCCAAGCCGCCTTCTTGGTCAGTGAAGCCTTTTGGTTTTTGCGACGCCTCTTTGTTCGCGTCAATCAGCTTTTGCGCGCGCGCGACAAATTCCGGGTAAAGGATTTTTTCTTGCTCGGCCAAAAGGGCGCTGTCCTTAAAAAGAAGCTTTCCAAGCGCGCGGCGGTCAAGGCTTCCGTCGGCGGCGCGCAAATTGATTCCGCGGGAGGCGGCAATCTGGCTAAAGCGGCTAAGGATTTCCGCCTGCTTGTCGCCGATTATTTTGTGGATTTCTTGGTCAGCGTCCAGGCAAAAAAAACCCCGCTCCTCCAAAATAGAGCAGACAAAGTTTTTTCCCGCCGCAATCGGCCCCGCAACGCAAATGACCATCGTTTACTTTTTTGAATTCTTAAATTCCATTATCGCGTCGATGCTCTGGACGCAAGCGTTCCGCAAGCCCGCCTTTTCCAAAGCGCAAACTCCGCGAATCGTGGTTCCGCCCGGCGAGCAAACCGCGTCCTTTAAGGCGCCCGGATGCTCTCCAGTTTCCAGCTGCAAGGCGGCGCTTCCCAGCATCGTTTGGCTTGCCAAGCGGTAAGCCTGCTCGCGCTTCATTCCGTACTTTACGGCCGCGTCGGCGTAAGCTTCGATTATCAAGTCCATAAAGGCAGGTCCGCAGCCTGCAAGGGCGCCGCCGATTCCCATCAAGCTCGCCGGAATTGTTTCCAACAAGCCAAGGCTTGAAAGCAAGTCCTTTATTTGAGCAGCCTCGTCGTCGCGCAAGGAATTCTTTTCTTCCAGCAAAATAACTCCTTGGCCTATGCGGGCGGGCGTGTTGGGCATAAGGCACAAAACGCGCGTTTTGTTTGTGTCCAAAATTTTCGCGTAGCTGTCAAAAGTCCAGCCCGCCGCGACGGAAACAAGCGCCTTGCCCTGCAATTCGTTCTTCACTTCGGCCACAACGCCTTCGATTTGGTTGGGCTTGCAGCAAACAAAAACAGTGTCGGCGCTTTTCACCGCTTCCGCGTTTGAGGAACAGGGATTAAAGCCGATTTTGGCCGCGTTGGCCTTTAGCTTTTCTTGGTTGGGAGCGTAGGCCCACAAGTCTTTGGCGGCGATTTTTTTTGAGGCGACAAAGCCGGCCGCGATCGCTTGCGCCATGTTTCCCATTCCGATAAAGGCGATTTTCATTTCATCAACTCCGCGTATTTTTGCGCCAAGCGCTTTGACTTTTTGGCGGCAAGGCCGTGGTAGCGCTCGGGGTTGGCAAAGAAGTTTTGCGGATCCTCAACGCCAAGCTTTTCCAACTGCGCCGTGATTTTGGCGTAAGCGTCGGTGTGGGTTTTTAGGACTTCAAAGAAAGTCTTTCCGCTCTGCTCGCACTCAAGGGTGATTTTTCTGATAACTTCGTGGCCGTCGTTGACTCCGGCTTCGCCAAGCAAAATGTAGGCGGGCTCGGCAAGAACGCCGCCCTTTACTTTTCCGCCAGCGTTGTCCAAATTGCGCTTCATGCTTTCGCGGTCGGCCTGCAAGCCGCTCACTACGGAATTCATTCTGGCGACGGCCATCGTAAAGCCTGCAACATAGTCGGCGATAAAGCGCTGGCTCGCGCTGTTTGTAAGGTCTCTCTGGTGCTCGCTGATTTGGTCCATGTAGAACGTGATGACGCGCGGGCACATCGCCTTCCACAAAGACTTTACGTGCTCGCTGTTCCAAGGATTGCGCTTTTGCGGCATTGTCGAAGAGCCGACTTGTGTAGAAGCGAAGTACTCAAAGACTTCTCCGATTTCGCTTCTCTGCAAGTTGCGAAGGTCGTCGGCAAGGTTCGCGATGATTCCAAAGGCCACGTTCATCTCAAGCAAAAGGCGCAAGAGATATTCGGGCTCGACAAGCTGGTTGGAATATTCGCTGGGCTCCAAGCCCAAAAAGCCCAGGTAAGTTTTTTCCAATTCCTCTGGGTCTTGGACAATCATGCTAGGGCCGTTGTAAGAGCCTACGGGGCCTGCAAGCTTTCCCTTAAGCTGCTTGCTCAATTCCTCGATGCGCAAGATTGACTTTCCCAAGCGAGAAACGAATTCGGCAATGCTCCAGCCGAACGTAATCGGAACGGCGTGCTGGCCGTGGGTGCGTCCGACTTGCGGAGTGTCGGCCTCGCGCTCGGCGATCGCGCAAAGATTTTTTTCAAGCTCCTTCAATTCGGGAAGAACGACGTTCTGAGTCACGTCGCGCATTCTGCAAGAAAGGGCCGTGTCCAAGATGTCCACGCTTGTCGCTCCAAGGTGAACGAGAGGTCCCAAGTCAGCGGGAACTTTTGTCTTAAGGACGTTGACAAGCGCGCGAATGTTGTGCTTTGTCTTTTCTTCTTCTTTGTAAACTTCTTCGGGGTCGATGTTGGCGGCGGCCTGGTCAAGCGCGGCGGCCTTTTTGTCGTCCAGCTGGCCGCGAACCTTAAGGTGGGCCTTTACAAGCGCGGCTTCGCACTTGGCAAAGCTCTGCACGCTGGCCTCTTCCGAAATGTATTTTGAAAGGCCTTCAAAAGCCTTGGCTTCCGAAAGCGAATACCTGTGGTCGATGCAAGAAATGTTTTCAAAAATGTTTCTCGTTTCCATATTGTTCCTCCGTC
>JAEEGJ010005491.1_pt1 | contig 39776 bp, 34 predicted proteins | sample 8958761 | NCBI WGS metagenome assembly JAEEGJ01 (sample SAMN16246546, study PRJNA631951) | gut metagenome | biome: gut microbiome; feature: rumen; material: RS-attached | host: Bos | place: Iran: Karaj | collected 2018-10 | reverse complement strand
TTATCTCCTAAAAATGCAAGGTCCGCGCTTCCTCCAAACTAATAGAGCTGTCACGCGGACCCTGTTAATCCTCAGTTACAGGAAATCAGAATTCTCTTCTTCTTCCCTTTCTGTCTTCTCCGCCGAAATCGTTGTTGTCACGGCCGGCGTTGTTGTTTCTTCCGCCGAAGCCTCCGCGGCGTTCACGGTTCGGACGGTTCTCACGTCTCCTGGGTTCTTCCTCTACATAACCCTCAGGCTTCGGGAGGCAGTCCCTGATGGAAAGGTTGAGTCTGCCCTGTGAATCGATCTCGATGAGCTTGACGTGAACCTTGTCACCTTCATGGAGAACGTCTTCAACTTTCTCTACTCTGTTCCAAGCCATCTTGGAAATGTGTACGAGACCTTCCTTGCCGGGCAGGAATTCAACGAATGCGCCGAAGTCCATAAGTCTTGTAACAGTACCGTCGTACTCTGTGCCTACCTCAGGATCGGAAACGATGCCTGTGATAATGGTCTTAGCCTTGTCTGCAGCCTCGAGATCAGGTGAAGAGATGTAGACCATACCGTCATCGTTGATGTTGATCTGAGCTCCGGTGTCAGCGATGATCTTGTTGATAACCTTTCCGCCTGAACCGATGACTTCCCTGATCTTGTCAACAGGTACCTGCATGGAGATGATCCTGGGTGCCCACTTGTTGAGCTCTGCACGGGGTGCGGGAATACGGGGAAGGATAACATCGTTGATGATCTGGAGTCTTCCCTTGTGTGTCATCTCGAAAGCAGCCTTGATGATGTCTAATGTGAGGCCCTCGACCTTGATGTCGACCTGGATGGATGTGATACCTTCTGTTGTACCTGCAACCTTGAAGTCCATGTCGCCGAAGAAGTCCTCGATGCCCTGGATATCCATGAATACGAGGAAATTATCGTCGTTGTCGGGATCTGTGATAAGTCCGGAAGAGATACCTGCAACAGGTCTCTTGATCGGAACGCCCGCATCCATGAGCGACAGAGTCGAAGCGCAGACGGAACCCTGTGATGTGGAACCGTTGGACATCGTGATCTCTGAAACTGTACGGATAGCGTAAGGGAACTCTTCCTCGGAAGGAAGAACAGGGATCAAAGATCTCTCAGCGAGAGCTCCGTGACCGATCTCACGGCGTCCGGGAGATCTTGAAGGCTTAGCTTCACCTGTAGAGTAACCGGGCATGTTGTAATGGTGAACATATCTCTTGTATGTCTGCTCATCAAGGCCCTCGAGCTTCTGTGCTTCAGCGAGAGGAGCGAGCGTGCAGATGTTCATTACCTGTGTCTGGCCTCTCTGGAAGAAAGCTGAACCGTGAACTCTGGGAAGTACTCCTACATCGCAGGACAGAGGTCTGATCTCGTCAAGAGCACGGCCGTCAACACGTCTGTGCTCACGGAAGAGGTAGTCACGAACGACCTTCTTCTCGAGCTTGTAGATAGCATCAGGTGCCCACTTTGAAAGGCCCTCTTCCTTCTCTTCGAGCATAGCGGCAACTTCTTCCTGAAGTGCTGCTACGTTAGCGTCACGGACTGACTTGTCTACTGCGAGAACTGCTTCTCTCATCTTGTCCCATCCGAATTCCTTGACAGCTTCGAAGATCTCCTCCGGAACGTCAGCAGGCTCGTAAGTGAACTTCTCCTTACCGATCTCAGCAACGATGCCGTTGATGAATTCGCAGATCTGCTTGATAACGACGTGACCCTCAGCGATAGCATTGAGCATAACGTCATCAGGTACTTCGTTAGCGCCTGCCTCGACCATGCAGATCTTGGTGAGCGTACCTGCGAGTGTAACGTACATCTGGGATTCCTGACGCTGTTCAAGCGTAGGGTTGATGATTGTCTGGCCGTCTATGAGGCCTAATACGACACCGCCGATAGGTCCCTTCCACGGAATATCGGAAATAGCGATTGCGATTGATGTACCGAGCATTGCCGTGATCTCGGGAGAGCAGTCAGGGTCAACAGACATAACGAGGTTGTTGACGCAGACGTCATTTCTGAGATCCTTGGGGAACAAAGGTCTTACAGGACGGTCGATAACACGTGATGTAAGGATGGCCTTTTCTCCGGGTCTTCCCTCTCTCTTCATGAAGCCGCCGGGAAGCTTGCCTACGGCATACATCTTCTCCTCGTAATCTACGGAAAGCGGGAAGAAATCAACGCCCTCTCTGGGGGTCTGCGAAGCGGTTACAGTTGACAGAACGGAAGTCTCACCGTATCTGATGAGGCATGCGCCGTTCGAAAACTGAGCGATCTTGCCGGTCTCTACGACCAAGGGTCTGCCGGCGATTTCAGTCTTGAAAATCTTTTCCATTAATCTGAACTCCTTCTTGAAATTTAGTATTGCAAAGGAGGTAGTCCGCAGATTCACGGTCCGAGCAAAAAAATAAGCTCGATGTTCGGGCAGTCAATCTACTTACTACGCTCCTTCTCGAACTTATTTATTATATATTAAGATGCGCAAAAACAAAATTACATTTTCAAAGTTCGGGCACCGTTTTTGCGATTATGTCCGCAAGTCCCTTATGCCCCTCGGCGTCCAGGTGAAGCCCGTCTTCCTTAGAAGGCTTTATGTACTGCTTGGCATCGATAAAGCCGCAGCCGTGCTTGTCTGCGATCTTCTTGTAATTCTCCGCCAGGCGCTTTGACTTTTCGATCGACACTTCATCAAAAGATCCGCTGAAAGGCCCCGTGAGGATATCTGTTGTTATCTCCGGAGGTGAGACTATCAGTATCTTAGGCACGTAGCCCTGCTTTAGATCCATGGTCTTCTCTGCCTTCAGGACTATCTCTTCAAGACCCGCGGCGATCTCTTCGACAGCGGCGTTGTAAACAGTCTTCATGTCATTCGTTCCGAGCATGATGACAAGGTAATCGACGGGCCTATGAGTGCACAGGATACCCTTGATGTAATCGACGCCGTTCTTCCAGTCGTCATTGGGATCGTCAAAGACGGTAGTCCTGCCGTTAAGGCCTTCTTCTATTACCTTGTAGCCGTCGCCAAGGAGCTTTTGCAGAAGGCATGTCCACCTGACGTCGTCAGGAAGCCTGTCGCCCGTCGCGGGATCGTGTCCGTAAGTATTTGAGTCGCCAAAACAAACTACTGATTTCATGTTTTATTCCTTTACAGTCTGCAGATCTTCGAGCCAGATGTTCCTTGAAGCGTCAGAAGGCATCCTCCAGTCGCCTCTCGGCGAGAGCGTGACGGTACCGACCTTGGGACCGTCAGGCAGGCAGGAACGCTTGAACTGCTGGGCAAAGAACCTCTTGATGAAGGTCTCCTCCCACTTGTAGATGGTATTGTCATCGTATGCGCCATCAAATGCGATCTGCGCAAGGCGGTAGATCTTTGAAGGAGCAAAACCGCATCTGACGAAATAATACAGGAAGAAATCGTGGAGCTCGTAAGGTCCCACCTGCTCTTCCGTTTTCTGCGAGATCTGGCCGTCTTCCGTAGGCGGCAGAAGTTCAGGAGATACAGGCGTTGCAACGATGTCTTCGAGAGCCTTGGAAAGCGTCTGGCTGATGGAAGCCGTGCGCTCAGCCTCGTAGGAAACAAGGTGTCTTACGAGAGTCTTGGGGATCGAAGCGTTTACGCCGTACATCGACATGTGATCGCCGTTATAGGTTGCCCAGCCTAGAGCCAGTTCGCTCAGATCGCCTGTACCGACGACAAGACCGCCTTCCTGGTTTGCGACGTCCATCAGGATCTGGGTACGTTCCCTCGCCTGTGAATTCTCGTAAGTGATGTCACGGACCTCAGGATCGTGTCCGATATCCTTGAAATGCTGGTTTACCGCATCTGAGATGCTTATCTCACGGAGTGTGCAGCCGTATTCTTCGGCAAGCCTCATGGAGTTGTTCTTCGTGCGTGAAGTCGTTCCGAATCCGGGCATCGTGATAGCGATAATGCCGTCCCTGGGAAGCCCCAGACGGTCAAAGGCATGAACGGTTACTATAAGAGCAAGCGTAGAATCGAGACCGCCGGAAAGACCGATGACGGCTTTCTTTGAGCCGATCTTGGACATTCTCGAATAAAGTCCCGCCGCCTGCATATTGAGTATGTCTTCGCACCTTTGCGCAAGGTCCTTCCTGTCCTCGGGAACGAACGGGGTCTTCGCGATATGGCGCTCTATCTCGATGTCAGGGAACTCACAATCGAACGACAGATTGTTGATGTAATCATCACCCGTCGTCTTCATCTTGAAAGTATTCATTCTCTTGCGCTCGTTGGAAAGGCGCTCAAGATCGATGTCGCCGTAGATGATGCCGCCTTCGAACTTCTTACTCTCGGCTAACACCTTGCCGTTCTCGGCGATAATGTTGTGTCCTGCGAATACCATGTCGGTCGTTGACTCGCCCAAACCGGCATCAGCGTAGACATATGCAGCTACGAGCTTTGCGCTCTGCGAAGCAACGAGGTTCCTTCTGAACTCGGCCTTGCCTATAACCTCGTCAGAGCAGGACAGGTTGAAGATGATCTCCGCGCCGTGTTCCGCATACCTGACCGAAGGGCTCTTGGGTACCCAAAGATCCTCACAGATCTCGACCGCGAACCTGACTCCACCGCACTCGAATACTGCGGGTCCGAAGTCGACCGTCTCGTCTTCCATGAAGCCGTCGAGCATGAGGAGTTCCTTGCCTTCAAAAGGCGTGAAATAGCGCATCTCATAGAACTCTGAATAGTTGGGGATGTTCTGCTTGGGGACCAGTCCGATGATATCGCCCTGATAAATCACAGCGGCGCAGTTATAGAGCTTTCCGCCGTACTTTACGGGGAGTCCGACGATGAGGACAAGATCAAGATCTTCTGTCTCAGAGACAATCCTGAGGAGCGCGTCCTTCGCTGCATCTAAAAGAGCGGACTGAAGGAACAGGTCACCGCAGGTATAACCCGTGACCGAAAGCTCCGGGAAAACAAGTATACCGCAGTCGCGATCGGCAGCCTTTTTGGCAGCTTCGATGATCCTCGTCGCGTTGAAAACGGTATCAGCGACCTTGACTTCCGGCGTTGCCGCACCAACCCTGATAAAAGAATCGATCATGGGAGATCCCCCTTTGCGATTTTTCCTGATTATACAATAAAAAAGCGGTCCCGTAAGGAACCGCTCTCAAAATAATCTTGTTTAAGATTACTTTCTGATACCAAGCTTTGCGATAAGTGTTCTGTAACGCTCGATATCGATTGAAGCGAGGTAGTCAAGGATGTTTCTTCTCTTACCGACCATCATGAGAAGTCCTCTTCTGCTGTGGTGGTCGCCCTTGTGAGTCTTGAGGTGTTCTGTGAGGTGGTTGATCCTGTAAGTAAGAAGTGCAACCTGAACCTCAGGAGAACCTGTGTCGCCCTCAGTAAGAGCATATTCCTTGATGATAGCCTGCTTGTCGAAAGATGCTGACATATATCTTTCCTCCTTAATGATAAATACGCCAAAATCGAAGATAAGGGTCGGAGTTTCCGCAAACTGCGATTAAGGCAACTTGGTGATAATACCATCAGACGCCCGCTTTGTAAAGCAAAAACGCCCAAAAACCTTTAAAAAGCGGCTGCCTTTTTCAGGGGCAGCCGCCGTTTAACCGATTATCAGTTCCTATCAGCCGAAGAGACGGAAGTTCTTGATGATAGGAGCGATGGTGTTTGCAACCGTGGACATGAGCTTGATGAAGATGTCCAGAGCAACGCCTACAACGTCCTTACGTGTGTCGCCGATCGTGTCACCGGTAACGGAAGCCTTATGAGCTGCAGAACCCTTGCCGTAGCCCTCGAGCATGCCCTGCTCGATGTACTTCTTTGCGTTGTCGAAAGCACCGCCGGAGTTACCCATGAAGATAGCTCTCGGGATAGCAACGATCGTAGCGCCTACGAGGATACCGCCGACGAACTCAACGCCGAGGATGAAACCGCCAACGATAGGGATAAGAAGTGCGAGAACTGAAGGAAGAACCATTCTGTGGATAGCTTCCTTGGCAGCCATCTCGATCATCATGTTGTAGTCAGGCTTAGCCTTACCGTCTAATACTTCCTGTGTCATCTGCTTGTCGCCGACGTCAGCCATGATCTTTGCAGCGTCAATGGTGTTGTCTGTGAGGATAGCGCAGAAGTATTCAACAAGCGCACCACCGAGGATACCGCCTGCTACGACGAAGAAGGAAGCGAAGTTGAGAGAGAGGGGCTTGCCGATCTCTGTGTAGTTACCAACGTAAGCCATGATGAGGGAAACTGTAGCGAATGCTGCAGAACCGATAGCGAAGCCCTTACCGATAGCTGCTGTCGTGTTGCCGACTGCATCGAGCTTATCTGTGATCTTACGGACATCAGGATCGAGGTGGCAAGCTTCAGCAAGACCGCCTGCGTTGTCTGCGATAGGACCGAAAGCGTCGATGGAAACCGTAGCACCAACGAAAGCGAGCATTCCGAGAGCGGAAATAGCGATACCGTAAGAACCGCAGATAACGCCGGATACGATAAGTGCAACGATGATTACGAATACAGGGAGAAGAACTGATCTTGAACCGACAGCGTCACCCTTTGTAACGACGAAAGCCTCACCCTCTGTGCACATCTCGGCAAGCTTCTGAGTAGGCTTGTGATCTGTGGAGGTGTAGTACTCTGTGATGATACCGATAGCGATACCTGCAATGATACCCATTACGGAAGAGACCCAGGGTGAGAGCCAGCCGAACTTGAATCCGTATGTAGCAAGGTCTTCAGTGGAAATACCGGAAGACTTGAAGATCAGGTAAGCAGCGACACCGCCGAATACGACTGTGCAGCCTGCAGAGATCCATGTGGAAAGGTCGAGCTCTCTTGAAGGGTTGTCACCCATCTTCTTGATGTTTGCAAGACCCAGACCGATAAGGCATCCTACGAGACCGCAGCCTGCGAGGATAACCGGGAAAAGGATCGTTGCGTTGAACAACTCATCGGAAACATTTCCGCCGTGTGTCTGGAAGAGAGTAACAGCGATCATAAGAGAAGCGGACATTGTAGCGACGAATGACTCAAGGAGGTCAGAGCAGTTACCTGCGATGTCGTTAACGTTGTCACCGATGAAGTCTGCGATCGTGTTAGGGATTCTTGAGTCGTCCTCAGGAAGGTCATGTCTGAGCTTTCCGAGGATATCTGAAGAGATGTCTGCAGCCTTTGTGTAGTTACCGCCTGCAACACGGTTGAACATAGCAACGATGGAGCAGCCGAGAGAATATGTGGATATTCTCATGATGTAAGGATTGCAGATGAGGCCGAGTTGGATGAAGCCCTGGCTTGTAGCATCGTGCTTTACGCCGCCGAAGCAAAGGAGAACTGCAAGGAAACCAAGCATACCGAAGCCCTGAACAGCAAGGCCGCTGATGGAACCGCCGCAGAGAGCGACCTTAACGGTCTCTCCGATGGAAAGGCTCTCTCTTGCCTTGTTCGAAGTACGAACGTTAGCATATGTAGCGCTCTGCATACCGAGAACGCAAACGATAGAGCTCATCAAAGCACCCATGAGGAATGTGATGCCGCTGGTCTTCTCAACGAAGAGTGTGAAGATGACGGCAACAACAGCCACAACGATGGCGATGCTCTTGTATTCCGTCTTAAGGAAGGTCTGCGCGCCGGAACGGATAATACCTGACAGTTCGATCATGTCAGCTGTTCCTTCGGGCATCTTCTTAATACGGAAGTAATTGACACCGACGTAAACCAAAGCAAGGAATACTACGCCGAGTACAATCAACCAGGAAGTTGTAAGTAAACTGGACAACATAAACCGGGCCCCTCTCTAAAAAGATTTTTATATGATTTCGTGGAGCTTTCAGACATAAAAAACCTACTGCCCCATTTAAAACCGAAAGCATTATACATATATATAATTGCTTTGGCAATCAAAATATTTAAATAATTGTTTGATTTTTTACGGATTTAAAAATCAGTCTTCAAGCAGAGAATCAACAAATATCTCAGGGTCGAAATCTACCAGGTCTTCTACCCCTTCGCCGAGTCCGGCGAGCACGATCGGCTTGCCTGACTGATAGGCTACAGCAATGGCAACTCCGCCCTTTGCACTGCCGTCAAGCTTGGTTATTCCAATATAGTCGATGCCCGTGACTTCACCGAAACTCTCAGCCTGGATAACGGCATTCTGTCCTGTCGTAGCATCGATTATGAGAAGCGACTTCACGTCAGCTTCAGGAGCCTCCCTCGCAATGATCCTGCGGATCTTCGCAAGCTCATCCATAAGGTTCTTTTTGTTGTGAAGACGGCCTGCCGTATCAATGATAAGAATGTCAGCCTTGCGCGACAGTGCCGCATGAACGGAATCGAATACGACAGCAGCAGGATCTGCGCCGTCGCTTCCCTGCGAAATGACCGTTGTTCCGGTCCTCTCTCCCCATGCCTTGAGCTGATCGACAGCAGCGGCACGGAAAGTATCAGCGGCTCCCAGGATGACCTTTTTGCCTTCATTCTTCCATCTCATCGCGAGTTTGCCTGCAGTCGTGGTCTTGCCGGTACCGTTAACGCCGATCATGAGAAGGATATTGAGCTTTCCTTCCGAAAGCTCGATCACGGACTTCTCGCCGAGTATCCCGATCATGCCTTCCCTGACGGAACCCATGACGGCTTCATGGCTGTCATCTCCTGTCTTCTTTATGCCCTCTTTTACTTTTCCGATAAGTTCCTCCGAAGCCGGAACGCCGCAGTCGGCGCGGATCATGAGCTCTTCAAGTTCATCGAGCATGTCCTCGTCAAAATGACCGGTGCTCGCCGCGATCTTCGTAAAACCGCCGGAGAAGAAGTTCCTGGTATTTGAAAGGCCTTTTTTAAAGATATCGAGAATTCCCATTATTTAAGCTCCATAGAAAGAATCTTCGAGACGCCGCGCTCCGCCATCGTAACGCCGTACATCTGGTCGCACGCTTCCATAGTTCCCTTACGGTGCGTGACAAGGATGAACTGCGATCTGTCGGAGTGTCTTCTTACAAAGTCCGTGAAACGCGAGATGTTTACGTCATCAAGAGCAGCCTCGACCTCGTCGAGGATAACGAACGGCGACGGCCTGAGCTCCAAGATGGCGAAAAGAAGGCCGATAGCGGTAAGGCATCTCTCTCCTCCGGAAAGGAGCGACAAAGTCTGCAGTTTCTTTCCCGGCGGCTGGGCCTTGATGTCGATGTTGCATCCCAGTACGTCGGTCTCGTCATCGAGGATTATCTCCGCGGTACCGCCTCCGAACAGATCAGTAAAGACCTTCTTGAAGTTCTCGTTGATAGTCACGAAATGTTCGGTGAATTCCTTCTTCATGCTTTCAGTCAGTTCGGCGATGACGTTCTCAAGATCCTTCTTGGCCGCCTCGATGTCGTCCCTTTGACCGGTCATGAAGTCAAGGCGCTCGGAAAGTTCCCTGTATTCCTCAAGTGCGTTGAGGTTTACCGTTCCGAGGTTCCTTATCGTATTCTTCAGCGTAGCGATGCGCTTGCCCTGTTCACCGGGCTTTTCAACAGGCGCGACGCTGTCTTTTATGTTGTCATATGTGACGGAGTAGTCTTCCCAGAGCTTGTTCTTGTCTCCGTCTATCTCGTAGATGTACTTATCATATTTTGCAACGTGGGCGCTGAGCTTCTGCTCAAGGCTGTTGACCAGCGAGCCTGCCTGAGCGAGCCTGTCGCCAAAAGACGACATTTCAGCCGCAAGCTTGCTCCTCTCTTCGTTGAGCTTGGCGATCTTTTCCTCGCTGACCTTCTCTAAAGCGCAGGTATTCTCGATCTCTCTTTCGCAGACTGCGATCTCCTTGGTGATCTCGCCCGCGCGCTTTGTGATCTCCTTAGCCTCCGAATCGCCGTTCTTTATGCCAGCCTTGACCTCTTCGATCTGTCCCTTGATGTGCTCGGCCAGATCGATGCAGCCGTTACGCTCGGTGATCTTTCTTTCGGAAAGGGCGACCGCAGAAGCAAGCTTATCGGTGAGTTCCTTGGTCTTTTCAGCAAACTCTTTCGAGCGTGCCTCTATCTCAGCAACGCTGTCTTCAAATTCCGCAAGATCCGACTCGATCTCTTTCTCGATCGCTTCAAGCTCTTCCATATCGCCTGTCATCCTGAGCCTGTTGTCTGATATCTCAAGGCTGTCGCTCTCACACTTCTCGATCGCCTTCTTGTTTTCAGCGGTCCTCGTCTCGTTATTGCGGTAATCGCCTTCAGCCTTGACTTCCTCAAGCTGGAAGAACTTCAGCTGTTCGCCGAGCTGTGCAAGTTCCCTGTCCAAAGTACCGATATCGTCGTCGATCTCCTGACGCTGCTCTTCTGAATCGGAAAGCTTTTCCTCGAGTGATTTAACTGAAGCGGTGAGCTTTTCGATCTCCCTCTGTCTTCCGAGTATTCCGCCGCCCTGACCTGACTTCTTGAGGCTTCCGCCTGTAAGAGAACCGCCGGGGTTTACCGAATCGCCTTCGAGCGTGATGACCTTGACGGTACGGCCCGTCTCAGCAGCAATCCTTCTGGCATTGTCCAGATTGTCCGAAACGATTATCCTGCCCAAAAGGTTTGAGATGATGTTCGTCAGGTCACGGTCGCACTTGACGAGGTCAGACGCGATCCCGATGTATCCCTTGATGCGTGAAGCCTGCGACTGAACCTTGTCGTCGATCGGACGAGGCTTGATATTCTCGATAGGAAGGAAAGTGACTCTTCCGAGGTGCTTTGTCTTGAGGACGTCGATAAGTTCTGCGGCATCCGCCTCGCTCTTGGTAACAACGTTGTGGATGGCCGTTCCGAGAGCAGTCTCAATAGCTGTCTCATATTTCGGATCGCTCTCGATGAGGTCACCTAAGATGCCGACCATCAGGCCCTTAACGTGCCTGTTTGCCTCAGCCTCCTCAGAAAGCCTCCTGACCGATTCCTGATAGCCTTCCTTACGTCTTTCAAGATCCTTCAGGGTCTTGAGCCTCGCCTCATCAGCTGACAATTCCCTGTTGTACTTATCGAAAAACTGATTGAGCTCGACCTGCTTTCCGTGAAGCTTTTCGAGCTTTTTGTTGCGCACTTCGATGTCAGACATGACTTCCTTCGTTTTGATCTTCATGTCATGCCATCTTGCATCTGCCTCCTTGAGGCTTTCTTCAAGCTGTTTTCCGGCTTCGGTCGCCGCAAGGCGCTCTTCGCCTAATGACTTGATCCTTTCGTCGATCGCACTGACCTGGGCCTTTATCTCGTCTATCCTTCTTCTGGTCTCATAGAGCTCGTCAGTCTTGGATTTCAGACTGGCGCCGATCTCGTCCATGTCCTTGTTCTGTTCCTCATACTGTTTCTGTGAGGCTTCTTTTTCGGCTGCGATCTTCTCGCTCTCATTGCGGGCGTCATTAGCTTCCTGCAGGAGCTTTGCAGCATATTCGTTCTTTTCCTTTAAGTCAGCTTCAAGCTGCGCAATGCGGTCCTGCATTACGGCCTTATCGGACTCATATTCTGCCAGCTGGTCTTCGGTCTGCTTAAGTCTTTCGGCAGAGACCTTCTTCTCAGTGATGAGCTCGTGCTCCTTCTCGGTCAGGTCGGAAAGGATCTGGCGCTCCTCCTCGATCTTTTCATCGAGCTCTTCGCTCCTGCTGATGACTTCCTGATTGTTCTTTCTGAGATCGAGATACTTGTCCTGCTGCTCTTTTATCTCAGCTTCGAGCGTTTCCTTAAGGGATGCGGAATCACCCATCGCCTTCTCGGCTTCCCTGATCCTGTAGACAAGAAGCGCCGTCTCGAGAGCCTTCATCTCTTCATAAGCCGCATTATACTGTCTGGCTTTTCCGGCCTGCTCTTCAAGAGGTCCCTTGCGTTCCTCGAGCTCGCCCAGGATATCGTTGATACGGAGGAGGTTCTGCTCGGTCGAATTAAGCTTTCGCTCCGCCTCTTCCTTGCGGACCTTGTATTTGACAATTCCTGACGCCTCTTCCATGACGCGGCGCCTGTCCTCGGACTTATTCGAAAGGATCTCGTCAACCCTTCCCTGTCCGACTATCGAATAGCCGTCCTTTCCGAGACCGGTGTCAAGAAAAAGACCCGTAATGTCCTTGAGCCTGCAGTTGACCTTGTTGATCTGGTATTCGGATTCACCTGACCTGTAAAGCCTTCTGGTTATGCATATCTCAGGGAAATCGTAATCCACGTACTTGTCGGCATTGTCAAAAGTAATGGTGACTTCAGCATAGTTCATCGGCTTTCTCGAAGAAGTGCCGTTGAAGATGACGTCTTCCATCTTGCCGCCACGAAGCTGCTTGACGCTCTGTTCGCCCAATACCCACCTTACGGCATCGGTAACGTTTGATTTACCACTGCCGTTAGGTCCGACAACAGCCGTAAGGCCCTTGTCGAACTCAATGCAGGTATATTCCGGGAAAGATTTGAATCCCTGAAGCTCAAGTTTTTTCAGATACATTAATTTTCCTGACTGCCTTCCGGAAACTTTTCGCGGAAGATCTTAACTGCTTCTGCCGCACACTTCTGTTCAGCATCCTTCTTGCTGTGGCCGGTTGCCTTTGCAAGCAGGATCTCATCGGCATAAACTTCAACGTCGAATTCGCGCATGTGAGCGGGTCCGCGCTCCGCAACGGTCTCGAATCTTATCGCATGACTGTTGCCGCGCATCTGTGCAAGTTCAAGAAGTTTGCTCTTGTAGTCAAGAAAGATCTCACCGTCTACGGCCTTCCTGACCGTCTCGGAAAGATTTCTCGTGATTACTTCTCTGGCCTTCTCAAACCCGCCGTCAAAATACACAGCCGCGATAACTGCTTCAAAGCAGTCCGCAAGCGTGGAATCCTTATCTCTTCCACCTGTCTGTTCCTCGCCCTTGCCGAGAAGCAGATAGCTGCCCATATCAAGTTTTCTTGCTGCCTCTGCAAATGATCTTTCACAGACCGAAATGCTGCGCATCTTAGACAGGTAGCCTTCATCTGCCGTCGGATTCATCTCATAGAGCATCCTGCCGACTACCAGGTCACCCACGGCGTCTCCGATAAACTCCAGCCTCTGGTTGGATTCCCAGTGTCCGCCGCCCTGCTCGAAAACATATGTGGTGTGGGTGAACGCGGTCTCAAGGAGCGATTTGTCCTTGAAGACATATCCCAGCTTTTCTTCAAATTCCGAAAAATCCGTGTTCATAATCCACCGTATAAATCTAACGGCTGAATGCATGAAGCTCACGCACTCAGCCGCCGAACTTTACTATTTCAGTTAGCTAATGAAGCCTTTTTATCAGCCCTCAGTAAGGTTCTGGATGTACTCGACTGCGTCCTTAACGGTAACAACCTTCTCAGCAACATCGTCAGGGATCTCGATATCGAATTCCTGCTCCATAGCCATAACGAGCTCAACCATGTCGAGGGAATCAGCATTGAGATCATCAACAAAAGAAGAATCCTCTGTGATGGTATCCTCGTCAACACCGAGCTGGTCAACGATCATTCTCTTGATGCTGTTAAAAAGTTCATCATTTGTCATAATTTGTTCCTCCGTATGTTTATATGTATGATTACTTTCAATCCACAAATCTGTTTTTAATGTATGTTAACTGTTTTGTCAATAGTTTGTTTTGATAATCGAAGTTTTTTGACTTTCAGCCCTTAAGATACTTCTTACCCTTAACAAGATAATCCACTCCGGAATAAGCGACCAAAACCATGCTGATGCCCAAAAGGACGTCCCCGATTATGGTTATGACGTTGGTCTCAAGGTTAGCATAACCAGTGAAACCGAATCCGAAGATCTTGAGAAGGAGCGGTTCGAACATCAGGTATGAGATAGCGACCATCTGGGTAGCGGTCTTAACCTTGCCGACCATCCTTGCGGCAATAACATCATTGTTTGCGGCTGCGATCATCCTGAGGCCGGAAACTGCGAATTCTCTCACGACCACGAGAATGAGGAGCCATCCGGAGAATCTATGAAGCTCAACAAATGCGATCATTACGCTTATTACAAGGATCTTATCTGCAAGAGCGTCAAGGAACTTACCCAGGTCAGTGATCAGATTGTACTTGCGGGCGATCTTTCCGTCTAACATATCGGTCAGCGAAGCAGCGATGAATACGATCGCGGCAACTATCATTCCGTTGTTATTGATAAAATCATTCCAGGCAGCAGGCTGCCATCCGAAAAGATTTATCGGCAGCATAAAAAGCACTGTTACCGGAACCAGAATGATCCTCATAAGGGATAACTTATTAGGTAGATTCATTTATAAAACACCTGACTTAAAATAATAAACACGAATATAATAACCGAATTTTAATTTCCGTCAATTGTTACGGCGGTCATGTCAAAATCATCTGAGCAATCAACGATCTTAACGTCAACGAAGTCTCCGATCTTAAGCTCTTCCGATGTGGAAGCGACGTAAATGACCGGATCGACCTCAGGAGACTCGCCGTAGCTCCTGCCGATATAAAATATGCCGTCATCAGACACGGAACAGATGTTGACCCTAGTAACGGTACCGAGACGCTTTTGAGACTGTTCAGCCGAGATCTGCCTTTGGAGCTCATAGATCTCGTCATATCTTCTCTGCTTGGTCTCCTCATCCACCTGGTCGGGCATATCAAATGCCTTCGTGCCTTCTTCAGGTGAGAACATAAAGCAGCCGAGACGGTCAAACTTCCACTTCTTAAGGTTTTCCTTCAGTTCTTTGAAGTCCTCTTCCGTCTCACCAGGGAATCCGACCATAACAGTCGTCCTGATGATACAGTCGGGGATCTTTTTCCTTATCGCTTCAAGCCTTGAAGTGATAAGCTCGGCAGTATCCCTTCTGTGCATGGCCTTAAGTATCCTGTTGCAGCCATGCTGGATCGGAATGTCCAGATAGTTGGCAACCTTAGGGTTATCCGCGATCTCATCGATCAGATCGGAAGTTATTCCGTCCATATAACCGTACATGACGCGGATAAGTTCAATGCCTTCTATTTCGGAAAGGCTTCTTAAAAGCTTTGTCAGGCTTCTTTCCTTATAAAGCTCTAAGCCGTAGTTCGTCGTATCCTGGGCAGCGAGCACCAATTCCTTGACACCTCTTGAAGCAAGGATCTTTGCTTCTTCCACAATGTCTTCCATGGGACGGGAAACGAACGGTCCTCTGATAAGCGGGATAGCGCAGAAACTGCATCTGTTAAGACAGCCCTCACCTATCTTGAGCCACGCATAAGCCTCGGTGGAGATTTCCCTCTCCTTCACGAGATGCTTGTAGCCGCCCACGCCTTCAGTAAGGTTTATCTTTTCAGATTCTGTATCGAATTCGGCGGAAAGTTTAGCGACAACGTCAACGATGTCACCGTAATGCGCAGTTCCCAATACCGCATCAACTTCAGGGAGCTCTTTGAGGATATCTTCGGGATATCTCTGTGAGAGGCATCCGGAAACGATTATCTTCTTGACGTTCCCGTTAGGAACCTTATAGTCAGCCACAGCAAGGATGTTGTCTATAGCTTCCTTCTTTGCCGATTCGATGAACCCGCAGGTATTTATGACGACTATGTCAGACCCGGGAACATCATTGATGACATCATAGCCGGCCTCCTTGAGCAGCGTTGACATGGTCTCGCAGTCAACGAGGTTCTTGGAACAGCCGAGAGCCAGAAGAGTGATCTTTATGTTCTTATTATCTTTATTCATATCCATAATGTAGGCATTATAGCAAATAAGAACGCGACTTGCCCGTCCTTTTCCGTATTCCTCTCAAATTGAAAATTATCGTTTCTCGATATATTTCTATTGAATTTCAAAAAGTTACATGTTAGCATACCCATATAAAGAAGATTTGAGGAGAGGACAAAATGGAAAACGTTTCTGACAACAGCAAGCCTTCAATGTCAGTTATCGAAAAGATCGGGACTGTAGTGTTCTTCATTTCTTTCCTCCCGCTGATATATGCCGTTTTTAAAGGTTTTTCCGGTGCATTCTTAGGTCTGCAGGGATTTGCATGGTTCTTCGGCCTTCCTGCGATAATCAGCACCCTGATCTATGAATGTTTCTTGTTTTTCATGCCTGTAGGATGCCTTATCTATCAGATCATCTTCGGCAGAGACTTTATCAGGCATCATGACACACTGAAAAGATTAACCAAGATACTCGTAGGTTTCCTAATTGCTGCCTCCGTGATCTCAACTGTTTTCGCAGGACAACTTTTGAATATTAAGCACACGGTTTATCAGCCCCTGATCCGCAACCATCTGAAGGCACAGTTTGGTGAAAAAGCCGCCTCTGAGATCAGTTATGAGATAGCTTCAAAGCAGGAATTATCTTATACGGCTCATTCCCCCATACTTCCGCAGGATCAGAGTTTTGAGATCAGGATCATAAACCAGGGCGAAATCTGGGATGATCTTACTTCTACGTTTTATGATGCAAACAAGGATTTCTACCGGGATCTTAAAAACTACATCATCAAGAAAGAAAACCTCCCTGAAGATTACGATTACGATCTTTCCATTGTCTCGATCGATTTTCAGGACTATCGTGACGGCGAAGATTACACGGTTCTCTTCGACAGGACCAAATACGTATTTACTGGAGTAACGGTCAATTACACGCAAGTCACCGAAGCCGTCATCACGGACGTTACGGACAAAGTTTGGAAAGAAGTCTATTCAAAAGTACCATTAAACAAAATCTTTGCCATTACATTTAAAGAAAAAGACAGCACAGCCTGCCGTGTTGAAATTTCCGGCAATCCGGAATCAAACAAAGCCACTGCAAATGTTTACGTCTGGTCGGAATCAAGCCCGGTCTTCGGCCTTCACAAAAAGAAGATCGAACTTAACAGATAAAACGGAATCCTATATGGTTACGAGAATAAGATACGGAAACACTAACACATTCCTGATTAAAGGTACTAAAGGCAGTATCCTGATAGACACTGACTATGCGGGTACCCTCCCTCAATTCTACAAAGCGATAAAAGAACTCGGGATCAAGGTTTCAGATATCGATTATGTATTAGCTACGCACTATCATCCTGATCACATCGGTCTTATAAGTGAACTTATGAAGCAGGGTGTAAAGCTGATCATCATGGAATCACAGGCGAACCATGTACACTATTCCGATTCTATCTTTGCAAGAGAACCGCATTTGAACTATAAGCCTATAGACGAAAGCAAAGCAATGATACTTAAGTTTGAAGACGCTCCGTCTTTCCTGGAATCATTGGGAATAAACGGGAACGTTGAACGAACGCAAAGCCACAGTGAAGACGGCATCTGCATATCATTAAGCGACGGTACTTTTATCCTTGGAGATCTTGAACCTCTTGATTACCTTGATGCATATCAAGACAACCCTGCGTTAAAAGACGACTGGAATAAGATCCTGAGTCAAAAACCACGCCGGCTGCTTTATGCACATGCCAACGAGCGACTTATATCGAATCCAGATACAGTCTGAAAGCTTTTCTTGAAGTCTCCAGACCGTAACCCCTTAACTGGGCAAGCTTAATGAACTCTTCTTCCCTGTCTGAATAACCTTCCTCAGGAGCTCCGAAACTGGCTTCGTACAAACTCTTGCATGTATCAACATCGCTATCCAATCCGGCAACAATGTCTTCCGATATATCTGAATCTATACCCGCTTCAAGAAGACGCTGGAGCATGTAATTCCTGCTCTCCTGCTTCTTGCCTGAACGTACGGCGAGCACTTTGCGAGCAGCTCTCCGGTCATCGATATAACCGGTATTAACCAATTCTTTTACGGCAGCACTGCTGACGGACTCATCGCATCCCTTATTGCAAAGATATATGAATATCTTTCCGGAAGAATAAACGCCTGTTCCTATATGCCTGATCGCTAAGGATACGGCTTCCTTGATCTCTTTATCACTCATATGCGCAGATATAATTCTGCCGGTACCGTCTGCTAAGAACAGTACCGGCAGACATTACTTATCAAAGATCGATACCGAGGATATCGTCATCCTCTTCAGCAGGTGCGGAAGAAGCATCATTAGCAACAGAAATATCTGCGTCATCGTCTTCAGCAGGCATATAAGACTCTCTTACGAGCGTCTCGATCTCCGCTCTGATGTCAGGATGTTCAATGAGATATGCCTTGGCGGCATCGCGGCCCTGAGCGATCTTGTTACCCTTGTAAGCAAACCAGGAACCGCTCTTGTCTACGATGTTGTTCTCAACTGCGAGATCAAGGATGCAGCCTTCGGAAGAAACGCCCTTACCGTAAAGGATGTCGAATTCAGCTTCCTTGAACGGAGGAGCTACCTTATTCTTAACTACCTTGACTCTGGTGTGGTTACCAATGACGTCAGTACCGTTTCTGAGAGTCTCTGTCTTTCTTACGTCGAGTCTGACAGACGCATAGAACTTGAGAGCACGGCCGCCCGGAGTGGTCTCAGGGTTACCGAACATAACGCCTACCTTCTCACGGAGCTGGTTGATGAAGATGCAGATGGTATTTGATTTTGCAACGACGGGAGCGAGCTTTCTCAAAGCCTGGCTCATGAGTCTTGCCTGAAGTCCGACGTGGGAATCACCCATCTCGCCTTCGATCTCAGCTCTCGGAACGAGAGCGGCAACAGAGTCGATAACAACTACATCGATGCAGCCGCTTCTAACAAGAGTCTCGCAGATCTCGAGAGCCTGTTCGCCTGTATCCGGCTGTGAAAGAAGAAGGTTATCAATATCAACGCCGATGTTTGCTGCATAGTTTGCATCAAGAGCATGCTCCGCATCAATGAAAGCACATGTGCCGCCCTGCTTCTGGGCTTCTGCGACGCAGTGGAGCGCGACAGTCGTCTTACCTGAAGATTCAGGTCCGTAGATCTCAACGATCCTTCCTCTGGGGAGTCCTCCGATTCCCAGAGCGATATCAAGCGTAAGCGCTCCGGTCGGAATAGTATCGATATCTATCTGAGCCTGGTCTCCGAGCCTCATTACGGCACCCTGGCCGAACTGCTTCTCGATCTGCGCCATAGCGGCGTCAAGAGCCTTCCTGCGCTCGCTCTGATCCTGTACGGGCGCTACCGAGCCCTTGGTTGAATTCTTACTCTTAGCCATAAAAGCCTCCAATCAATGTGTTGAACATTTGTTCTTATTTATGAGTTAATTCTATTGTTATGATACACTTTTGTCAACACATAAAGTGCGACAATAATGGGACAAATACCGACAAAACAGAACATATTGTTCTAAAGCATTTCCGGGGATTTACCGACAAAAACCGACAAGGACGCTCCTTAACCCTCATCTTTTTTCCAGTAAGAATTGACCAGATCCCGGTTCTCATCTTGTTCTTCGTGAGCTACATAGAAGTCCGCCATCAGCTGTTCGGTCTCTTCACTTTTGTCATCCATAAGGAACAACAGTGCCGAACGGACACGCCTGTGCCTCTTGTCGCCATCGCCTTTCCTTAATATATCTGATGCGAGCTTATACGCCCTTTCGTGATCGGTTGCAGCCAGATAGTGCAGAGCAGCTTCAAGATAACTCTCAGCCTCTTCGGTATCCTCTTTTATCCACGCCTTTATAACTGAGTCATCCAATTCAGGCAGGCGCTCTTTTACTATGCTGCCCGCATTCAGCAAAGTCGTAATATCCCTTATCGTGGGATTAGTTTCCGGTCCGTAATGGATCCCGCCCTTTACAAAGTCATACTTCCGGAAAGAAGGCCCGGACTTTTCCTTATTTCTCTTATCGTAAATATCCAGGTAACGCATGCCGGGTTCCGCTTCGGTTTCGATCCCTGCAAACATGACGGTCTTTATGTACGGATTTGCCTTTCTCAGATCAATGCCCCTTGTATCCTGGCCAGGCGCAAACCAGCAGCCGTCTGAAGGGATTATCGTAAGACATCTGACGTATTTCCCTATGCTTGCCGCTGCACAGGCTTTATGGTGTCCGTCGAGCAGAAGGTTCATGAAACCCTGGTAAAGATAAGCGAGTGCTCTCGGCTGCTCTTCATCCGTTTTCATCATCCGCGCATAGTATTCAACACGTTCGTTGTTGATGAGCGAGGGTGACTGTGTCGGATAAAGAAACAAAGGAAAGTGTCTTACGCAGTATAACTGCCAGTCGCAGTAATAGTCATCACAGACAGCATCATAGAGCCTGAAGTCATCCGTAACGTCATAGAAGAACCTGCCGTCTCCGTCCGAAGGCAGACAGATAGTATCCGCAAGCACATAATATCCGTCTCCGAGCAGACCGAGTAACGGCTTTATCTTTTCGGCAGAATCTGTAATGCTGACGAAAGGGGAATTCATGCATTCCCTGGCGGCCTTAAGTTCAGGACAGTCAATGTTTTCAATGCCGTAACCCGCGGCAAGCATGCCCTTGCATGTCGGACATTCCGGCAGTCTTGCCTGAACGACCGGCATTCCGTTTATCTGCATTTGCGAATCAAGTTCATAGTCCTCATTCGCGGGACCGTATCTCTCGCGTATGGTATTCTTTCCGTTTTTTACCGAGAACATAACGGCGGAACTGCACCACCAGTTACCGCCGGTATCTATCTCCCTTAATATATTTACGGAAGTACTATTAAAAAACATATTACTGACTGCTAAAGAAAGACTCAGAATCCCAATGTATCATTCACAAGGATCACATGGATCCTGTCAGCATGCCTGGAAAAACGCGTGACAAGGAACTGGCAGCAGATAGTGTCAGGTGATTTGCAGTTCATGCATGATCCCGTTTTAGAACACGGCGTATCAAGGCCAAACCTCTGCGCGTTTATCGGAGCAGCAACATTACGCGCCCTCTTCATGGCACCGTCAACGTCGCTGCAGACTTTATTCATACCTACTATGAAAAGAACCTTCTTCGGTCCCTGACAGATAGCCGATACCCTGTTGGCATTTCCGTCGATGTTGATAAGGACACCGTCTTCGGTTATTGCGTTGCAGCTTGAAAGGAAAAAATCGGCATCATATGCGGCAAGCATGGCTGCCCGCTTGTCCTCAGCCTGATCCCTGTCAAGGAAGTCGTAATTACCATTCTTCAGGGCGTCAACAAGACCTATCTCATGAACGCTCATTCCGCCGCCCATCGTAACCGTCGATCCTTCGGGGATAAGATCAAGCGCGATCTTCTTTGCCTCTTCGGCTGAAGAAGCATAATAGCCTGTCATGTTGCGTGAGCTAAGGCCTTTGATAACCTTCTGTGCAAGCTTCTCATTACGTGTGAAGATATTCTCGTTCATTATCAGGCACCTCCAAGATACGGTTACTGATAACTATTATATCAGTCAAATCAGAGTTGAACTTTATGAAGCGGATTTCTTTGTTCCGCTTCCAAATCTGCCTTTGATCTTCTTGATCCAGAAAGTCGCTTCTTCCATCTTCATGAGCATCGCAATACCGAAATAGATGATAACCGAGGTAATACCCTTTGCTCCAAAGATCGCCAACTGACGGATCTTTCTGCCCTGACCGGGAACAAACTTGTCGAAGACAAAGCAGACGGCGGCCATAACGGCAGCTGCGATAAAAGCTTTTATCAGGAACCCTACGATGCCGTGCGGTGCAAGCTCCTTGCGCTTGCAGTAAAGGACAGACAAAAGGATCATCTGGCAGAGATTTGTTGCGGAATAAGCAAATGAAAGCGACAAAGGACCGATACCGAGATTGATGAAGATAACACAGAATACCGGATTGAGCACGAGTCCGACGATTCCTGCAAGGAGCGGAATGCGCGTCTGCCCTATCGCGTAGAACGCCTGATTAAATACATGAATTACCGCCGCCGTGATGATGGCCGAAGAGAATCCCAAAAGAAAGACCGATGCGGTATATGCATTCTTGTCGGTGTATCTTGAAGACCACTGGTATATCGCTTTAACGACATCGAGGTTCATTACCGCGATGAAAGCCGCCGAAGGGATCGACAGGAACAATGCATTCTTCATCGATTTGGAAAGAAGCTTGGAGCAATCCTCCATCTTGTTTGAACCGTAGTCACCTGCGAGCTGGGGAGTCATAACGGTCGTGATCGCAACAACGAAGACCGAATAAGGTATCTGCCAGATAGTAGAGGCATTGCGGTAACCGTAGATGCTTCCTTTGTCAAAACTGTTGGCAAAGAAATTCAGAACAACGATGTTTATCTGCGTGATGGAAGCAGAAATAAGGATCGGAACAGCCCTCTTGAACAGCGCGATAAATTCCTTGTCAGTCGGATCGAAATGGAATCTGAACTGCTTCATCTGTTTAAATCCGAAAAGATACTGGCAGATGAAATAGATAATGGCTGATACGAGTATGCCGCCCGTAGTCATCATGAGCCTTTGCTGAGTCTGTCCGCCGAAAAAGGCAATTGCCGCAAGGACAAGGATGTTGTAGATGACGGGACCGAACGACGTGATCGTAAATCTTCTGTATGAATTAAGAACGCCGTTGCAAAGTGCAGCGAGCATTATAAAAAAGATCTGCGGGAAGAGCATCTTGGATGCCTGCGAAGCAAGCTGCAAAGTGATCGGATTGGTATTCTTGTTCAATGCGTAAAGCGAATAGAACTGCTCGGAAAACACCGTGCCAAGCGTACAGAAGAATATCATGACGACTGATATGACCGAGATGAAAATGCTTACCGTCCTGACGCCCTTCTTTTCATTGCCCGTCGCAAGCTGAGCCGAAAGATAAGGTGCAACGGTGGAATAGATCGCGCCGCCTACGAGGAGGTTATAGAAAAGATCCGGGATCGTAAACGAGAGCGTAAATGCGTCACGGTAGATATCGGCAGTCGCAGGATCAACGCCGAACCTGTCGGAAACTATAATGTCCCTTAAAAGGCCTGATGCTTTGGTGATAATAAGGCCGAGACCGACAATGAACGCGGACAAACCAAAGCTCATCGCCTTCTTTTTACCGCTTTTAGCTATCTGCTTTTCCGTATTCTCAGCCACTCAGTTCTTCCCTTCCGCGATCGATATAAGTGTCTCAAGTGCGCAAGAGACGGTCTGTTTTCTGATATTTTCACGGTCTCCCTCGAAAACGCGTCTGAAAGAACCGTTCTTTCCATTACAGTGATAACCGAAATACACGGTCCCGACAGGCTTTCCGGGGAGTTCTCCCGTAGGTCCCGCAATGCCTGTAACGGCGACGGAACAGTCACATCCGATCACCTTGCAAACGCCTTTAGCCATCGCTTCGGCACATTCAGATGAGACCTCCGTGTATTCATCTATCACTTCAGACGGAACGCCTAAGACGTTCATCTTCACTTCATTTGTATAAGAGACGACGGAACCTGAGAAAACTGCTGACGCACCGGGCACTCCGACGATCTCCGAAGATATCATGCCGCCGGTAAGGCTTTCGGCAAAACCGAAGGTCTCTCCTTTTTCCGTAAACAGCTTTACAACACGCTCTGCAAGTTCACTCATATCAGCTGTTTCTCGCCTTCATCTCGAGCCATTCGGTCTTGGTAACAAGGATCTTTCTGGGCTTGCTTCCCTCAAAAGGTCCTATGATCTGTTTTTTCTCAAGCTCGTCAATGAGACGCGCAGCACGGGGATAACCAATACCCAGTCTCCTCTGCAGAACTGAAACGGATGCGCTTCCGTTTTCGATAACGGTCTCCACTGCCTGCTCAAAAAGATCGCTGCTGTCAGAACCGCCCGAAGCGCCGTCCAGAACGGCTCCGTTCTCTGCGCCTTCGGCAGTGCGGTCGATCTCGTTGATGATGTCCTCGTCATACATCGAGCCGTATCTGTTCTTCAGATATTCGACAACGACCTCAACCTCTTCATCTTTCAGGAACGCGCCCTGTCCTCTTACAGGCTGGGGAGCGCTCATCGGAGCATAGAGCATATCGCCCTTTCCGAGGAGCTTTTCAGCGCCGACGTGGTCTAATATCGTCTTTGAGTCAACACCCGAAGTAACTGCGAAAGCAATCCTCGAGCCGATGTTTGCCTTGATGACGCCCGTAATGACATCGACTGAAGGTCTCTGCGTTGCAATGAGCAGATGGATTCCCGCGGCTCTTGCAAGTGCGGCAAGACGGGAGATGTATGTTTCAACTTCCTTTGCAGCAACGCTCATGAGTTCGGCAAGCTCATCGATGACAAGAACGATGAACGGCAGATGCTCAACTGTAGGATCGTTAGCATACTTTTCATTAAAGCCGCCGATGTTCCTGACCTGGCCTTCCGCAAAGAGCTTGTATCTTCTCTGCATCTCAACAACAGCCCAGTTAAGAGCTGCAGCTGCCTTCTTCGGATCTGTAATGACCGGCATTATGAGATGTGGGATCCCGTTGTAAACGGCAAGCTCAACGACCTTAGGGTCAACAAGGATCATACGGACATCCTTGGGTGATGTGTGGACCAGGATACTCGTAAGGATCGAGTTAATGCAGACTGACTTACCTGAACCTGTAGAACCGGCGATCATGAGGTGCGGCATCTTCGCAAGATCGCAGTAGATAGGTCTTCCCGGAATGTCTCTTCCGAGAGCTACTGTCAGAGGCGTGGAAGCCCTGAATTCCTTCGTTTCCACGAGTCCTCTAAGATGGACCGCAGTAGGCTTGTCGTTAGGTATCTCGATTCCGATGGCGCTCTTTCCGGGGATCGGAGCTTCAATCCTGATAGATACGGCAGCCATGGCGAGCTTGATGTCGTTTTCGAGCTGTGTAACCCTTGATACTTTTGTTCCGACCTTAAGTGTGAGCTCAAATCTCGTGATCGCAGGACCGTGGGTAATGTTCTTGACTTCCGCTTCAATTCCGAAGCTCCTCAATGCATCCTCAAGCTTATATGCCTTCTCGCGGAGCATCGCATCCTTGTTTCCTGAATCACGCTGTACCTCGTCAGGCGAAAGCAGATTCGTCGGAGCGGGAGTATATCTTCTGAGCTTGCTGTCACGGGCCTTCTTAGCCTTCTCGCGTTCCTGGGTCTCGGCAGTAAATTCGATATTGGGATTCTTCGTGTGTGAAGGAACCTCACCTGTCTTCATTATCCTGCCTTCAGTCCTTGAGAAATTCTCCGTATCTTCCGTTCCCGCATTTATCGTTATGCGTCCGTTGGAAGGAGCAGGAGTACTCTTGCGCGGTTCCGGAGTTGCAGACGGCATGACGAAATCACCGGAGCCTGCGGCACTGCCGAACATTGCGGGATTAACATCGGGACGTCTTACGCTTCTTTCATCACCGTTGACGTAATCATAACCCGTACCCTCGGTGCCTTCGTCCACTTCATAAGGATCATTAACGTCAGATACGTCATCATAGCCATACTGGGACTGAGGTTTCGCATCAACGGTAAGATCGTAAAAATCAGGTTCTTTTTGATTCAGGAAATCCGGCGTCTTGGACTGCTTACGGTTCATGGTACCGGGGATGGTCACGGCATCAGCCGTATATTCGAAATTAGCCGAAGGAGCATCTCCTGCGCCCCTGACATTGTATTCCTTCTCATTATAAGTCAGTTTGTTGGGATCAGCGCTGTTCTCAGCACTCCTGTCTCCGGTCATTCTGGAAACGTCAACGAAACCCGTCCTGCTGTCGATCGGAAGCGATGTGTTGAAAGCTCCGGGAACTCCGTTTGCGGAAGGACCCATGGGCTGAGGCGTACCGTCTGAAGGTCTGCTTACGGGTCTTGCAGGAATAATGCTCTCATCACCGTAATGGATGTCAGCAGAGCCTCTTCTTGAAGGGGCGCCCTGTGGTCTTCCCTGCGGCTGGCCGTAAGGAGCCCTTCCTGAATACATACCGTTCGAAGGATCTCTCCTTCTGTTTTCCGTCTTTGATACGACAGTCTTATAGACCTTGTTCGAAGCTGTGCTGATCGCCTTGTAAGTCTTCTTTGCAGTCGCTTTGATCGAAACTCGGAAAACAACGATTATCTGAGTGATTATGAAAACAACAGTTGCAAGAATTGCAATGATCTTACCGGTAACCTCATTAAGAGCAACGGCAACGGCACCTCCGAGGAGTCCGCCCGGGAATACCGCGGGAGTTCCCGGTCTGCAGATCATTTCCTGGTTTCCGCCTGATTCCCAAAGCAGTCCGAGAGCCTTGAGAGCGGATATCTTGCCTTTGTCATCCGTGCAAACTTCCCTGAAATAATCGAAATCCATCGTTATCATCGCAAGGAGAGCCGCAAAGCTTACGAGCAAAAGGATGACAGATCTGGCTCTTACACCGGTAACGCCCTGTCTCTTCTCAAAGAAGACGTCTAATGCGGCATAAAGGAAATAAAGCGGGATAACATAGGCAAGGCTGCCTATAAGTCCGAAGAACACGTTCTTTACGAAGCTGCCGATGATTCCCGTCAGGCTGACAGGAAGATAGAAAATAAGGATTATCGCCGCCGCGACAAAGAACAGGATAAGACCCATTACTTCCTTTTTGTTATCGCTCCTGTTCAAATGCCGAACCTCCTGGCAGCCTTGTAGATCAGTACAAGTGTTTTTGCATCTTCTATTTTACCGCTTTCTGCCATTTCAAGAGCCTGTTTAAGCGGACATTTTACCGTTCTCAGATATTCATTCGGATCAGGCGTTCCGCCTGTAAAATGAAGATCCGAAGCAATATAAAGATTGATTATCTCAGAGCAGTATCCGGGCGTTGCCGCCATCCTTCCGACATGCTCGATCTTTCCTGCGGTAAAACCAGTCTCCTCAGTGATCTCCCTTGCAGCGCATGAGAGAGGATCTTCACCGGGTTCGACCTTGCCCGCGGGGCTTTCCGTCATGACCTTTTCAAAAGGGCTTCTGAACTGTCTTACGAAGTAGCAGTTAAGTTCGTCATCGACAGGCAGGATCGCTGCGCCGCCGTTATGGAGCACTATCTCCCTGTGGCTTGTAACGCCTTCGGGAGTCGTTATCGTCTTTACCTCTACCTGAAAGACCCTGCCCGTGAACTTCGTCTCTTTAGACACAGTCTTTTCGAAAAGCATGTCATCTGTACAATCAATCTTTCCCATTCAGGATATCGCCTCTTATTATTTGAATTTTCGGCTTTCAGCGACCGCGAGCTCATCACATCTGTTGTTGAGCTCATCATCTGCGTGACCTTTGACCTTGCTGAAAGTGACCTGATGAGTTGCCGTAAGCACCGCCAGTTCCTTCCAGAGATCAGCATTCGCAACCTCAGCCTTCGCGCTGTTCTTCCAGCCGTTCGTCATCCATTTGCCGATCCAGTTCTGGTTGAAAGCATTCACCACATAAGCGCTGTCGCTGAAAATGGTCACCTTGCAGGGACGCGTAAGCGCACGCAGACCGTTGATCACGCCTGACAGTTCCATCCTGTTATTGGTGGTCAGCGCCTCACCGCCGGAAAGCTCTTTCTTATAGTTTCCCGCTATCAGGATCGCAGCCCAACCTCCCGGACCGGGATTACCCGAGCACGCTCCATCGGTATAAATTGTTACTTCCGTAACTGCAGCCATCGCTTTGTTTATTTCCTGCCCTGCATTATAAGTGTCTTGTCATATGCCGCAGTAACGGACTTGATGACAGCATTGCGGAAACCGTTCTCCTCAAGCGCCATAACGCCTGCTATCGTCGTTCCTCCGGGCGAGCAGACCATATCCTTGAGAACTGCGGGATTCGTTCCGGTATCAAGGCAGAGCTTGCCCGAACCCATTACTGTTCCTGCAGCGATCTTGAGAGCATCGTCGCGCTTGATCCCGAGGCTTACTGCCGCATCAGCCATTGCCTCGATGAAGAGCATTACATATGCAGGACCCGTTCCGGATACGCATCCGATCGCATCAAGAGTCTTCTCGTCACAAAGGATAGATGTGCCGCATGTATCAAGGAGTTCTTTTACGAACTTTGTCTCATCTTCGGAAAGACCTACAGGGCATACTGCAGAAACGCCGCAGCCTACCTGTGCAGGTGTATTGGGCATGATCCTGACGAACTTCCTGCCGCTTCCCAGTATACCTGCGATCCTGTCGCAGGTAACCGCAGCAGCGATCGAAAGAACGATCGCACCATCCTTCAGGCACTCGCTTACATCGGTAAGAGCGGGATCAAAATGCTGGGGCTTAACAGCCATAAGAACATAGTCAGCATCCTTAACACAAGTCTGAACACTGCCGGCGGTATTGCATCCGAGTTCTTTAGCACATGCATCCATAGCTTCAAGTCTTACGTCAAAACAGTAAGCATCGGAAGCATTGATCGCTCCACCCCTGATAAAACCGCCAAGAAGAGCCTTTCCCATATTGCCTGTTCCGATTACAGCAAGTTTCATATATCCCACTCCTTTTATTATTTATAATACATGGGTAAAATCATACCATTGACCTTGACATAGTGCAAACCAACGATTAAACTATCATACGTTTTACAGGGGTATAGTTTAATGGTAAAACTGCGGTCTCCAAAACCGTTGATGTGGGTTCGATTCCTGCTACCCCTGCCAAATTTAAAACCGCCTTCGATTCGAAGGCGGTTTTCTTTTTATCCTGTATTGTTATCAGAATGTAATCAAGTTGCGGATGTTGCAGCTGTCGTCTCTGAAGCGGCAGTTGTAGATGCAGGGATCGTGGTCTTGATCTTCTCAGGCTTCAGTGACTTGGCAGGTACTATCTCGAGCTTGATGTAGAGCTGTCCGCCGATGTTCTCCATAGCGAGTTTGAAAGCAATGTCGCCTCTTACGTAGAAGAGTCCTTCGGTGTTTGCTTCGTTCGCGGATGCCATGATCAGGGAAACGACTTCGTTGAAGGTCAGGTCAGGCATGAAATTACCGAGGATAGCTCCGAAATGGACCATCATCATCGTCATGTGCTTATCATCATAAGTGCAGTAAATGCACATCCTCGTAAGCTGTCCGTCGTTAACGCGCGTATTTGCCTCAACGAGTATGTGCTCGAGCTCTTCAGTAGCTGCAAGAGTCTTTACGAAAGGCTTGAACCTTGCCTCGATCCTCTTCTGCTCAGCCGCGTCTATCTCGCCCTTGATGCTCCAGATCTCTTTTATCGACTCCTTGTCAACAGCCTTAAACTGAGGTGTGAGCGACGTATACTGAGCCTGCATCTTCTTGGAGATCTCTGACACTTCAAGTCTTGCATTGAATTCTTCAAGCGTATATCCGAACGAAGGAACGAGCACCTTGGGAAGGACGTAATAAAGCACAGCTGCTATAATGATCGCAACAATGACAACTGCCATGACCGCAGGGATGGGATCCTTCTTTGCAGCAGGCTTGGAATCAGACTCTTCGTCTTCATCTTCGTCCTCATCTTTCTCTTCTTCGGAATCTTCATCAGATTCTTCCTCAGAATCCTCTTCGTCCTTTTCCTCTTCCGAATCTTCAGATGCCTCTTCATCAACGGTTTCTTCCGTTGATTCCTCTTTGGCTTCTTCCTTTTCAGACTCTTTCTTTTCTTCGGACTCTATATCTTCAGAAACGGTTTCAGCCGTTTCTTCAGCAGCTTCAGCTGCTTTAACTTCCTCATCCTTCACGGAAGCTGAAACTTCTTTCTTGATCTTCTTGCCTTTTTTTGCTGACATGACACTTCCTCCATTTCAAACGTTGCTATTATAATGTAAAGCAGCAACTTGTAAAAGGGATATAATGTAACAAAATACCAGAAAGGGGTGACGGTTATGCCGCATGTTCTCATATCCGGAGGTTCCAGAGGTATCGGAAGAGCCGCAACGAATCTATTTGCCGAAAACGGCTGGTCCGTCACCTGCCTTTACCACACGAACGACCCTGAATTCCACGATGACATCTTCTCTATAAAATGCGACGTCTCAAACCCTGTCCAGGTAAGATCCGCAGTCCTCAGATCAGAAGCGCATTTCGGTCCCATCGACTGTCTCATTTCCAATGCGGGTATCTCCGTAAAAGGCCTTGCGCAGGACTTCGGAGAAAACGATTACAGACTTGTCATGGATACTAATTTCGGCGGTCTCTTCAATCTCGCAAACGCTCTCATGCCCGGCATGATCTCAAGAAAGAGCGGCGTCATCATTGCCGTATCTTCAATGTGGGGACAGACCGGTGCTTCATGCGAAGCCCTTTATTCTGCGAGCAAAGGCGCGGTCGACGCTTACGTAAAATCTCTCGCAAAAGAACTCGGTCCTTCAGGAATACGCGTAAATGCCGTATCTCCGGGCGTCATTAACACAGACATGATGAAAGACTATTCTGACGAAGACAGAAAAGACCTCGCGTGTGAGACTCCTCTCGGAAGGCTGGGTACTCCTGAAGACGTTGCAAAAGCCATGTTTTTCCTTGCTTCAGATTCAGCTTCATTCATCACCGGACAGATCGTCGGAGTAAACGGCGGCTTCCTCATTTGATAATATCAATTGAAAACACATCAAAAATCTTCTAAAATGTCTGGAAAAGACAATTTTTGCAAGCTTTCTGACAACTGACGCAAATTAAGGAGAACTGTCATGCCAACGAACAACAGCTACTCAAAAATCACGCCCGAAATCGAAAACCTCGCGAAAATATGCGGTTCCAACAAGATAGACGTTGACCTCTACACCGAATACGATGTAAAAAGAGGACTCAGAGACCTGAACGGAAAAGGCGTCCTCACAGGCCTTACGCGCATTTCCGAGATCAACGCGACAAAGACGGTAGACGGCAAGACCGTGCCCGCGGAAGGCGAACTCTTCTATCGCGGCATTAACGTCAAAGAACTTATAGCAGGCCAGCCCGAGGGAATGCACTGCGGCTTCGAAGAGGCCACGTACCTCCTCCTTTTCGGCAAGCTTCCGAACAAAAAAGAACTCGAGGATTTCATTAGTCTTCTGGCTGAATCAAGGTCAAAGATGCCGAAGAACTTCTTCCGTGACGTAATCATGCAGAAGCCTTCCACTGATCTCATGAACAACATCGCCCGTGCGGTGTTAAATCTCTATGCGTACGATCTGCAGCCGATGGACGTATCCCTTCCGAACGTCCTGCGCCAGTCTCTTGAGCTGATCTCCATCTTCCCCCAGATCGCGGTACACAGCTACGATGCAATGAAATACTACCTCGACAGGGATTCGCTCATCGTACACCGTCCTAAGCCGGGTCTCTCAACTGCCGAGAATATCCTGTACATGCTCAGGTCAGACAATAAGTTCACTCCACTTGAAGCAAAGATCCTCGACGTTTCGCTGATCCTTCACGCAGAACACGGCGGAGGTAACAACTCCACCTTCACCACGCACGTCGTTACGAGTTCCGGCACTGACACTTATTCGTCAGTCGCAGCATCCCTTTGCTCACTCAAAGGACCCAAGCACGGCGGTGCAAACATCCAGGTCGTCAAGATGTTCAAGGAGATCAAGAAGAACGTTTCCGACTGGGAAGACGAAGACGAGATCTTGAGATACTTAGAGAAGATCCTTCACAAGGAAGCCTTCGACCGTTCCGGCGTTATCTACGGAATGGGCCACGCGGTCTATTCGATCTCCGACCCGAGAGCACAGATCTTCAAGGAATATGTCCGCCAGCTCTCTTCAGAGAAAGGCCGTTCGGCAGAATTCAGATTCTATGAAAAAGTCGAAAGACTCGCAGCAGAGCTCATTGCAGCCGAAAGACACATCTACAAAGGCGTTTCGGCGAATATCGACTTCTACAGCGGTTTCGTTTATTCAATGCTCGGACTTCCGACAGAGCTCTTCACTCCCCTTTTCGCGATAGCAAGGATCTCAGGATGGTCGGCTCACAGGCTTGAAGAACTTAACGGTCACGGAAAGATCATCCGTCCCGCTTACCGCTGCGTCCAGGAAAGACAGGAATTCGTCCCGCTCGATGACAGAGAGTAAGCATCAGACACAAAAAGTAAAGGCCCCGCGGTACTGACAACCGCAGGGCCTTTTTTTCTGGCTTTCTAATATTGATCAAGAAAAGACTTTCGGATAAACCTTATGCCTTCTCGTTGTCGTCTTCGATCTTTCCGAAAAGATTGAGTCTGAAGAGCATTGCTTCGTCATCGGGATCAGAGCAGGAGATCTTTGCATTGCAAACGATACCGCCCTCGATGAGCTTCATGATGCCTGTGATCTGGCTGAGCTTGCTCTTAAGGTTGAAGTGGTCACCTTCATCAGTAATAAGGTTTACGCTTCCCTTGCACTCGTCAAGTGCCTTCATCAGTGTAGCAACATCAATATTATCCAAATAAAAAGCTTTCATAAGAAATACCTCCTCTTATTATTGGTACTTTTTTGTTCTGTCCTTGGTCCTTCCCTTGGACAGCCTTATGTTACTTTTCTTTCGGTTTCAACTCAATCGGTTTTGTTTACAAATTGCACAACCGAAATATCTTGCTTTTGTGCAATTTGTCATAACCAGATTACATCAGAAATATGCTAGCAGACCTCAGAAGCCCTTGTTTTATTAGTATTTGATGGCTTCGATCAGTTCTTCGTTCTCGTCGTAGATGTAGTAGACGCCGTGGCTGTCATCATCACAGTCAGGAACCTTCTCAACACTTCCGACTTTCTTTCCCTTATACATATCGCCTTCCTTGGGAATGCCGTTGGCATTTGCAGTTCCGGCATCGGGAGCAGCGGTCGTTTCAGCAGCAGCCGTTGTCTGAGCTGCAGTTGCTGCGGTTGTTGCAGCCGTTGTATTTGCGGGCTTGTCTCCGCCGCATGCCGCAAGGCAGAATACCGACACGGCAGCTGCTGCGATCAAAAGGGCTGTAAGCTTTTTATTCATATAATAGTTATCCTCCGATTAAAATTCGTATGAAGAGTACCATTCTTAACTTTTCAAATCAATACGAAAACGTGGCATTATCGGATGACGGTTCACAAGGCCTTAAGCCTGGGTAGATGCTCTTGCATCGTCAACCGCTTTCTCCAGGTAGACCGCTCTGACATAATCCACTACCCTGTTGACCCAAACGCTGTAGCCTTGAATGTTCAGATGCACATAGCCGTCGCTCGAATAAGACTGGCTCAGATTTCCTTCCCCATCCTTAAGCGGAGTGCTTATATCAATATAAAAGACATTGTTCTGTGAATTTGCATACTCCATCATAAGATTGTTGAGTTCATTGATCTTGTCATTCGAAAGGCTTTCGCTGTTCTTCGTTCCGCGTCTCGGAGTAGTCGACTGGATGTAGATCACGACTCCCGGGTTTTCCTGGACGATGCCCTCGATGTACTTTTTGTATTTCTCGGCTACAGCCGAAGCATCAGCTCCCATAAGGTCGTTGGTTCCCATCATGATAAACGCACGTTTGGAGCCCGTTTTCTTTACAAGCTCTTTTGCCTGCAGCTGTTCATCCTTGTATTTGAGCATGTATCCGTCGAGCTTGGACTTGTCGGAATTGAATGTATAACTGACTTTTGCAGCTACCAAAGGACCGCCAAGATAATCTTTCCCCTTGGAATTGAAATACGTTGTAAGGCCTTCAGACGTTGAATTACCGATGAAGACCGCTTTTGAGAAGAAATCGTCGACAGATATATCGGTCAGCTGGCCGCCCATAGCCGGATCGAAAAAATACGTAATCCCGTTGATCCTTATATAACCGGTCTTCTTCTCGCCTGTTGAAGGATCATGGCAATACACGGCATCGTTCTCATATCTCATGGGGTAAGAAGGACCGACTTCCGCATTATATTCAGCTGAAACCGTATTGGCATTGCCGGATTGGTCTGATCCGCTTGTTCCGGGTTCTTTATTTTCGCCATTCGGAACTGACTCCGCAGGAGCCTGTGACTCACTTGGCTGTGTTGTTTCGGAAACCGTAGTAATAACGGGCGACGTTTCAGTAACCGTGGGTTCTTCTTTCTTTGCTCCTCTGCAGGCACCAAGGCAGACAGCGGATGAGATCAAAGCTATGACCAATATCGTACGTTCCTTATTCATTTAAGGAATCCTCCATATGATTATTCTTTACGGAAGCTATGCAGCCTCAGTCGCCGCAGCCTGGGTCTTAGCAGCTTCAGTAGCTTTCTTCGCTTCAGCTGTGGCATTGTCCAAGTGTTGCTTCCTTACATATGAAACCACCGTATCGACCCAGACTTTGTAGCCCTTCATATTGAGGTGTACATAGCCGTCGCTGCAGTAGCTCTTTTTCATGTTTCCGTCGGTATCCTTAAGCGGAGTGCTGATGTCGATAAAGTAGACATTGCTCTTCGAACCGGCATAAGACTTCATAAGCTTGTTAAGCTCATTGATCTTATCGTTATTCAGGTTCTTGATGTTTTTGGTACCGCGCCTCGGGGTAGTCGACTGTATGTAGATGACGACTCCCGGATTCTCCTTCTGTATGCCCTCGATATACGATTTGTATTTTTTTGCTACAGAGGAAGCAGAAGTACCGACTAGATCGTTTGTGCCCATCATGATAAGGGCGTATTTCGAACCGGCTTTCTTGACCAGGGCCTTTGCCTGGAGCTGGCTTCCCTTATATTTGAGCATATATCCGTCGAGCTTCGCCTTATCCGAATTGAATGTGTAGCTGACCTTGGCAGCCACCAGCGGTCCGCCCAGATATTTCTTTCCCTTGGAATTGAAATACGTCGTAAGGCCTTCGGATGTGGAGTTGCCTATAAACACTGCCTTTGAAAAGAAGTCATTGACCTTGAAATCGGTCAGTCTGCCGTTCTTTGCAGGATCGAAATAATATGACAAGCCGTTGATCTTTATCCAGCCTGTCTTATTATCGCCTGACTTCGCGTCGTAGTAATACACCGCATTGTCCTCATACCTCAGAGCGCTGAAAGCTCCGGATGCGGCATTATCGTTTCCTGCATCACCGTCATCTTCTTTAACCATAGCGGCTTTTTCCTGCTGGCTTGCTATTCCAGATACATTTCCGGGAAGTCCGGAATCCTTGGGCACGAGAACTATCTGTATAGCCTGTACCTTCTTCGAATAGCCGACGGTACCGCTGACTTCGCCGTTCTTTGCCCAGTTAAGCCAGCCGTAAGTCTGCGTGAGAGTCCTGTAGCACACGTCATAGTGTTCCTTGACGTCTCCGGTCAGTTCGATCTTTATCGCTTCCAGGCGCTTGGATGCGGTGCCTGCCTGCTTTCCGTCAGCAACCCAGGACTTCCACTTGCTGCTGCCCTGGCATAAGACCTTATACCTGATCCCGCCTTCATATTCCTTACCGGAAAGCTTGATCTTGATCGTCTCGATCTTCTTGCCGCTTACGGGCGTTGTCATCTGCCCCTTGCTCTTCCAGCCGTTCTTGTTGCCGCAGGTCTTGTCGCCTGCCTCATAGTAAACGTGCATGCTGTCGGAAGATGCGTCACGCTTCAGTATCTCAACACGGCTTTGTATGCCGAGTCTGTCCGCAAGCACGCGGTCCCTGCCCGGAACGGCCGTAAATGTAACTATAAAAGCCGCAGCGATCACCGCTGCGGAACTTAATCTGTGTTTAAACCCCATCACATAAGACCTCTTACCCGAAATCTACGCTAATTCTATCACTCTGTTTTCCAAATCAACGCGATACCGCAAATATTCCCAAGTATGTTAACAAAATGAAATAAGGCAGCCCCAAAGGCTGCCAAAGATCAGGATTCTTTTAGGAAATGATCACTCTTCGTTTCTCGAGTAATCAGTATTGTTAAATGACTCGTAAAGATCAATGATCTCCTGCTTCATGGAGAGGAACGAATCGGCGAGTTCAGGATCAAAATGCTCTCCCTTTTCAGTTTCGATTATCTTGAAGGCCTCTTCGTACGACATTGCCTTCTTGTAGTATCTCTGGCTGACCAAGGCGTCGAAAACGTCGACAAGCGCCATTATCCTTGCTTCAAACGGGATGTGCTTGCCCTCAAGACCGTCCGGATATCCAGTTCCGTTATATTTCTCATGGTGATGATGAGCAACGTTGGAAGCGACTTTTACGAACTCCTTATCGTCAACGTCCGCAAGGACCTTTTTCACGATCTCAGCGCCTTTTTGGGCGTGAGTCTTCATCTCGTCGTATTCCCAAGGCTTAAGGCTTGATCTCTTCTTAAGGATCGCATCCGAAATGTTGATCTTTCCGAGGTCGTGCAGAGGCGCCGAATTAACAACGGCATCCCAGTAATTCTCGGACTTGTTATACTCGGGACATGTCCTGAGATACTCGACGAACAGGGCGCAGCATGCGGAAGTCCTGTTGATGTGGCCTCCCGTCGAGTTGTCCCTTGATTCGATCATGGCAGCCATTCCGAGGATCGTGGAACTCTGTAAGGATTTAAGCTTCTTTGCCTGCTTGGCAGCTTCACGCTGGAGCCTCTCTCCCCTGAAGTTGAGCTGCTCGATCTTTGCCTGCTGGGCGGTGTCATCGACAAGTTCGACAAGATAACCCGCGATCCTGCTCCGGCTTCCGAAATGGATGAAACTAAGCTCGCAGTTAAGGTGCTTTCGCTCTTCAGGACTTCGGTCGTTTATGACGACGTCATCCTTGATGAATTTCTTCTTCGTATCTGTCCTGTCAGCATACATGCTCGTGTCATGGAGCCATTTGAGGATGCTCTTCAGAGCATAGTTCTCGGCTTTGAGCCTGGCGTCTATCGTTGCGGATGAAAGCTCAGGGAAGAACTTGTAAGCAGCCGTGTTGCAGCCGACGAAGTTGTAGTTCCTGTCAAATACCATGTAGGCATAGTTGTTGACTTCCTCTATCTTCTCCTGAACGCTCAATGAAACGTCATAGAGCGACATTCTGGTCGATGAGTAGTTGAGAGTTATCGAGCATGCCAGATAGAAGAAAGGAACCAGTTCATATCTGAGGTTGACTAACAGCTCGGTCACATAAACCACGAATACGAGGAACATCATGCCGACGAAGAGGATCATGGTCTTGAAAGACGCTTTTCTTCTGCCGATATAGGTCAGTATCGTAAAGAAGATCGAAAGCGTCATCTCAACGCCTAAGATAATGAACCTGACGTAATAGAAAGGTCCTGCGGTAACGATCAGTTTTGCAGGCGGACCGGGATCAAAAGCCGCTTCGGAATAGAAGAACGTGTACTTCTCGCTGATCATGATGGTCAGGAACACCAGTATGTTGAAAAAGGCCATCGTGAAAGTAAACCAGTCGGGAATCCTTGATTTACTGAAATCAGCGAGTTTCAGCATTACGATGAACGGAAGGAATATTCCGCCTATGTAACCGAGCGAATTGGCTATGAACGCCGTATCGGGAGAACGTGATATCGAAAGGAAATAGTATCCAATGTTGCTTATGAGGAGACATACCGAGAGAAGTATCTCGAGAAGGTTGTTTCCGCGTGTTGAATAATAGACCAGCAAAGCCAGGCTAAACATACTCAAAACAACGATAATGCCCAATAAGTTGGTATATATAGCAGCCATAACAACCCCGTGACAGTAAAACTATCTTTGTTAATTTTACCTCAAAATAAGAGATTATTGTGTATAAAATTGTGCTATTGTTTAAAATACTCATAAAAAAAGAAAACGAAGGTGTTAATCATGCCGTCTGTAAAGGACAGATTTCTCTCAATGCTCATTAAAAGCAGCAATTATGTATCCGGCGAGGCTGCGAGCAAAGCGCTGGGAGTCTCACGCGCTGCGGTCAACTCAGCTGTAATGAGCCTGAGAAATGAAGGCTACGGGATCGATTCGGCCACAAACCGCGGCTACCTGCTGACTTCAAGGCCCGACAGGATCGATCCGGGCACTCTCGGGGCAAGCCTTTCTCCCGAACGCATCGAGTCCGTAACAGTCCTTCCTGTCGTTGATTCCACCAACAACTATTGCAAGGATCTTGCGCGGAAAGGCGCACCGGAAGGCACTGTCGTCATATCTGAATCCCAGACCGGAGGCAAAGGCCGGCGCGGAAGGAGCTTTCTCTCCCCTCCGGGATGCGGGATCTATCTTTCCTACCTTTTACGCCCTAAGACCGGGATCGAAAAGATCAGCGAGATAACCTGCTGGACCGCGGTTGCCGTCTGCGACGCCATAAAGGAAGCCTATGGCTTTAATTCCTCGATAAAGTGGGTTAACGACGTCCTTATGAACCGGATGAAGATCTGCGGGATCCTTACCGAAGCATCTGTCGAAGCCGAAAGCGGCGCGATCGACAGCTGCATAATCGGGATAGGCATAAACGTAAACGAGAAAAGGTCTGATTTCCCTGACGAGCTTTCCTCTGTGGCATCATCGATCTCGATCGAAAACGGCGGTAAAACCTTTATGCGGTCTGAGCTCGCAGCCGCGCTGATAAAACGCATGGACGCACTTGCGGCCGGCTGGCCTTCGGCCCACAACGACTATCTTGAATCTTACAGGTCATACTGCATCACTCCCGGAAACCGGATCGCAGCCTATACTACGATGTCCGGTGATTCTCCGGAACAGACCGGCGAGGCGGTTTCGATCGGCAGTGACTTCTCTCTTGAAGTCAGATTTGACGGCAGTAATGAGACCACAAGCTTAAAGAGCGGAGAAGTCAGCGTCAGGGGCCTTTACGGCTATACCTGATCAGACGGTAATAAACGCCTTCACCCTTTCAAACTTTGCATCACCAATGCCTGAGACTTTCTTTAAGTCTTCAGTTTTTTTGAACGGGTTCTTATTCCTGTACTCGATTATCGATCTGGCAGTCGCTTCACCTATTCCCGGGAGCGTCTGAAGCGCCGCCTGATCGGCAGTGTTGATATTGACTTTGGCATTGGTCTTATCCTGAGCTCCGTTTCCGTCACCTCCCCAGATGAAGGTGCCTTTGCCGCGGATCACATCCGTTGCACCTCCCTGCCCGGATTCAGCCTCTTTGACCGTCGGAATGTAAAACGACATGTTCGAATTTATCACATAGACCAGGTTCATGCTGGTGACCGCCGCGTCATCCGTAAATCCTCCGGCCTTTTCGACCGCATCGTTCAGGATGGTCCCCGCGATCACGCTGTATACTCCGGGGTTTCTGACCGCTCCGCAGATATACACCTGAACGGTCGATGCCGTTACGGACTCTGCAGTTGACGAAGAAGTTGTTGCGGAGATTTCGTTCTTCGATGTTTCAGGAGCGGACTCAGACGCAATGACAGTCTCGTTTCCTCCCCTGACCGTACGCACGACATAACCTGCGTTTCCCTTCAGGACTATCTTATAGGCAAACGCAAAACCCGCTATCAGCACGAACGCCGCAGGGTAAAGAAACGGTTTGATCTTTCTCGATATCTTCGACATGCAAAAAGCATATCACGGTTTCTGGCCGGTTTTTACCGACAAAAACCGACAAAAACCGACAAAGCCAAACTCTTCAATATATAGTCGGGATCTTTGTTTCAGCGCTTATTTTGTATTTTTGGCGGAACACTTCAACGTCTGAAGGAGCCCTTACGAGCATTACGTCTTCAAACACTCCGGTATGACGGTTCTTAAAGCCCGCGACTTTTTCGCCCGTGCAAATGGATGACCTGATAACAGGCTCCCATTCTTCAGGTGAATAATCGCGTGATTTCCTGCCAAACATAGGCAAAAAAGGATCAGTCTGCTCTGCCCTTCTTTTCCCAAAGGGTGGAGATATCGTAATTTGCGCGCTCCTCGGGATGGAATACGTGAACGACGACGTCCTTGTAATCGATGAGGATCCAGCGGTCGCCTGACCTGCCCTCTATGTGATCAGCCAGGATCCCGAAATCATTCTTGAGTACGTATTCAACTTCATCGACCAAAGCCTTGATCTGCGTCGTTGAATTACCGCTGCAGACAACGAAATAGTCAGCGAGCGTAGTTTTGCCCGTGACGTCAATGGTCTCAATGTCGATACCCTTCTTTGAATCCAGAATCTCTACGATCTTTTCGGCAAGTTCTTTGCTTTCCATCTGTATCTCCTTATAAAATGATCGGTCTTATCGTCTTTGATATTATTAAAGCCCTAAATCGCGAAGCATGTCAACATTGGACGGATGAATGACCTTGCCGTTCGAT